>Ga0180434_10007282_pt1 | contig 12490 bp, 13 predicted proteins | sample SS_ome_7_FD_132453 | JGI IMG/M metagenome (GOLD analysis project Ga0180434, IMG submission 132453) | Hypersaline lake sediment archaeal communities from the Salton Sea, California, USA - SS_1_D_2 metaG | ecosystem: Environmental > Aquatic > Non-marine Saline and Alkaline > Hypersaline >... | reverse complement strand
TTACCGCTCCCCGCCCGCCACCTTCTGCCCGTATCCAGGTACCGGGCCCTCGGGTTTCCGGTAAGCATTATCACCAGTCGAGGATGCCCCTACCAGTGCATATTCTGCCAGGGAAGGCGCATGGTCGGCCACAGGGTTCGGTACCGAAACCCAATGAGCGTGGTCGATGAGATCGAGGAAGTCCTGTCCTTCGGGTTCTGCCGGATCAACGTTGCGGACGACCTGTTCCTGTCGAACAAGGCGCGGGCCCGGGCGATCTGTGAAGAGATCCTCAGGCGGGATCTCCGATTCGACTGGAGTGCCTTCGTCCGGGTGAACATCATGGATGCGGATGTGATGCGCCTGATGCGAGAGGCAGGATGCGACTCGGTCAGTTTCGGGATCGAGACCGGCAGCCCGGAGATGCTCAAGCGAATCCGGAAGAGGATCACCCTGGATCAGGGGAGAAGGGCCGTCGAGATCTGCAGAGATGTGGGCATCACGCCTCACGCCTCCTTCATGGTTGGGCTTCCCGGCGAGACTCCGGAGACACTTCGTCAGACCCAGGAGTACGCGGATTCCCTGGAAATCATCTACGGATACCATTTCCTTGCCCCCCTTCCCGGAACCACGGTTCGGGAGGAGATCGACCGGTATGATCTGGAAATCCTGACCCACGACTGGTCCCTCTACGACGCGAACCGGCCCGTGGTGCAAACGTCGCATGTTTCCGCGGAACAGATCCAGGCCTTTGTGGACGAATTCGAAGAGAAGAACAATGTCCGCTGGGAGGACATGAAGGAGCGCCACCGCCAGGGCAAGACAACACCGGATGAGGGTTTGAGGGTGGAAGGGCAGGTACGACTGGAATTCACCTACCGGCTCCTCTCGGAGGACATCATCGAGGAGCACTGCCGGTTCCCCTTGAACGGTCATCCCCTGGACATGGAGGCGGAAGAGACCCTTCTGAAGGCGAAGATCAGTGAGGTCACGGGGTCGGATGGGAAGCTGGTCGCACAGGTCGTCGGTGACTTCATCGAAAAGGGCTACCTGAAGGGAAGCACAAACGGCGATTCCTTCGAATGGAACTGGGCCGAGACCAAGAAGATTCCGCTCCGCAGCTCCTCAGCCAACGCCTGATTGCTTCGTCGCCGTCATTCCCTCGTAGGCGGGAATCCCTTGGCATCCACTCCGTTGTCCCGTCGCCTGAGCACCCCCAGCGTGCTCACCATCGGCAATTCCTCGTACAGGCCGGATGCAAGGGCGCGCTTGTAGATGGTGTACGGCGCCTGTCCCCCTTTCGCGGGATCCGGAAAGATGTCATGGATGAGGAGGAATCCCCCGGGCATCACCTTCGAGGCCCAGGAGGCGTAGTCGGCCAACGCCGCCTCCAGGCTGTGCCCCCCATCGATGAACACCAGGGCAAGGGGCGTTGCCCAGCATCTGGCAACCAGCTCGGATGTCGCTACGATCGGGACGACCGTGTCCTCCAGGCCCGCCTCCGCAATGGTCTTGCGGAAGGCCTTGAAGGAATCCATCAAGCCGATCTCCTGATCGAAGAGATCCGTGTCGTGATATTCCTCTCCGGGCTGGTGTTCCTCCGAGCCTCTGTGATGGTCGATGGAGAACAGGATGCTTCCGTTCTCCTTGCACGCCGTTCCGATGTAGACGGCCGACTTTCCGCAGTAGCTCCCGATCTCCAGACAGGGACCGATCCGGCTCGCTTCTCTGGCCCGTTCATAGAGATGCAGGGCTTCCTCCTTCGGCAGGAAACCCTTCACATGGTCGAGGTTCAGGTCAAGGATGGACATACGAAGAGCCTCCCGGTTCCAGTACGCATGCGGTGTTCAGCCAACCGTTGCCCAATGGTATCGCATTCATCGAGTGGATGAAAGCCCTCGCGGCACGTGGAGAAAGCCTACGTGCGGAACTGTTATTGTTGCCACAAACGTGATAAAACGTGGTAGAAGAAGGCGCGGCCACCAGACAATTTCCTTGGTGTATTCACCGGCGAAGAGGTTTCGACCATGGGGCCCGATCTGATACAGGACCGTGAAGAGTACCCTCGCATCGTGTTCATGGGGACCCCAACCTTTGCGTCGATCATCCTGGAGGGATTGCTCGAGGATGGGTGGAACGTGGTGGGCGTGGTCACCCAACCGGACCGGCCGCGCGGCAGGGGTAGGAAGGTCTCTGCGCCGCCGGTGAGCCAGGTGGCGCAGGCCCACGGCATCCTCGTGCTGCAGCCCAAGCAGATCCGGGATGCGGTGTTCATCGAAGACCTGGCCGATCTTCGTCCTGACATGATGGTCACGGCCGCTTACGGAAAGATACTGCCTCGTCATGTCCTCTCCCTGCCCCCCCTCGGGTGCTACAACGTGCACGCCTCCGTATTGCCGGCCTACCGGGGACCCGCGCCGGTGCGGTGGGCGATCATCAACGGAGAGGAGACGACCGGGATAACGATCTTCCGGATGGATGAGGGGATGGACACGGGAGACCTCCTCGCTGCCGATTCGCTGGCCATCGGCCCGAACGAGACCGCCGGGATGCTGACCGAGCGTCTCGCCAGGCTCGCGGCACGAATCATCACCCCGGCCCTGCGCGACATCGTGGAGGGAACGGCCCGCTTCGTTTCCCAGGAACACGACAAGGCCACCGTCGTGCCGATCCTGAAGAAGGGAGACGGCATGGTCGACTGGACCCTGTCTGCCGAGTCGATCCGGAATCGAATCCGCGGTCTCGACCCGTGGCCGGGTGCCTTTACCTTCTGGCGGGGAAAACGGCTGCGGCTGTGGGAGGCGGAAGCGGGCGCCGCCGGTTCGACCGGGAAGCCGGGCGAGGTCCTCTCCGTTGACGACGAAGGGGTGGCCGTCCGGGCGGGAGAGGGAACGCTTCGCCTGAAGTCCGTGCAGCTGGAGGGAGGGCGAAGGATGCGGGTGGAGGAGTTCCTCCGGGGACACAAGATGGAGCCGGGGGAGAATCTTGGCTAAGAGCCGTTCCGAGGATCCACGCTCGATCGCCTATGAAGTACTCACCGCCGTGGACGAGAAAGATGCGTTTGCCGATCGTGCCCTGGACGGAAGGCTTCGAAGGAGTGCCTCTCTTCCGGATCGTGACCGCCGGCTGGCCACCGAACTCGTTTATGGGACGATCCGGCGGAGAGGGAGCCTGGACCGCTGCCTGCAGCCTTCTCTGCGGAGACCCCTCGAGCGGCTCGACCCGGAGATCCTGCGGATCCTGCGGTTGGGGGCCTACCAGATCCTGTTTCTCGACCGGGTGCCGGATCACGCTGCCGTGAACGAGTCGGTGGAACTGGCAAACCGTTGGGGTCGTCGAGGGTCCGGGAGTTTGATAAACGGGGCCCTTCGGGCACTCTGCCGGGCCAAGGCGGAAGGGAAGGGGCTCCCCTCGTGCGACATTCAGGACGGGAAGGCGGACTTTCCCGCCTGGCTTACCCGGATCTGGGAAAGGGAGCTGGGCAGGGAGAAGACGAGCGAGATCCTGGGTGCACTCCTGTCGCCCCCGCAGACCGTGCTGCGAACCAACACGCTCAGGACCGATCGGGCCGGCCTCATGGATCGGCTCAAAGGCGAGGGGTACGAAGCAGAGCCCGTGCACGGACTTCCCCAGGCCGTGCATCTGTCCGAAGGGGGAGACATCCGGAAGGCCGACTGCTATCGGCAGGGCTGGTGCGTGCAGCAGGATGGCGCCTCCCAGTTGATCGTGGAGATCCTGGACCCGAGGCCCGGAGAACGCGTGCTCGATCTCTGTGCCGCACCGGGGATCAAGACCACCCACATGGCCGAGAAGATGGCCGATCAGGGCCTGGTCGTTGCCCTGGACAACCATCCGGGTCGTCTGAGAGAGCTGGCGGAAGGCTGCCGCAGGATGGGCGTGACCGTAACCTCGCCGGTGTGCGCCGATGCGTCCGGGCCCCGGCACCCATTGGGCGACACGCTGGTCTTCGACCGCGTTCTCGTGGACGCACCCTGCTCCGGTCTCGGCATCCTGCGGAGGAACCCGGAGAAGAAGTGGCGGCCCGCACCGGACTTTGCTACACTGAGCAGCCTCCAGGCAGGGTTGATCCGGACTGCGGCCGCGCTGGTGCGGCCCGGCGGTGTCCTGGTATACAGCACATGCACTGTCCACCGGGAGGAGAACGAATCGATCGTTGAAGGATTCACTGCCGAACATGGGGGCTTTTCCCTGGAAGAAGTGACCCCCTTCCTGCCCGAAGGCCTCGAGGATCTTGCCTCGGAGGCCGGGCACCTTTCTTCCTGGGCCAGGCCGACCTGCTTTGACCTTTTTTTCGCCGCAAGACTTCGGCGCGCTTGAGGAGGACAACGAAATGAAACAGAAGCTGATTGCCCCTTCCATCCTGTCTTCCGATTTCTCCCGCCTGGGAGAGGAGATCAAGGCGGTCGAAGCGGCAGGCGCGGACTGGATCCACGTGGACGTGATGGACGGGCATTTCGTGCCGAACATAACGATCGGGCCCGTCGTGGTTGAGGCGGCCCGGAGGGTGACCTCCATGCCCCTGGACGTCCACCTGATGATCGAAAACGCGGACCAGTATGTGGACGATTTCATCAAGGCCGGGAGCGATTACCTGGTCGTGCACGCAGAGGCTTGCTCCCACCTTCAGAGGACCCTGACCCATGTCCGGGAGAAGGGGTGCAAGGCAGGCGTCTCCCTCAATCCGGCCACGCCCCTGGCCCACCTGGACCACGTCCTTCCGGACCTGGACCTGGTCCTGATCATGAGCGTGAACCCGGGTTTTGGCGGCCAGTCCTTCATCCCCCAGGTCCTGGACAAGATCCGCGACCTTCGCCGGAAGCTGGACGGCCTGGACCATGAGGTCCTGCTCGAGGTCGACGGCGGGATCAAGGTCGCCAACATCGGCGAGGTGGCAAGGGCCGGAGCCGACGCGTTCGTGGCCGGGAGCGCCATCTACGGATCAGACGATTACGCGCAAACCATCGCCCGGATGCGCGCGGAAATGGAATCCGTCCCTTGAAGCCGTCATCCCCACACAGGGTGTCATTCCCGCGGAGGCGGGAATCCCTCCGTCCCGTAGCTTTCCTTCTCCCCTTGAGGGGTGACCCAGGCCCCGCGGCACGTGTAGGAACCCAGAAGCATTGACGAAAGCATCGATCCGCGATAAGCTAGAAGCCTCGTGAAAGCCAAGAATCGGGAAGTGGCGCAGCTTGGTAGCGCGCATGCTTCGGGAGCATGAGGTCCGGGGTTCAAATCCCCGCTTCCCGACCATATTGTGCAATAGAATCAGCCGCTTCGGCGGCTGATTTTGTTTTGTCAATCCCTCCATCCGTTTGATTTCGGCTCTGTGACAGTACTGTGACAAGATCAGACGAGCCGAAGGTGCTTCCTACGCCTTTTCTTGGTAGGGGTAACGTCATCTGAAGGCGCGGCGTCCCGGTAGTCGAAGGGCAGGTTCTCGATCTTCCGCTGGACTTCGGTATCAATTACATGAATTACATCATCCGCAAAATGGCAATCTCGGATTACGATGAAGTCTGTCGCCTTTGGGCACAGACTGAAGGTATTGATCTCGATGAGAGCGATAGTCGAGGGTCTATCGGAATCTACCTGAAGCGGAATCAGGGGTTCTGCTTCGTCGCCCGTGCGGATGACTGCATCGTCGCCGCTGTGATGTGTGGCCATGAGGGCAGGAGAGGCATTCTGCGTCATCTCGTTGTTAAGGGAGAATACAGAGGAAAGGGTATTGCGCGGGCGCTCATTGCTGAATCCTTGTCGGCGCTTGAAAAAGAGGGGATCAAGAAATGCAACACGTTTGTTCTGGACGAGAATATCGAGGGTCGTCGTTTTTGGGAGCACATGGAATGGGCGCCCCAGGGAAATCATCTCAGAATAAAAGGTTTGACAGGACCTCCGGGTGTAATTACAATGTAAACACAAAGGAGGCGCACCGATCATGAAATCAAGAATCGTGAAAATCGGCAACTCTCGTGGGGTTCGAATCCCGAAGCCCCTGATCGAGGAAACAGGTCTCGGCGATGAAGTTGAGATTCAGGTCGAGGGAAACCGGCTTATCATCGCTCCAGCAGGCCGTCCTCGGGCGGACTGGGCAACATCGTTCCGAAAGATGGCACGAATGGGCGACGATGCGTTGCTTGATGGCGATCTGCAGGTTCCAACCTCGTGGGAAAAGGACGAGTGGGAATGGTAATAAACCGTTTCGACGTGTTCCTGGTGAATCTGGATCCGACAGTAGGCCACGAGATCAAGAAGATGCGACCGTGCTTAGTTATCTCTCCCGACGAGATGAATCATCACATCTGCACCGTTATTGTAGCCCCGATGACAACAAAAGGCCGGGCCTATCCCAGCAGGGTCCCATGCAAGTTCAAAGGTAAGTCTGGCCAAGTCGTTCTTGATCAACTTCGGACAGTAGACTCGGTCCGGCTGGCAAGGAAGTTGGGAACAATCAGCAAGAAGACGGGTTCTGAAGTTCTTGCCGTGCTACAGGAGATGTTCGCGGAGTGAATTCCATAGGTAAATCAAGAACCCGGGGACCGTTTCAGAGGCCCGGAAAGGGCTGGTCAAGACATCCCTGAGCTTCGTGAGAGGACAATCAAGCGACAGATTGGTCAATTCCGGGCCGTGTTGAAGGGTTTTGCCGGTATCCTGAGCCGGTAGGGGCCGAGTCGTGAGTTTTCGGGCGCACGTCTCCGGGCCGGAGAGTCTTGTGAGGAGGGTTCAATCCGGGTAGATGGGGTCCTGGATCGGGAAGTGGTCAAGTCTGGACATTGGACAGTCTAACAACCGCAAAATAGGTCGAGAAGGACCAAGTAAGTATGAGGGATTGGGCACTCGCCCTTCTGTTCCGCTCAGAAGTGCCTGCAGCAGACTGTCCAATGTCCAGACTTGACCACTCAAACGGGCAGGCCACCCTCATGCGGCAGGAGAAGGCCACGAAATAGTCGTGACCGCACCCGTCGCAATAAACACGGGCCACACCGCTTTCGGGGATCCCGCAGTCCAGGAAGGCGTAGATCGCCCGCACGACCTCCTTTCTCAGGTAGCCGTATTTCTGTTCGAAACGCTCCGGCCACAGCCGTTCGAGTTCTTCGAACCTGCTTTCGATAACCCGGTAATAACTGCGACGGAGACGTGGATGACGACGACATCGGGTGCTGCGAGTGTATGGATGCCGACGAGGACGGGTACGGCGACCCCGCCTGTGTGAACTGCGACTACCCAAAGCACGACTGCGATGACGCGGACCCGAACAAGAATCCGGGAGCGGCCGAGATCTGTAACGGGCTCGACGACAACTGCGACGGGGCCATAGACGATGCCGACCTGGATACGTACATTGCGGAGGCTTGCGGCGGCGCTGATTGCGACGACAACAACTTCATGGTGCGTCCACAAATGCCCGAGGACTGCACGAACGGGATCGATGACAACTGCGACGGTCTCACGGACGGCCAGGATACCTTCTGCCAGACAACGGAATGGTCCATACCTTTTGCCCAGGCCTCCGCGCATGGCACTGACTCCCGGCAGGGCTCCGGTTTCTCGAACATCCTGGGAGCCCTCTTGCTTCCCATGGCTGTGGTCATTCTGCTCAGGATCCGGCGAAGACGAGACAATTCCATTGACATAACATAGTTTTTCATTTTAGACTGCTCGTGAATACCCTCTTTCCGAGGTCCGTCCACCCGTCGGCCAGGGAGGCAATGGGATGTCTACGCGACAGTCTGCTTTGATCATTGTCCTGCTGCTGCTTGGTTGCACAACGCCTCTCACGGCGCAGCCGGCCTGGGTCTGGGAAACCAGCGTGATCGACGCGGGGCCCGTGCTCGGCCCTTCCTCTCTCGCCGTAGACGGCTCGAATCACTTGCACATTGTTTACAGGGACGAGTCGTCCAAAGGTCTCAAGTACGCCACCAATGGCACCGGGGCTTGGGAGATCTCCTTCATCGAACCCTCCCTTGAGGCCTACTGGCCCTCGCTCGCGGTTGACGGCAATCACCATTTGCATATCGTCTGTATCGCCGAAGGCATCAAGTACCTCACCAACTCCTCAGGAGCCTGGACGGTAACGGACATAGGGATCGGTTCGTATCCATCCATTGCGGTTGATCCTTCCGGACATGCACATATCTGCTATATGGGAACTTACTACCCATGGTATGCAACGAACCGTTCGGGTGAATGGGTCAAGGAGGAGCTCTTCACCGACTCTCCCCCTGCAATCTTCTATCCCTTGAGGACGGACATCGCGGTGGACAGCGGCGGAAAGGCATATATCATCTACGGGTCCTATTGGGATTTCCCTGGTGACTACTTGAATGCCTATGCCACCAATGTCTCGGGGTCCTGGGTAAAGATTCATTTGCCCATGGGCCCGTTCGAATACTTGGCACTGGACCCTTCCGTCGCAACCGACGCTTCTGATCACGTTCATATCACCTACGTGGGTACCAATTCCTTCCCTGTGGAAACCTTCGACATTCATCTGGGCTACGTCACAAATACCACGGGGAAGATTCGTTCCAGAATGGTTGCCGCCGGAGGTATGCACTTCACGACTCGGATGTCCATGGCCGTGGACGGCACGAAGGCGGTTCATGTTGCCTATGTTCACCAAGATTTGGGCTCCGATTCCATGCTGGAATATCTCACCAACGCTCAGGGAGGCTGGGCGGTTTCCGAACCGCTGACCGTCCGAATCGACGGAACCCCTCACTCGATGGGCGTCGACGCTTCCGGAGAGGTCAGTATCAGCTACATCGACACGGACAAGCAGCTTCTCCTCATCTCGGGCCGGCCTCAGGACTTGAGCCCCTCCTGGCCCGGAACCCCTGCGCAAGCGTCTGAATACGGGGAAGCGTCCCAGGCCGGTTCCAACCTGTTCAATCATCTTGCAATCCTTCTTGCTTCAGGGGCTGTTATTGTTTGGCTGAGAAGAAACCGCAGGCAGAGGAAGACGTGAACAGGATCATTCCGGAAATTCAACGAGTTCTCTCGGAAGGGAGAGAAGATGAGAAATGCGCTTCTTAAGGGCCTGTGCATAGCCACTGCAATTCTTTGGGTGACAACCGCGGCAGAGGCGGGCTGGATAACCTGGGAATTCCTGATGCATTCCTCCGTGGCCGGCAAGAGCCCCGGCCCGGACGGGTTGATCGGGACAAGTGATGATACTTCCTCTTCGGGAGAGAGAAGTGCGTGCAACTTTACCCAGGAGACCGACTGCCACGTAGCGGGCAGCCCGACCGTTGGAGCTTACAGCTTTGCCGCAATCGAGATTGCGGCCGGTGTCGTCAATTCATGCCTTTTCGGCGAAGCACAGGGGCAACCGTGCATAAGCGGCCCGTGCAGCCCACTCGGCGACTACTGCCCGGGTGACAACGCGTTCTGCATCCCGTGTCCTCAAAGGGGACAGGCCCCGGACGCCTTCACCTATCTAGGAACCGAGGGCGTGTGGCCTGATGATGAGGCACAGATGTTTGTGTGTCAGGAGTATGACGGGCCGCAAGACCCGGACCCGTCCGACACGGGCGGGCAGACCGAATTCATGATTTCGAGCCTCGAAGTGCACATCACCGATCCTTTCCTCGGTATGTCCGGCGGTGGCCTGAGCTTGTCCTACTACGACACGCCCGAGCATTTCCTGGGTGGTCCATGTGGGGTCTCGGCAACGGTCTCGGGCTCTTTCGACGCGTACGTCTGGGGTGCCTACCCGGATGCGTTCGCGATGCCCTTTTCCGGTGACGTGATCGACATGGACAATCCTACGGCTGCCTCATGCGGGTACGGCCTGAGCGACATAAACACGATGATCACGAATGCCAGGGCGAGCTATCCGGAGGCGGAGTATCTGATGATCCTGTGCGGGACTGCAACGATCCCGACCGATTCCACCTTGACCTGCCTGGCGGGCGGTGCTCTTGATTTCGTATTCGTTCTCTTCACAACGGATGATGCATCTCAGTGCCCGGACAACGGTTGTGGAATCCCCTGACACGTTGTGATCCCTCTACGGACGTGGCTCGGTCAGAACCGCTGCAATTCTCGTCGGCTATGGCCCTTCGTATCCTCCTGCCAAACGGCCGGAAAACCAGTACAACATCTGACCAACCTCGATAACTTTTGTGTTGACATGGCGGTTTGGACGGCCCTAACCTGGCCTTACACTGCCGTCTCCACAGGGATTCGTCACACAGAAGGGGAAGGCGATCATGAGGGGTCGAGCACACGGGAGGCTAGGAAGATGAAGATGTTGCTTTGCACGGACGGTTCGGACACCGCTGACAAGGCACTGGATTATGCCATTCGATCTGCCAAGAGTATCAGAGATCGATTTTTCGACAGGCTCAAGAGTAATCTTCAATGTCCCCCTGCAAAAAGGGGGCGAAGATAAGTCAAAGAAACATGGACTGCCCAAAATTCGGATCAGAGGGTGGCGCACCTTCGATATCTGAAATGCCTGAGCGTCTCATGTCTTGCTGGTGACTGCACAAGAAAGAGATAGAATCAATGAGGCGCCGTAGAATTCTCCTTCAGATTACGTAAGTCCAAACATCTTTCGGATCTGGGCGACGTCCTCTTCAGCGGGTGACTTGTACATGAGATTCCTACTGATCCAGGGCCTGCCCCCCTGACCTAAATCTACCATTGCCTCAGCCAACTTTACAGCCGAGGTCAGCGGATCAACAACCACTGCATCATCCACCTGGGTGACATTTGCCAGGGCCAGGGCCATGGAAAGCATTGAGCACCCTGGTATGATGACTTCCGCCCCATCTTCCATACACGCTCGGGAAACGTTCAGAAAGTCTTCTACAGCGACTTCCATATCTGTTTCATCGGGTTGCCTTTCAATTCCGGCCGACAGATGGTTGCGCAGGCTTCTGATCGGCATATGGTCTATGGCTAAGCTTCTCAGCCTGTACAGGACGAGAAGATCCTCTTCCACCGGAATCTGCCCAGGGCGCGGCACGACGATTGCGAACTTTCTGCCCATCAACGATGCAAACAGCATCGAAGACTCCGCAAGACCCAAGACGGGAATCCGGCAAACACCTCTTGCATTACGCAACCCAGGATCAAAGAAGCAACACATGATCGCTGCATCGGCACCTTCCTTTTCCGCTTGAAGCAGCCCCTCCGAAGCTTGCTGTGCATTCAGCAATTGGAAATAGGTATAATCATAGTGCTCGAGCTCGGTTAAACCGACCTTCAGGGGCTTCATAATCAATTCAGTCTCTGGCCTGGGACAAGTCAGGCCTGCATAGGCATTATAGAGTTCTTCACCCGTTTCGAATAATTGCGGACTTCCCCCAAACAAGACATGTATCTTCATTCTTTCGTCCCTCTTACGTTAACCGTGGTCCATGACGATCCCGGTTCCGCCCTTTGGCCACGAGAAATCGATCGCGTTCTCAGGACAGACAAACCAGCAAGCGCCGCACTCGCAGCAGGTCTCATAGGTCATGATCCTGGCCTTGCCGTCTTTCAGCTGGAAGCAATTGCCGAAGCATGCCTTTATGCAGGCCGAACAACCCGTACAGAGTTTGGTTCTCACCTTGATGAAATCGCCTGTTCCGGGAATCCACTCACAACCGTAGATGAGGTTCTTCTTGGCTTGTTTGTAGATCTCTTCTGACATGTTTCTATCCTCCTTTGCCATCTTTATCGCTACACGGGTTCCTGAAGTATCATGGGCCAGAAGTAGGTCTCAAAAGACTGCCTCTTGTTGAATTTCGGGTCCGTGGACCGGAAGTAGTCCCTTCGTGCATAGTTGTTCAGCAATGGCAGAATAATGGAGTTTCTCCATTTCTCTTCGTATTGTTTCAACGTCTTCTTCGACGCATCCCCCTTGGAAATCGCTTCGGCAGCAACCTCCGCAGCCATTCTGCCGGAAAGCAGGGCCTGAGGGATCCCGGCGCTCGAGGCCGTTGCCATAAATCCTGCGGCATCCCCCACAATCATGATGCCGTTGGCGTAAGTGCGGTCATGCCCTCTGAGAACTCCCTGGAGGCCCTCAAATGTCGGGTAGGGCCGCCACATTCTGGATCGTAGCTTCGCCTTGGCAAACCGTTCGCGGTACCAAGGCAACTCAAAAAATCTCTTGTACAATTTATCGTAATCCCGGCCCTCTCTTCCCAAATAGGTTAAGCTCGTTCCTCCTTCAACATGAAAACTGTCTTCATAAGGGAATATGCCGAGGTAGACGAAGTGCTCCGGAAAGATCTCACGTGTCGGATCCCAGAATACATGAAAGGCGCTGCCACCCAATGCCTCTTCCAATGCCTCTTTGGAAGGCATGGCCATGTCATAGGCGACGAGGTGCAGAATATTGTCCGGCTGCAACTTCCTTCGGATACCGGCCTTCGTGGCCGTCATGGACCACATTCCATCGGCGGCAATAACGATGTCGGAGCGAATTTCAGTCCCGTCCTCTGTGACGACGCCCCGCACATGGCCCTTTTCCTTGATAACAGATGAGCTGACTGTT
>Ga0180434_10007281_pt1 | contig 12491 bp, 11 predicted proteins | sample SS_ome_7_FD_132453 | JGI IMG/M metagenome (GOLD analysis project Ga0180434, IMG submission 132453) | Hypersaline lake sediment archaeal communities from the Salton Sea, California, USA - SS_1_D_2 metaG | ecosystem: Environmental > Aquatic > Non-marine Saline and Alkaline > Hypersaline >... | reverse complement strand
GCGGACCACGAATATGCTGGAAAGGCTGCATGAAGAAATCAAACGAAGAACTCGTGTTGCAAGGCTGTTTCCCAACGAGGCTTCACTGCTGCGACTGGTCAGTGCGATTGAGATGGAGATCAGCGAGGACTGGATTGCAGGCAAGAGGTATTTGGATATGAATGTAAGAATGGAGAACGAAAACGAATCTGCTGATTCAAAAGAAAAAAGAATTTACAGAAAAAATGTTGCTTAATCAAAAGATTCGGGGCAAAGGCCGGTCTTAACTAAAAAATCTCTGTTGTGTTAAAATAGGCAAAACCCAAAAAATCAACTCATTTTCTCTGTGGACAACTTGTTGATAACCGCAAAATTCCTTTTAAAACTTGAATTGCAAATTAAGAAAAATCTCTGCTTTGTATTATCATGAACTTTCAAATCTCACATTAATAGCATTATAACAGTTTATAACTCTATATTTAGAAAAGCTTTACAACAATCATAAACAAGAATTATTTTATCTTTTTTATAAATGGGTGAAAAATCCTGACTTTTTTAGAAATAGTCCGAAATATTCAGTGGATTTAGATTTGATACGGAACCTTTAGTGGATAAATATGGAAAGTTAAATTTATGTAAATGTTAAGAAATGCTTATTTTTTGTTTAAAACACCGTTTTTTGTAAAAGGATGAAACTGTTATTTCACTTCAATTAATCCAAATAAGCCGTTATTTTTTCCTTTAAAATCATACATCTATTTCTCGGATCAGCATCCCCGGTCACTGCCGAGCATACCGCAATCGTGGTCGCTCCGGCTTTCATTACGTCCTCTACCGTATCTACCGTAATGCCTCCGACAGCTACATGATGAATACCGGTATCTTTTAAGTGTTTAATTCCTGCAGTGACATAATCCAATCCAACCGCTTTCAGATTCGGTTTTGTTGAAGTTGGATAGACCGGTCCCAGGCTCACATACGTAGGTATGCTCTGACGTATTTGTTCAATCTGGTCTATTGAATGCGTAGTCTTGCCAATAATCAACGGCTGAAGCTCAAGCTGCCTCGCCTTCTCTACGGACAAATCGTTCCAACCCAGATGAACTCCGTCCGCTCCTGAAACGACTGCAATATCAATCCTGTCATTGATAATACTTAATACATTATAGCTTCGGCATATTTCTACAAATTCACGTCCGACCATATAAAGCTTGCGGTCTTCTATATCCTTGAATCGAAGCTGAATACAATCTGCTCCTCCACGCGCACATTTCTCGGCTAAGGATATTATCTGCAGCGGCAACGTACTGGTAATGATAATATAAAGCCGGACTTTTTTAAATTTCTCAGAAGGGATGGCTGATAGCACAATGTCCTTTTCCAGGGTATAAACAGCATATCGAAGCTTTTCAATCCCGTCTGAAACAAATATATCGACACTTTGTACAACTTCAGCTATTGCTCGAAGGGCCTCGGTAAGACGTTTACAAGCCGCCCTTAAACAATCCTCCAGATCGCCCCGAACGAGCTGTTCATCAATTTTAATATCAACTCCAACATCACCAACTGTGTCCCTGCTTGTAATAAGCCGGCCCTCATCAAGTCTGGCAATCAAAGAGCATAGCTGATGGCGCATCTGTTTTGAACGCTCACTTAAAACAGAAGAATTTAACGTAAAACGACAATATTCCTCAATAACACGAAGTGCTTCCCTGCCCCGGTTAAAATTAGCATCGATTATCCTGTAAGCTGAACGCTCCATGCCCTTCATTATAAAATCAAGCCGGTCTATTGGGTAGTTAAATTTTAATTGAAAAACACGGTTTGCAGACAAAATCCATAACACACCGCGCATAAAAAAAGCAGAGTCGAATCCTCCTCCCAGACGACCCCGCTTATTTTTAATCGGTTGAACTATGATATATAAAACTCAGCACATCAGATGCTGCTTATAAACGAATCGGGCGGACATAATCCTCCTCCTAATAAAGTTTTAGGATGTCCGCCCTGTATTACGCCTAACCTTAAAGTTAGAAAGATTCTAACCTGCAAAAAATATGCCAAAAAAGATAAAGACAACTGATAGTCTGCTTATTTATCAAACCTAACTTGTTAAAACACAAACAATTGCAATATTAAAATAAACATCTTACTTTTATTGAAAACGTATGACCTATAATAACACATTGTTGCTTTTAATAAACGTCAAATCCTATGAATTAACTAAGATTAATTTTTAAGAAATCTAATTAAGCAAAATAATCGATTGCTTAGCCGTGTTTAAAAAAAGAAACGTTGATTTTTTCATATTAAACACAATCACCGAAATGGTATTGTTCGCAGCTTAACACAAGTCCTCTTTTGCTCCCTTAGCTTCTTATCAATAAAAAGCCCGGGATTTCTTCTACCACCCTATTAAAACAAAAAGGTCTCACTTCAAATTATCCAACACCTCCTTCAGCCCTATTTCAGCGTAACAAATACTTGTATCACTGGCTCCGTAATAAATTTTAAGCATCTCTTGTTCATACAGCAGGCCGCAACTGAAAACAACATCACCAAAAAAACCCTCTCTCTCATAATCAGCCTCCGGTCCTAAAATCGGCTCATCCGATCGAGCTTTGACCTTCCACGGCTGACTTGCATTCAAAAGAACCGCGCCAAGGCAATAACGATTTTGGCGGTCTGCTCCGTGATAAACTTCCAACCACCCCTGGTCTGTCTTCACAGGCACTGCGCCCGCCCCGATTTTCATCTCATCCCAGAAACCCTCTCGAACACCCATCAAACGTTGATGCTCTCCCCAGCTAACCAGGTCCGGTGACCGTGAAACCCACATATCCTGCCTGCTGAATAAACTCGACACCGGCCGATGCAGAGCATAATATTTCCCCCCGATTCTTTCAGGAAAAATTACTACATCCTTGTTGTCCGGACAAAAGACAATTCCCTTTCTCTCAAAATTTCGAAAATCCTCTGTAGCGGCCAACGCTGTTACGATGCCGTTTCCCGACACCGCCACATAACTGATATAATAAAGACCTTCGATAAATGATATCCTCGGGTCTTCCACACCAAAGCTTTCATAATCCGTTCCAGCACCGAAACTGACGTTATCATCCAACTCAAAATGAATACCATCACTGCTTCTTGCAACCCTGAAATGTGATAATGATGTCAGATAGGTTTCTTGTCCCCGTATAATCAACCGCGGGTCTGAAAAATCATTTGCTTTGTCCTTTTTGGAAAACTCCCTAAGAACAATCCTTCCTTTTCTTTCATCATAAACTGCAGCTAATACCATATTCGGGTCCTCACTTATCGGCATCTCTGCAACTCGAAGCAGCAGAACCACCTCTTCTCCCGCACGCGTTACCCCAGCATTAAACACACCGACAACCTTAAAATTCTCTTGAGACGCGGGCACATCAGCAGGCTGTATAATAGGATTCTCCGAGCACCGATTGACTTGCATTGTGTTCACTCCCTAACAATAAATGAGTAACGAAACGTTCAAAATCCATAGAAAACAACAGAATATACTCCTTCTCCACCGCTGAGACAACACCCAAAAATGAGAAAATACTAATCCCTCATTTGTTAAAATCTTGCACATCCATTGTGACATTCAGTTCTTGTTATCTTGTAGAACTGTCAGGAATCTCTAACCGTCTTTTACACCTGGGACACTTTCCCGTCCTGCCGGCATATTTTTTCTTGACTTTCACCGGCTTGCCGCACACACACGTAAATCGAATCATCCCATCCCCTATTACATCATCAACACTCAACGCCGGTGACGACGTTTTCTCTCCCTCCATTCCCAGAATAGTTGATAATTCAATTTTCTCATTCTGGCTGGGTTCTTCCTCTCGAACTTCGGGAATATACACTTGCCGTGGAAATGCCGTACTTCTTATCTTCGGCTCATACGTCTGCTCGCCGGGAACCTTCTCACGCCGAATGACCTCCAGCAGCGACCGCTCATATCGGTCCATCGTAATCGCTTTCACCATCAACATTACCATCCCCAATCCAAATCCAGCGGCGAATCCCCCGATATGTGCAAAATAAGCAACGTTTCCAGCACCCTGTACAATTCCAAAAATATCAAACATCAGCCAGAACAAAATCATCCAGAAACTGCTAAGCGTAAACTCCTTCCAATAAGGACGCAAAAAAAACCACATGAAAAAATAGCAGGTGATGTCGTTTTGAGGAAAAAGTACCAGATACAATCCGACGATACCATTCACCGCACCGCTCGCCCCGATGGCCCATCCGCCCTGAAAAACATGATGGGTCATCGCCGAAAAAATTCCAACCAGCAGAAAAATAAGAACATAAAATCCATTCCCGACCTTTGCACAGACCGCATTACCGAAAATCCAAAGAAAAAGCATATTCCCTAAAAGATGAACTAATCCGCCATGCAGCCATATATGCCCAATCAAACCGGGCAGCGAATAACCGTCCAGAACTAAAGTGTTCAAAAACTCCAACGTAGACTCAAGATTATTAATCTTCGAAGGATTATGCACATAGCGGCCGCTGGTGAGCATAAATACCAGAATAAGATAAAACACAGATACAACGATGATGCTTCCAATGAGCACATAATTGGCAAACGGCACCCTCTCCTGCGGAACATCAACTTCCCAAGGTATAACACCAATCAATGTTGCTCTCCTAAAAAATTCCCGGTCCTTCAACAAATTCATTATAGCACAAAGTCTTCAAACTTCAAATCTCTCTTCACATAAAACATCTTTTATTATATCATTTTGCTCACAAACGCTTATAAACCGATTGCCGGGATGACTATGGAAAAACAAAAACAAGCCTTTTTGTATGCCATGACCGCGGTTATCTTCTGGTCTACCGTCGCCACGGCCTTCAAGATAACACTGCGGCATACGGATGCAATATCCCTGGTTCTTTACGCATCATTGACCTCGACGACTGTCCTCTTTCTTCATCTTCTATTTCGTAAAAAAGTGCACCTGCTGAAGGCCGTTACCCAGTCCGACCTTGTCCGCAGCGCCCTGCTCGGCCTTATGAATCCATTCCTTTATTACATCGTCTTGTTTCAGGCCTATGACCGGCTGCCCGCCCAACAGGCCCAGCCGCTTAATTATTTATGGCCGATTATGCTCGTCTTGCTATCCATACCTTTGCTGAAACAGAACATCACCCCAACGTCCATTATTGCGATACTCATCAGCTTTTGCGGCGCGTTTATTATTTCAACACAGGGACAATTATCAAATATTAAACCCTCCGATCCCATCGGTGTCACGCTCGCCCTCGGCAGTTCAATCATCTGGGCACTTTACTGGATTTATAATCTAAAACAAAAACAAGACCCCGTCCTCACGCTCTTTTTAAACTTTTGTTTCGGGTCCGCCTATATGCTGATTACTTTTCTTCTCTTTTTCAAATTCCAGCCGCTGTCAGCACCCGCCGTCGTTGGCTGCATTTATGTAGGCCTCTTTGAAATGGGTCTTACGTTTATCGTATGGCTCTATGCTCTGAAGCTTTCCCGTAAAACCGCTTATATAGCGAACCTTATATACCTCGCCCCCTTCATTTCCCTATTCTTTATCCACTTCATCCTCGTTGAATCTGTTCACCCTTCCACAGTTATTGGCCTTTTTCTCATCATTACCGGCATCATTATCCAGAAACGTTTGTCCTTGAAATCCAAACCTGAATAATCTATAGTTTATTTACGAAAAGATACAAGAATTGAAGAGGGTATAATGTCGGAAAACGCCAGAAAAACAATCGTCATAGGCCTTTCTGCCTTATCGACACTCATCATTATACTCCTTTCTCAACTTTTCGACAGGCCCGGCTCGCCGGTGACCTTCACGTCTGAAAAAGGCCGATTCACCATCACCTTCCCGTCTGAGCCCGAACGGTTTACCAGCCGTTACAGTTCCGACTTCGGCAGCTATGAACTCGTTGGCGCTTCTTCCGACGCTAACGGCATAGAATTCACAATTTACTCGATTGATTTTTCAGGAAATTTCCCAACCTCATCCGAATTCTGGCATACCGACACGGAAATCGACCTTTCTGCTGAAACGTTTTATGCCAAAAGAGAAACCTTAGAACACCAAGGATACCCGGTCGTTGAAACGAGGGCAAAATATTACACTGGTTATCTCGTTTATACCTGGCAATTCCATTTTGACAGACACAGGTACACCTTGCAGGCTGTAACCAGAAAAGACGACACGCCCCACCGCAACCAGATACAAGAAGTCTTTGGCTCACTGATTCTGCATGAACTTGACCATCCATAAAAGGTTGTTGGGTAGAAACCGTCAAATGTTTCACGTGTTTTCGAGCTTCTGCAATTCACGGTCAAAATATCTGTTTGCCTGCTCGATATAAACATGTTCCGGCAGCAAGGGCTTCTCCAGCAACATCTGCAGTTCCTCAGATATTTTGCCGTCTTTGATTATCTGCTGTCCCGCTTTTCGCACCAGTTGCTTATATCGATAGATCAGCGGTTTAAGTACAACGGGATGATCCGCAAGAAGTACACCGCCGCTTCGATAAATCTCTCCGATAACCTCCGTATTAAAATTTCGTGCAACCCGTTTGAATAAAAGCTTAAGAACCTGAAAGTGGCTTTTCTCGGGAAATCCGCAGTTTGAGATAACAACAAATTTAGGCGGTTTTATTGTGGCACTATGGCGACACTCACCGTTCTCGTCCTTTGAAAAATGTGGATCTGCACCCGGTACAAAACGGTCCATAAAATTCTTCGTCATCCCTGATACGTTGTCCACATACAGGGGCGTTGCAAAAACGATTACATCACTTGAACCCACCTTTTCCAAAAGGTCTTTCATATCATCCTGTATCACACAATGACCCGGTGTCTTGAACCAGCACGCAAAGCAACCCCGGCAGGGTTTAATCTCTTTCCGGGCCAGGAATATATTTTCAACCTCAGCTCCCGCCCGCTCCGCCCCCTTTAAAAAAGCTTCAACAATGACGTGCGTGTTACTCTTCTCTGCGCGCGGGGAGCCGTTAAAAGCCACCATCTTCATAGCTGACTCCTTTGTTGCGTTCTTTTACAATTTACGCTTCTATCAATCAATTTTCGGATGATGGTAACGTTCAATCTTAAAGACATAGGCGTAATCACAGGGCTTTTCATCAGGAACCTCGATAATGAGCCCCTTCCCCGTCAATTCCCAGTTTAGTTCTCTGCCGTCACCGAGCATCGTGATACGCTTGATTTCTTCCTTATAAAAACCCGCATAGCGAGGAGCACCCTCTGCTTCCATGACTTCGAACTCTTCCCCGTCGTAGAATGCCGTGGTTTGATACGTGCTAACCGTGATAAATATTTCTTCTCCTTCCTGTTCGTAAGTACCGTCTACACCATCACCGGCTATTCCGCCGGAGACTCGTAGCTTGCCGTCCTCTTTAAATTCCCATGTATATTCGCCGGTGATGAAGGTTTTACCCGTAATAGGAATGAACTCTTCATCTTCCTCGTCCCATTCCTCTTCATCCTCGTCATCCCATTCGTCTTCCTCATCGGCGTCAACTTCTTCCCATTCGACCTCAATTTCTTCTTCGTCATCTTCCGGAACGGTTGTACGCAGGGTTTTAATAACAGCTTCTTCTCCCGGCCAAGCCAGAAAGGTAGCATAGAGATTATCATCTTTGACGGTAAAGCGTATATCTTCACTTGTGTAAACGATATCTGACTCATTAAAACCGATATCCGTAGATTCACCAAGGTTCGTCGGACCTTCACCGGCAATAAACCACGGGCTGGTTTCATAAATAGCCTCGCCGTTCACTTCAAGCCATTCGCCGACTTCAAGCAGCAGTTCACGGGCTTCATCCGGGATGGTTCCGTCAGGCTTCGGACCGACATTCAAAAGCAGGTAACCGTTTTTGCTCACGCGGTCAATGAGATTGTCAACCACACGATTCGGGGGTTTGAAAATCAAATCTTCCGCAAAACCCCAGGCGCCGCGGTCATCGACTGTCGAGTCCGTTATCCACTCATGATAGGTAATCCGCGGCTCCTGACCTAACTCAAGGTCACGTACACCGGTACCGGGAACTAAATCATGGCCTTTATAGGTAACAACAACCTCTTTGCCCTTCACCGCAGCATGGTTGTAGTAGTATGCCAGGAAATCTTTAACGTATCCTTCAGGTATCTCATCCAGCGCAAAGTCGAACCAGATAAAATCAGGACTGTAGTTGTTAATGACCTCGATGATCTTACCGTACCATTCATCGATAAACGCCCGATTCCTTTTGGCACCAGGCTCGTGCGGCTGACCATAAAGACCTGAATATTGCGGATCGCCCGTGTCATAGGTTTCATCCCAGACGGGGAAGAAAAACCAGTTGGCGGCATGGTGAAACGCTGTAACAAACTTCATATCACGTTTCTTGATGGCCTTCTCAAGCTCACCGACAACGTCCCGCTTTGGCCCCATCTTAGCCGCGTTCCAGTCCGAATACTTCGTATCCCACATCGCAAAGCCGTCATGATGCTCGGCAACGGGCCCGGCAAATCGTGCTCCGGATTTTTTAAATAGCTCCGCCCATTCATCCGCATCGAACTTCTCAGCCGTAAACAACGGAATCAAATCCTTGTAACCGAATTCGGTAGTCAATTCACCAAATTTCTCCTCGAAATGCTCGCGCGCCTCGGAATCTTCATCCATATACATCCCATGAGAATACCACGTCGTATTTTCACCATAGGCATGCACCGCATAAGGCCCCCAGTGCGTATAAATACCGAACTTGCCGTCGCGCAGCCATTTCGGGACCTCCTTATACTCGCGGAGTGACGGCCATGTCGGCTCATATTTCATCACTGTCTTTGGTTTAATTGCCGTTTCCTTACTGACGACCCGGCGATTCTCTTTCTGACAGCCAAACACTAGCAAGAGAGCTATCACCAATAGGCCAACTAATCCTATTTTCTTCATAAAAGACTCCTTCTATAGCTTACAATCTAATTTTTACTTCAGTCAATCTTGGGATGATGATAACGCTCGATTTTAATCACATAGGCATGTTCGCATGGCTTTTTGTTCGGAGTTTTAATAACAAGTCCTTCATTGGTTCTGTACCACTTAAGTTCTTTGCCGTCACCGAGCATCGTAATGCGCTTGATTTCTTCTCTGTAGAAACCTTCATAACGTCCAGGGGGCCTTGTGAGCATGAAGTTCTCCCCGTTGTATATTGCCTGCATTTCATAATCGCCGATTGCGATGCTCACCTCCATACCGTCCTGCGTGTATTCGCCTTCCCTGACTCTTGGCTCGCCCCCTTCACGTCGAGGCGGTGAGGTAATTGTAACTTCGCCATCGTCCTTAAACTCATACGTACTCTCTCGTCCCCGCCGCTCAACTGTAAAGGTTTTGCCTTCAACGGAAAGTTCAGGATCGACCGGACCGGAAGCTTTACGGGGAATCTCAAATTCTTCGGCCTGCTCACCCGTACCGCGAAGAGTCTGGATTACAGCATAATCACCCGGCCAAGCCAGGAAGGTAGCATATATATTGTCTCCCTTGACCGTAAAACGGATATCTTTACTCGTATAGACAACATTCGATTCATTGAACCCGATATCACCGACTTCACCAAGATTGGTCGGACCCTCACCGGCTATTAACCAAGGCGTAGTGCCGTAAATCGCCTCACCGTTGGTATCCAGCCACTCACCGACTTCCAGCAGCAGCTTTTGGGCTTCTTCCGGAATCGTCCCGTCCGGCTTTGGGCCAACATTCAAAAGCAGATAGCCGTTCTTGCTTACCCGGTCAATCAGGTTGTCTATCACCCGGTTCGGACTCTTAAAAATCAAATCCTCGGCATAGCCCCAGGCACCGCGGTCATCCACCGTCGAATCCGTAATCCATTCGTGATAGGTGATTCTGGCTTCCTGGCCCAACTCAAGGTCACGCACACCGGTACCGGGAACTAAATCATGACCTTTGTAGGTAACAACGACATCTTTGCCGTGAATCATAGCATGGTTGTAATAATAGGCCAAAAAGTCTTTAACATACCCTTCGGGAATCTGATCAAGTGCAAAATCAAACCAGATAAAATCAGGTTCGTAATTATCAATGACCTCGATTATCTTGCCGTACCACTCATCGATAAACGCCTGGTTTCTCATTGCTCCCTCCTCGTGCGGCTGACCATAAAGACCTGAATACTTCGGGTCGCCTGCATCATACCTTTTATCCCAGACCGGGAAGAAAAACCAGTTGGCGGCATGATGAAACGCAACAACATATTTCATATGATGTCCCTTGATGGCCTTCTCAAGCTCCCCGACAACATCCCGCTTTGGCCCCATCTTCGCCGCGTTCCAATCGGAATACTTCGTGTCCCACATCGCAAAACCGTCATGATGCTCGGCCACGGGTCCGGCAAATTTCGCACCGGCCTTCTTGAACAGCTTCGCCCACTCGTCCGCATCGAACTTCTCAGCCGTGAACTTCGGAATCAAATCCTTATAACCGAACTCGGGTGTCAGCTTGCCGAAGTTTTCCTCGAAATGCTCGCGCGCCTCGGAATCTTCATCCATATACATCCCATGAGAATACCACGTCGTATTTTCTCCAAAGGCATGCACCGCATAAGGCCCCCAGTGCGTATAAATCCCGAATTTGCCATGACGCAGCCATTCGGGAACATGCGCATACATACGAATCGATTCCCACGTCGGCTGATACCGCTTTGCGTCAACCTGCTGAATGCCCGTTATGAGCACACCACATAGTACCAATAAAATTAATCCTAACTTTTTCATAATTAGCCTCCTTCATAAAAAATCTTTAAAAAGGTTAATAATTTGTGGATTCTACACCGATTCAGACCCATAAACAAGAAAAATATAATCTTCCTCCCCGGCCCGCCTGAAAAACTCAATAAAGACTGATTATAGAAGTGCCATTAAGGTAGAAAATAGTGTTCCATCCCTTTTGAACCAAAATCCGAGGTTTTTGACAATCGCGAAAAAACTATGCCCCTACACCAACGGCTTGCTCGGACCTCTTTGGCTTGTTTTCATGACTTGTCCTTCTCGCCAGCTCCTGCAGCGCCTCGCATTGTATTACTTTATCATACTGTTTATTTTTGTCTATGGCATAAGCCTTCAAAACTTGACTATTCACAGCGGTCAGCCGAATCCGTCGAACCAGCTCATTGAAATAAATCTTCTGCATAATTAAATCATTCGAATCATCACTGTCCGTGTTCTCAACTGCACGCAACAAAAAATCCAGCGGCAATAATTCCAGGCCGCTGTGCAGGTCTCGTTTTTTCCTCCTGACCGGTACCTTCTTAACGTCTTCACGCAGAACCGTTTCAGAAGAAATAACTTCGACGGCAGGCTTGGCAAACAAACCTCTCTCGTACACACCCTCAAATTTCTTCTTCCTTTGTTTGTGAAAAATATTTTCGTACAGAACCACCAGTTTTCTTAACGGTCCGTACCGGCGCGGCTGTTCGTAGTAATTCTCATCATCAGAATAAGACTCCGCAAAATGACGCTTCCTGCTCTTGACAAGGTTGTATAATCCCCACAAAGCACCTACGAACACAATAACCAAAAGCTGTACCCAGAACGTGCTCTCTTCATCACCAACGCCGGCAATGATAATTGCCTGTGGGAGAAAACGATTCATACCAGCCTTCTTGCTTAATCGTCTTCTTTGCTGCCGTTGTTGGTACGGTGTGCCAGCTCCTGCGTCGCCGCGCACTGGATTTCCTTGCCGTAAAGGTCGCCCGCATTCACCGCATACACGGCCAGCGAATGGCTGTCGACCTGGCCCAGTTTACCACGCCGGTTCAGCTCTTCGAAATTCAGCCTCCTCATGGTAACGTCTTTCGAGTCGCCGCTTACGGTGTTCTCCACAACACCCAAAAGGAAATCCATTTCCAACAATTCCATTCCGCTGTGCAGGTCCTTGCTCTTTTCCATATTTACCTCATTTTCTGATTGTTCATGGCTGGATGCATCCGAAGAAGGCTCCTGGTCCAATGAATGCAGCCACTCAAGTCTGCTCCTCGTTGTCCGCTTTTTGCTACCTTTCTTCTTATCTATTGTGTCCCAGGCCATTCTTTCACCTTTAATCCTAAAAAATCAATAACCGCATTTATAACCAAAAAACAGTAAAAACTGTTTACGTTTATATATCGGCATCGTCCTATAAATCTTTTAATTTTCCTGACATGGAACCTACAAGTGCTCATTGGAGCATTTCGCCGTGGCGTTAAATCCTAAGTACGGGCTGTGTTGGCATGGATCAAAAACGGTATTGGTTGGGTTTGTTTTTTCAAAACGTATCTTTGAAAGCAACTACTGTTTACACGGATTACACAAAAAAGTTTCATAATGAAAACAGATGAAAGCTGGATGGCAGAAGATGGAAGATGAGGGGAAAACAATGCAAAAGATAAGATGAAAAGGGGAAAAGCGTGGAAAGACGTTGGAAGAT
>Ga0180434_10007277_pt1 | contig 12497 bp, 5 predicted proteins | sample SS_ome_7_FD_132453 | JGI IMG/M metagenome (GOLD analysis project Ga0180434, IMG submission 132453) | Hypersaline lake sediment archaeal communities from the Salton Sea, California, USA - SS_1_D_2 metaG | ecosystem: Environmental > Aquatic > Non-marine Saline and Alkaline > Hypersaline > Sediment... | reverse complement strand
TTAAGGATGCCCTCTCTTCATATCTTCACCTTCCGGGCCTGTGGACCGGGGACATGCCTGTCAATCTCGACCTTAGGCTGCAAACGAACCGAATGTGCAAGAGCCCACCGAGAGTTTTCTGCGTGGTCCTGTCATCGTTATCCCGCCGATTGGGATGCAATATGAAGATATTCCTCCGTGGGTGCTTAAGCATATAAGGTATTGGCCCGATACATTGGAAAGGCTCCGGGTGCAATGTGAAGGGTCCTGCAATGAAGCGTGAACCTGCTCATATTCTGATCGTGGACGATGAGCCTCAGGTGGGGCTGCTCATCGTGGAGGAGCTTTCCGCACATGGTTTCATCTGCGAGGCGGTCGAAGAAGCCGTTCTCGCCATGTCCCTCATCGCCAGCCAACCGCCTGATGCGCTGATTGCAGACATTCAAATGCCGCAACCCAACGGCTTGGAACTGCTGGCACATGCCAAAACCTATGCCCCGCGATGCAAGGTCATCCTGGTCACGGGGAGTTCCAGGCGGCAGTATATCGCCCAGGCCCTCCTCCTGGGCGCCTACGATTATATCGAAAAACCGTTCAGCCCGGGCGAACTCGCTGAGGTCGTGTCGCAGGCCGTCAACGGAGGGTCCGACAGCCCCGCTCTGGTGGACCGGGCGGCGAGGGCCATGGAACTCAGTTCTCAGATTCGCCAGGCGTCCCTGGAAAGCGTGACCGCTCTGGTCCGCGCAGTCGAAGCAAAGGACCCGTACACGCGGCGTCACAGCGAGCACGTGGCCCATTACGCGATGAACCTGGCCGGCGCCCTGGGGCTGCCCGCGACGGCGGTCGAGTCGATCCGCGTCGCTTCGCTGCTCCATGACATAGGCAAGATCGGCGTGCCCGACCACATCCTTACCAAACCCGGGCCTCTGACCGACGAGGAGTTCGAACAGATCCGCCTTCACCCGTCCCTGGGCTCGAACATCCTGGCGAGCATCACGCTGTTCAGTGAAGAGTCGCAACTGGTCCGGCATCACCACGAGAGATGGGATGGCAAGGGTTACCCCGATGGCTTGACCGGGGAAGAAAGTCCTCTGGAGTCTCGCATCATGCAGGTCGCCGACTGCATCGACGCGATGTTGATGCAGCGGGCGTACAAGAAGGGCTACCCGGTCGAGGCCATGCTGGGCGAACTGATCCTGTGTTCCGGGACGCAGTTCGCCCCGAGGATCGCCGCCGCGGCCGTTCAATGGTGCCGTGACAATCCGGACAAGCTGATCCTGCCGGATCGAGAGCTTGCCGCAATGAGTGCCTGACAAAGGAACTCCATGGCTACACAAAACAGTACATGTAAGCCCGCCGACAGAAATCCAAGCTCCCCTGTTACCTTAGTAGTCGCTGCCGTCGCAGTGATGATCGGCTTGATGATTGTTTCTGTTTGGATTAACCACACGCATAGCAACATTCACCGCAGTGAATTGGCTCATGCAACAAAGTATTGCAGGATGATGGCCCGGATACGCCACCTCGACGAGGTTCTGACTATGTCGGCACGAATGGCGGCTTCTACGGGCAAGACTGAATGGAGCGACCGCTACCACCAGTACGAACCGGAACTGGGCGGCCTGATCAAGAAGGCCGTAACAATGGCGACATCAGCCAAAGGCCTTGAAGCATCCGCAGCTATTGAAGCGGCCAACCTGCGCCTTATCCAGATGGAGAAGGCCTCTTTCGACCTTGTCCTTAACAAGAGACGGGAAGAGGCAATGGCGCTGCTGAACAGTCCGGAATATCGGCAGCAGAAGGATATCTATGCTAACGGCATGGATGCCGTTATGCAGGAGTTAAACGCTCAGCAGGAGATCGCCAAAAACCGGGACACTAGGCACCACCGGATCAATCTTCTTGTCCAAATGGCGAGTATAGCCGTCGCGATTGTGATCTGGTTCTTTGCGTTCTGGAAGTTCGCTTCCGCATGGCGGTGCAAGACGGATGAGCTGCAGGCTACTGTAAACTCATTGCATGACAGCGAGGAAAGACATCGCCTCTTGTTTGAAAGCTCACATGACGCCTTGATGACCCTGGCTCCACCCGCGTGGAGGTTTACGTCCGCGAATCCGGCAACCGTGAAGATGTTCGGCGTGAAGGACGAGGCCGAGTTACTGACGCTAGAACCTCGTAATCTATCTCCCGAAACTCAGCCGGACGGGCGTCCCTCGGCGGAGAAGGCCAGAGAAATGATTGAGATGGCCATGCGCGATGGTTCCCACTTCTTCGAGTGGACGCACAAACGACTCAGCGGCGAGGAATTCCATGCCTCGGTCCTGCTGACCAGGATGGAGCCGGACGGTCCGGTGCAACTCCAGGCCACCGTCCGCGACATCACCGAGCAGAAACAGGTAGAAGAGATGCTGCAAAAGAGTGAGGAGCAGCTCCGCATTACATTGGCCAGCATCGGCGACGGGGTGATCGCGACGGACACGGACCGGCGCGTGACACGCCTTAATAAGAGAGCTGAAGAACTGACAGGCTGGAGCATTGCGGAGGCAAAAAACAGGCATCTTGACGAAGTATTCGAGATCATCAACGAGGAAACGCGCGCGCCAGCCGAAGACCCCGTCGCCAAGGTGCTTGCCTCTGGACGAATCGAGGGCTTGGCCAATCACACCGTCCTCATCGCTCGCGACGGTGTAGAGCGGGCCATCGCCGACAGTGCCGCTCCGATCCGCGACGACTCCGGTGCGGTTATCGGCGTCGTGCTTGTCTTCCGCGACGTCACCGAGGAAAGACGGCACCAGGAAGAGAAGGATAGGCTCCTGCACGAGTTGGGCGAGCGAGTCAAGGAACTCGACTGCTTATACGGATTGAGCCAGGTCAACCAGAAACCGGACATTTCCCTGGACGATATTTTTCAGGAGGCCGCTCGCCTGCTTCCATCGGGCTTCCAGTATCCCGACATTGCTTCTGCGCGGATCTGCTTTGAGGGGCGCGTATTTGACGCAGGAGCCAGGGAGTGGGACGACAACGCCCCGCACCTGACGGAGGATATTGGGTTTCATGGCGACAGGATCGGCTGGCTGGGCGTCTGCTATCATGTACCGCATGAACAGGCTGAGCAATATGGTTTTGTCAAGCATGAAGAAACATTGATCGCCGCCATCGCTGAACGCCTCGGCAAGATCATCAAGCGTAAGCGGGGAGAGGAGAAATTACGGGAGAGCAGCGCATTCAACAAGAGTATCATTGCCAGCGCTCGGGAAGGCATCATTGTCTATGGTCCGGACTTGAGGTACCAGGTATGGAACTCCTACATGGAACAGTCTACTGGGATACCGGCCAGTGAAGTCTTGGGCCGCCATCCGCTGGAACTGTTCCCTTACCTTCGCGAAGCAGGAGTTGTCGAACGAATCGAAAAAGCCTTCGCTGGAGAAACGCCGGGTTCCATCGAATTCCAGTTTCCGGCTTTTGCCAATGGTTTTGAGGGCTGGGCATCGGATGTAAGTGCCCCATTGCGAAACGCCGAAGGCGAGGTCATTGGCGTTATCGCCACCGTAACCGACATCACCGATCGCAAGCGGACAGAGGAGCTATTGCGGAATGCGTTAGAAGAGCAGCAGGCGATCTTTGAAAGCAGCCTGGTCGGAATCATGGTGCTGAAGAATCGTGTTTTGACCAAGGTCAATCGCCGAATGGCTGAGATGCTTGGGTACGAACCTTCTGAGATAGTCGGCAAGGGTCCTCAGCAACTTCACTTATCCAAGGACAATTTCGAGGAATTCGGAGAGAAATACTACTGGCAATTGGCTGAGCAAGATCTGGTCCAGCTCGAGTATCCGCTACGTCACAAGGACGGTCACACCGTGTGGTGTCAGTTTAATGGAAAGGCTATTGCCCCCCCGGACCTATCCAAGGGCGCTGTCTGGATCATTGAAGACATCACAAAACGGCGACAGGTCCAAGAAGAACTCCGGAAGTCCAAGCAAAACGCCGAAGCAGAGCGAGAGCGAGCAGCAAGGGAGACTGCTAAACTCTCGGCCATGATCTCCGGCATGGAAGAGGGCGTGGTGTTTGCCGACGCCGACAACCGGATCATCGAGGTGAACGATTTCCTCTGCCGTTTCGTGGGCAAGTCGCCAGAGGAAATCGTCGGACGCACCCTCGCGGACATCCACCACAGCGAGGTCTTGCAGAAGATACTGGAGCGGATCGAGGGATTCCGCAGCGATATCCATTCCCCGTCCTTCGTGTTACAGCGGTCGTTTGAAGGTGTGGATGTCATCCTTCGGATGCAGCCGATCTATAGTGACGGACAATACGATGGGGTCCTCCTTAATGTTATCGACGTCAGTGAACTGGTCCAGGCACGCGCAGCCTCCGACCGGGCCAACGCCGCCAAGAGCACGTTCCTGGCCAACATGAGTCATGAGATCCGCACGCCCATGACAGCCATTCTGGGGTTCGCCGATATGCTGGAGGATTCCATCGAGTTCTGCCCCATATGCCTCGAACACCAAGCCTGCCCCACGCGCACTCAGAACAGGGAGAGCATCCAGGTCATCCGCCGCAACGGCGAGAACCTGCTTGGGCTCATCAACGACGTCCTGGACCTTTCGAAAGTCGAGGCCGGCAAGATGGAGGTCGAGCATGTTCCATGCTCACCCGTTCAGATTGTCGAAGAGGCGGTCTCGCTTATGCGGGTCCGTGCCATTGAGAAGGGTCTGACTCTCGATGCCCGATACGAATTCCCTCTACCGGAGGCAATCCTGAGCGATCTGACAAGGGTCCGCCAGATACTCGTAAACCTCATGGGCAATGCGGTGAAGTTCACCTCTCACGGACGTGTGGAGATCGCCCTGCGTTTCATTCCAAGCACGGAGGCTGGACGAGAGGTGTTGGCCTTCGACGTGAAGGACACGGGCATTGGCATGACAGGCGAGCAGGTCGGCCGGCTCTTCCAGCCGTTCACTCAAGCGGACTCCTCCACCAGTCGCCAGTATGGAGGCACTGGCCTGGGCCTGACAATCAGCAAACGACTGGCGGAGGCCTTGGGCGGCGACATCCAGGTCGCCAGCCGGCCCGGCGAAGGAAGCACTTTCACCTTCACGCTGAAGACCCAGTTGCCCAAGTCGGCTTGCATGTTGAACGACCTTTCTGAGGCGGCAAAACAGGCTTCCCTTCAGTCGCAATCGTCCTGCTTTGCCACCGTCAGACTGTGCGGGAGAATCCTGCTGGCCGAGGACGGCCCGGACAACCAGAGGCTCATATCTATGGTCCTAAGCAAGGCCGGGGCGCAGGTGGACATGGTAGAGAACGGCCGTACCGCCGTGGAGAAGGCCATGGAGGCCCTGACGGCAGGAACGCCCTACGACGCGATCCTCATGGACATGCAGATGCCGGAGATGGATGGTTACCAAGCAGCGGGGAAGCTCCGGGAATCGGGTTACAAAGGCTCCATTATCGCCCTGACGGCCCACGCGATGTCTTCGGACCGCCATAAGTGCCTGGATGCCGGCTGCGACGATTACGCAACCAAGCCGGTGGATCGCTTGGGCCTGCTGCATATGCTGGGGAGGCTGATGGGTTGTCCCACAACTGAATCCCCAGAACCCCCGGCCGCTGTGACAACCACGCAGTCACCTTCGGAAGATGCCATCCAATCCGAGTTTGCCAACGACCCGGACATGGCGGACATCATTGACGAGTTTGTCGCCCGATTACCGGACACTCTGGCGACCATGTCCCAAGCGCTGGCCAACAACTGCCTCGATGAACTGCGACGGCTGGCCCACCAGTTGAAAGGCTCCGGCGGTGGATACGGGTATCCCTCTCTGACCGATAACGCCAGAGCGTTGGAGGACGCCGCCAAGACCGGCAACGTGGAGGAGGCTGGGCTGGTCCTGAACCAATTGCGGACATTGGTTCGCGCCGCGGTCGCCGGGCGCAGGACATGTGTGATCTCGGAAGGAGAGAAACTATGAAGGTCTTGATTATCGACGACAATCCTGATGCGTTGACTCTGGCCAAAGCGCGGCTGGGCGGGGAAGGCTTCGAATTTCTCTGTGCCGATGGCGGAAGGGCGGGACTGGAAACGGCTTTGCGCGAGCGGCCGGATTTGATTCTCCTGGACCTGGATATGCCCGACATGTCTGGTTTTGACGTCTGCCGGGCGATCAAGACCGATGGCGAACTGTGCATGATCCCGATCATTTTTCTCTCGGGTTCCGGTGGACCGGAGGACAAAGTCGAGGGCCTCAATCTTGGCGCGGTGGATTATGTGACTAAACCGTTTGACGCCTTTGAACTTCGCGCTCGCGTCAACGCAGCCCTGCGGACCAAACATCTCCAGGACCTGCTCATTGAACACGCCAGGATAGACCCGTTAACGGGCCTGGCCAACCGGCGGGGACTGATGGCGAGGTTGCAGCAGGAATGGGACCGCATCCAGCGGCACGGCGGAAAGCTTTCGTTCATCCTGGGAGATTTGGACGATTTCAAACGGATCAACGACACCCACGGGCATTCGGTCGGCGACAAGATTTTGCAGGCGGTCGCCGGCGCCATCGCCGGTCAATGCCGCTCAATCGATCTCTCCAGCCGCTACGGAGGGGATGAGTTCGCCATTGTCGTCCCGGATGAAATGGCGTCCGAAGCGGTCATGCTCGCCGAGAGGTGCCGCCAGGCCATCGAGGGCGTCGGCCTGAGCGCGGACAGCGAAACTGTATTCACGACCGCCAGTTTCGGCGTGGCCGACACCGAGGAAGCCGATTCACCTGCGGCGCTCATCCGCCAGAGCGACAATGCGCTTTATCACGCCAAGAACGCCGGTCGCAACCGCGTGGCGTCCAACGCCATTTCCACCAGGTGTGAGATATAACCTGTCCGGGCTACCGGCCTATCGCAACCGGCGGAGTGCAGACCGGCACGACGCCGACGTTCACCGCAGCCATGGAACAGCATTCCGGGATTCTGTGCATCACAAATATGTCCACGATCACTTGAAAGTCATTTCATCAACCAGTCGTCCGTGCAGAACGGGGAGGCGGGCAGGCCCTCTTTGTTGTAAAGGTTGCAGCCCTCAGGATTCATCTCGAATGCATAGTGGACAGCGACCGGTCTGGGCACGTCGGGGCTGGAGACGACAACGGTCTTACCGTCGATTAGGGCGTTTGCCCAGAACCACTTTTTGTCGGCGCCGGCGATTGCGAAACGCTTCAGTTTCCCTTTTGGATCCCTGACCAAAGGCTTGAACCCGCCGGTCCGGGAGGCGATCATCAGACCGGACCCGACGCTGTCAAAAGATATCCGAATCTTACCGCCTTCGATTTTCATACCCTTGTAGAGCGGGCCGCTGTAAACGAGGCCCTTCTTTCCGTAATCCTTCGCCAGCGCCCAGAGCGCAAGTCTGTCGCCGACACTTTTCTTGTCGAAGGGATGGATGTTGCCGGGCTTTTCGACGTCGTCGAGATCGATCGCCACGGCCATGCCGGTGTTCGGGATGGACAGGCACTTGAATTGGGCCATTCGGCATTTCGCCCAACCATTGCCGCCCGCGGGCTTGTCGGTTGGTCTCTGGAAAGCGGCGAGTTGAACGAAGTAGAACGGGAAATCGCCCTGGCCCCAGGCCTTGCGCCAGCCGCCGATCAGTGCGCGTTTTTTGTGAAAGTAACTGATCCCCTCGTTCCCGTTGGATTCGCCCTGGTACCAGAGGGCGCCCTTGATCGCAAAACGCGTCAACGGATGAATCCAACTGTTGTAGAGGCAGTGCGGGGTGGAGGGATAGGGATTGATTTTGTATGTCGCGGGCAACTTGCCAACGGGAGGGATTTCGGTAACGGAGGCCCACCCCTTCGGCGTGATCCAGGGCTCGATGCGCGTTCCGCCCCAGGCGGCTTTGATTATGCCGATCGGGATGCCCGTTTCCATGTGTACCTTGCGCGCGAAATACACACCTACCGCGCAAAACCGATTGCCTGTCTTGGGCGAACAGACCAACCAATTACCGGATTTATTACCGTGGGTATCGCCTTTAACGCTGGTTTCAGGAGTCATTGACGGGGGACTTCTCACATGAAACTGCCTGACCAGCGGCAGTTCAAAGTGTTTGGGAACGTACGGAGATCCGTAGGCGCCCATGGCGAAACCCATATTGGACTGGCCGCTGCAGACCCAGATATCGCCCACGACGATGTCTTGAAGCGTGAGTGTATTCTTCCCGGCCACGGTCATCGCGGCGGATTTTTTCGCCACCTTCATCGCGTCAAGTTTGACCGTCCATGCGCCGTCCTTGTCAGCGGTCGCAGATTTCTTCTGACCGGCGAAGGAGACGGAGACCTTTTCACCTGGGGCGGCCCGGCCGTACACCGCTACAGGGATATCCCGCTGGAGCACCATGTGATCGGTGAAAATTCCGTTCAGGGTCACCTCGGCGTGCGCTGAAGCGGTGGTGGACATCATTGCGGCTAGTCCGCACAATACAAACAATCTGTTTTTCATACGCTTCTTCCCGATCATCTTACATTCGTGTGCAACACTCTTCGCCCTGCCGTGCTATTCCTTCGCCAGCTTCACATTCAGCACACCGGTGCCCTTGATATAGTTCGGAGTGTCGGCAGCGCTATACTGCCCCGCAGATTGTGCCTTACCGCCGAGAGAGAGTTTGCTCACCTGCATCTGGCCTTTGAAACGAAGGTCCAGTGTAGCACCCTGGGCGACAGTCACTTCAGTGTTCGCACTCAAACTGTGCGCATTGGTCAGGCAAAGCATGCCTTGCATGACCATCATAGGACCAGTGAAACTGTTGACGCCGGAAAGAATCCAGGTACCGGTTCCGGTCTTGGTCAGCGACGTTATCGCTACTTTCTTGCGGTCATAAGGATTCTTAATATTGCCGACGAGTTCGCCCGCACCGGCGGTCGAACCCTTGAGCACAAGAGTTTTTGAGTGGCCATAACCTGAGATATCGAACGGGCTTGTAAACTTCAACAGCCCGCCGCCCGATTGATCGAAGCTCACGGTCTGCTTTTTCCCGGCCAGATCGATGATGCGATCGGTGGTCTCACCCTTGCCGGTGTACTTCAGGGTGCAATCACCCCCAAATGGGATGATCCCATTATACAGCGATGACGGCGCACCCAGACTGCTGCTTGGCTTGCCGCCTTCAACGCTGTTCAGCGACGATACGATCAGCGTTCCGTTTTCGAAAACCGTCCGGCCTGAGTATGAATTCTCACCGGTAACCTTCAGCACACCGGGTCCGTTCTTCTTGATGGTGAACGCTCCGCCCCCGGGTCCCTTTGAGTCTGTAATGTTGGCGGTCAATACGATCGGGCCATCGGCGTTGGCGATATCCAGGTACAGGACCGAACCGCCCATCAAGCCGTTGTGGTTTACTCTCCTGGTGAGGTTCGCAAGCAGTGCCGAGATCTGAGCGCCCGTGAATTCGCCCGGGCCGCCGACATTGAGGCGCAGCGTTGCGGCCTGGTGTACGGTAATGTTCGCTGGCGTCCATTTCGTTGTATCGCCGTTGTAGAGCCCTGCCGCCTTCTTGACAATCAGGGCGCCCGGGAAGACGATGGTCGGACCGGTATAGGTGTTGGCGCCATGGAGGGTCACAACACCGCCCGGCCTCATGCTGAGGTATCTCCCATTGATGCCAAACATGGTAAAACCGCCCGCGCCGCTCATCGGGCCGGAGATGTTGCAGTTCCCGATAAAACCGGCGATTCCGTTCAGCTTAACCGGACCGCTCAGGTTGCAGTGAAAAAGCGTCCCGCTGTTGATAACCAGGGGGTTGGCAAGGGCGGCGCGGGAGGACAACGTTCCGAAATTATCCAGTTTAACCGGACCTGTTCCCAGCCCATCGGTCTTCCTGACGTTAATCTTTCCGCCGTGGATGCGGGTTCCACCGCTGTAGGTGTTGGAATTGTTGATTTGCAGGATACCGAAATGCACGTCGTGGAAGTTGATCCCGGCGACATTGGGATCGCCGAAGCTGTTAAGAACCAGGGCGCGCCGACCGGAGATCACATCATTGAAACTGATGAAGCAATTGGGATCCCTGCCGGGAAACGTATTTACGTTAAGATCGTCCCGCAGGATTATCGGCGTGTTGATGTCGACCCTCTGGCACTTGGCGGCATTGATTGCTGGCCGGATGTCGTCAGCACGGTTCATGGCGAATATCACGCTCTTACCGTCCAGAACCATGCCCCGGCAATCATCTCCCAGGTTAAGCTGGTTGATCGAAAAGCCCTTCTTCAAGTCGTGTGTGATATTACATTTGCCCGTCCGGTTGAAATTGAGAATATAATCCGACTTACCGTCGGCGAGTGGCGCCGATCCTGCAGCCAGGTTGCTCGACCACCTCGAGGCGTCGCTCCACTTGCCGTCAACACCGCTCTTCCATGTGAAAACGTTGGGCGTTTTGACCTTGACCGCCTTTACGGTGTAAACCCGCTTTGAACCGTCCTGCGCTGTTACGGTGTAGGTCTGCGGCCTGGTGAAATCGCGCGGCGTACCGGAAGCCGGAACGGCCCGGGCGAAACGCGAGACGGTAAAGGTAGGCGCAAGTTCGGTCAGGTCGATGCTCTCAGGCACGTATACGCCGATTGTGGCGTCGTAAATCGGGATCGAACCCACGCCCGGAATGGCAAATGTCAGCATGTTCTTCGCCCGGCTGGCAGCGAGCTTCCTGACGGTCACCGTATACGTTTTCTTCGAACCGTCCTTGCAGGTAAGGGTGTACGTCTGCGGCTTGGTGAAGTTCCTTGCGACCCTGTGGCCGGGGACGATGGCCGCGCCGTCGGGGATACGGATGTTGGGCGCGATAGCGGCTAGGTCCAGGGCGTAAGGAGCGGTTATGTGAATCTTCGTTCCGGAAATCCTTCCCGGATGCTGGTTGGGGAAGCCGAAACGCAGAATCACATTGGGCGCGGCATGAGGCTTGATCTCGCCAGCCAACACAACCGGTCCGGGTTCTTTGAATCCTCTTACCGTCGAGGGGAGTTTGGCGGCTTTCACCGGATCGATATACTCGACCAGATCGCGCAGGGCGATAACCTTGTAATGGTTATCTTTCAGATATTGCATCTGGGCCTTGAAGACCTCGGGACTCAGGGAGACGCCCGGATGCTCCATGTCGGGCACGCCGTGGTAGCAGAGCACCACGATTTTTCCGCCGGCTGCATGGCGCACGTTCTTCACGAATTGCTCGATGGTGGAGCCCCGCATCGACGGGATCTCGAAAGGATTATCTACCATCGGCCGGTATGGGCGGTTATGCCCGCCCCGCGCGAAGATGTATCCGTTGGCGGCGAAATCAGGAAAAGATTTCACGTTCGCATGATGGAGCGGCCAGGCGATGGTCGTCGGCTTGGGAACGTTATTCGCAAGCAGGGCGTCCTCCATCGCCATCATACCGTTAAAACCCGGAGTATGACCCACCGAGTGGTTTCCTATTTCAAAGCCGTCATCAGCCAATGCCTTCATCTGCCGCCACGTCAGGTACCAGTCCTTACGCGTCTTGAACGAATCGAAGTCGCAGACGTAAAACGAACCGCCGAACCCGAATGACTTCAAGATCGGCGCCACCACCGTGTAACCGCTTACCGGACCATCGTCGAAGGTGAGCACCACCAGCTTGTCGGGAATCGGCTTGCGCAGGATGCTGGCCGGATCGTCCGCTTTGTTCCCCTCACCCTTTGCGATCGAAACAGCGCCGAAAAGAAGACACACCACCAGCATCGCCCTCGTTAACATCATTCTCAAAGGACAGCAGTTCATACGAAATTCTCCTGGACGATCAACCCTTCTTTGTCGAATGTTCATTTATTGACCAGCAACTTCATCATCGCGCGGCCCATCTGCTCGCCGATGTGGAAGTAGCTCTCGCCGTTGTAATTCCAATGGTACCCGCCCCCCGGCGATCGCGAGTTGGCTCCATAATCGAACCGGCGCGTGTCCACTGCGGCTACTGTGCCGGCGAACTCGCGATGCTTGTCAGGATCAGATACGGCGATCTGAGCCGCTATCAACTTCCTGGCGCGGGAGTCGATATTGGCCTTGCTCATCCCCGTTGCGGCGATGACAAACGGCAACTTCGGCGCCTTGAACTCGGCACGGACGTCTTTGATCAGATTGACCAGATTGGCTTCGTATTCGGCGGTCCTCTTTTCGTCGATGCGGTCGTTCCAGCCCTGATGCCATCCGAACCCGACGATTTCGTATCCCTTACCCTTGTATTCGCAGCAGTACTTCTTCAGATTCCCGAGCACCTCGTGGACCTTTTCGACCATCAGGGAATAGTACGTCCCGACCTTCCCGCCAGAGCTGGGAGGGCGGAAATCTTTCGCCAACGACTTGCCGCCCCACGCGACCTTGATAATGAGCACCGGATCGGAGACTGCATCGCCGACAATCTGGCCGAAACCGTATTCCGGACCAATAGACCCTCCCGAAGCGCCGAAACCGGTGGCCAACGGTCCATTCTTCACCTCGCCGACCGGATCTTTGCCGAGCCTGTT
>Ga0180434_10007276_pt1 | contig 12497 bp, 7 predicted proteins | sample SS_ome_7_FD_132453 | JGI IMG/M metagenome (GOLD analysis project Ga0180434, IMG submission 132453) | Hypersaline lake sediment archaeal communities from the Salton Sea, California, USA - SS_1_D_2 metaG | ecosystem: Environmental > Aquatic > Non-marine Saline and Alkaline > Hypersaline > Sediment... | reverse complement strand
TACTACCTTATTTCACGCACCCTGGGTATGGAATTCGGCGGGGCTATCGGTATCGTGCTTTTCTTAGCGCAGGCGGTTTCCATTGCCTTCTACTGTATCGGGTTTGGCGAAGCTGTATCCACCCTGCTGCCATGGGGAGGGGAACGCTCGCCCCAGATTATCGCAGCCCTTGCCGTGTCCTTTCTTTTCATCTTTGCATGGATGGGCGCGGACTGGGCGACCCGGTTCCAATATGTGGTCATGGGCATCCTGTTTGCCGCAATTGTTTCCTTTTTTGCCGGTGGGATCGCACACTGGGACCCCGCCTCCATGGCACAGAACTGGAAAGCACCTGAAACGGGCCTGAGTTTCTGGGTGTTATTCGCCATATTTTTTCCGGCGGTTACCGGGTTCACCCAGGGGGTCAGCATGTCCGGTGACCTTAAGGATCCGGGGAAAAGCCTGCCCCTGGGCACCTTTATGGCTGTAGGCGTTTCCATTGTCGTCTATTTTGGCGCCGCAGTCGTATTCGGCGCAGCCCTGCCCGCCGAAAAGCTGATCGGTGATTACGGCGCCATGCAGCAGGTGGCGGTTGTCGGTTTTTTAGTGCCGGTCGGGATCATCGCGGCCACGCTTTCATCGGCCCTGGCATCTTTTCTGGGGGCCCCACGGATACTCCAGTCCCTGGCAGGGGACCGGATATTTCCCTTTCTTTTGCCCTTTGCCAAGGGATACGGGCCGGCAGACAACCCCCGGAGGGGGGTGTTGCTCGCCGCCGGCATCGCCTTTGCGACCATCGGCCTGGGCAACCTGAACATTATTGCTCCTGTGGTGTCCATGTTTTTTCTGATCTCCTACGGCCTGCTCAATTATGCAACGTTCTATGAGGCCCGCGCGGCCAGTCCTTCATTCCGCCCCACATTCAAATGGTTCGACCACCGCCTGAGCCTGCTGGGCTTTATCGCATGCGCCGGCGCCATGCTGGCAATCAACCTTATGGCCGGTATTTTGGCTGTTGCCATCCTTTTTGCCATTCACCAGTATCTCAAACGAACCTCAGGGCCGGCCCGCTGGGCTGACAGCCGTCGATCCTACTATCTTCAACGGGTCAGGGCAAACCTCCTCTCAGCCGCACAGGAGTCTGAACACCCGCGGTACTGGCGACCGCAGATCCTGGCTTTTTCCAACAATTCCTGGAGACGCGGCCAACTCCTCCGGTTTGCCGGCTGGCTGGAGGGCGGGAGTGGAACGACCACCATGGTCCGGATTCTTGAGGGCGAGGGCGCAAAAATGCGCCTGCTCAAAGAGGAAGCAGAAGATGAACTGAAACGAGATATCAAAGATCAGGGGCTGACTGCCTTTCCGCTGGTGGTGGTGGCGCCGAAACTCCAGACCGGCGTCCAGATCCTGGTGCAGGGATTCGGGATCGGACCCTTAAAGGGGAATACGATTCTGCTGAACTGGCTCGAACAACTCCCCATGGGCATACTGGGACTGGGTGAGACCAGATACGGAGAAAACCTGAAAACCGCTTTCCGCTTCGGCAGCAACATTGTCATACTGGATGCAGGGGAGGATGAATGGAAGCGCCTTGAAAAACAACCTCCACGGGAGCGCCGCATCGATGTGTGGTGGTGGGACAACGATCCGACCAGCCACCTGATGCTCCTGTTTGCCTATCTCATAACCCGGGACAATGCATGGGAAGGGGCAAAAATCCGGGTACTGGCGCCTGAAAGCGACGCAGGAGAGGAAGGCGCACTGGAAAATCTGCAGAAAACACTACAGGATGTGCGTATTGACGCAGAGCCGGTCATCGTGACAAATTTCAGCGAAGATGCGATCGTTGCGCACGCGGCCGATGCATCCATGATTTTTTTCCCCTTTCGCCTCAGGAGAAACCAGGTGGTCAGCCCGATGGATACCAGGATCGAAGGCCTGATTGAGCGGCTTCCTGTTGTTGCCCTGGTCCTGGCGGCAAAAGACATTGAACTGGATGCGGAACCTGAAGAAGGAATTGCCGGCGAAGTGGCTGCGGCCAAAGATGCGCTTGTTGATGCAGAAAAGAAAGCACGGGAAATGGAAAAAGACGCCCAAAAGGCGGAAAAAGAGGCTGAAGAAAGGCTCCAGGAAGTAAAAAATGCCAGAACCTCCGGTTCTCTTGAGGATTTGGAAGAAAAAACAACGGCGGCGTCAGAAGCCAAAGCACAGGCGCTGAAGGCAACCCGCCGGGCTGCAAAAGCGTCTGCAAAAGCAGAGGATGCCGCCCGTACCGCGGAAAAGCTGGGGATAGTCATTGAAGAAAAAAATGAGGATGAAACAGCATAATGCCTGATAAAATTGATACCCGTCATGACTGATACCCCTGCCACAGAGTTTACAAAGGATCCGGACTGGGAATCTGCGGTGCCATTTCTGAAAACATTTCTGGCAGAATGGATCAAAGACCGCCAGCACAAGGAGCAGGCCCTGGTTATAGTCGGTTGTCCGCATGGCGGCAACGGGGAAACACTCACACACCTGGCCAAAGATCTTGAATGGCACCTCATCGAACCACCGTCAGCGGAAGAGATACTGGCCGGAGAAAGGCAATGGCCGGCTGATCAGTTAAACAAGCATGCGGATGATGGGTGGGTGCTTCCGGCTCTGGACAACTGTTTACTTCGTCATTCAAACGGCCTGAAACTGGTGCGCCGTTTTTTCGCCGATATGTTTGAAGGCCGTATCAGCAGAGCAATTCCCGTTACCCTTTATGAAATGCCCTACCGACGTGGAGACTGGATAAGTATTGAAGGAACCTACGGCGAAGTCAAGTCCATTGGCTTGCGTGCGGTGGAAATCGTGACCCCGGATGATACCATGGTGGTGATTCCCCATTCGAAAATCTGGGACAAACTGATTTTCAACGCCAACGACGGCACCCGTTATCTGCAGTGCGTCGCTGATTTTTATCTATCCCCGGCCCATGACGGCAAAAAAATCTTGGATGCGCTTTATGACGTGGGGATGACAAGCCCTTTTCTTCAACTCAGCAAGCCTGTTGTTGTGGTCGTCAAAGAACAGCCCTGGGGAACCCATTACCGGATAAGGGCCTATCCCGTGGACTTCCGGGATCAGTTCCGATTCACCACCGATCTGACCGTCAGGGGAAAGTCCACGCTGATAGAAATGGGTGCGGCGTTTGCCCAACCCCCGGCATCTGTCACAACCGATTCCTAACCGAGAAAGAAAATGCTTCAGCTGGGCAATCTTTACGGAATAAATGTTTATTGCCAGCTTCTCATATCCTCAACCATGCATTTCCCCCCTTTATTCAACCCCCTGTGTTGAAACAACTTCCCGGACGATTTGTGTTTCCATTACCATGGCCTTGCCAATTGCTATCCGGTCTCTCGGTGAACACCATTTAATAAAAAAATCCGGGAAAACCATTCAAAACACCGGATTCCCATTGAGCGGAGCGGACAATTCCTGCTTTATTCCGGCCCGGCGCTGTCTTCCGGGACGGAATCGCGGGCCGCTGGGTTATTTAAACCATCTTGTTTATGCAGTCAGCCGGTCTTTGAGCCCGGATCTGCGCAGGCGGGTGCGGTTGTTTTCAAAGGCGGTGTGCACGGCCCTGGAAGACCCCACGATGATCACCAGGTGCTTTCCCCGGGTCAGGGCCGTGTACAGCAGGTTGCGCTGGAGCAGGGGATAATGGGCCATGGTCAAAGCGATGATCACGGCCCCGTATTCGGAGCCCTGGGATTTGTGCACCGAGACGGCATAGGCCAGGGAGAGTTCGTCCAGGTCCAGCAGGTCATAGGTCACACTGCGTCCGTCATAGTCCACCACCAGGGTCCCGTCGGTTTTGGACACCTCGGTGATCTGACCGATGTCTCCGTTGAACACCTCTTTGTCGTAGTTGTTTTTCAGGTGCATCACCTTGTCTCCGGTCTTGAACGTGATGCCGTGGCTGTCGATGCCGGTTTTGCCCGGATTGAGCACGGCCTGGAGCTGCTGGTTGAGGTTGATGGTGCCGGCCTCGCCCCGGTGCATGGGGGTCAGGACCTGAAAATCGGTGATATGGGGAAAGGCTTCGGGAATCCGGTTGGCGCACAGTTCCAGAATAGTCGCCGTCACTTTGTCACTGTGCTGGTTTTCAATGAAATAAAATTCTGACAACCCATTCTCTTCCCGGGCCTTGAAATCCGGCAGATTGCCGTTTCGGATATCATGGGCATGCCGGACAATGGGGCTTTTCTTTGCCTGCCGGAAAATTTTGGTCAAGGCGAACACCTGGACCCGGCCCGAATCCATAATATCGGACAATACATTGCCCGGCCCCACCGACGGCAGCTGAAACGTATCCCCCACCAGAATGAGACTGGCGGCTGCCGGCATGGCCTGCATCAGGTGGTACATCAGCATGGTGTCCACCATACTGGCCTCGTCCACCACCATCACATCCAGGTTCAGCGGGTTGGTGTAATCGTGTTCCACCGTGCCCTGGTCGGTATCGAATCCCAGCAGCTTGTGCAGGGTGAACGCTTTTTTTCCCGTGGTTTCGGCGAGTCGCCGGGCCGCCCGGCCGGTGGGGGCTGCCAGCACCACGGTGAGGCGCCGGCGCCTGAACACCTGGCACAGGGCCCGCACCAGGGTGGTTTTGCCGGTGCCGGGGCCCCCGGTGATCACGGAGATTTTTCTGGCCATGACCTGGCATACCACATCCAGCTGTTCGTCCGACAATTCCACTGCCATGCCGGACAACACCTGCTCCAGAATCGCTTCCCGGTCCATCAGAGGGTCCGGCACCGGCAGGGTCAGCAAAGCACGGATCCGGTCGGCGATGCCTTTTTCCGCGCCATACAGGCGGGTCAGATAGATGCGGGCTTCCCAGATCCGGATCTCGTTTTTTTGGTTCAGGGTATCCAGGGCCGGATCGAACAGATCCGGGTCCACCCCGGCCAGACGGGCACAGGCGGTAAACAGCTCCTCTTTCACGGCATAGACATGGCCGTCCGATTCAAAGGCCAGCATTTGACAGAGCAGACAGGCGGACAGTCGGGCGGGATCGGTTTTTTCCACCCCTTTGACCCGGGCGATGGAATCGGCGGCCGCAAATCCGATCACCGGGATATCAATGGCAATGCGAAAGGGATCGGTTTCCAGAATGGTCATGGCACCGGGCCCATAGGTTTTGAGAATCAGGCCGGCATGGGCCACGTTCACATGGTTTTCCTGGAGAAACTGCATGACCCGGCGCACCGCGTGATGGGTGTTCCAGGCTTTGACGATCACCTGTTGCTTGGCGTTGCCGATGCCGGTGACTTCCAGAAGCTTTTCCGGTTGATTTTCAATGATCTCCAGGGTCTGATCCTGGAACCGGTCCACGATGCGGTCGGACAGGGATTTGCTGATCCCCTTGATCATGCCGGACCCTAAATATCTGCGGATCCCGGACACCGTGGCCGGCAGGGTGACCTCGTAGGATTCCGCCTTGAACTGATCCCCGTATTTCGGATGGGAAGCCCACTGGCCTTTCAACGTCAGGGTTTCGCCTTCCGCCACCCCGGCCAGGTGTCCCACCACGGTGATGGGGTCTTTGATCTTTTCCACCCGGATACGGCATACGGTGTAGTGGTTGTCCGGATTCTGGTATGTGAGGCGGGACAGGACCCCTTTGATGGTGATCATTCCGCCACGGCAAAGGCCTGGTCAAACCCGTCGTTTTTCACAAGATTCTCACTGAACCGTTCCGCATCCTTGAGACTGGAAAACCGGCCGATCCGGACCCGGTAGAACCGGCCCCGGTGGTCCTCATGCACCACGATATGGGCGTTGACATAGGATTTGGACAGGTTGTTTCGAAACCGGTCGGCATTGGCCTTTTCCTGAAACGCACCCACCTGCACCGTAAAATTTCCAGTCCAGTAATCCAGTTTTCTGAACGCCACCGGCTCTTTCTGGTCATATTCCGTGGCCGCCCCCAGGGCCCTGATCCGGACCCGGGCCGTGCCGGATCCCACCATGTCTATTTTTCCGGCGCCGGTATAGGACAAGTCGATAATCCGACCGGTGACAAACGGCCCCCGGTCATTGACCCGCACCTTGATCTTTTTGTTGTTGTCCAGATGGTGCACCTCCACCCAGGTGTCTAGTGGCAGAGTCTTGTGGGCCGCGGTCATGGCATACATGTCATAGGTTTCCCCATTGGCGGTTTTCCGGCCATGGAATTTTTTGCCGTACCAGGACGCGATGCCGGTCTGGACAAATCCGTGGGCACTGGCAATGGGCGTGTACCGCTTTCCCATAATTGTATAGGGCCGTTGCGTGGCAGGGGGTTTTCCTGTCTTTTTTTGGGACGGCGGCTCAAAGCGTTTGTCCGGCAGAGGCGAATCAACGGATTTGGCACATCCGGCACACAAGACACAAAACAGATAAAGGCCGAACAGCCGGATGCCGATACGCAGAATGGGGGAATAAACAGTTTTCATGGGTCCAGGGCGTGTGAAATAATTTTTTCCATGTTATCGGTAAACACAATACTCATCTGATCCTGAATGTGCCTGGGCACATCCTCCATATCCTTCTGATTCTGCAAGGGGAGGATCACCGACTTGACACCGGCCCGGTGGGCCGCAATGATTTTTTCCTTGATCCCGCCCACCGGCAGCACCTCCCCCCTCAGGGTGATCTCACCGGTCATGGCTATGCGGGGCCGCACCTTCCGGCCGGAGATCAGCGACACCAGCGCCACCAGCATGGTGACCCCGGCCGAAGGACCGTCCTTGGGAATGGAGCCGGCCGGCACGTGCACATGAATGTCATGGGTGTCAAAAAATGTGTCATCCACCTTCAGTTTTTCGGCATGGGACCGAATGAAACTCAGGGCCGTGGAGGCGGACTCCTTCATCACTTCTCCCAGCTGGCCGGTGAGGGTCAGCTCCTTGCCCCCTTTCATGGCCACCGCCTCCACAAACAGGATTTCCCCGCCCACCGGGGTCCAGGCCAGTCCCACCACCACGCCGGGGGCGTGGATGCGCTGGGCCAGGTCCGGCACATGCTGCACCGGCCCTAAATATTCATGCAGGTCATCCTGGCGGATCACCAGTCTCTGGGCCTGGAATTCAGCGATTTTTGTGGCCACCCCCCGGCAGATGGTGCCGATCTGACGTTCCAGGTTGCGCAGGCCGGATTCCCGGGTATAACCGGAAATTATTTTTTTGACCGCCCCGGGGGTGAACCGGATCTGAGCGGCGGTCAGCCCATGGGCCTCCCGCTGTCTGGGAATCAGGTACCGGGTGGCGATTTTGTGCTTTTCATCTTCGGTGTATCCATTGAGTTCCAGCACCTCCATGCGATCCCGCAATGGCGGCGGAATGGTGTGCAGCACATTGGCGGTGGTCAGAAACATCACGTCGGACAGATCGAATGCCACATCCAGATAATGATCGGTAAATGAATTGTTCTGCTCCGGATCCAGCACTTCCAGCAGGGCGGATGAAGGATCGCCTTTGTAGGAAGAATCCAGCTTGTCGATCTCGTCCAGCATGAACACCGGGTTTTTCTTTCCCGCCTTCCGGATGTTTTGAATGATCCGGCCGGGCAAAGCCCCCACATAGGTTCTGCGGTGTCCCCGGATCTCGGCCTCATCCCGCACACCCCCCAAAGAAATCCGGACAAATTCCCGGCCCAGGGCCTTTGCAATGGACCGGCCCAGGGAGGTTTTTCCGGTGCCGGGGGGACCGGTGAAACACAGAATCGGGCCTTTGGAGTTTTTCTTGAGTTTCCGGACCGCCAGAAATTCCAGAATCCGCTTTTTGGGTTTTTCCAGCCCGTAATGGTCCTGATTCAGGATGCGCCGGGCAGATCTGATATCCAGCACATCTTTGGATGCCTCGTGCCAGGGCAGGCTGGTGAGCCAGTCCAGATAAGTGGATGCCACCACATACTCGGATGAGGATGCATGCATGCGGGACAGCCGCTGCAGTTCTCTTTTCGCTTCTTTTTCCGCTTCTTCCGACAGATGGCTTTTCTGAATCAATGCCCGGTATTCACGGATTTCCACGCTTTCGGTATCGTTTTCCCCCAGTTCTTCCCGGATGGCCTTGAGCTGCCGCCTCAAATAATACTCCCGCTGCTGTTTGTCCATGTCTTCCTTGACCTGGTTCTGGATGCGGGAGCCCATTTCCAGAATTTCCAGCTGGTCATTGACCAGGCGGGTGACTTTTTTCAGGCGCTGGTTCACATTGAGCATTTCCAGCACTTTCTGTTTTTCTTTCACCGGTGCGTTGATGGTGGAGGCGACCATGTCGGCCAGGACATTGGGCTCCTGAAGGGACTTGATCATGTGGGCCATCTCTCCGGGCAGTCCGGGGGACAGGTTGACGATTTTTTCGTACTGTTCCGCGATATTGGCCATGAGTGCCCGGTTTTCCACCGTCCGATCCTGATTTTTGCAGGTCAGCACTTCGATTTCCGCCTGAAGATAGGGCTTGCCCTGGAGAAACCGTACCGTCTTGAAGCGGTTCAGCCCCTGGATCAGCAGCTGGGCTTTTTCATCTTCCATCTTGGACATTTTCAGGATCATGGCCACCGTTCCGATTCGATACAGGTCCTCGGCCCGGTGTTTCGACACCGGGTCCGGTTTTCTGGAAAGAATCAGGCCCAGCATCCGGGAACCGGCCATGGCTTCATCGATCAGGTCGATGGCTTCTTTCTGTATCAATACCAGCGGCAGCACCATTTTGGGAAACAGATTGGTGTCCACAATGGGAAGAATGGGGAGCGTACCGGGAATATCATTGGTGGAGATGGCGGCGGCGGAATGTCGGATATCATCCATGTATACCCCTTGGTGAATGAACAGGAATGCTAGATGAAATCCATGGACAGATCATGCGCCGGCTTGTAATTTTCCGAGAACAGTTTCCCCAGTGTCAGTTGAAGAAAGCCGTTGTCAAACACAGCAGACACCTTTTCCACGTCGATCATGCAGGGAAGATACAACACCCGCTCGAACTGGCCGAACTGAATTTCAGCCAGCCGGTAGGTGGCAGCCGGGTCCAGACGGGTGGTTTTCCGGTTTCCCGAAATTTTGACCGCTTTGTTGCTGACATCGATCACGATATCCTGCTTCCGGACCCCGGCGATCTCCGCCTGAATCACGATCTGGTTTTGGGTCTCGAAAATATCCATCTGGGGTTTCCAGATCCGCTTTGAAAAACAGAACATGGGATTTACGGATTGAAACATGTCTTGGAATGATTTTTCATCGGTTTCGTACGTACCGAGATTGCTGCCAAAACGAATCTCTATATGTTCCATAAAAAGCTCCTGCAGATGGTGTTCATATACGCATATGATCAAAGTGCAAAATAGCATCCAGCCATAAATTTGTAAAGCGCAATAAAATTATTCCGGTTTCCGGGTCTTGAAATCCGGGCCAATGGGTGATATGGGACATGCATGAACACCTCGATTCAACAGACCGCCCTGATCACCGGGGCATCCAGAGGCATCGGCCGGGCCATTGCAAAAAATCTGGCGGACCGGGGCATCTTTGTGTATCTCAATTTCCGGTCTGATGACACCGGGGCCCGGAACACCCTTACCGACATTCAATACCAGAACGGCCACGGCGAGCTGCTCCGGTTCGACGTGACCCGCCAAAACCAGTGTGACGATGCTGTGGCCTTTGTTATCAAACAGCGCGGCCGCCTGGACATTCTGGTGAACAACGCCGGGATCCGGGACGACCACTTGTTTGCCATGATGAAGAAACCGGCCTGGGAAACCGTGCTGGATACCCATTTGAACGGATTTTATCACCTGACCCGGCCGGTGGTGCGTCAGATGATCAAGCAGCGATTCGGCCGGATCATCAATATCAGCTCCGCCGCCGGGCAGGTGGGCAATGCCGGACAGGTCAACTACAGCGCGGCCAAGGCCGGCATCATCGGCGCCACCCGGGCCCTGGCCAAGGAGATTGCCAGCCGGGGCATCACCGTAAATGCCGTGGCACCGGGATTCATACACACCGATATGGTGGCGGGCCTGGATCTGGAAAAAATCAAGAAACAGATCCCGGCCGGCCGCCTGGGACACCCGGAAGAAGTGGCCCATGTGGTCGGTTTTCTGTGTTCTGAACAAGCCGGTTATGTCAATGGTCAGGTGCTCGGCGTCAACGGCGGCTTGATATAAAATCAATGTCCGTTCTCTACGGATATTTTCCAGCCATGGTGAGCGGGCTGCTGCTCACCTTGAGCTTTCCTGACGTACATCTATACTGGCTGGGCTTCATCGCCTTGGCGCCCCTTATCGTCTGTCTGGACACCCTGACGGCCCGGCAGGGGTTGGTTGCCGGATTTGCCGCCGGATTCATTCATTTCATCACCCTGATCTACTGGATTGTTCCCACGCTGTGCACCTTTGGCGGACTGCACCCCATATTGGCGGTGGCCGCACTGATACTTTTGTGTCTGTATCTGTCCCTGTTTCCGGCAGTGTTCGCATTCGGGCTCAACAAACTGGCGCCGCCCCCGCCAGTGATGCCGCTGGCCGCCGCCTGCCTCTGGACCGGGCTGGAATGGGTGCGAACCCACCTGTTTACCGGTTTCCCCTGGGGACTTCTGGGATACAGCCAGGCCGAAAACCCCTGGCTGGTTCAGATCGCGGACATCACCGGCGTGCCCGGCATCTCGTTTGTTCTGGTGTTATGCAGCGCCCTGGCGGCCATGGTGTGGCAACTAATCATGACCCGCCGGCATACCGGACAGTCCCTGCGAAAAGTCCCGGTGGGCATCAGCGCCGCTTACACCCTGATGGTTCTGGCCGCCGCCTTCGGATATGGGGCATACCGAATTGCCCAGGTGGAAAAACAGATGACTCAGGTCCCGGACACCCGCCTGGCCATCATTCAGGGAAATATTGCGCAGAACATGAAATGGGATATGGCGTTCCGCAAAAACACCATTGAAAAATACGGCACCCTGTCCCTGGATGCGGCCCGGTTTCAACCGGACCTGATTGTCTGGCCGGAAACCGCGCTGCCCTTTTATTACGGACACGACACCCTGCTTTCCAACCAGGTGGACCACTATATCCGCAAGACCCGCACCCATTTACTGATCGGCACCCCGGCGGTGGACACATCCCATGACCCTGTACGATATTACAACCGGGTAATCATGCTCGATCCTCTGGCATTGCCCAGAGGGCAGTACGACAAAACCCATCTGGTGCCCTTCGGAGAATACGTGCCGTTTCAAGACCTTTTGTTCTTTATTGAAAAACTCACGGCCGAAGCCGGCAATTTTTCCCGAGGAGATCCGGCTTTTACCCCCCTGGCATTCAAGGATCATCACACCGGGGTATTGATCTGTTTCGAAATCCTGTTTCCCGATATTTCCCGGCAGTTTGTCACCAACGGGGCCGACCTGCTGACCACCGTGACCAACGATGCCTGGTTCGGACACACATCCGCGGCGGCCCAGCATTTTGCCATCGCCGTGCTCAGGGCCGTGGAAAACCGCCGGAGCGTGGCCCGGGCCGCCAACACCGGCATCTCCGGATTCATCGATCCCGCGGGCCGGGTGTCCGACACGACCGCCCTGTTCACCGATGCCGTGATTATACGCTCCATGCCGGCCTTCACCCGCATTTCGTTTTATACCCGGTATGGAGATCTGTTCGCCGGCATCTGTCTTATTGCATTGGGCATGGGTTTTGTGGTAAAAATCAGTCAACATTTCAAAAGGAGGCATTACCCATGAACACCGACTTAAAACAGACCCTGTCATCATTGACCACCAAAACCGACCGTCTCAAGGAGTATCTTTGACCTGCCGGTCAAGGAAAAACGCCTAAAGGAACTCGAATTCTTCAGTGCCCGGCCCGATTTCTGGGATGACCCGGACAAAGCCACGGCCATGCTCAAAGAACAGACCCGGCTGTCCGACCTGATTGATCAGTGCCACGCACTCAGCAGTGAAATTGAAGACGCCCGGGTTCTGCTGGAAATGGCCCATGAGGAAACGGACAAGGAAGCCGAAGCAGATGTGGCCCGGCAGCTGGCCGACATTGAAAAAAAAATCAAACAGTTCTCCCTGGACATCACCCTGGATCATGAAGATGACGCCAGAGATGCCCTGGTGTCCATCAATGCCGGGGCCGGGGGCACCGATTCCCAGGACTGGGCCGAGATGCTGTTCCGCATGTATTCCCGGTGGATCGACAAAAAAGGGTACAAAATGACCCTCATCGACCTCCAGCCGGGAGATGAGGCCGGCATCAAGGGCGTCACTTTCAAGGTAGCGGGGAAAAACTGCTTCGGGTTCATGAAAGTGGAATCCGGGGTGCACCGGCTGGTGCGCATCTCCCCGTTCAATGCCGGGGGCAAGCGCCACACATCCTTTGCCTCGGTGTTCGTGTATCCGGACATCAAGGATGACATCCAGATAGAGATCGATGACAAAGACCTGCGCATCGATGTGTTCCGGGCGTCCGGAGCCGGGGGCCAGCACGTGAACAAG
>Ga0180434_10007275_pt1 | contig 12497 bp, 10 predicted proteins | sample SS_ome_7_FD_132453 | JGI IMG/M metagenome (GOLD analysis project Ga0180434, IMG submission 132453) | Hypersaline lake sediment archaeal communities from the Salton Sea, California, USA - SS_1_D_2 metaG | ecosystem: Environmental > Aquatic > Non-marine Saline and Alkaline > Hypersaline >... | reverse complement strand
GCCGCCTGGAAGACCAGCCGCGAGAGCCCCACCGCCAGCACCGCGGCCGCGACGGTCACCGCCACCATGAACCAGGCCTCACCGGAGAGCGGCCGGGCGATCGTCCCGGCCGGCACGTTGACCACCAGCAGAATCGGGATCACGAAGGTGCAAAGCATCCGCAGCGGGCCGCCCCAGGGGCCGGCATAGATTTCTGCGGGGTAGCGGGAAAAGCTGGTCAGGTAGAACCAGAAGTCGTAAAGGCTCTGGTTACGGCCCATCAGAATCGTGGCCGCCGCCAGCATGATGATCAGCCCATAGAGAATCGCCACCCCACAGGCAACGAGCAGTGGATAGAGCAGCCAGGCCACCGGCGGCGGTGGAACCGGAAACCGGGGCACTGCCCAGCCCAACAGGAACAGCCCGACGATCCCGTTGGCGAGCGATGAATAGTTGAAGCGGTGTAGCGACAGCAGGAACTGGGCATCGAGCGGCTTGACCAGAATGGCATCGAGGCCACCAGTCCGAACCATCTCAGCCAGTTCCGAGGCGCTCGGCATGAAGAAAGCCTGCACGATCGAGTTGATCACCAGCCCGGTGGCGACAAAGGCGAAGAAGGGCTCCCGCGACCAGCCACTGCCCCGGCCGATCTCCGGCGTGAAGGAGAAGATCAGCAGGTAGAAGGCGAGATTCATCGACATCCAGCCAAGGCCGGTAACGCACTCCAGCAGGAAGTTTGCCCGAAATGTCATGTCCCGCACCAGGCAAGCCCGGGCAAAGGTGCCGAAGATCGTGAGGTAGCGGTTCACTGGTTTTGCATTCCGTTTTCAATCGTTTTGAGCCGCCGAAGCCGTGCGCTCAACGGATAGGGTGAGGGGCGAGCCCATGCCAATCGAGCGGCGTCGGAAACTGAGCCCAGCCGGGATTACGAATTCACCCCCCAAAACCACTGTATCTCCGGGTACCCCGCCGCCAGGCGAGCCGACAGGCGAGGATCGCGACCGCCAGCCAGACAACCTCAAGCAGCAGCCCGCCGACCAGGTCCCAGCCCTGCACCTTCCCCAGCCAGACCGAGGCCGGAAAGTAGGCGGTGTATTGAAACGGCAGCCAACGGACGACATCGGCCAGGTTGACGCCGGCCAGTCCAGTCGGCACCCCGGCGAGCATATCAAGCGGAAACATATGGCCCGACAGCAGGTACTGAAACAGCATGTAGGTGAAGATGACGCTCGAGACCTCCAGGAACCAGAATCCGATCATGCCAAGTGTGGCTTCAAGAAAAAAACCGAGCAGGAACGAGAGCACCAATGACAACAGATAGGCAGCAATCGTGAGCCCGTCGGGTGCCGGAGGAAAGTAGTGCCGGCAGAGAAAGAAGACGAGGCCGAAGGGGAGGATCGCCACTACGTAATAGACCAGCTTATGGGCCACCCGGGCGGCCAGCAGGAAGCCGACGTAGTCAACCGGCTGAATCAGATATTTCTTCACTGAGCCGTCCCGAATGCTACGGGCGATGCTGCTGGAAAGGCCCGGCATGCTCGAAAAGGCCCGGGTGATCATCGTCAGCAAGTAGTAAGCGATGATGTTGTCGCGGGAGTAGCCGGCAATATCACTGCGATTGGCAGCTGCAAAGACCGCTGTCCAGAGAAAAATCTGGGTGACAATCGGCAGGAATCGCATCAACGTGCCGAGGGCGAAGTCGGTGCGGTAGGCCAGCCGCTCTTCCAAACAGATGATGAGCATCCGCCACCAGGTGTGGAGCCGGGCACCCACCGTCGCCATCGGCCCGCCACTGGCTGCCTCATCGCTGCTCAGGCCGACTTCGCTCACGGCACCACCGCCGGTTCGACAACCATGTCCGGTTGAGCGGCCGCTCCGCGAAAGAGGCCGGCCACGATTTCCTCAAGGGGCACGTCCTCCACCGAGACATCCCGCACCTGTTGATCGGCCAGCAGTTGCGGGAGTACCTCGGCAATTCGTGTCCGGTCAATCCGCAGGATGACCTGCGGGCCGCGGACTTCGCAGGGAAAACCGAATTGTTCGATCTGGGCCACCGGCGGGACCGACTCGAAGTCGAGCGTCACCACCTTGTGGGTGGTGAACCGGTCGACGATCTGCTCCAGCGACCCGTCGTAGAGGATGCTGCCCCGGGTGACGACAACCACCCGCTCACAGAGGGCAGCCACATCTTTCATGTAGTGGGTGGTGAGGATCACCGTGACCGATCGCTGCCGCTGGATGGTCCGCAAAAACTCATGAATGGTGTGCTGGGCGACCACATCAAGGCCAATCGTCGGCTCATCGAGGAAAAGTACTTCCGGCTCGTGCAGCAGTGCTGCGACCAGTTCAAGCTTCATCCGCTCGCCCAGCGACAGTTCCCGCACCGGTTGGCCCAGCAGCCGGCCGACGTCGAGCATGTCGACTAAGTCATCACGAATCCGGGCGAAGTGAGCCGGCTCGATCCGGTAGATCTCCTGATGCAGCCGAAAGCTCTCGGCGGCTGGCAGATCCCACCAGAGCTGATTCTTTTGGCCCATCACGAGGGCAAACCGGCGACGAAAGTCATCGTTCCGCTCCCAGGGCACGTGGCCGAGCACACGGGCGGCACCGCGGCTGGGGGTGATGATGCCCGAGAGCAGCTTCAGAAAGGTGGTCTTGCCGGCGCCGTTGGGGCCGAGCATGGCCAGGAATTCCCCCCGCCGAACCTGAAGGTCGACACCCCGCAGGGCGGCAATCGTGCGACTTTTCCGGTGAAAAAGCCCCTGGACACTGGCCCAGAGCCCTTCCGGCTTGTCGTAGACGCGATACTCCTTGGTCAGCCCCTCGACCATGATCACCTGGTCGTTGGCTTCATCACTGCGGTTGTGCATACCGAGAAGTATAGGTGAAAACATCGGGCTGACCGCCGGAAGTCCGGCAACCAACCTTTGTGGAAACACCGCGATGTACCGGATTGGACTCGGCCACGACACCCACCGGCTGGAGCCGGGCGACGGCCTCTGGCTGGGCGGGATCAGGCTGCCCCACGACAAGACGGCCGTCGGCCACTCCGACGCCGACGTCCTGCTTCATGCCATCACCGACGCTCTGCTGGGGGCGGTGGGACTGGGCGACATCGGCGAACTTTTCCCCGACACCGATCCGGCCAACCGGGGGCGAGAATCGGCCGGCATGCTCGGTGTTGCGTGGGGAAAGGTCCGGACCGCCGGTTGGCAGCTCGTGAATCTGGATTGCGTCATCTTTGCCCAACAGCCCAAAATCCTTCCTCACCGCGAGGCGATCCGGCAGCGGCTGGCCAGCCTCCTGGGCTGCGACAGCGACCAGATCTGGCTGAAAGCCAAGACCGGCGAGGATGTCGGGCCGATCGGTGAGCAGCAGGCAATCGCGGCGGAGTGCGTCGCGTTGCTCGAACGGGCCTAGCCTGATTGTCAGCTAGCCGGGAACGACGGCCCCGGCCAGCACGGCCGGCGGACCACCAGTGAAAGAGAGAAAGAAAGCGATGGCGGAGACCCAGCAGGCAACCGATTCCCTCCCTGAGATCGAGATCTACAACACGCTCAGCCATGCCAAAGAGCCGTTCAAGACGGTCACTCCAGGGTGGGTTGGGATGTATCTCTGCGGCCCCACGGTCTACAAGCCGAGCCATATCGGACACATGGTCGGGCCGGTGATCTTCGACACCGTCAAGCGACACCTCGCCTTCTCCGGCTGGCAGGTGACCTGGGTGGTTAACATCACCGACGTTGACGACAAGCTGATCGCCGAAAGCACCGCCCGGGGCATCTCGATGGCTGATCTGGCCCGCGAGATGACCGCCGACTACCTCGAGAACCTGTCCGCCCTCGGCGTCGATGGCATCGATGAGATGCCCAAGGCGACCGACCACATCGACGGCATCATCCGGTTTATCGCAGGCCTGATCGAAAAGGGCTTCGCCTACGCTGCCGACGGTGATGTTTATTTCGATGTGGCCCGAGACGAGGACTACGGCAAGCTGACCAACCGGTCGGTCGAGCAGACGCAGGGCGAGGGGGGCTCGACCGCCGACCGCAAACGCTCTGCCGCTGATTTCGCTCTCTGGAAGCAGGCCAAGCCAGGGGAACCCTCCTGGGAGAGCCCCTGGGGACCGGGCCGGCCGGGCTGGCATATCGAGTGCTCAGCGATGAGTGCGGCCCTGCTGGGAGATCACTTCGATATCCACGGCGGTGGCCTCGACCTCATTTTTCCCCACCATGAAAATGAGATCGCCCAGAGCGAGTCGCTGCACGGCTGTCCGATGGCCAGCTACTGGATGCACAACGGCCTGATGCAGGCCGGCAGTGCGGCCGGTAAGGTCGGGGGCCGTCCCCGGGATGCGGGTGATGACGCGGCGGCCCAGGCGGCGTCCAAAATCTCCAAATCGACCGGGGCCGAGCCCTTCAAGGACTTGCTGGCCCGGCACCGTCCCGAGGCAATCCGGCTGCTATTGCTCTCGACGCACTACCGCAGCCCGATTCACTTTGGCGAAGAGCCGCTGGCTGAGTCAGCCCGGGCCCTGGAAGCCTTTGAGCGGCTCTTTGCCCGCTATGAACGGCTGACTGGCACGTCGTTCTACGGTCTGCCCAGCCGTGACCGGCAGGCGGGCACAGCAGCGGTGGCGGGCATCAACGATTCCGTCGCCACTGAGGTCAGCCGACTGCGGGACCGGTTCCTCGACGCGATGGATGATGACTTCAACACCGCCATCGCGGTGGCAAGCCTGTTCGATTTTGTTCGCCTCGTCAACAAATTCATCGACAGCCACGGCCTCGAGAAGACTCCGCAGCCGGAGGCCCTGACCACCCTTGACGCTGCCATGCTGACGCTCCGCGAGTTGACAACAGTGCTGGGGCTGTTCCTCGAGGCTCCCGCAGCGGCCAGTGGTGGTGCCGATGCGGCGGTTGTCGGCAGCCTGATGAACCTGGTGATCGAACTGCGGGCCCGGGCCCGCAAGGCCAAGGACTTTGCCACTGCCGACCTCATCCGTGACGCCCTCGGCGAGGCCGGCATCCAGCTCGAAGACCGGCCCGACGGCACCGGCTGGAGCCAGAAGTAGACCCTTCGGCCACGAGGGAAATAGCAGACGAGCGGCAGCAGCGGCCTCAAAATCCTCATACAATCAGGACATGGAGTCACCCGACCTGAAAACACGAATCACAGTTGAGCCCGGAAAGTGCGGAGGGCGACCCTGTATTCGGCAGATGCGGATTCGCGTCAAGGACGTGCTCGAAATGCTCGCGAGCGGGGCAACCGAGGATCAGATTCTCGCCGACTACCCCGACCTTGAACGAGAGGACATTCGCGCCTGCCTTGAATATGCAGCCTCGTATTTCGACCATCCCATCGTTGTAGGCCGCTGAAATGCGGTTTCTCATCGACGCCCAACTTCCCCCGTCGTTGGCTCGATTTTTGACGTCTCTTGGTGAGGAGGCGGTCGCTTGTCGAGATCTTGGGCTTCGAGATGCTGACGACAACGATATTTGGCAATTCGCGATTGCCGGCGGCTGGTGCGTTGTGACGAAGGACGAAGATTTCGCCGCCCGTCAGCTCACTGTCGCCAACGGCCCGCCGGTTATTTGGCTCCGCATCGGCAACAGCACCAACCCAACGCTGTTCCAGTGGTTGCAGCCCCTCTGGCCCGATGTCATCGCCGAACTTCGGCGCGGACAGACACTTGTTGAAGTCGGCGAACGAAACCGCCGCTGAACGGAGTGCCTGAAGGCCCATCCAGAGCAAGCCATAACGGTTTACGAAGTCGGCAGTTCGAGCTGCACCGGATCGCTGGCTGAGCCCTGCTGGGCTGCCATGTCGCGGATCTCCTGGCTGATCTTCATCGAGCAGTACTTCGGGCCGCACATGCTGCAGAACTGGGCGCTCTTGAAGGTCTCCTGCGGCAGGGTCTCGTCGTGGTACCGCTGGGCGGTCTCAGGGTCGAGGGCCAGCCGGAACTGTTCATTCCAGTCAAAGCTGAACCGGGCCCGCGACAAAGCATCGTCGCGGACACGGGCGTTCTTGCGGTGCCGGGCCAGGTCGGCGGCGTGGGCGGCGATCTTGTAGGCGATCACGCCCTGCTTCACGTCCTCGGCATCAGGCAGACCAAGGTGCTCCTTGGGCGTCACATAGCAGAGCATGGCCGCTCCACTCCAGCCGGCCAGGGCCGCGCCGATCGCACTGGTAATGTGGTCGTAGCCCGGGGCGATGTCAGTCACCAGTGGACCGAGCACATAGAAGGGTGCCTCGTCGCACTCCTCCATCTGCCGCTTGACGTTCATGTCGATCTGATCCATCGGCACATGGCCTGGGCCCTCGACCATTACCTGACAGCCTTTCGCCCAGGCCCGCCGGGTCAGTTCACCGAGCACATGCAGTTCGGCAAACTGCGCCTCGTCGCTGGCGTCGGCAATGCTGCCCGGCCGCAGCCCGTCGCCCAGGCTCCAGGTGACGTCGTACTGCCGGAAGATTTCACAGAGATCCTCAAAATGGGTGTAAAGTGGATTCTGCTGCCGGTGGGTCATCATCCAGCGGGCGATCAGCGAACCACCGCGACTGACGATGCCGGTGATCCGGTTCATGGTCAGGTGGAGATGCTCCTGCAGCAGGCCGGCATGGACGGTCATGTAATCGACCCCCTGGCTGGCCTGCTTTTCGCACATATCGAGGAAGTGCTGCGGCTTCATGTCGTCGATGTCACCACCAAGTTCCTCGAGCATTTGATAAATCGGCACGGTGCCGATCGGCACCGGTGAGGCGGCGATGATCGCCTGCCGGATCGTGTCGATGTCCTTGCCGGTCGAGAGGTCCATCACCGTATCGGCCCCGTAGTGAACTGCCATGTGCAGTTTTTCCAGCTCGGTCGCCTCGTCGCTGGTGACCGCCGAGTTGCCGATATTGGCGTTGATCTTGGTGACCGCTGCCACACCGATCGCCATCGGCTCAAGCTGTTTGCCCAGATGGACCGTGTTGGCCGGAATCACCATGCGGCCGCGGGCAACCTCGCTGCGGATCAGCTCTTCGGGAAGATCCTCCCGCTGGGCGACAAAGGACATCTCGGGGGTGATTTCTTCAGCGCGGGCACGTTCAAGCTGGGTCATCAACTTTCTCCGGCAGGGACACGAGGCGGGGGGATCACCGATGCGGCGACGGCCAATCACATCCTCTTTACTGTATCAGATCATCCCGAGGGGCAGATGACCTCTCAGAGTGACTTGAGGTATTCAAGCACCGCCGTCCGCTCAGCCTCGTCGAGCGCCGCAGGGTAGTCGTGCCCGGCGGCCGACTTGCCCGGTCGGGTGGTGTCAAAAAACTGCCTCCGCTCATCAGCTGGCAGGCCGGTGGCCAGTTGCTCGGCAAATTCTGCGGCGGTGGCGACCTCCACCTCGAGCCCGACCCGCCGGTCATCATAGCCGGTCGGCGTCCGCCGCCAGACCTCGGGCCGATGATCGGGATGCAGCAGGTGCCAGAGCGTCGGAACCGAGCCGTTGTGAAAGTAGGGGGCAGTGGCCCAGATGCCGTCGAGCGGCGGGGCGACATAGCCGGTCGGCCGCTGCCGGTCACCAAGTGGCTCGGCATCACGGCCGAAGTGCCCGAACCAGCTGTTGTTGAGCGCTAGCCGCTCCGCGTCGGCAAGGGCGTCGAACCGCACGCGGTCGGTCCCGATCTCACCAATCGCGACGACTGTTTCGGGATACTCACCCGCCGGGCCGTAGGTTCCGTGACAGTGGCTGCAGTGCTCCCGGAAAACTCCCCTGCCCTGCTCCACCAACCGCTCATCGATCGGCCCCGGCCAAACAGGCGGCTTCAGCGACTCAATCCAGGCCTCGATGTGACGAAAGTCATCCTCCCACTCCCGGAACTTCTCCGGGCCGTTTTCCTTCACGAGCAGAAACTGCATCAGCATCCGGTGCCCCTGCGGGGCGAAGCCATCGGCGTAGAGCGTTTTGCGTTTGGAATAGTGCCACCAGGGTGGGGCGTCCATGTCGTGGTGGACGAGGTCAAACCGGGGCGGCCGCGAGACGATATTCAGCTCAGCATCACGGTGGTGCATGAGGGCCACCCCAAAAATCACGGCGTTGGTGCTGCCATTGGTGGTACCCAACGGCAGCAACAGCGAACCTATGTCCATGTGGCCAAATGCCTTCCGCTGAGCCAGCTTGACCATCCGAACGTCGGCCGTGAGGGTCTCGAGGGCATAGCTGGAATTAGGCAGTCCCGGAATCATCCGGCCGGCGACCTGCCCCTGATGGCAGGCGAGGCAGCTCATCGTCCAGTTGCCGGCTGCATTGACCGCATATTGGACGGAGCGGGCGGGATTCTCCGGGTGTGGCAGCAGCCCATACCGCTCCATCGCCAGCCGCCGCCGCTCCTCCGGCCCGGCCTGCCCGGCTCGGCTCCGCAGCGGTTCGGGCCAGACCGTCCAGAGGGCATCAAAAACCTCCTGGTCAAGATCGGCCGGCAGGTATCCCTTCGAAAGCAACAGTTCCCAGCCACGGTGCGGATCGCCGTCCGCGGCCGTCACCGATCCGCTGCCACTGACGGCCACACAGCATCCAAACAGAAGCGTCCAGCAGAATTGCTGAACCACTGGTGACGACGATCCTCCGAACCATACTTTCATGGCATACTGAAGCCGCGGCCCGATGACAGCGTCCGTCTGGCGGCTTGCCAGTGGACATGCCCGCAGTATAGGCCAGCCAGCCAGCTTGGCCCGCCCCCGCCCCCACCCCCTCCCCATCAGGTGCACGATGGTTGCCGCCAACCCCATTTTGTTGCCCGAACTGCGGGCCCTGCTTGCCGATCAGGACGCGGCCGGCATTCGGGAAGTTGCTGAAGAGCTGCACCCCGCGACAGTGGCCGAGTTTTCCGAGGGGCTGGAGGACGCTGAGCTTTGGCAACTGCTCGATGCCCTGCCTGTGGAAGAGCAGGCCGCGATTTTCCCCTACTACCCAATGCCTCGCCAGGTTCAGCTTGTGGAAGGGGCCGACCGGGCCCACCTGGGACCGCTGCTTGAGTGGATGGCAGCCGATAACCGGGATGACCTATTGCGGGAACTCGAGCCCGAGTTTGTCGAAGAAATCCTACCGCTGGTCGCCAAGGCCGAGCGGCATGACATCCGGATGCTGCTCTCCTGCCCGGAGGACTCAGCCGGCAGCCTGATGACCACTGAGTACGCCTCGCTGCCAGCTGACATCTCGACTGGCGAGGCGATCGCCCGGCTGCGGACGCAGGCCCCCAACAGCGAATCTATTTATTACATCTACGTGCTCGACACCGAGCGGAAGCTGGTCGGCTTTGTCTCGCTGCGTGATCTCATCCTGGCCAACCCGACTACGCAGGTCGCCGAACTGATGCAACGGGACGTGATCAGCGTCCGGGTCGACGAGCCGATCGAGCAGGTAGTGCAGAAGCTGGCCCGGTTCGACTTCATCGCCATCCCGGTGGTCGATGACTGCAACCGTCTCGTCGGCATCGTCACCCATGACGACGTGCTCGACGCGGTCCGGGAAGAGGCGACCGAGGATGCCCACCTGAGTGCCGCCGTGGCGCCGCTGACCGACGGCTATCTCGAGACCGGGTTGGTCACGATGACCTGGAAGCGAGGCGTCTGGCTGACCATTCTGTTCGCGACCGCCGCTGTCACGGCGATGGTGCTCGCCCGGACACCAATCCCGCATGGCTGGCTGATCGCCTTCATCCCGCTGGTCATCGCCAGCGGGGGCAATTCGGGCAACCAGTCGGCAACGCTGGTGATCACAGCGCTGTCGATGGGCGACTGCGAACTGGCCGACTGGCCGCGAATCCTGCGGCGGGAGTTTGTGCTCGGGTTCCTGCTGGGGCTGCTGCTGGCCATCCCCGGCTTTTTCCTCGCGCTGCTCTATGCGCCGTCACCGCTTCAGGCGATTGTGATTCCGCTGACAATTCTCAGCGTCGTCATGCTCGGCAGTCTCGTCGGCTCGGTACTGCCACTGCTGTTTCGGTCACTCGGGCTCGACCCGGCCCTGATGAGCAACCCCTTCGTCTCGGCGATTGTCGACGTTGTCGGCATCGTGCTCTACATGTCGATCGCGTTCGCGATTCTGGGCTGATGCCCCCCACCGTCACTCGTTGACTGGTCAGCGGAATCAGCCGAGCTGCCGGCCGACCGCCGCTGCAACCCGACGGCAGGTGTCCATCGTCTGCTCAAACGCAGCGAAGTCGAGGGTCTGGCCACCGTCGCTGGCCGCATTGGCCGGGTCGGGGTGTACCTCAATGATCAGGCCGTCTGCTCCAGCCGCCACTGCAGCCGCTGCCATGCTCGGGACGAGTGCAGCGTGCCCGGTGCCGTGACTGGGGTCAACCACCACCGGCAGATGGGTTCGGGCCTGCAGCCAGGGCACGGTGGCCAGTGGCAGTGTGAATCGGGTGTGGGCCTCGAAGGTACGAATGCCGCGTTCGCAGAGCATTACCTGCCGGTTGCCCCCATCAAGGATGTACTCAGCTGCCAGCAGCATTTCATCGACCGTTGCCGCCGGGCCCCGCTTCAGCAGCACTGCCTTGTCGCAGCGGCCCACTGCCTCAAGCAGCCGGTAGTTCTGCATGTTGCGGGCCCCGATCTGCAGCACGTCGGCATAGCGAGCCACCAGGTCCACATCCTCCGGGGCGACCACCTCGGTCACGATCGCCTGGCCCGTCTCGTCGCGGGCCTCTGCCAGCAGCTTCAAGCCCTCTTCTTTGAGCCCCTGAAAACTGTAGGGGCTGGTCCGCGGCTTGAACGCCCCGCCCCGCAACCCAGCTGCGCCGGCCGCCTTGACTGCCCGTGCCGAGGCGATGATCTGCTCCCGCGACTCGACCGAACAGGGGCCGGCGATCACCCCCACCCGGCCGCCGCCGATGACCAGCGAGCCGGCGGTCACGATCGTCTGCTCCGGCTGCACCTCACGGCTGGCCACCTTGTACGGTGCCAGGATTGGCAGCACCCGCGAAACCCCTGGCAGAGTCTCCATGCCGCTGAGGGTGGCGTCTTTTTCCGAGCCGACCACCGCGACGACCGTCCGTTCGGTGCCCTCGATCACGTGGGGCTTCAAGCCCAGCCCCTCGACCCGCTCAGTCACCCGCCCGACCTGCTCTGGGCTCGCGCCCGCCTTCATCACAATGATCATGCTTCGCTCCACCAAATTAATTCCAGCCGCTGCTGCGAGCGTCCGGCAAGACGAGATCGGTGTCAACCGCCGGGCCTATTGTGGGGCCGAGACTGGGGCATCGCTGCCTGCAAAAACAGCAGGAAGGGTGTCGCCCCGCTTCGCGGCTGCCTTCCGGGTTGTCACCACAATCTGCTCCCGCCCGCGCTCTTGCCGCACGATATACACCAGCTTGCCGGCTCCCCCATCACTCTTTTGCAAAATCGTCAGCAGCACCTTTTCCGCCGGCACCCCCCGCTGCTCGAGGCCAAACGACTGATTCTTGGTGATCCCCTCAAGCTCAAGATCACCCCCGGCGATTTCAATCGGAATGCCAGACTCCTCTACCAACAGCTGGATCGCGGTCTCCAGCGTGTCTCGGGCGAAGGCAATGTCCACCGGCCGTTGCAACCGTTGGGCGAGCGTCTGTGTCGGTGCAGCTGGAGCCGCCGCTGCTGGTGCTGGCGTACCGCCCTCCGGGTCGGCTGCAACCTGTTCCAGCAGCACGGTTGCCGCAGCAGCAATATTGTGCCCGGCAAACTGCGGCAGATAGGAGTTGGCGATAATCAGGTCGCGATGCTCGATGCCTACCCGGAGCTGCCGCTCGAGCAGCCGCAGCAGTGACGGCAGCCGCATGACCAGCCGCTTCCCGTAGGCTGCGAGACTCCGCTTGCTGATTACTTCTTCAACAGCATCGGCCAGGGCGGCAAGCCCCTGTTCAACCTGTCGCTCAAGCCCGCGTGCCGAACCGACCGCCGGGCTGACCGCGTCGAGCTCGACGTAGGTGCGATCATCCAGGTGCAGCGACACGGCAACTGCCGGGCAGTCGGCCCCCACCAGCTTTTCCAGCGGTTCGAGCAGTGGCAGCATGGCGGGGGGCAGTAGGCTGCGGCCGTCGTGTACAAAGTAGTGGGGCGAACCAAACAGCGTCAGCTGCCGTTGGTCATCGAGCACTGGCACCAGTGGCCGCATGCTGCGGGGCAGCTGGCCTGGTGCATCGGCAGCAGCAATGAGGGGCTCGATCAGCGACGGTGACGCCACCACCACCTCACGTCCTGCGGCAGCGGGCGGCCGCCAACGGGCCCAGCCGCTCAGTTGCTCTCCAGCTGCGGCACCCGCGCTGGCAGCAGCCGGTGGTTCGACGAACCGGGCCCAGATACCCATCAACGGGAGCCCGTCGGTATCGGCCTGCCAGCCGATCTGCAGCTGCTCGATCGCAGCCAGCGGCTGGCCCAGCAGCCGTTCGAGTTCTGCCACCGCTCGGCCAAGTGCCGCGTCTCCAGCCTTCAGCAGCAGTCGGCCGTCAGCCGTGGCCAGCAGTTCGGCCGGCCGAGCGAGGAGCATCAG
>Ga0180434_10007272_pt1 | contig 12499 bp, 11 predicted proteins | sample SS_ome_7_FD_132453 | JGI IMG/M metagenome (GOLD analysis project Ga0180434, IMG submission 132453) | Hypersaline lake sediment archaeal communities from the Salton Sea, California, USA - SS_1_D_2 metaG | ecosystem: Environmental > Aquatic > Non-marine Saline and Alkaline > Hypersaline >... | reverse complement strand
TTTGATATAATACAACTTGCCACAGAAATGGCAGACATAGCGGAGACCCGCACGAAAAGGAACAGCTTGTCCTGAGCTTGTCGAAGGGCAGTTCCAGTCAAATTAAGTCAATGAACTACGAACAACGAACTACGAACAATGAACTACGAACAACGCCTGTCCGCCGTAGCCTTGGCGAAGGCGGAAACTACGAACTATTTTCTGCAAAACAAACCCAATTTCCCGAATGCCCAAATGAACATAACTTCTGTTATATCAATGAACTATGAACAACGAACTACGAACTATTTTCTGCAAAACAAACCCAATCTTGTCCGCCGTAGCCCTGGCGAAGGCGGATTCAAAAGGTCAGGTTTTCATCGAGTCCAGTTCGATAAAAGCTACCGGCAGAAAGATAAAAATCGGCAGCCACGCCCACAACTCCGGTATCACCTTGTTAAACAAGACTACCTCCGTGGCAAGCATCTTACAGACAAAGGTTGTGATAAAACACGCCGTCGTAACACCAAAGCTTATTACTACAGCCGACTTCATCGACTTTGGGTCGCGGCAAACCAGTATCGGCAAACACACCATCAGCATCACCAGATTGATTATGGGCTCGGTAATGTGGAAATGCATCTGCGAGAAAAGCTGGGCAAGGTCTTTAATTTTTGGCCCCTGTGCCGCAAGGGCAGACAGTTGCGCCCAGCTTAACAATGTTTTGTGTCCGGCCCTGCGTCTGACAGGAATGTCTTTTGGAGTAATGTCACTGGCATAAAAATCTTTTTCCTCAGCTCCAATATTAAAACCTGTTGAGATAAATATTCCATTAACTAAGTCCCACCTTCCGGTTTTAGGATTGTAAACTGCCTTGTCGGCCTTTAGCTGCCCGACAACCTCCCAACTGACCGCATCCGTTTTCTTTTTTCGTATCATAATGGTTGGCTTATGCATCGTTGACGTTTTTACGTTAAACTTCTGGGTGCAAATGAGTGAACCATTGGCGTCGGCGATAAACCATACATGATAGGTCTCCTGGCCGGGTAGGGCATCCTGGCCGCGAACGAGTTTGTCGGCAAGCGGCGGAATTATTAACTCCTGGTCAATCACCAGCAGACCCGTCAGAAGCAGTGAAAGCAGCACTATCGGCGCTATTACCCGCTTGAGACTGACACCTGAGGCCATTATCGCCACCAGCTCGCTATTGCGAACCATCCTGCCGAACGAAAAAGCCGCCGCAATCACCGTTATCATACCGGCAAAATCACGAAAATAAAGCGTGGTGTTCAGACAATAGAAACTAACTATATTTCTGATTACTACAAATGCACCGAGCTCGGCGTGCTCAGTAAATTCATCAATATTCACGAACAAATCAATAATTATTCGCAGGCCTATCAACACGCAAAAAGCTATTGCGTATCCCGTCATAAAACTCTTTGCGACATATTTGTCCAGTATCTTCATACTACTCTCGCATTGAGCACAGCGTTAATTTTTCGCTAACTTACGATATATTATAACAGCCAAAAGGAACACAAGGATTATCTCGCCGGTAAATTGTAACCAGGCCTGCCGAGCCAGCATTGCAATTGGATAGAATCTCTTTTCTTTACCTGTCAATGGCAGATAGGAGTAACTAAGCTCATACCTTGTATCGTTATCGCCTAACGAGTTTTCTTCAATCGCCCAATTCTTAAACTGCTGCCAGTTCCCAGTTCCCAGTTCGTTTTCTCTGCAGTATCTTTCATAGAATCTCAATGTATCACTGATGTGGACATAATTATTCTTTTGTTTTCGTTTCCACGGTCCCGGCGGCACATAAGCCTGCCATTTTGCCGTTTCGTAGTCTGCCTTTCCGATTGCCATCGCTGCCAATGTACCGGCGGTGCCGGAACGGTCAACCCCTGCTCGGCAATGAATCAGCACAGGTACTTGCGCTGCCTCTATCGCCTCTATCAGCTCAGCCATTAACTGTCCTCTTACAAGCTCGCCGGCACTAAGCCGGAAAGTTACCATTTTCACACCCAGCTCATCAGCTACTGCACGTTCATCTTCTGTGATTTTTCCTGCGTCGCCGCGAAGATTTATCACCGTCCGGATTCCATATTTGCCAATCCACTTCTTAAGCTGCGCAGGTCGCGGCTGGGCCGAGCGATAGACCTTACCCGCAACAACCTCGCGAAAATTTGCACCAGCAACGAAAAAAACAACGTAGTACCCCAAAAGCAAAAGAACCACAAAAACTATACCAAGCGAACCTCGCAGCCGCTTGAATATCGAAAGCCGGTTTTTCCCGACGTTATTCATAAAGTGGTATTCTCAAATTACAAACTCAAATTCAATTAAAAAGGGTCTGCCAAAGTACAACTGGCCAATCAGCAAAGTAATATTTAAGGCAACTGCCACAAGTGCGGCCGCCTTCATTTGTGGTTTTAATAAAGCCGTTACCGAAACTATGATTCCTAAAACATACACAAACGGTGCTAATCCTATTGTAAGTAATATGAGCTTATCGATGGCAATAATGGCATTGACTGAAGTATTAACAAATGACAGCGCCACCAGCACAGCAGTGGCCGCCGGCGCAGCTATTGCCAATACTATTCCCATTAGTGCCGTTTTGTTCTTTTTCAAGTTCTCGTCCTCGTCAATTTTTCATTAATCTGTGATATATCCCTGCTGCCAGCAACACCAAAAGTCCCAGTCCTGCCCACATCAGTCCTATTCCGGAACCTGCGTGAGCATCGGGGTTTCGCGCAATTTGATATCCACTCATTATGCAGACTATCAGCAGCGCCGCAGGCACACAACTTGCACCAAAAGCGTTTAACAGGTGTCCGCCTTTTAAGATAATACCAAGACCGATACCAATGACAATCATAGCGATGCACCCTGTCCCGAATACCAACCGGGAATGGGTTTCCGCCTCTATTTCAACCATTGTTCTGCGCAGTATTCTCTTCAGTTCGTTTAGCAGGCGTTCGAGTTCGACCTTTGGCTGTCGATTCAGTGCCGAGACAATCACCTCCGGCTGGATATTCTCGAGGATACTGTTTGATTTGAAATGGTCTTTGACTGTATTTGGCAGAATCAGGCCTCGAATTCTAAACCATCCTGCAGCCATTCCCTCTTCGCCGTCTGCTTGCTGCCAGTGTGGGCTGTAAAGCTCCATCGTCAAGTTCGGCGCAACCTCTTCACCCTCGATGCGAAGCACCGCTTTTGTGCAGCGCAATATCCTTAAAAGCCTGCTGCTGGCCACGTCAGACTCCTTAACAATAACGTCTCCTGTCAGCTCCACTCTCTTTTCATCCCGCAGTCTGCATCGGTCGGCTCTGAATTCAATGAACTTCTCTCCGCTGTGAAGCTTGTAGAAGCGTCTCTCGCTGCTCGTCGCTTGTCGCTCGGGCCACGAGTCACGGGTCACGTGAGACGAGATGTCTTCTGCAAGCAGCTCTGCGCAAAATTGTGCCTGCACCTGACGAGCCAGTTTTGCAATTGGATAAAACACCATCGGGTCAACATCGCGTATTCTTTTCATCTCGTCTATCTTTTTGAACCTGATATTATCACCGAGCAGCGAGCCGAACTCAGCCGTCAGCGACAGCGATTGTGCATAAAACCACGCCTCCTCCTCAGAGTCCATCTGGGACGTGTTGTACGCTGTGAGCTGGACTTCGTTAAATTTATCATGCGAAATGAAATGCACCCTTGCTTTCTCAGCAACGGTAATCTCCTGTATATCGCCGTATTTGGTCTTGGTGATAATAACCCCCGAAAGCGTATCGTTCTGGGGGTTAGCCTGGTCTGCATAAATCATATGCCTGCGGTCGGGCACGGCGTAATATCCTCTTCTCTGAATGTTGCGGAAAAGAATCTGTTTAGCGTCGGCCTTAATCGACTTTTCCGCCCGGTGCACGAAAACCGGCATCACATAAAAGCTCAATAGCAGATTTGCTGTTGCGACCATAATCGCAAGAGCAAGGCCCGGATAAATCAGCGACACCAGAGAAATCCCGCTTGCCCTGCAGGCGTCAAGCTCATTATCACCTGCGAATCGGCCATAAACCAGAGCGGCTGCGAACAAGGCCGCTATCGGCAGCACGAACGTCAGCGTAATCGGCAGAAAATAACCCATAAGCTGCAACACCTGCCGAGGCCCCACACCGTATTTCTGCACAGGACCTAAGACGCTGCCCAGGCTCAGTATTAGCGTCAAAGCCACCGCCGTAAGGATAAAAACTTTGAAAACCTCGCGAAATATATATCTGTGCAGAATGAAAATCATTTTTCGTATTTCATATCGTGTTGCTTCTTGTTTTAAGGTTCTTTCACAATTCAGTCGGCCATTTTCAATAATAAGCGGCCCATTTGCAACAAAAATCTCCACCGCTGCTCACTAAAAAACCTTTCATAATACAATATCTGACAATGTGCGCGCAGTACTGCTTTACGTCTGTCCTCGTGCGATGCTTGTCGAGAGGTTTGTCTTGCTCCTGGGCTTGTCCGCAGCATATGTCGCTGTACCTACGTCGAGCGCACAAATTAATTATGATTGGTATTACATCGCCACGCTCTGTCCTACCGAAGCTTCTTTCACAATCATCATATTCGTCTGCTTTGGTTCGTCAGGACCACTTTTGCTCTGACAGTACGCCGGAGGTGGCTTTGCATAGCTGGCGGCCTGGGGGCGTTTTTTTTTATCCATTTCGCAGCATTCTATCAATTCCATCCGCTGCTACCTTAGCATCGGCAATGGCAGTAACCGCATCTAAATTCAGATTTACTATGTCGCCGCCGGCAAATACCCTGGGGATTGTGGTCTGCCCATTCTCGTCAACGCTTACTTTTCTTTGGGGCGTAAACTCCAGTTTTTCAAAAAGCTCTTTCGGTATGAACGAGAAGTCAGGGGCCTGGCCAATGGCTTCAATTATCATGTCCCCTTGCAGGAGCATCTGATTTTCTTCATAAAAAGTGGGAGCAAATCTTCGCTGTTCATCGAATACAGACTTCACTTTTACACATAAAAGTCCTTTTATTTTGCCGTCTTCAACTTGCACCTCTTTTGGTCCCCAGCCAGGATTAAATTGAATCCCTTCTTCCTTTGCCTCTTCGATTTCATCCTCTGTTGCGGGCAGCTCGTCCCAGTCTTCCAGAGAAACCGTTTTGGTTGTCACGTTGTCGCCGGGATATTGGATATGTTGCAAGCGCAGGGCCTCTCTGGCTACGTCCATAGCCACATTTCCACCGCCGATAACAATTATCTCTTTACCTACCCTGGTTCCTGAACCGATTTTGTTTTCTTGCAGAAAGGGGAGTGCCAGGTGAGCTTTGTCGATATTTTTGACCTTTGTGGAACGGCTAACAGTTGTTCCTATAGCAAGATAAACTGCATCGTATTCTTTTAGGATATCTTCAAATAGAATATCTTTGCCCACCGTGGTATTAAATCTAAACTCAACTCCCAGAGAAGCAATATGATTGACATCTTTGTCTATTGCTTCAATTGGTAATCTGTAAAGCGGCGGTCCTATCCGCATCATTCCGCCGCCGCCGGGCAGGGAGTCAAATACAACTGTCTTATGACCTTTCAAGGTGAGAAAATAAGCTATCGATAAACCGCCTGGCCCTGCACCTACAACAGCAACTTTCTTTCCGGTAGGTTCGGCGGCTCGGAGTTCTAAAGCGGCTTTGTAATCTTTAATAGAATCCGCAACGAATCTCTTGAGCCATCTTACAGCCAGCGCTTCTCCTCTTATGCTCAAAGAGCAGGCTGTTTCACAGTGTTTCATACATATTCTTCCGCAGATTGAGGGGATGGGATTGTCCTCGAATATTTTCTTTAAGGATTCATCGGGTTTGTCCTCGTAAACGGCCTTGATATAATCAGAAATCTTCAGATGTGCCGGGCAGGCTTGCTCGCATAACTTACATTCCAGACAGCGGGAAGCTTCGGCTTTAGCTTCTTCTTTGCTGTAACCTATAACCTGTTCAATAAAGGATAGTTTCCTTTCCTCAGGCGGGACCTCAGGCATAGAGACGCGCTGCGGCTCAAATAAAGCATATTCAAGGTCAGAGGTAAATCCTTCGTAGTTTTCTTTGCGGTGTGCCAGGCTTGCTTTAAGTATAGAATACTGTCCGGAGCCGAGGAAATGCTCATAATCGGTTTTTTCATCCTTCGGGAAAAAGGCAAAAGTATTCGTATCGAAGTGGATATGGAAATAGTCCCTGGCCAGTCTCAGGGAACCAGCAGGACAAATGTCCACACATAAGCCGCAAAAACAGCATCTGCCATAGTCAAGCTTGGGTCTTTCATTCTTTATACCTTCGGCAGGTTTGGGCTTCAATTCAGGGATTTCTACCATTTCGATTGCTTCATTGGGACATATATCGGCGCAATTGCCGCAGCCTGTGCATTTTTCCCAATCGTTTAGATGAAAACCTCGGTATCTAAGCGCCGGCTCTTTGCGTTCAAAAGGATATCTCAAGGTACGCGGTTTTTTGAACAAATAATTAACTGCCTTGAAGGGACTTAAGATACTGCCTTTTTTATCTGTTGTTTTTTCTTTCATCCCGCCCTTCCTTTCTTTTTAATTCCAAGACGTGATTTTAGTCCCGCCAATCCGCATTGTGTTTTACTGCTTCTGAGTAAAAAAACACAGCACCAATTTCTATCAGGAAGGGCGGGGTTCATCTGTCTATCTCAGGGGCAACTACGTATAAACTTATCATTATATTTCCGACATCAGCGATACTGGCATTTTTCAGTAATTTTTCCAAAATAATCAAGCCATTAGGATAGGAAGGAGTTCTAAAGTGTACCCTGTAAGGCTTATCGTCGCCGTTGCTGACCATATACAGACCTAATTCTCCGCGTGAAGATTCGCATCTGACATAAGCTTCACCTTTTGGTATTTTCCATTTGAAGGGGTTTGGTACGCGATTATAAACCGAGCCCTCGGGCATAACATCGAGCAGCTTGAATATCATATGAACGCTTTCAATCATCTCATCTCTTATAACCCAGACCCTCGAATAAGCATCACCGTCTTCTCTCGTGGGAACATCCCAGTCAACCTTGTCGTAGGCGGCGTAAGGTTCAGCCTTTCTGATATCGTATGGCATCCCTGTTGCCCGCAGGGTTTGTCCGGTTGCCCCCCATTGTTTTGCTTGTTCTTGAGTTATTTTGCCAATTCCATTTGCCCTTTCATAGAACAGACGGTTATTGAAAAACGTGGCATCGTAGTCCGGCACACAGCCGCCTATGGAATGCAGCGTATTTACTACTTTTTCCTTAAATCCCGGCGGGAAATCACGTCTGACACCGCCCGGCCATATATATATGTGATAAACTCTGCCGCCGGTAAGTTCTTCAAACAAGTCCAAAACAAGGTCTCTGTGATACATTGCCCACTGAGCGACGGTATCAAAGCCGAGCATATTTGCATAGGCCCACAGGCCAAATAGGTGGGAGCCGACCCGGGCAAGCTCAAGGTAAATACTCCTTACGTAATTTGCCCTCTCCGGCACTTCTATACCTGCCAATTTCTCGACCGCCATAGCATATATCATTTCCATTGAATCGGGTTCAACCACATTTATTCTACAAACCATCGGAAAGTTCTGTATCCAGGTTCGGTACTCCATTAATTTTTCAAAACCGCGATGCAGATATCCAGGATTGGCCTGTGCCTCTAATATACGGTCGCCTTCGACCTTGAGGGTAATGCTGAAATTTCCTACCATTCCAAGGTGCTGCGGCCCGAAATATAATTCTAATTCTCTCATTTCTCCTCAATCTCAACAAAAGGGATGTTATCAAAGAGGTCTTTGACATATTTTCTGGTATCAAAATCCTTTCTAAAGGGTGGAATTTCATACTCACGTTCCAGCAGAAGCGGAGTCAGTCTCGGATGCCCTTCAAAATTTATCCCGAAAAGCTCGTGTATCTCACGCTCATAGGGTTCGGCATTCGGGAAAATACCGATTACCGTCTTGAACTGTGGTTTTTCTCTTGGAATCCTCGTCTTTAGAATTATATGCAGTCTTTGGCGACCCGTTACTTCATCATCATTTTGCATATAAGAAGTAAGAATAAAACAGAGCTCGAAACAATCGTCTTCTATCCAGTCCACAGCAGAGAGAAGCGCTAAATGGTCAAAACCAGCGTCTTTGAGAAATCTTAAAATAGCCGGAACACTGTCGCTTTCAGCGGTTATGGTTATTTTGCTGTCTTCAGGAATAGAAACCTGTATATCTTTAAAAGTTGCTTCGAGTTTTTGTCTTAATGAATTATTCACTGAACATTGCCTTGTGATTCATTGCTTACCGGAAATAAAGGCGGCCACTCAAGTTTGCCCAAAGCCAGTTCCTGATTCCTTCTGTAAGATTTGTAATTTTCTCTATACCTTATATAGCCGTTTGCCATATCCTTATCAATCAGCGTCCAGAGATGTGTTACGGCAATAAATATTGCCTCAGGCCTGGGCATACAGCCGGCAATCCAGCCGTCTATAGGGATATACTTATCCAGATGCTTTATCGTATTGTAGGAATCCCAGTACATGCCGCCATTTATAGGACAAGAGCCAAAACCTACAGTATATTTGGGTTCAGGCATCTGTTCATAGGTTCTGATAATAGCTCTTAAGGTTTTTACCGAAACATATCCTGTAATCAGAAACAGATTTGCCTGCCTGGGTGTGGCTACGGGAATTACCCCAAATCGTTCTGCGTCCCACCGTGAGGTTATAACTGGTGGAATTTCGATAATTCCACAGCCGGTGCAAAAATATATCGCGTGCAGCGAATATTTATTCGCCATTTTAGCAGGGGCTTTGAGCCACTTTGTAATCTGGTTTCTATCCAAGTCTCAACTCCTTATGACCATAGTTATAATTAGACCTAAAAAGGCCAGCAATGTGGGCCATTTCCATAAATATTTAATTGCCTGTTCGATTCTAAACCTTGGAAAGACAGCGTTTATACATAGACCAAGCAAAAATACCACCAGCATTTTGACAAAGAAGGTAACTGGGTTAGCTGCTCCTCCCAGAGATAAATTTACGAAAAGAGCGATACTGATAAACAGAACAAAGGCGTGTTCAATAGTAACCAGGGCTAAATATTTGCCGCCGTATTCGGCCATTGGCCCGGAAGAGATTTCCTGAGGCGCTGAGCTTACATCAAACGGTCTGAGCCCAAGTATTGCAGGCAGGATAAGAAAATAGGAAAGTCCTGACAAAAACAGCGGAAAAGAGAAAAGGGACCACCCTGTACTCTGCTGAGCGTTTACCACTTGCACTATAGAAATTGTTTTGTAACGGGTCATTACCGCCAGCAGCACAAGAAGCAAAGGCACCTCATATCCCAGACTCAGGATAAGCTTACGGGAAATGCCGATACTAATATTTGGGTTAGCTGCCTGTCCTGCTGATAGTGCAATACCTAAGGGCGCCAGCAGCATCATGTAAAGAATTACCAGCAGTCCCCCTGAGCTGCTAAAAGGACACATCTTTCCAAAAGGCAGAAATAACACCACAACTATAGAACCGACTAAAGACAGGATTATTCCTAAGTCGAACATACGGCCGTGCGATACGCTTTTTTGGTAGAACAATCTAATTATGTCGATAACCGGCTGGATAAGAGGAGGACCATAGCGCCAGTGGATTCTTGCCATAATCTTCCTGGCTAAACCCAGAAAGAATATTCCCACTACAAGAGCCAACAGCGGAGAAAGGATTATTTCAACAAATCTCATTTTTACTCCAATTCAAGCGGCTCGACTTCAATTTGTCGAGGTCTTGTCATTTTGCTCCAATCCTTGGGGCCAACTATCTCGTTCATCTTCTCCACGATACCCAGAGCTTTTAAGCGTTCATAAATTTTTATCCAGGCGCAGTCTCGTTCAGGGTCAGTCTCACATTTGCCGTTATTGCTGCCTCCGCATGGACCATTTAGTAATCCTTTAGCACACTGGGTTAAAGGGCAAATTCCAGCAAATTTGCCAAGCTCACATTCACCACATTGCTGACATTTTTCCTTAAACAGAGCTGGGCCTCCTCCCATATGTCCTATTGGATTTGTTCCCGGATAAATGGGCTTAGTAATTTCAAGCTCTTCTTCGAGTATAAACTCCCTGACAACCTGAAGTCCGTCCCCGCACGACAACATCAGGATGGCGTCGCAGTCTTTAATCTCTTTTTTAAATTGATTCAGCCGATTTTTACTCCAGGGTGCATAACAGGTAAATTCCCCGAAAGGCGGAGCGACAGCAGCCAAGATTTCTTTACCTTTTGCGGTTAGTCTTTTTGCCATTTCTTTTACTTCGGTTGCACCGCCTGTGTGAAAGACCGTGGCGCATCCACCACATCCAACAATGACGATTTTAGTCTTACCTTCTAAATAATCGAGAATTTCCTCTGTGGGTTTTTGAGTTTGTCCAATCATTTTTTCTTAGCCCTTGTTACCACATTTTCCATTTAAGCTGTACGAAGATTAAAAACGCCAGGAATAATATTATGTACGTTACATAATAACCCACATCTCCACTGTATATATGTCTTACACTGCCGGCAAGGCTTCGCACCGAAGAGGCAATCCAATAATAAAACTCATCTATTACGTCCCTCAAGAAAGGCTTTATCATCCTGTACAAAGGATTATAGAATTCAGCAGTGTAATGATATTTATCCGCCGGCGTATATGCCCCTGCAGCGTAGCTATCGTCCTGAGCAACCGATACAGATTTTGCGCCCAGGCGAAAGACCATCCAGAGCAAAACAGCAACTGCGAAGATAGCGAAAAAAATGTTTATCGTATTTAGTGTTCCAGTTTCCGAAGCAATACCCCATAGGGTTATATTTAACGATTCAAAACCAAAAGATGTCCCAATAGCATCTACAACTTTAAGGGGGATACCAGGAAGGATACCGAAGAGAAGAATCGCAAGTGATAAAAGTATTATGGGCAATTGCATACTGACCGGTGCTTTCTGAATGTTTTTGTATTTTTCGGGAAGCTGTCCCAGGAAGATATTGTGCAAGAACTTATAAAGTGAAAGGATGGTTCCCCACGTTCCTATTAACGCGGCAAAAGCCAAGAAAGGATACCCTTCGAGGATTAAGCTCTTATAGATTAGCCACTTCGAGACGAACCCATTGGTTAAGGGCACCCCGATTAATCCGCACGCACCTACCAGTGCCCCAACAAAAGTTACCGGCATCTTTTTAATAAGACCACCGAGTGAATTTAAATCTCGAATTCCTCCAGTTCTATATTCCACTGCTCCTACTACTAAAAACAGAAGTGCTATATAAGAAGTATGGTTAACAATATGAAATGTTCCGCCAGCTACTGCTAACTTGGTTCCTAAGGCAACCCCTAATACCATATATCCTCCCTGTCCGACTCCGTGCCAGGCCAATAGTCTTTTGGCATCATTTTGCAGCATAGCAATGAATGTTGGGATTACTATGTTAACAGCACCTATCCAGGCAAGAATATAATGGAAACTATATAAACCTCGTCCTAATCCAAGAAAAGGCTTCAATCCTAATATCACATAAAAGATGAGAAGAAAGCCGTATATTCCCATTCTAACCAGTATTCCGGAAAGCACCGCAGAAAAGGGGGCAGGCGCTTCTGAATGTGCATCGGGCAACCAGGTATGAAAAGGCAGGACTGCATTCTTAATCCCAAAAGCGATACCAAAGGCGGTCAAGATGAACAGGATATATCCGGATGAAGTAGAAGTGATTACAGAAGCGAGCTGTGATATATTCAAAGTATCGAAAGATACATAGAGTGATAACATGCCGACAAGGAAGCACACAGAGCCGATGATAGACATTATGATATATTTCATTCCGGCAGCCAGGGCTGGGCCTTTGTTGTAGCTTATAAGCAAAAATGCGCTCCAGGACATTATTTCCCAAAAGACATATAAACTAACCAAATCACCTGCCAACACAATCCCAAGCATCGCTGCGTTGACAATGAGCATCATCAGGAAATAAAAGTCGGTTTTTTCTCTTGTCCTTATATAGCTTAAAGAAAAGATAATAGAAAGTGCTCCCACCACTGCTATAGTGACAGCGAAGAACCAGGAGAGCATATTCAATCTCAAGACAAATCCGAGACCGAAAAATCCGGAATAAAAGGTCTTTTCCGGTGTTGTGCCGTAAAGACAGGCAGTGAAAATAACCAGGACCAGAGAAACACCGACGGCAGCAAAATCTCTAACCTTGTCGGATATCCTGCCGCAAATATAAGTTAGCAGTGCTCCACCAAAGGCAACTATGAGTAAAATCTGCAAACTCATCCCGCCCTTCCTATTCCGATTCTTGACTTTAATTTTGCTAAACTACTTCCATACTTCTTCAATCTTTTTTCCCTTCCATAAAAACACTTGTCAAATTTTTAACACCAATATTTTTTATACCCAGAAGAACCCTTTGATCATCCTTCCATCCGTGCCCAGCCTACGCCAGCACACACCATATGGGTGGGACCC
>Ga0180434_10007270_pt1 | contig 12501 bp, 10 predicted proteins | sample SS_ome_7_FD_132453 | JGI IMG/M metagenome (GOLD analysis project Ga0180434, IMG submission 132453) | Hypersaline lake sediment archaeal communities from the Salton Sea, California, USA - SS_1_D_2 metaG | ecosystem: Environmental > Aquatic > Non-marine Saline and Alkaline > Hypersaline >... | reverse complement strand
CGCGTGACAAGCTTCTCTTGCCTTGCGCGGTATCGGATCAAATCTGCAATCGAGATCATCTCAAGGCGATGTGTTTTGGCAAACGTTTCTAATTGCTCAAGGCGTGCCATCGAGCGATCCTCGTTGACAATTTCGCACAAAACACCCGCTGATTCCAAGCCAGCCATCTGCATCAAATCAGAGGCGGCCTCAGTGTGCCCCGCGCGTTTAAGCACGCCCCCCTCTTTTGCCTGCAAGGGAAAGATATGTCCGGGCCTACGAAAATCACCCGCTCTTTTGCTTGTTGCCAAGGCAGCAACCGTTGCGGCCCGATCGGCCGCCGAAATACCTGTGGTTGTGCCCTCTTTTTTATCGACCGAAATGGTAAAGGCCGTCTTATGCGATTCGGTATTAGAAGCTACCATTAAAGGGAGGTCGAGCGCCTCGAGCTGAGCCTCTGGCATGGCGACGCAGACAACCCCACTGCTGTGCTTTAATAAAAAGGCCATCTTTTCGGTGGTCATAAACTGGGCGGCGCCAATGAGGTCCCCCTCATTTTCGCGATCTTGATCATCGATTACCACCACAAACTCTCCATTTTGAAGAGCTTTGAGTGCGACCTCTATATTTGAAAATTCTCTATCCATAGGCGATCAGCATACAGCAATCCCGCCTATTTCTCAAATATTATAGAGACTCGACAATCCTTACTAAATTTTTTCATAAATTTATTTTTTTATATTTAGGGATTATCTTCCGATAATCGAGGCGAACATCATTGCCCAAGCGTTTCACCTCTAAGAGATGTAAGCGTTTGGCCTTGTCTAAAGAATCTAGTAACAAGGAGTCGCTCCACCCCCTTGACAAGCCGCCCATTACAAGAGCTCCCGTATAAAGAGTCATTTGATCAAAGAGCCCCTCTTGCAAAAAGGCACTATGGATTTTTGCCCCTCCCTCCACCAAAAGCTGCATGATTCCACGTTTCCCTAAGAGCTGCAGTACCTCGTCTAACCCCTCAGCCACCTCTACCTGCACCCCCTTTTTTTGCCACTCTTCCTTTCTTTTATGAGAATTGGTAAAAACAAGGGTGGGCGCCTGCTCTACATCAGCTAATGGCCCTACCGGCTCTAAACGACCAGAGCGATCCAAAATCACCCGTAAAGGAGCCTGATGGACAACCTGGAGCCCGCGCACTGTTAATTGAGGCTGATCGATAATAGCCGTCTGAGACCCCACCAAAATCGCTTGCGACTCTGCCCTTAATTGATGCACATTCAGGCGTGCTTCACTCTCGGTAATCCACCTACTTTTGCCCTCTTGATCTGCAATTTTTCCATCCAAACTGGCCGCAACCTTTAAAATAGTGTAGGGCTTTTGCGTCCGGCGGTGGTGCAAATAGGGACGCAAGAGCTCCTCTGCCTCCTTTTGCAACAGGCCTACAACTACCTCAATGCCCGCAGTCTGCAACTTTTTGATGCCACTTCCCGAAACTTTTTCATCTGGGTCCACAAATGGAATGAATACTTTTTTGACACCAGCTGCAATCAATTGATCTGCGCAGGGGGGCGTGCGTCCTTCGTGAGAACAGGGCTCCAAAGTTACATAAATCTCGGCGCCTTTAGCGCGCTCTGCCGCCTCTTGCAATGCCATGGCTTCGGCATGAAGCCCCCCCACTGGCTGCGTGTAGCCCCGACCGACCACCTTGCCCTCTTGCACAATGACTGCCCCCACCCAAGGATTTGGGGGTGCCGTTAAGCGGGCTTTTTGGGCCAGCTCCAACGCCATAGACATAAAAAAGGTTTGTTGCATATACTTGCCGCTATGTTAGACATCAAATTGATTCGTAAAGACGCCAATAGTATCGAAAAGAGGGTTAAAGAAAAAGAGCCCAGTGCCACCTTAGCCCCCATCATCGCCCTTGATGACACGATGCGCCAAACCATCACAGCCCTTGAGCAGCTACAAGCCGACAGAAATTCCCTTTCTAAAGAGGTAGGAAAGCGCAAAAAAGAGGGGCTCGATGCGACCGAAATCATGGCGCGCGTCAAAGAAATTACTCAAAAGAGTGCCCAACTCTCCGAGGAGCTACGCACTCTTGAAGAAGAGCTTAAAAAAGCACTTGCCCACATCCCAAACCTTGCCATGGATGATGTTAAGGTTTCACAGGATGTCGAGGAGAATGTCTGCATCAAGGTGGTTGGAGAAAAACCAACTTTTTCTTTTGAGCCCAAAAACCATCTAGAATTAAACGAGCGGCTGGGTTTGCTAGAATTTGAAAAGACAGCCAAAACTTCAGGCAGTGGTTGGCCCGCCTACAAAGGTGTGGGCGCGCAGCTTGAGTGGGCTCTTTTAAACTACATGATCGAGCTGCAGGTGCTCAATGGCTTTGAATTTTGGCTGCCGCCCCTTTTGGTACAGCCGGAGATGATGTATGGATCGGGGCAGATGCCAAAATTTGAGGGGCAATTTTATGAGGTTAAGGGAGAGCACTCGCCTCTCTATCTTCTACCCACAGCAGAGGTTGTGCTCAATGGACTCCACGCAGGCGAGATCATCGAGGAGAGCCAACTCCCTCTCAAATATGCCGCCTACACTCCCTGCTTCCGCAAAGAGGCGGGCGCACATGGTGCGCAGGAACGGGGGCTCATTCGTGTGCACCAATTTAACAAGGTGGAGATGTTTTGCTTCACAACTCCAGAGCAAAGCATCGAGATTTTTGACAAGATGATCGCCACCGCAGAAGAAATTTTACAGGGGCTCGGCCTCCACTATCGCCTCATGAACCTGGTCACCGGAGATATGTCCTTTACCGCGGCAAAAACTGTCGATGTGGAGGTATGGATGCCAGGGCAAAAGCGCTACTTTGAGGTCTCCTCGATTTCCAATTGCACCGATTACCAGGCGAGGCGCTCACACATTCGCTATCGAAAAACAGGTGGAAAGCCAGAGCTTGTCCATACACTCAATGGCTCGGGGCTTGCCACTCCACGGCTCATGGTTGCTCTTTTAGAGCACTACCAGGACGCCGAGGGCAACATTCACCTCCCTCCGCTTTTGGCTGAAAAGCTGAATCGCCAAGTGCTCACTCCGTGATTGATGTCAGAAGTCCCTCTGAGTTTTTAAGAGGACATATTCCGGGAGCTCAATCGTACCCCCTTTTTACAGACCAAGAGCGTGCCATTGTGGGCACCCTTTACAAACAAAACTCCCCTTCGGAGGCACTAGAGGCAGGGCTCAAGCTTGTTGCAGACAAGCTGCCCAACTTAATCGATTCTCTGAGCGCACTGCCTACCCCGCTACAAATTTATTGTGCTCGGGGAGGGATGCGTAGTCATGCCGTGGGACATCTTTTAACCTCTCTAAAACTCCCTTGTAATGTAATAAAAGGCGGCTACAAGCAGTACCGCAGCTCGGTTTTACAAACCTTTCAAAAGCCCTACAAACTCACCATTGTCGCAGGGCTCACAGGATCTGGGAAAACTGCTTATTTACAAAAACTTGCAGAGGCACAAGAACAGGTCCTAGACCTTGAAGGCATTGCTTGCCATCGAGGCTCGATCTTTGGGGCTCTGGAAGATCCTCAGCCCACGCAGCAACAGTTTGAAAATGAAATTGCCGAAAAACTGAATCAGTTGAGTCCTGCACGGCCGATTTTTGTCGAGGATGAGGCGCGCACCATTGGGGCATGTACGATTCCTGAATCTCTTTTTTTGCAAATGCAAGAGGCGCCCTATATAGAGTTAACCTGCTCAAAGGAGCGGCGCATAGAGAATCTGCTAGATCAATATACCCACATTGATGCCGAAGAGATCATCCACTGCACAAAGCTTCTTCGCAAACGATTAGGAAGCCAACGTGTGGAGCAAATTATTGCGGCTGTAGAAAAAAGAGAGTTTAGAGAGGCTGTTTTTCATATTTTGCACCACTACGATAAAAGCTATGAGAAGGCTCTTTCTAAAAAAAACCCAAAAAAATTACTCAAAAACTTCTTTTGATATACATTGTAAGTACAATATGATACAATCGTACTTACAACCCAAGGGGAATACATGGTTATCAAGCAATTAACAAAAAGCGGAAATAGTAAGGCTCTTGTGATTGACAAGACACTTTTGCAAGCTGCGGGCCTGGATGAAAATGCTTTATTTCAAATTGTAATTAACCCAAATGGAGGCATGCTTATCCAATCTGTCGAAACAACCAATGAAAAACTAGTAGAATCGGCTTTTAGACAGGTCATGAAGGAAAATGATACTCTACTTAAAAAATTGAAAGACCGATGATTTTTTTAACGGTAGAAAAAGTCATTACATTTCATACACAAATCATCCAAAAACATGGCGGCGCCCCTGGAATCAGAGAATTAACCCTCCTAATTTCAGCTCTTGAAATGCCAAAAGCCTCTATGTTTGGAGATTTTTTGCACATTAGCATCTATGAAAAAGCAGCTGCCTATTTATATCACATTGTTAGCAACCACCCCTTCATAGATGGAAATAAACGCGTTGGGTTAGTTTCGGCTTTGACATTTCTGAAAGTCAATGGCATTTCGTTAAAGTATGATGCAAGTGAAATCGAAGAATTTGTTGTACAGGTAGCAGCAGGTAATATTGAAAAACAGAGCATAGCTGTTTTTTTTCAGGCACATCATCCTGAGGCAAAAAAACATCTAAAGCAGAAACCCAAATCTTCCACTTAATTGATGATGAGTTATACTTGCCAACATGAGCACAGATCACTTTAAGGGCAAAGATGCCCTAACCCATATTCTAGAGAAAAAAAAAGAGGGACTCTCAGGCTTCTCAGAGGTGCATGGAGCCGAGATGCCAGGCCATATTTGCGCCTTTGCCGATGCTATGCGTGAAAGTGGCTTTTTACTCCTTCTTCTTTGGCTTATTTTGCAATTGCTGCACATCCAAGATTTTCAATTGTTTATTGCCCTGGCTGCCCTTGCTGCCCCCCTAATCGTTTGGAAAACAGGGCGCAGCGCTTGTCTCGGCTGGTCGCGACTGGAGAGATTGCACCGCCTAATCGAGCAAGAAAAGTATGAGATCGAACATCACCGCGACCAAGAGCGCGAGGAACTTGTCGCCCTCTATTCAAATAAGGGGTTTGAAGGCGAGCTGCTCGATCAAATTGTCGATGTGCTTATGGCAGATTCCGATCGCCTGCTCAAAGTAATGCTAGAAGAAGAGATGGGACTTACTCTAGAAGCCTTTGAGCACCCCCTCAAACAGGCAACAGGGGCTTTGATTGGTTCGACGTTTGCAGCGATCTGCTTTTTAGCCATTCTTTTTTTGCTCCCTACAATTGGTCCCTTTCTTATCACCTTTGGCCTGCTTGCATTCGGTGGTGCCATTTCCGCCCACTTTGAAAAAAATCGTATCATAGACTCCGTTGTCTGGAATGTCGCCATTGCGGGCCTTAGCTGTGGTCTTGGATACTTTCTTTTAAAGGCAATTGTATGAACTTTCACCTCTTCCCAGCAATCCGTGGAAATGTTGAGATTTTTGATGAGTTTTTCTCCTCCAATATGGATGAGACCATCAGCCCCTTTTTAACACCAAGCTCACGCCGTTGGGGCAAGCACCTGCCTCTCAAAGCAACCCTCATTGCTGCCTTTTTTCTGATTCTCTCCTTTATTCTCTCCAACCCCTCCTTGGTTGCCATCTGTCTGCTCTTTTCCTATTTTTTTGCAGGGACACATGCCCTAATTGCAGCCATTGATGATCTGCTTAACCTTGAGATCAACATCGATATTTTGATGACCCTTTCAGCCTTTCTATCCTTTCTGATTGGCAGTGGAAAAGAGGGAGCTCTCTTGCTTGTCCTCTTTGCCCTCTCGGGAGCCATAGATGAGCGGGTGCGAAAAAAAGCCAACCACAACCTACGCGCTCTCAAAGCACTGGCACCTACCAAAGCATACGTTCTGCAAAAAGATCAATCGCTTGCCCTCTACTCTGTGCGTGCCATAAAGCCTGGGGATCAGATCTATATTCGCGCGGGAGATATTATCCCCCTAGATGGCGAGGTTGTCTCGGGCGCCTCCTCGATTAATTTGGTCCATCTAACGGGCGAAAACCAGCCCCAAAGTGTCGATGCAGGCAGCGAAGTTTTTTCTGGCAGCACAAACATAGATGGACCCCTTGTTGTAAAAGTTTCGCACACAAGCTCTGATTCCACCATCGCGCGCATCATTCAGATGGTAGCTGCTGCGCGTGAGATGAAACCGCGCATGGCACGCTTTATTGATACCTTTAGCTCCCGATATGCCAAGGGGGTCATCCTATTTGCCTTTTTGTTTGCCCTGGCCGCCCCTCTTGTTTTTCAGATGGACTATTTGGGACCAGAGGGCTCCTTTTACCGTGCAATCGCTGTTTTAATTGCAGCCTCTCCCTGCGCCCTTGTCATCGCTATTCCCATCTCCTACCTCAGCTCTATCGGCGCGTGCGCAAAGCAAGGGATTTTACTTAAAGGGGGCAGCGTCCTGGATGCCCTGCTTAAGTGCCGCATCTTTGCCTTTGATAAAACAGGTACGCTCACAGAGGGTAACTTGCGTTTAACCCAGGTCGACGCCTTTGGCCAAACCTATGATGAAACGCAAATTTTTGCCCTCGCCTCCGCTTTAGAGCGGGGCGCTCACCACCCAATTGCTGAGGCGATTTGCCGAGCTGCGACTGATAAAAAAATTGCCCCGCTGCCTCTAGAAGAGCACAAAATGGTTGCAGGCTATGGCATGCAGGCCCAATTTGAGGACAAGAGGCTCTCCATTGGCAACCGCGCATGGATTCTTCCAAAACTTACCCGTCCCCCAGCCAATGAAATCCTACAAAAACTCGATGAAGTCGAAAAAAATGGAGAGGTGCACACCCTCTTTTTGTTCGAGGATCGTCTCTACCTATTTACCTTTGAAGATATTGTACGAGAGGGCATCCAGAAGACGCTAACCACATTAAAAGATCGGTATGGGCTAGAGTTAGTGATGCTTACGGGTGATCATGAGGCAAGTGCCCAGCGCATTGCTCAGCAGGTAGGGCTTACGCGCTATTTTTCCAATCTACGGCCTGCAGACAAACTCGATCACATTACGGAGCTTGCAAAAAAAGAAAATCTTGTAATGGTAGGAGATGGGATCAATGATGCTCCAGCGCTTGCAAGGGCGACAGTTGGCATTTCAATGGGCAAAGAGGGCGCGCAGTCTGCCATTGATGCCTCCGATGTCGTCTTGCTGCAGGATCGGGTGGATCAGCTGGGGTGGTTGTTAGAAAAAGCGCATCGCACCGGCCACATTGTGCGCCAAAATATTGGCTTGAGCCTGTTGGCAATCACCTTTGCTTCGACCGCGGCCTTGGCGGGCTTTATCCCACTTTGGCTTGCTGTCATCTTGCATGAGGGCAGTACGGTCATTGTTGCGCTAAACGCTTTGAGGTTGCTGAAAAGATGATAGATAAAACATGGCAAGAGCATCTAAAAAGTGCTGTCGCGCAAGAGAGCGCCCGTTTTGAAGAGTTTTACCTATGGCTCAAAAGCAGCATGCCCTCCCTCTTTTTTGAAGAGGTGGCAGAAGATTGGGTCTCGCTGATTGTGCACGCGCTTACAGCCTTTAAACTCCAAGATTTTTTCTCTGAGATTCACTTTAAAAATGCCGCGATCTCTTTGTGCATCGATGCCCCCGATGCAGACATCAAAATATTAAAAAGCTACCCAATGTATGGCATTAAAAACTACACAACCTATATCTCTCAGGCAACACTGCCTTTTCCTGAAGCAAAGGGGTGTTTGCGGATTGCCATCATCAACTTTACGGAGGCGATCGAGAGCAAAGCTGCCCCCTTGGAGGCCAAACAAAAAAAGGAACTCTCGGATTTTCTGCAAGCACGCTCTCCCCATTGGAGCAAAGAAAAATGCCATACGCTCATCGATGCCATCGACCCTGCTTTTCTGCGTAAAATGCCTACCGAAAGACGCCTACTTGTCATTGAGATGTTTGAGCGTGCCCAAACAAGTGACCATTGCCAGTACGAAGTGCAGTACGAAGAGCAATGGAACAAAAAAGAGCTACCCTCGGTACGCCTTGTGCTTGCATGGAAAAACACTCCCAAACACAATTTTTTGTATCGTTTAGCACGCGTTGTCTTCCGTCATAATCTTGTGATCAGACGCGTTGTTGCCACCTACCAGGAGCCCTACAGCACCCAAAACATCTTAATGCTCTCCATGGGTCTGCACGGCCGCGAGGGCAAACCTGCCTGGGAGGAGGCAGACATTGCAGACTTTTTACAAGAAATCGTTACCTTAAAATACTTTGGATCCTTTGATTCTATCGATCAGGTCTTCGTAAAGCCCAAACTCATTCGTGGTAATTTGGGCAATTTTCTGCGCGCTTCTGTCAACTTTATCCACCAGGTGTTGGTGCAAGTTGATCCCAACCTCTATAGCCTCGAACATATCCACGAAGATATCTGCCGCCACCCCGAACTGACGGTGATGCTATGCAAAGCCTTTGAGTACAAATTTCATCCAGAGCATGTAAATTTTGATAAATTTGTAGGACTGCAAAAAATCTTTATTGAGCTTGTCTCCCAGCTTGACACCGGACAAGAGGGGTTGGATCAAAGACGTAAAAACATCTTGCTGCAGGCAATGAACTTTGTTTCCCATATTTTACGCACAAACTTCTATCGCAATAATAAAACGGCCCTTGCCTTTCGCCTCAACCCTCTTTATTTAGAACATGCCCCTTTTGAGCGAAAAAAGATCTTTCCAGAGCTCCCCTACAGCGTCTTTTACGTCAAAGGCATGCACTTTTTAGGGTTTCATATTCGATTTAAGGATTTGGCACGTGGGGGTTTGCGCACCATCTATCCCAATCGAAAAGAAAAGGTCCTATCGATGCGCAACACAGTCTTTACCGAGTGCTACAACTTAGCTTATACGCAGCACAAAAAAAATAAAGATATCCCAGAAGGGGGTGCCAAAGGAATCATCTTTTTAAAGCCTTACGCAAGGCTTGACTCCGAAACGGAGATTTTGCGCCGTGAATTGCGAAATAGCGGCATGACCAAAGAGCAGATCGATGAAAGTATTTTGCAATTTATCGATGAGCAGAGACTCGAGTACCTCTATCAAACTCAACGCTCCTTTATTAAGGCCTTTACCTCAATTCTCAACTGCAATCCCGATGGTTCTCTGCGCACCAAACGCATTGTCGACTATTTAAACAAACCAGAATATATCTACTTAGGTCCAGATGAAAACATGCATGACTCGATGATCCAGTGGATCGCACAGGAGAGCACAAAGGTAAATTACAAACCCAAGGGTGCCTTTATTAGTGGAAAACCAACTCTGGGGATTAACCACAAAGAGTTTGGAGTCACATCCCTTGGGCTCAATGTGTGCATGCATGAGGTATTAAAGTTTTTAAAAATCGACCCCTATAACAATCCTTTCACAGTGAAAATGACCGGTGGTCCCGATGGCGACGTGGCGGGCAACCAGATCTACAATTTACATCGCTACTATCCCAAAACGGCCAAATTACTAGCTCTAACGGATGTCTCGGGCACAATTTATGATCCAAAGGGGTTAGATTTAGAAACGCTTGTGGAATTATTTCGCAATCATCAACCCATCCGTTTTTATCCACAGGACAAGCTCTCTGAGGGAGCTTTTTTACTAGATCGAGAAAAGCGACGAGAGCCTACCCCCTACAGCCAACAGACGCTCTGCTGGCGCAATCGTGGGGGCACCATTGTAGCCGATTGGCTCTCGGGTAATGAGATGAACGCCCTTTATCGCAACAATGTACACAACACCATCGCAGATATATTTATCCCATGTGGGGGACGTCCCAAAACCCTTCGAGACAATAGCTACAAGCAATTTTTAGACAAAGATGGCACACCCACTTCCAAGGCGATTATTGAGGGTGCAAACCTCTATCTTTCCACTTGGGCGCGCCACTATTTTGAAAAACTTGGCGTCTTAATCGTCAAAGATAGCTCAGCCAATAAAGGGGGCGTAATTTGCTCCTCTTTTGAGATTTTGTGTGGACTCTGTCTGACCGATGAGGAGTTTTTAAAGTATAAACATATGTTTACGCAGGAGATTTTAGATCGTCTCAAACAAATGTCTATGGATGAGGTGACACTTTTGCTCAAAACCCATCAGGAGACTGATCTACCTCTTTCTCAAATTTCGGATGAGATCTCAAGCCGCATCAACTTTTTTACCGACCAACTGCTGGAGCACCTAGAGTCGGTGCAATTAGGGACAAACAGTAAGGATCCGCTAATCAATTGCTTTTTACACTACTGCCCCAAAACGCTTAAGGAGCGCTTTGAAGGGGCTCTTTTGCAGGAGATTCCGGACAACCACAAAAAGGCGATCATTGCCTCCCACATTGCCTCAAGGCTGGTCTACAAACGGGGGTTAAAGTGGTTTCCCTCAGTGGTAGACATCTTGCCCCTCATCATCGAGCAAAAAGAAATTTTGTATTAACACAATCAATGTGTTATTCATTGTTTTTTTGAGGTAATGGGAGAGCAGAGGTGAAATTTTTTATAAAAATCCTGATGATTGCCTTCTTATGTAGTATCACTACATTATCGGCGCAGAATGATTGCCCTAGACAAGATCCTTGCTGTGAGTATGAGTTTTCAGTTTATGGCCAATTTCTCTATTGGGATATTGGCGTTAATCGAGGAAGCGATATTGCTACCTTCGCAGCAAGCTCTACAGATTATCTGACTTTAGGAAGTGACTATCAACCAGGATATCGAGTGGGAGCTATTGCGATGACTTCTTGCTGGGCTTTAGAAGTACGCTATGCTTCTTTGAAATCTAACAAATCTCTTACTGGTTTTAGTGTAGATTCTACAGGAGATAGAGCTATCTTTAAGAATGAAATTGACTACTCTGTTCTTGATATCATGTTAGGTAAACCCATTACATTCAAATGTATTCGCGGATCCATACTACCTTACGTTGGAGCTAAACTTGCATGGATCAATCAAGAAACGCAAACAGAGACCTTTGTAGTAAACCCTGTGCGTGTTGACTATACAAATGATTTCTCTGGATATGGGGGGAATGTTGGGAGTAAATTATCTCTTAAACTATGGAATTGTTGTATCCCCACCTCTTTTATTGCAGATGTATCTTGTGCCTTTTTAAAGGGTAGGTACAAAGCTTCAAATCAATCCAGTGATCCTGGAAACGTTGGAGAATATGATGATGCATATGCTTTGCTCTGTGTCCCTCGGTTTTACGTAGGTTTGGATTGTGATTTGTTTACATGTAACTGTTTCAATTCTCAACTAACGATTGGATATGAAGCACAGTTTTGGACTGATTATCTATTTACATCCCCCTTTTTTAATTTTTTTGGTAGACGACAGTCAGGCAGTTTAGCTGTGGATGGGCTTGTCGTAAATTTAGCAGTAGGATTTTGAGGAGAAACAAAATGAGATTCACATCAAAATTGTTGATGGTTATCTTGTCGTGCAGTGGAGCCATGCTTTGCGCACAAGAGTCGTATCCACAGCAGATGGAGTACAATCCATGTGCAATAAATAGGTGTGAGATTGATTTTTCTGTTTATGGCGAATTCCTCTATTGGGATTTTAGCCGTACAACTGGAGAACGAATCTCTTCACCCTTACTTGACAAGACTTTTCAAAAAAAGAGCAACTACGAACCAGGATATCGGGTTGGCGGCACAATTAGAAGGGCTTGTTGGGGATTAGAGGCACGCTACACTTCCATCAACTCTGAAACTAGCTTTACCGTCAACAATTTTTTACAACCAGGAGATCGATACGAACACAAATCGAAATGGGACTATTCGGTTGTAGATATTCTAATCAGCCGACTAATTTCATGTAGATGGATGAAAGGATCTGTGACTCCCTATATTGGCGTTAAACTGGCATGGATTACAAAAAAAATAGATACTGAGTTCTTTTTTCAGAATCCAAAAGCAATTAATTTAAAAAATGATTTTTCTGGATATGGATTGAATTTCGGAAGCCGTGCAGCTTTTCAACTATGGAATTGCTGCATCCCGACCTCTCTTGTTGTTGATCTATCCTGTGCATTAGTGAAGGGTAGTTTCAAGGCAAATGCAGATGTCATTCACGCCGTAACACCTAATCTAGATATGACCTATAACAATATCTCAACTCTGCTATGGGTACCCGATCTTTACTTAGGTCTAGCTTTTGATCTGTTTGAATGTCATTGTTTTGATGCTCAGTTATCTGTTGGCTACGAGACGCAACTTTGGACAAAATACTATTTTATAGAAGAGTCTGGAAGCGCAGCAAGTCCAAGACAGATTGGAGGTTTAGGCCTAGATGGGCTTGTTGCACGATTAACTGTTGGATTTTAATACTAGAGAAAATAGGGAAAAAAAATGAAATTAGTCTCAATATTTTTGATGGTTGCCTTGTTTTTTACGGCAATTCCAATGGCTGCAGATAATGATCCATCAGGGCCATGGTGTAATTGTGATTTTTT
>Ga0180434_10007269_pt1 | contig 12502 bp, 7 predicted proteins | sample SS_ome_7_FD_132453 | JGI IMG/M metagenome (GOLD analysis project Ga0180434, IMG submission 132453) | Hypersaline lake sediment archaeal communities from the Salton Sea, California, USA - SS_1_D_2 metaG | ecosystem: Environmental > Aquatic > Non-marine Saline and Alkaline > Hypersaline > Sediment... | reverse complement strand
TATTTCTACTGCGTAGACATGGGGGTGAATCGCCATAGTTAAAGCACCAGCATTAGCTGCCCGTACGGTGTAGTGTATACGAAGCTCTTTAAGGCGTGTACCAGCCCAGTCCGGCGGGGGTGAGATTAATAGCCATGGACCAAGATGGCTGGATACCGCATTGCCGTAAGCCATGGGGCTTGTCGCGGCATACAAAGATAGTGCGCGGTGCGTATGCTCCTTTACTGGTAGCTGGATTGCACCTAGCATCACCGGCTCTGCGTACTTCTTCCATTTGAAGTACCCCAAGTATTCTGCCGAGTTGCGAACTAAAGCTCGCTGAAGCACGATGTGTGGCCCATCGAGTTCTTGGAGAAATACTTGGAAGTAATAAACGCCAGGATGGGGAATTAGTAGATTTGCCTCGAGACCATAAGAGTCCAATACACCGTCGATGTTGAAGTCCCATCGGGGCGGTTGTGCCAGCAAGTCTGTATCACCGACAATCCGCAGCGTAGCTTTCTCTCCGACTTGCGTTAGTTTGGTTTCAATATCGTAGGTTCCGAGCGGTAGCGAGAGATTGCTTGTATCGACTGCGTACATCTGAGGATTGCTTAAGGTAAAGTCATGCCGTTTACATTCCAGCGCACCTAGGAGCTCTCGGTACTCGTTTTCTTCTAGTAACCTTAAGCCTTCTGGCTCAGGATTTACCATATGATTAATTGACCATTCTTGATCTAGCGGGTACCTAAATGTCCCACGTTCTAAATATCCAGCTTTTGTATACGGAATTTCGCAGCCCGGTAGTGTATACAGCGGATCGTACAACCATGGTTGTGGCCAAGTTGAATCGATGAGACATATTGCCGGTCCTTGTACTGGCATTCCGCTGAAGGTGCTGTTTAATACACACGCCACGATCTTGCCGTCGCGCAGTACAGGGGATAGCAAAGCATAAGGCTGCCCTGGATTTGCAGACCACGCTACAGTAGTACTGTTGCTTTCGTTAGATGAAATATCGAGCGCTACACGTTCAATGTCAAACTTATTTACGTGATCATCCGTTAGCAGATTTGCAGCATACCACCCTTGATGATGGGCTGCACGCCACTCATCATCATGATTCTCATACTCTTTGCTGTAGCTTACGAGCTTCATCTCAGCCGGATCGAACTGATACATGCGTGGCAGTGCTGCGTCAATCTCCAGTTCAATTTTGAGATCTGAGCACGCGGCACCCTCCAGCTGAAATATGCCGGCTAGCACTTTACCGAATACGAAATTAGCCGGCCACTGCAGGTCATGTACCAGCTCACCTGACCACGGTTGCTCCGCTTCGGCGTCAAGGCTAACTTTTAAGCCAGCATAGACCTCTAACCGTTCACCCGGCTGGATGTTTATTTCGTATCTGCTGACATCTCTAATTGGCGCAACGTCTATTGGGATTTCAATATACCCGTGCACACCATCGTCGCCGCCTGCCAGTAGCTCTCCAACGGAGTTGCCTTCGTGAATGAAGTACAGCCTACGGGCACCCCGTTCATCTGGCGGCAGCTCAAACATCCCCTGGGCGTCGGTAATGGCTGCGAATTCTGGCGTATTACTTCCTAGCTCTAGTTGCGCGGTAACAACAATACCCGGCAATGGTGAGCGGTCATGGCTGCTAATAACTAATCCGCGTATGCCTCTAAACTCCTCCGCCTCTGCTACCTTCACTAGTTGCAGTAGCCCTAGGGTGGATAATGCATAAATCGTGCCTACGACTACTACACCCACCACCGCCGCGCCGGCTAGCGCCCAGCCAAAGCTGCGCCGGGGCAAGCGCGGTGGCACTTTCGCTTCTTCCGCCAGCTGCTGCTCGGTGCGCTTGGCCGCGGCGATGAAGCGCGGGGCGAACTTGTCCGCTTGCGCCCGGATCTCCTCCGCGCTGAATTCGCGCGTGCTGAAGGGGCGCCTGCGCGCGTCATCTTGCCGTTTGCGCCCGTTAGCCATTTGTCAGCTCCCTGACTTCTGCGGCATACCCGGTGCGCAGCTTCTTCAGGTAATACCTGATTCTATGCGACACCGCATTCGGCTCATGCCCTAACAGCTTCCCTATAGAGTTGACGCTGCGTTCCTCCACAAATCGGAGATACATGATGCGATAAGTCTCTGAATCCTTCCTGCCGTCAGCTAGTTTGAGAAACAGCGCCTTAAGCTTGCGCTGCCTTAACTCGCGCTGCGCCGGATCGGTATCCCAGCAGTGGCTGACTGCTTCTCGCGTATCACGGTCGAGCAGCATCAGCTCGCCGCGCCGCTTGCGCTGCCGCCACTCGTCGATGAGCAGGCGCCTTGTTATTGTCCGCACCATCGCGGCGAAGGAGTCCCGGCGGGGATTTTGCAGGTAGTCCCGCACCACCTGATAGTCATTTGCCAGCAAGCGCAAGGCAAGCTTCTGGAAGATATCATCGACAAGCTGCATTTCCGCCCAGGAGCAGCGCATGGCTTCTTCTGTTATGACACATCCAAACAACGCCCAGAAATCCCCCCACACATCTTTGCCCGCGACTAGGTCGTGCAGGCAATCAAGTTCGATTGGCGGCGTTGTGGTCACCAAGCAGCCTGTGTTTTAGTACTACTAGACTAGCGCGAATTATAGCTAATGTGCTAACAGAACAATGATAGCAATCCTGTGCTTAAGTGCTTAAGCTGCTTACCGCAGTGCCTGCGCAGCTTGTCAAGCCGCGCATCCACCGTTTCGATTACTGTCTTCTCGGTCCGGCTTACTGCAGCTGCAGCAAGGTGCCGCCAAGCGGTAGGCCGGTTACCAGGATCGCCGCATCCGCGGCATCCTTCGCGTGAACCGCCGTCAGCTCAACCATAAAGCTCTGCACCTGGTCGCCGCCCAGTGTACTCGGCGTGCCCTCGGTGTCGCCGTCCGTCGGCACCACCCAGTAATACATCTCCGGATCGACCGGGTCCACAATGTAGCTGAACTGCAGGCGGTCGGCGACGGGATCGCCCGTGGCATCGCCGAACGGGACTGTTTCGAGCACGTCCGCGCTGGCAGCTTTGCTGGCGGTGTGACTCGGCATTTCAGTGCTTTCATAGACGCGGTATTCGGCAACCATATTGCCGAAGTTATTGCCGATCGGCGTCAGGTCAGCGATGTTGAGCTCGCCGTTAGCGTCACCGTCGATCACGCTCAAGGCGCTGTCGGGATCGAACGGGCCCGTCGCCTGGAAGTTCTGTCCGAGCGGCGTCAGGTCCGCGATGTTGACCTCCGAGTTCTGGTCGTAATCGCCCTGGTTGTAGTAGCCCCAGCTCAACGTGCCGGTTTCCGACTCCCAGCCTAGCAGCGCTTGCGACGCCGCGGATGTCGGTGGCGTGCTGACTAGCTTCGTGCCTGGCGCAGAGCCGCGCACAAACCGCGCCACCGCCAGCGTGCCTTCGCCGGCAAAGCCGGGACGGTCGTTCCAGTTAGCCAGTACCTGCCCGTAGTGCACTTCACCGCGGTCGCTAGTGACCGCTAGTTCCAGTACATCCTCGGAATCGCCAAGCAGGCCGGTGGCGCTCATCCCCGCGGGGGTGTATTGCTCCGGGTCATATGCCAGGTCGCAGTACAGCGCCTTCAGGTTGCTTGCGCCGGCGGCGTTGATCTCGACAACCGTCTCCGCTCCCTCTTCCGTTACCTGGAGCTCGAAACGCGACTGCCCGTTATCCAGCAGGCAGTCCTCGAGTACGCTTAGCTTGAAGCCGGCGGACTCGTGTGTCGCGGCATATTCAGTACTATTCGCGATGGTTGGGGACAGGCTTCCTGTTGAACCGCCGCCGCCACCGCAGGCAGCGAAGCCGACCGCGGCGGAAGCAACGAGTAGCAGCGCGATCCCGCCAAGGTGCTTCTTACGGATCGCTACGCCGAACAGCGGTAGGATCACCGCCGCGGCAATCGGGATGAACGGAAGGTTTGTGGGCAGCCGCCCGCCTTTGCCGTTGGACTGCGGCACATATGCTCCCAGCGGAGCTAGGTCGTAAGTAACCAGCAGCGTCTCGCTGGCACCGTCGGCGATGGCCAGCGGCGCAGCAAAATCCAGCGTCAGGGCGCCGTTATCCCACAGGTGCACGTCGCTTGCCAGGGCGCTGCCGCCGTCCGGCGTGCCGTCACCGTCGCTGTCATGCCAGACCTCCACATTGGTGATCTGCGTTGTTTCATCGCCCAGGCCAGACGATGCAATCGTTACGCCGGTGACATCCGCCGGCCCATCCGTGGCGGCGAGGTTCGCCTGGAGCATTGGGATATCATGGTCGCCCGGGGCCGCAAAGGACATGGCGGGCGGAGCGCTGGGCCCCGGCGTTGCCGCGAGTGAAACGTCGCTTAAGGGATCGCTACCCAACGGCAGCGGTCCGCTGTTGAGTGTTGTAAAACTGACGGTAACATCACTGCCGGTATTGTTTTCCAGCTCGATGGAGATATCCACGATGCCTTCGGTGGCCGGGATGGCGCCGGGCGTGAACGGCAGCAGCTCTGCTTTAGGGATCACGAACAACATCTGGTAGTACTCATCTTCGGTGTCAGCCACGCCCGAATCGTCGTAGTCGATGACGGCTTCGGTGAAGGAGGAATACTCCGTTGCCGAGCCCATCGGCGTGATCGTCAGATCCCCGTCCGCGAATGGTGTCGCCGGCGCCGTGGTTGAATCGAAGAACAGGATGACGCCGGTATCGCTATCGTTGTCGGAAGTACCGAGAAGCAGCTCTACATCATCCACTTCCAGCTCGTAGTCAACCGTAACCGAATCTCCGGATGCAACGAGAAGCAGCGCCTCGCCCTCAGGTGTGATCTCAGACATCGACTTGCCAGCGGAGCCTGTTTCGCTGGCCTTATTGACAGGCGCAATCATGCCGTGGTCCGCGAAGATGAGTATCATCTGCTCCTTTTCATTCATCTTCAGTGAGAGGGCTTTTATTGCCTGGTCCAGCCCGCTTCGCGTACCTGGGTAGTCGTAGCCGTCAGCCGTGCCCTCTCCCCCAACGGTTGTGACGGACGTGTATGGTTGTTCCTTGAAGTTCTTTTTCACCTGGTCCCGCAGGTCGTCGTCGTCCATGCGCCAGTCGCCGTCTGGCAATCCTGCCCAAAACAGGATATGGCGGCTTTCGGGCAGGCCCTCGGTGTTGCCAGGCCTGGGTTTATCCAGACTTACAGGCTCACCCCGTTCTGACGGATGTTCCCTGGAATCTTTGCCTTTTTTTCCACGGTAATGCACGTAAGCACTTGTCCTCCATAAGAAAGGGCACAGGGCGTCGATGGCATCGTCGTTGTATCCGCTATACCAGCCGCACTCGTAGCCGGTGGTGCTGGCGATGACATGGGTGTTTTGCATCTGGCTGAAGTTTTGAGCGAAGGAACCGCCCGCGCAGGTCATTACCATTACTAGCGCGCTGTGATAGTGAGGTATCCTTTTGTTCAGCATATTGACGACATCAAAGCTGAAGATCGGCTCTTTGTCTTTGGTGGACAACGCCGCGCATCTGGTGCCGCCTGCCATTGCGGAGCCGCCTTCCTCGCCGTCCTTGGGAACGCCGCCGCCATTGAGAGCAACTCCGCCAATGGACAGCGTTTCACTCGGGCTGTCGTTGTAGATCATGACGGTGTACTCGACCTGGTTGTCGCCGTTGAGCGGGTAATTACCCGGCTGCCAGGGGATCAGGTCATCAAACGGAATCTGGAAATGGACGATGCCGTATTCCTCGGATCCGGTTGTATGACCGTCGCCGTCTAGGTCAAACATGGAAAAGCCGCTGGCGGAGACAGATTCAAGCATCTCCGGTACCTCCAGCGCGCACTGGTCGACCCAGGCGTCTGTCATATCCACGCCCTTTGCGCCGTAGACGTCTATCCCGCAAGTGTCCTCGTTGCCGGTAAACCCGTGAAGCTGGTCCAGTAGGTCGGGCTCCATGATCAGCGTGACATTCGTTGACGCGCCGGGACCGGGGAGTACCTCCGCCGGCGGCGTCACTGCGGCGTGGGACATCAGGATACCGTGGTCGCTGCAAAACAAGATGAACTGCTCGTTTTCGTTCATCTGCAGCTTGATCGATGACAAAGCGTTCATCAGCCCGGCCATTGTTCCGGGATAGTCGTAGCCGTCGGCGACGCCCAGCCCGCCCACCGTCGTGTAGGTTGTGTTGGGCTTGCCCGCGAAATTGCCCTGCAGCGTGTCCTTGATTTTTTGGTCGCTGTAGGTCCCGTATTTCGATTGGTCAGGATAGCCGGCGTAAAACAGGACATGCCGGCTGGCGGGGGCTCCCTCGTCGATGCCGATCCGGCCCAGGCTCACCGGAGTACCGGCTTGAATCGGTACTTCAGCAGTGGAACTCCCCATCCTGCCCGTATCGAATACGCGGCTGCTGGTCTCCGGCACGCCATCAAATGCGTCTGGACGGCAGTACTCGGCGGCATCGTCGTCGAAGCCTCCGTACTTGGCCTTTTGTCCGGGGGAAGTGGCGGAAATGACATGGGTGTCCGTCATCGATGCGAAGTTATCGACGCAGTCGCCGCCGAAGCACTGGGTAAACGCGATCAGCGCGCTGTCCTTTTCGGAAATGAAGTAATCGAGCATGGCCCGTAGCTCGTGGTCCTGGATCGGCGGGCCGTATTTGGTATACAGTGCACCGGACTTGGGTGTCGGCTCGGCGGCATTTGTCGTGACCGGTGCCAGGGAAAAGACAGCCAGTACTGTTATCAGCGTAAGAGCAGCCGGCAACAGCCGGCAACGACGCAATAGGGAAACGTAAACCATATCCTACCTCCAGTAACAGCGGCAATTATCTCATTTGCCCACGACCAGGTCGTGCAGGCAATCAGGTTCGATTGGTGGCGTTGCGGTCAACAAGCAGCCTGTGTTTTAGTACTACTAGACTAGCGTGAATTATAGCTAATGTACCCGCAGGTTATTTTCGCCAACTCTAGGTTCAGGCGCGTTGAGCTACTTAATGAGATGCCTGCCCAGTTTAAATCCCTGGCCCAGCGCGTCAGTAACGGCATAGTACGTGCTATCTGCCGTGCTGTAGATAAACGGGCGAAGCTTCGCGGCGTCGAGGTTGCCGTCTGTGTCAAGCAGGCTTTCCTCGCAGAGCACATCTGCGATCTCGCCGATGAACATCGTGTGCGTGCCGAGTGGCTCGGTTTTGACCAGCTTGCATACGAGTACCAGCGGGAATTCCGCGAGGTATGGCGCGTCGATCTGCTCCGCCGGTTCCGCTGTCAGGCCGGCGGCGCTGATCTTGTCCGCCTTGCGCCCGGAGATGGTGCCGAGGTAATCCGTTGCGGCGGTGTGTTCAGCGCCGGGGATGTTCACCGTAAACGCCCGGTGCGCCATTACACAGGCATATGTGTATCGCGACTTGCGCGCGGAGAAGTACACCAAGGGCGGATCGGAGCAACATACGCCGGCCCAGGACGCCGTCATCGCATTCGGCTGGCCCGATTCATCATAAGAGCAGATCACCCAGGCCGGGAGGGGCAAAGCAATCGTATTCGCGCCTAATGATTTCTTCATCGCCAACCTCGTTTCACATTGAGCTGTGCTCAATCAAATAGTACTGGGCTAAGCCGGCACTACCCCCGCTGGCAGGTGGATCGCGAACTCGCAGGTGTCGTCGCCCAGCAGTACCGACTTTAGCAGCTCGACGCGTACCGGCGCATCCAGGATGCCCTCCCAGAGCTGCTGGTGCCAGCCGCAACCGCAGTGGCAAAACGTTGCCGGACCGGGCTGCCCCGTCTCGATCAGCGCGCGTACCAGCCCGCAGTGACAGTAGCGCGCCCGGCGCTCAGCTGCGGTAGCGGCTTGCTCCATGCCCGCCGGGTCGTAGGGCACCTTGGTAACGAGGAGCTTGTCCCCCTCGCGATACGGCGCGGTGTATGCCGGCCTGCCCTGCTGCTTCGCGTCCTCCTGCATACTTTGCAGCAGCGCATCTAAGTTGCCCAGCTCCTGGTAACTCTGCTTCAGGCTGGCGATTAGCTCCAAGGGGAAGCGGTGGGCGCAATCCGCCATGACTTGTTCGCGCACCTGGTCATCTGGCACGGCTTCGTCCAGACGCTGCATCGCTCCCTGCGCCCAGGCTGCTTTGGCCGCAGCCCCGGCGGTAATCTCAAGCCCAGCGCTGCCACGCATCACATAGGCGCAGGCTTGCTCCCCGGCCGTGCGCTTCACGCCATCGGCTAGGCGGCTTAGCCAACTCGGTAGCAAGATCGGCACCTGCAGCTCGACAACCAGCTCGTCGCCATCGCCACCGGCAGTTGCGCCTTGTAAGTACACTTCGCGATAAGGCCCCGTCTCCTGGTCAATCTGATGCTTGGCAACGTATTCCCCGAGCGCTTTCCAGGCAGCCGCTAGGTCGGTCGCTGCTACCTTGATTCCTCCTACGAATGCATGGGTGGCGCACAGCAAGTGCCGGCCCTCAAGCACGCGGCAGCTTACACCCCCCACGTCCGGATCACGGCTCACGGGATAGCACGCTTCCAGGTCATACCCGTGTTCCTCATTGCCCGCGCGGACTAAGCACAGCGGTACTCCCGCCGCATACGGTGCAACCGCTTTGCCAAGCTTCCTGAGGGTGGCTGGCACCTCCGCGCGCGGTCCCCAAAAGCGGATTCCGGCAACGAGTTGGTCGCCGATGCATTTAATCGTAGTCACCGGGTTCGCTGAGTCCATACCTATCCACCTTGACGGTACCGTCATTGTAGCGAAGTGTTTCCGCAGCGGTTCGGCTGGCGGCGCACGTGGTGTGGCTTCTTTCAGGCTATTCCCGTGCGTGTTGACACGAATACCCTACCTGGCTACCATTGCTCCGGCGTTCACGCCCCTGGACGCTGAGGAAGGCATGACAAAGCTTGCCGGGCAGCGCCCGCGAAACCGCGTGGGGATACCAGCATCCGCTTTTGGCCGGGCGTTTCTCATGCACTGTCTACCCGGCGTATCGGCCTTATCCGCCGCGTGGCTTTGCCTGGTTGGGCTAGCCTTGGTCCTGCCCGCAGCCTGCGCCTGGGCGGATGACGCGGTGGAAGTCGAAACAGGCGAGCGCCAGCCGGAAATTGCGGTATGGCCGGTGGAAGAACCTGCGGTGGAAGTCACCACTGCTTTTGCAGAGCTTGTTCCGGTGGAAGAGCCTGATCTGTCGCTTGCCCTGGAGCCACTGGTGCTAAAGGCGCAGCAATATGAAGTGCCGACGGAGATTGGCGAGCTGATTGACTACCTGGCCGTGGGCTACGAACAGCCGCATACCGAGCTCACGCTGGAAGAGGCAGTCGCCCTGGCGCTTAAGCATAACCACGATCTGAACAGCAAACGCCTGAGTGCTGCCGCGGCCTGCGCGGGGGTCGAAGTGAACTGGGCGGCGCTTCGGCCACAACTGGGAATCCAGGCCAAGGCTTACATCCAGGACACTAACGCCAACACCGATCCGATTGAGATTCCCGTTCCCGACGCGGATCCGATCGTCATTGATGTTTCCGGCGGGGGGGAGCACGACATTCGGCGCAGCCTGGCGATCTCCCTGACCCAGCGGATCTACGACTTTGGCTTAACCAATGACCTGATCGATGTGGCGGAAGCGCAGCATGCGATTGAGTACCACACCGTAGAGATGACCGAGCAGCAGCTGGTGCACGATGTCGTCTCCGCGTACTACCAATTCAACCTGGCGCTCGGCTACGCCCGGATCCACCACGATGAGCTGAGGCTGGCCGAGGAGTTCTTGCGCCAAACACAGATCCAGTTTGAGGTAGGAGTGGTGCCCCGGCTGGACGTAATCCGCGCCGAAGCACGGGTAGAACAGGCGCGCGAGAGCTTCATCGCCGCAGTGGCCACCACCGGGGATACCGCCGCGCGGTTCTACTCTTTGTTAGGCGCGGAGGATCAGCGCTATACACCTGCCGTAGTGACCGCGGCACTGGTCGAGCAGGGAGCCCCGCCGCCGGCGCTGCCTGTGGCTGTCGACCAGGGGCTGTGCTTCCGGCCCGAGATCGAGCTGCAGTACGCAGTGCTCTTTGCCGGCGAGAAGAAGCTCGATCTGACCGCAAACCGGCCGATTATCGAAGCCTACGCTAATGCCATGTACCTAAAGCCCGCGAGCGGGTTCACCGGCACCGACTCCTATGAATGCGGCGTGCAGCTAGTCTGGAACCTGTATACCGGGGGCAAGGACAGCGCCGAGCGGCGCCAGGCGGAGTTAGAGCTGTCCGCGCTGTCGGAGGGCATCCTCGACCTGGAAGCCAAGATCGAGTTGGACGTAACCGTGGCTTGGAACCGCCTGTATGCCGCTCGGGAAGCGGTGCAGGCGGCGCGCAAGAACCTAGAGCTGTCCGGCGAGGGGCTCAGAGCGGCGGCGGTGGGCTACAGTGCCGGGGTCACACCGTACCTGGAGTTCATGGACGCAATGGATAGCAACGTAGCCGCGGCGCTGGCGTACTTATTTACACTTGCGGAGGTAAAGCTATCACAGATCAATCTGGTGCGCGCCCAGGGCTTTCCTGAAGGCTATCCCGGCGATCCACGCGTCGCTACGCCGGTCGCGGAGACCATACTGGAAGTAATCAGCGGGGTAGACGGCCACGGGGAATAGCCCAGGCAGAAGCTGATTATCCTTCAGCGGTTACAGCCCCGCATCAGATCAAATCAACACTTACGGTTCACTCAACCGTGAACATCTGCTATATTTTCCCGTCGTAATTTAACTTACTAGCACAACTACCCAGTCAGGGGTGAGGTTCATGATCGAGGTTAAGGGCGTATCCAAAAGTTTTGGCATGACCTTGGCTGTCGATGATGTGAGTTTTAACGTACAGCGCGGGGAGATCGTGGGCTTTTTAGGCCCCAACGGCGCGGGCAAGTCCACGACGATGAAGGTGCTGACCTGCTACTATGCGCCGGACAAGGGCACCGCGGCAATCGGCGGGCATGACATCCTGGAAGAACCGCTCAAGGCGCGGGCCCAGGTTGGCTACCTGCCGGAGAGCACGCCGCTGTACGATGAAATGGGCGTCATTGACTTCCTCGACTTCATTGCCAGCATCCAAGGCCTGCGCGGGAATGACCGCCGCCGGCGCGTGGATGAGCTGATCGACGTTTGCGGGATCGAGCGCATGGCGCACAAGGACATCGGCGAGCTGTCCCGCGGTTACCGGCAGCGTGTGGGACTAGCGCAGGCGCTGATGAACGACCCGCCGGTGCTGATTCTGGACGAGCCGACCAGCGGCCTGGACCCGGCGCAGATCGTGGAAATCCGCGAGCTGATCAAGGACATCGCGCACCAGAAGGCGATTCTGCTCTCCACCCACATTTTGCCGGAGGCGCAGAACACCTGCAGCCGGATCCTGATCATCAACGAGGGTCGGATCGTCGGCGAGGGTACCAACGAAGAGCTTTTGAGCATGGCGAGCGGAGAAGAGCAGTACACCGTGATGCTCAAAGGCAAGCCCGCCGGGGATGTGGCCTATGGACTGTCTGCGCTGCCCAAAGTAAATAACGTCGAGACGCTGGCGGAGAACGGAGCGGCGCGGTTCCGCCTGACCGCCGAGCGGGGCGCGGAGCTCAATGAGCAGCTGTTTGACTTCGCGGTGGATCAGCAGCTGAAGCTGCTGGAGCTGACCCACAGCGTTACTAGCCTGGAAGACGTGTTCTTGCAGCTCACCGGCGGTGGCGAAGGGGTGATCCTCAGTGAGCGAGCCCCGTCCGCGCCGGCTGAGGAAGCGGAAGAACCTACGGCGGGAGGTGAATCCGATGACTAGGATGACTGCGGTTTGGCGGAAGGAATTCAAGTCTTACTGGTACTCGCCTATCGCCTACATCGTGATTACGGTGTTTCTGGTGATCCTGACCTGGTTTTTCTTCCGCGGCTTTTACCTGGTAAACAACGCTAACATGCGCGACTTCTTCGCGGTGCTGCCCTGGGCGTTTTTATTTCTGATGCCCGCGGTAACCATGCGGCAGTGGGCCGAGGAGCGAAAGAGCGGCACGCTGGAGACGCTGATGACCAAGCCGCTCAGCGAGTGGGAAGTGGTGATCGGCAAGTATCTGGCCACTGTTGCGCTGCTCGTCGTGATCCTACTGCTTACCTTGCCGCTAACCTTCAGCGTGGCGGGGCTGAGCCAGGCGGGCTTGGATTGGGGCGTGGTCTTCGCGAACTACCTTGGCGCCCTCCTATTGGGGATGGCTTATCTGGCGCTGGGAGGCTGGGCTTCCTGTTTCACCCAGAACCAGATCGTGGCTTTCATCCTCGGGCTGGCGATCATTTTCGTGCTGATGGTGTTGGGGCTGCCCGTGGTGACGCTGTTCAGCGGTGTCTTCGCCCCGCTGCTGCGTTACATCAGTATCGGCGAGCACTTCACCAGCCTGGCGCGCGGCGTGATCGATACGCGCGACCTGGTCTACTACGTTAGCGTGGTGTTCTTGTCCCTATATCTCACCGTGCGCACGGTGGAAAGCCGGAAGTGGGGCTAGGGGGGTAGCGATGCAAACAAAATTACAACGAGCAACCAGCAATA
>Ga0180434_10007268_pt1 | contig 12503 bp, 15 predicted proteins | sample SS_ome_7_FD_132453 | JGI IMG/M metagenome (GOLD analysis project Ga0180434, IMG submission 132453) | Hypersaline lake sediment archaeal communities from the Salton Sea, California, USA - SS_1_D_2 metaG | ecosystem: Environmental > Aquatic > Non-marine Saline and Alkaline > Hypersaline >... | reverse complement strand
CACGAAGATCGTCCACGCGGAGTCGTCGAGCGCTTCGACCACTCTCACGATCATCGGCGCGGCCTCGGCACGCGGCGGATTCAAGCACCACGCGTCCTCGTCGTTCGTGGCCTTCGCCACCGCCGCGAAGAGCGAGGCGAACCGACTCGTGATCGACCACGCGGGCGCACCGATCTCGGCGGGTTGCTCGAAGCCTCGAAGGGCATCGAGCACTTCACGACCGAACGAGCACTCGCCCGCGATGTCGACCGACCCGAGCAGCTCAGCCTCGACCGCCTCACCATCGCGGAGGTCGATCTTGCCGTCGACCACGAAGACCTCGGGCGCGTTGATCGGGAACAGCACGGTCTGCGAGACACGGGCTTTCTGGACGACCCCCTTCAAGCTCGACGCGACAAGGTACTGCTCACGATCGCCGCCGATGCGAGCGAGTGTGCCTTCGCTGGGAGTCGCGGTGACGAGCTGGTGCCCATCGGTGGCCCACACGACGGGCTTGCCATCGTAGACCGCGAAGCGGATGGCCTGCTCATCGTCGGGCGCCTTCTTGTTCTTGCCGAACACCGTGAAGACGGTCGCGCTCCACTTCGTGAAGGCGAAGCAGTCGCACTCGACCCCGTTGAGCTTGATCCTTGCGAAGAGCATCGTCACCTATTCCCCGAGAGGGCGCCGTCCTTGGCGATGAGATGAAGCGCGGGCGCGAGTCGATGCACGAGCCCCGCCGAGTGCGAGATCACGACCACGCACCGCTGCTCGCCAAGCTCGCGGAGCATCACCGTCACCGCTTCCTGCCCCTCGTCATCGAGCCCGTCGAATAACTCGTCGACGAACAGGGTGCTCTCACGGCTCATGCCCCGCGAGTCTGCGGCCAGCTCTCCGAGCGCGAGCAGCACGGCGATGTCGATACGCCGCTGCTCGCCCGTGCTCGCGGCCAAGTAGCCGAGGCCACCGCCCGCACCCTTGACCTCGAAGCTGATCTTGTCCGAGACCTTCCCGCTCTTCGCCTCGCTCTGCGAGTCGAGCTTCACCCGAAGCCCCGCGAGCCCGAGCCGCGCGAGCCAGTCGTTCGCCAGGTCTTCGAGGCCACGCACCGCGGCCGAGAGCATGGCGGCGCGGGCTCCTTGATAGGAGAGCACCGACGCGGCGGCTTCGAGTTCGACGCGGAGCTTGACCGCGGCATCGAGATCGAGCTTCGCACGATCGACCGCGGCCTCGGCCTTCTCGATCTCCGCGTCGATGGTGGCGAGCTTGGCTCGTCGTGCTGCGTTCCGCTTCTCGGCCTCGACCGCCGCGCGCCCCTCGGCGATGTTGTCCTGATAGGCAGAGCGAGCCTCGCCCATCGTCTCGTTCGCCGACTGCGCTGCGAGCTTGCTGCGCTCCGCGGCTTCGTCGGCTTCGGTGCGTGCGGCTTCGAGGCGCTCGATCTCTGCGACCATCTCCCCGCGCACCCTGTCAGCGTGCCCAGGATCGATCCCTTGCTTGCACGCCTCGCAGGTAGGGCCAAGCCGCTCGAAGTCCGCGAGAGCCACACGCGCCGCGTTCAGCTCGGCCTGAACCGTGCGCGCCGAGGTCAGTGCGGCGATGTGCTTGTCCTGCGCTATCTTCGCCTGCGCTTCCGCAGCCTCGGCCGCGGCCTTCAGCTTGCGCCCCTCGGCTCGCATGGCTTCGAGATCGGGGACCTCTTCGATCTCTGCCGCGAGTGTGCCCCGCGTGCGCACGAGCCCGTCACGCTCGACCTCGGCGCGCTGAAGGGCGTGCCCGCATCGTTCCTCGTTCCGCTCGGCCTGCTTCACTTCGTCGCGTGCGCGCCGGTAGCCCTGCTCGACGCGATCGAGTTCGAGCACTTCTTCGAGCAGCCGCTTCCGCTCCGCGTCGGTGGCCCCGGTGAAGCGCGAGGCGTCCCGCGTGTGAAAGGTGCAAGCGTGCCGCCACACTTGGAAGCTGCCGACGTGCGAGTCGAGTGCGGCCTGACTCTTCGTGCGCGTCGGGAACTCGGCCGCGCCCAGCTCACCGACCTGCCAGGTCAGGACGTGCTTGCTCTTCGAGACCGACCGGCGGACGTGGCCGCCATCGAACTCGATCTCGACTCCGCTCTTCTCGCCCACGCGCCAGCCCGGCTGCCCTCGAAGGTTCTGCCCCCACACGCCTTGCGCTACGGCCTCGACGATCGTGCTCTTGCCGTGGCCGTTCTTGCCGGTCACGAGCACGACCCCCGTGCGAGGTAGCTCGATGTCGACATCATCCCATCGCGCGAAGCGACGGCCGCTCACCTTGGTCACGAGCAAAGCGTCCGCTCCAGTTCTGCGCGCTCGTTGTGCGCGAGCATCCGCGAGTGATCCTTCACTTCGTCGAGCGTGAAGACTCCGCGGGCATATAGAGCCCCTTGCATGAAGCCGAGCCATCGCATCGCCTTCGCTTCCGATCCGTCGGTTGGGAATCGGTCATAGATGCCCGAGAGCACCGGGTCATCGATGCCGGCGCGCGGGCACACGCGGCGCGCGTAGAGCTTCAGCAGATAGAGTGCATCGCTTCGAGTCATGATCTGATCTTCCGAACCCAGTTCGACTGCTTGATCACGAACGCAGGGAACGCGCGGGTAGTCGGCTGCACTCGCAGCCCGAGCAGGGTGCGCTCGACGACCTCGCATCGAAAGCCGGGGTCACTCATGCGAGGCGCTTCGCCCCGCGACGGGTTCAATGCGCCCGCCCATACCTCGACCTCATCGCCGGGTGAGTACGCGTCCTGCCATCTCATCGAAGCTCGACCTCCGTCTCGGGGCCGTCGAGGATCTCCAGCACGGCGGAGGCGCACGAGCCCCGCGGGTCGTAGACCAGCCGCGCCACGACGCGGCCACCGACGCGGACCTCGACCTCGGTCGCGCGGACGATGCCCGTGCTCCGCTTCACTTTGAAGACCGGCGAGCGTTCGCCCGTGGCCTTGTCGCCTGCGATTCGATTGCGATCGACCCAGATCCTCGTCGTCATGTCATGAGCCTCCGAACGTGATCGAGCACCGCGTCTCGATCGACACCCTCTTCGAGCGGCATTGCCTTCACGTACCGCGCGACCGCTTCATCGATCGAGCTGGCCTGCCGCGCCTCGAACGATGCGGTGCGAGCCTTGGCCCGCTCCGCGCCGCGATCGATCTCTAGCTCGGTGCCCGCGAGCGAAGGCTGCCCGTTGTCGAGCAGAGCCGCACGCACGCGCAGAGCTTCGAGCCACTCCTTCGCCTCGTCGGCCTGGTCACTGCGAGCGGTGAGCTTCACGAACGCCGGCACCGCGTTCGTGTTCGGGGTCCACTCCTTGTCGAGCGAGGACCATCGGTGCTTGTAGAAGCGGGGGCCGGGGATGTCGACGACCTCGACCTTGCCGGAGGCCGGCAGCCACACTGCGCACGGCCCCTTGTCGCCGTGCTCGTAGTTCGGCGGAAAGCGGTTCGGCGCGAGCGCACCGACTTGCATGATCGTGACGCGGTGGCCATCGACCACCTTCCGCCAGCGCTGGTGCCGGTGCCAGTCACCGGCGAACACATGCGAGATGCGATGCTTCGCGCACAACCGGGCGAGCGCATCGACGGCGATCGAACCCGAAGTGTCGTCGAGGTAGTACGGCGTGGCGGAGTCCGAGATGCCCGCGTGCAAGCACAGGGCACGCGGACCTTCGGGCGGGAAGTTGGCCCCGGTGTCGAGTAGACGCGGCAGCCATTCCATGATCGGCCCCGGACGAAAGGGAACGAGAAGCAGCTCGAAGTGCTCGGGGCCGTAGGGCGTGACCGCGATCGGGTCTTCGACGACCGTGACCGAGTCCACCGCGTCAAGCGGGGCGCAGGCGTTGTGCCCGAAGTCGGACGACTCTTGATCGTGATTGCCGACCAGCACGTAGACGCGCGGGTGTTGAGCGAGCACGGACTGAACCGCAGCGATGAGCGCAGGCTCGGGCGCGGAGCGGTTGAAGATGTCGCCGAGGATGACGAGCACCGGCTCGCGCGTCGAGTTCGCCGAGGCCGCGACGGCTTCGGTGATCGCTGCGAGCACAGCACGCCCGCGATCGTTGATGCCCCCACGAAGCGGGCCGCCCCATCGTGCGAAGTTGTCGACATGGAGATCGGCGATGAAGGTGACCGCGTACTCGTTCGGATCGATCTTCATGCGCTGCGCTCCATCTCTTCGAGTTCATAGATCATCCGAACGATCTCGGCGCGGCAGTAGTCGACGGTCTTGTACGTGCCCCCGCTACCGACACCACCGATAAAGCGTTCGAGGCCAGGCGACTTGTCAGTGAGATGGCCGGTGTCGAAGCCGACCCACCAGAGCCCCGGTGTGGTGACGACGGTGAGTTCATCGAGCCATGACGCCGGTGCGTTCGGAGACGCATAGGTGACCCCGCCGTGGACCTGAAGGTTCAACTCGTTGTCGGCGAGGCCGTGAGCGGCGTGACCAATCGGCACACCGACGTAGCCGTTGAGATGGCCGTTGACCCCATGTCGGACGATCAAGCACCGCCACCCGTTCTCGATCCACTCGACGGCATCGGGCTCTTCATCCCACTCCCCGCTAGGCCACGGGTCGCCGTTGGGGTCCTTGCGCTCGTGAAGGTTGAAGTGCTCGATCGGAGCGAGCGCAGCGCGGACGAGCTGCGCGTCGGGTAGGCAGGTGCCCGTGTGTACGCGATCGGCCTCGCAGTCGGAGCACCACGGCGTGTCGCAGTTCGAGCAAACCACGGTGGCCACTTCACCGCATCCGGCACACTCCCCGAGATCGGTCATGCCCATCATTCCCCGAGCCGCTTGCTCACTGGCGATCACTTGTCGAGCCCCCACGCTGCGAGCTGCTCGTCGGTGAAGGCGTACAGCTTCTTCCGCTTGTCGCCCTCGACCCCTTCCTCGGGTGCGGTCGCCACGATCACACCGTCCGCTCTCATCCGCTTGATCATCTCGCGCGCCCACGCCTTCGCCCTCTTGCCCTGCCGATCCCAATGCAGCCGCATGAGGTCGTCGGTCGTGAAGCCGCGTTCGAGTCGGCGGCGGTACATGGAGCGCGCGATCTCTTCGCGCGTGACGTAGATCCGATTCAGCGGCATCACTCGTCGACGGGTCGCCCGACTTCCAGCAGATCGCGGGTGCGGTAGATGTGCTCACGCTCACCGCAGTCTTCGAGGTAGACCAGATCGCCATCGACCCGGACACCGTGAACGTGAATGAAGCCGGTGAACGGACAGGCCACGTAGTCGCCGAGCTGCACGTCCGGCGCGAGCACTTGCATCCGTGCGCACGGAACCTCGACGGTGTCGTCTGGGCCATCGCCAAAGACGAGCACGATATGGCTCACGTCTTCGAGACTCCGGCGAGTAGTAGTTCCAGCATCTTCGGGTCGTTCGCTATACACTCTTTTGCCTTCTCCCTTCCTTGGCCGAGGCGTGTGCCATCGCCAAGCGAGAACCATGCGCCCGACTTCACGATGAGCCCGCGAGCGATGGCGTGGTCGAGCACTTCGCCAACGATCGACACTCCCTTGCCGAACTCGATCTCGAACTCGGCCTCGCGGAACGGAGGCGCGCATTTGTTCTTGACCACCTTCGCCTTGGTCGTGTTCGACACGGCCGCACCGCCGGCCTTGTTCGAGCCGGTGCGAACGATGCGAAGGCGGACCGACGCATAGAACTTCAGTGCGTTGCCGCCGGTCGTGGTCTCCGGGTTGCCGTAGCCCCCGATCTTCGCCCGCGTCTGGTTGATGAAGATCAGCAGGGTGTTCGTCGCAGCCGTCGCGCCGACCAGCTTCCGCATGGCCTTACTCATGAGCCGCGCTTGCGCGCCCGGCTGAAGGTCACCCATCGCGCCCTCTAGCTCGGCCTTCGGCACGAGCGCTGCGACTGAGTCCACTACGATCACCGCACACTGCTCCGAGCGGACTAGCCTATCGCAGACTTCGAGAGCCTGCTCACCGTTGTCGGGCTGCGAGAGCAGAAGCCGATCGAGCTGCACGCCGAGAGCCTCGGCGTAGTTGAGATCGAGCGCGTGCTCGGCATCGATGAACGCGCAGCGGTGCCCGGCCTTCATCGCGGACGCGATCGTCTGCAACGCGATCGTCGTCTTGCCGCTCGACTCGGGCCCGTAGATCTCGACCACTCGACCACGCGGCAGACCCCCGATGCCGATCGCTTCGTCGAGGTTGAGCGACCCCGTCGAGATCGCGTCGTAATCCCGCGAGGGAGGATCGACCATCGAGATGATCGTGCCTTCCCCGAACTCCGCGTTGATCTTGTCGAGGATGTCTTGCTCTTCTGCCTTGGTCTTCTTGGCCATCGGATCTCCGAAAGGGTGCGCGCGCCCGCTTCCTCGGGCTCTGTTGGGTCCACCGCGAAAGCACAGTGGCAGAGGGCTCCCGTCTCACGTCGCGCGCTGCGGGTGTTATGCGACCGCCAAGCCGAGGACACCGCCCGCTGGTCCTCTGCCCCCGATCACTAGGGTCTCGGTGCTAGTGATCGGGGGCCACCGCGCCACGCGGAACTAGTAGGGGTCGCTGCCGTCGTCGATCTCGTTCTCGTCGTCTTGCACCGACCCGCCGGAGCCACCGGAGCCGCTCGGCAGGCTTTGCTGCGAGCCCGCCGTGACCCCGCCGGCCGAGGCGAACTTCTCGACGATCGTCTGATAGTCGAGCACCTTGGCGAAGGAGTTGAGATCGGGCAGCTCGGACGCCCACGCTTCGAGCTTGCTCATGTCCCCGACGATCGGGCACTGCTCGCCGAGGTCGGTCTGATACTCCGTCGAGAGCCCCTGGCCCATCCGCTCGATCACGATGTCATAGCCATCGTTTAGGTCGGTGAAGTCCTTGCCGAGCTTCTCGCGGAAGTGGCGGAGCCGCGACTTGATCGTGGCTCCGAACGGGAAGAGCTGGATGCCCTTATCCATCTCGTCGCGGTCGATGGCGAAAGCGATGAGCCGCTGGCTCGCCCAGAAGTCCCGCGCCGCCTTCTCGTCAGCGGGGTTGCCCGTGGCCTTGAGTCGGTCGCCCTTCTCACACGCGGGGCACCGCTTGTTCTCCATGCGACGCGGGCAGTTGAACACGACCTGCTTCGCGCCGGGGATCTTGATGAAGTGCTGGTAGATGGTGATCCACGGCTCGGGGTTCCCCTTCACCGGCGGCAGGATGCGGATGATGTTCGTGCCCTGCTTGAGCTTCATCCATCCCGCGGTGCTCTCTTCGGCGCGCGCCTTCGAGGCGGCTTCCTTCGTGTACGATCCAAACTGTTCGAGCTGACTCATTTGCTTCTGTCCTTTGCTGTCCTTGGTTGTGGTGTCGATGGCTACTGCGTTCGGGCGTTGACTCCGAACTCTTTGATCTGCGCACGGGCGAGCAGCTCGACCATGCGATCCTTCTTGTCGAGGGTCTTCAGTGCGTACTTGCACCGCTCGACCGTGGCCTCGGCTTCATCGACCGCGGCCTTGGCCTGCGCCCATTGATCCGTCGACTCGACGGCCGACTTGACCTTCTTCTCCGTCACCTTCTCGCCGCTGATCTCGGCCGACTTGCGGACGGTGAGATCGAGCTGCGCTTCGATGGCTTCGAGCTGCGTCTTTCGCGTGGCCAGGATCGAGAGTGCGGCGAGCAGGCGATCGGTCGTCTCGCCGTATGTGTTGGCGAGGCGCTCGACCTCACCGAAGATGTCGGCGGTGTCGATGATCCCGAGCTGCGCGTTCGTGGTGTCAGTGGTGTCGGTTCCCATGTCTCCCTATTCCCCGATTCCCTTGACGAGTGGTCACGCCGAGATGCGCGTACCGAGCGCGGTGACCCGCTTGAGCCACCCTGTCGGATCATCGCCGATCTCTTCATCGAGGTCGGCGTCCGCTCGGGCAAGGTGAACGATCTCATCGTCGGAGAGCCCGCGTCGTCGCGCACTCGCGGCGAGGGTGACCCCTTCGAGCTTGTGGAGCGTGCCCCACGTCGTGCCGATGTCCACGTCAGCGACGAGGGGCACACCGCACGACGGCCAGCCTTCCATGATCGCCTTGACCACTGCGGCGACTTCGAGTGCCCACTCGTCAGGCACTTCGAGGATGATCGAGTCGTGAACCGTGTTGACTACGCGCGCCGGGATGCCATCGCCGATGATCCAGTTCACGACCGCGGCGATCGTGCGAAGCATGAAGTCCGACGCGGTGCCTTGGATCGGAGTGTTGACCGAGCCGTTCCGCGCGACCGACTGATACTTCGAGTCGGGCTCCGCGATCTGCCAGAGCTGCCGACACCGCGCGCGCTCCATCCCGTCGGGCGTGGTGAGGTAGGTCCACGTCGTGCCGTAGCGCTGGCAGTACCGCCGCTGCTCGGCCATCCACTCGGTCAGCACGGGCATGGCGCCGAGGACCGAGTCATAGATCACCTGCCCCCGCGTGAGGTCCACGCCTAGATCCTTCGAGAGCGAGTTCGGGCTCTTGCCGTAGAGCACACCGAACACCACGGCCTTCGCGTTGCGGCGGATCGCCTTGGTCACTTCGTCCTCGGGCATGGCGAAGGCGATCGACGCGGTGCGCCGGTGAACGTCCGCCCCGTCGATGTAAGCCTTCGTCAGCACCGGGTCGCCCGAGACCATCGCGGCGATCCGAACTTCGAGCTGCGAGTAGTCGAGCTGAACGAGCAGATGACCTGGCGCCGCGTTGAAGATCGACTTCGCCAGCTTCGCATACTCACCAGAACTCGGGATGTTCTGAAGGTTCGGGTTGCTCGAACTCATGCGACCCGACCGAGCGCCCGCGATGTTGAGCGAGCAGCGGATGCGCCCGTCCGGTCGTATGTGCGGGATGAGTCCGTCGACGTAGGTGCCGATCAGCTTGTTAACCTTGGCGTAGTCGAGCAGTAGCTCGATGACCTCGTGCTTCCCCTTGAGCTTCTCCAAGCTCGCCGCGTTCACACGCGGCTGCCCGGTCTTCTCGCTGATCTCTTGCACGGGCAGACCCAGCTCATCGAAGAGATACGACGAAAGCTGCTGCGCGCTGTTGATGTCCACGTCGCAGCCGAGCGCACGGATCTTGTCGAGAGTCTGGTCGCGCCGCGGACCGAGCAAGCGACCGAACGACTCGGCCGCCATCCGATCGGCACTCATGCCCCACGCTTCGATCTGCGCGATGGCTGCGGTGGCCGGACGAAGGAGCACGTCGTTCACGCGCTTCAAGTGCGGCGCACCTTCGACGATCGGGCGGTACTTCTCGGCGAGCCTCGCCGTGGCCACGGTGTCGAGGGCACAGTACCGATACAGGATCGAGCGCGGCACGAGTGCATAGGCGAACGACTTGGCATCGGTGTCCGGGTGCCGCATCGCCGCGGCGAGAGCAGGGTGCGTCGTGCGTGGCAGCCTGCGCTGGTGCGGCTCGGCACGCGCGCGGTTGATCTGGTCGACCGCTGCGTCGATGGCACGAGCGTTCTCGGCCTTGTGCCCGCCCATGCCGACGTGGTGATCCACGATGGCGAGTCCGCCCTTGCACTCGGTGTCGATGTTCTTGACGGCGAGCAGAGTGTCGAAGGCCACGCCCTCGACCTCGATCACGCCGCGCTCGTTGAGTAGCCCGAGGCCGTAGGCGCTCGCCTCGAAGTCGTACTTGAGGTTATGGCCGATCTTCTCGACCGAGGGATCACGAAGCAGGGCTTGCAAGGGGCCGAGCGTGGCAGGGTCTTGAAGCGCTTGCTCGGTCCAGAGATAGGAGTTGCCGGTGTCGTCCGCCGCGGTCGCGGTGAGGCAGACGACCTGGAAGTAGTCGGAGCCCATGAGCCCGCCGGTCTCGGTGTCGAAGGTGAATACCCCGGCACGGAACAGATGCTCGCACGCGACGCGGGCATCTTCCGCGGTCTCGATCTCGAAGATCGTCCCGTCCCATGGCGGCCGCGGTGGCGAAGCAGTGAGCGCCCACTTGATGTCGTTCTGCCATCGGCGGAAGAGGAACTTGTTAGGGGTCACGCGGCGCGCCGCGTGGAGCATGAACACCGGCGTGCCGTCGGACAGGTAGCCGTACCCTCGACGGCCAAGCTGGATCGAGTCACACTTCGATCCTAGGATCGACTGGTACGCGCGCTTGCCAAAGCAGAGGATGCGGCTCGGCTTGAGTTCATCGATGAGCCCGCGCGTGTAGGGCCGGCACGAGTCGATGATCTTGTCGGTCACGTTGCGCTTCTTCGGTGCGCAGCGGAGGGCGGTCGCGTAGACGATCGGGCCAGGGTGAAGATCGTCGAGCACGTCTCGAAGTGTCGAGTTCGGCCCCGCGCTCACCGGACGATACGCGGCATCCTCCGCCTCGGTCGGGTAGTCGCCGAGCACGAGCACCGCACCCTCGAAGCCCTTGGGTCCGGGGCGCTGGCCGTCCGCGCCCATGCAAACCGATCGCGTGCCTTCCCATAGCTTGCACCGCCGGCAGTCCTTGTCGATGGACGGGATCGCCGAAGTGCGCTCGATCTCGGCGCGGGTGTCAGTGTAGAGCGGCAGCTTCTTCATGCTCGGTCAGTGCCCCGTGCTCCCGAACCCACCTTCGCCGCGTGCGGTCTCATCGACCAGAACGACGCGATGAAAGACCGGGAGCAGGATCGGGTGATAGACGAGCTGCGCCACGCGGGCACCAGCCAGGATCGTGAAGCTGAGGTCGGGGCCCAGGTAGACGAGCACGGCCGAGACCTCGCCGCGGTAGTCCTGGTCGATGGTGCCGACCGGACAGAGGATGCGGTGCTTCGTGAGTAGCCCCGAGCGACCACGAAGCGCGACCTCATAGGGACCGACACCGCGAGCGTGTTCGAGTGCCCCGAGCTTGAAGCCGAGCGGCACCTTCGTCGGCACCATCGGCTGAAGTTCGACCTCGACCCGCGCGTAGCAGTCGAAGCCGGCCGCGCCTTCGGTTGCGCGGCGCGGCATGGTGCCACCCTCTACCAGTTCGATCGGTGCCTTCATCCCTTCGTCCTTTCGAGGTAGCGCTTCGCTCGGTCCGCGAGATCGGCAAGGGTGTCGGCGTCCTTGTGATCGAGCTGGACGACGTAGCCCGTGCGGTCGACAAGAAGGCGGCCGGCGAACTCGGCCGCGAGATCCCGAAGGATGTCGTCTGCGTTCTCTTCTTCGAGTGTCATAGCTTCCCTCTGTTGGCCTGAAAGCTGCCGAGCGCATCGGTGAGATCGGCCTTCGCTCGACGCGGTACGCCGCGCAGACCGAGCAGAGCGATCACGTCCGCCTCGTCGAGATACACGCGGACCCGCTTGCCCTTCGGCCGCGATGGTTCGACCGACTTGAGGCGGTACTCGTTGCCCGTCGAGCCATCGTCGAGCGCGCGTGACTCGATGCGATAGCCGAGCCGCTTGAGTTCGAGCACGCGCGCGGGGTACCTCGGCCCGCCGACACTCGGCTTGCAGAGTTCGAGATGAGAGTGCCAGTCGAGATCCGAGAGCATGAGCAGCACCCGGCCTCGCGCGGTCTTCTTCAGCGTTGCGTAGTCGAGTGCCATGCGCTCAGTTCAACCCCATGACCGTGAGCGTCGAAGTGACGCGGCGACGGACGGCCTCTTCGTTCTTGCTCGCCTCGAACGCGAGTGCGCCCTTGTCCTTGAGCCCGACGCACGCCTTGACGATCGCGTCCTTCTCGGACACGCCCTGCTCGATCAACCACTGAAGAACATCACGAGTCATCCGCGTGCGTAGAACCTCGTCGGGCGGCGAGAGTTCCTTCGCTTCACCATTCCCCGCCGCGCTCTCGCTTTGGAGATCTGCGGCCGTCTTCACGTCGCTCACGTCCGGCAGACCTTCGACGCGAGTGACCTCCTTGCCCTTGGCGTTGATCTTGATCCGCCATCCGTCCTCGCGGATGAGCAGGCGGCCACCGTCACCGTGGTCGGTGACTTTCACGATCTCGACACCTTCATGCTTGTCGCCGACTGCGGGGAGAACCACGGGCAGATCGTTCGCTCGCGGTGGTGCCTTCTTCCGCCGACCCTTCGGCTTTGGATCGGGCTTCGGAGTGTCGACCACTTCGGCGGGTGCGGGCTTCGGCGGGTCCGGCTCTTCGGGTGCGGCTTCGAGGGGCGGGTTGGTCCCGTGCCCGATGGTCTCGGGCTCGGGCTCACCGTCATCAGCGAGGTCAAGCGCACACTCCGCGCCGGTATCAGGAGCGGGGTCCGCGGGGGCTTCTGCCTCGGGCTCGCTGGCGGGCTCCTGAACGGCCGCGGTCTCGGCGGGTGCCATGGTGCCCTCGGGCTCCTCGGGCCGCTCTGTGGCCGCGTGAGCGGCCTTCTCGGGCGCCTCGGGCGCACTCTCGGGCTCGGGCAGGTCTGGCACCGCCCCGAACACCGCGTTGACCCCCGTCGTGGGGCCTTGCGGCACCCGAAGATCGCGGGGGCTGCGAGGCTCGGGCGCCTCGGCCTTCGGTTGCCACCGCGCGCGGTTGGGTTCCCCGTTCGGTTGCACGGGCGGCCCCTCGGGTGCGGTGCTCTCGACGGGGCCGACCTTCTTGCCTTGCGCGAGCGCGAGCAGGCTGGCGTGGTCGATCCCT
>Ga0180434_10007267_pt1 | contig 12503 bp, 8 predicted proteins | sample SS_ome_7_FD_132453 | JGI IMG/M metagenome (GOLD analysis project Ga0180434, IMG submission 132453) | Hypersaline lake sediment archaeal communities from the Salton Sea, California, USA - SS_1_D_2 metaG | ecosystem: Environmental > Aquatic > Non-marine Saline and Alkaline > Hypersaline > Sediment... | reverse complement strand
TGTTCGTAATCCCCTCCTCCTCGCCTGTTTCGCCCTGGTTCTGACCGGAGTTTCCCTCCCCGGCCAGGCAGGGACGGGAGCGGAATCAAGGGCTCCTCACCGCTCCGGTGTCACCGAGGAAGACCGGCCGTTCCTGAACGCAGTGCGCACGGACACGCCACCCCGCATCGACGGCCTCCTGGATGAGGACGGATGGAAGGCCGCTGCCCGGTCCGACCATTTCCTCCAGCGGGTTCCCGTGGAGGGCGCCGCGCCGTCCGAACGCACCGAGGTCTACCTGCTCTTCGACAGCGACAATCTCTACCTGGCGGTGCGGTGCCATGACAGCAACGCCGGGGAGGTCATCACCACCCAGATGGAGCGAGACGCCCGGCTCGATCCGGACGACCGCATCGAGATCGTCCTGGACACTTTCCACGACCAGCGGTTCGCATACTTCTTTCAGATCAATGCCGGCGGTGCCAAGGGGGACGGCCTCGTCTCGCCCGGCTCCTTTTCCAAGGAGTGGGACGGTATCTTCGAGGCCGCCGCCTCCCTCGACGAGGGCGGCTGGTCTGCCGAGTTTGCCATTCCTTTCAAGACTGTCAGCTTCCGGCCGGGCGGGTCGGTGTGGGGGCTCAACTTCGCCCGGTACATCCGCCGCCGGAACGAGGTCGTCCACTGGTCCCTTCCATCCCAGGACTACCAGCTGTTACACCTGCCGGCTGCAGGCGAGATCCGCGGTCTGGTAGGCATGGATCCCGGCCTGGGCCTGGACGTGAAACCATTCCTGGGGTGGACCGGATTTCACGACCGGTCCAGCGGGCGGCGGTTCTCCAGCGTTGAGCCGGGCTTCGACGCCTTTCTGCGCCTCACCGAGGGCATGACCGCCTCCCTGACGGTGAACACGGATTTCGCCGACACCGAGGTGGATGCACGCCAGGTGAGTCTATCGCGGTTTCCTCTCTTCTTCCCGGAGAAGCGCGACTTCTTTCTCCGCGACACGAACATCTTCAACTTCAGCGATTTCAGCCGTAGCCGCCGGGATATCCTGCCCTTTTTCAGCCGCCGCATCGGCCTTTCTTCCGAGGAGGGCGAAGTGCCCGTACTCGCCGGCATCAAGGTGACCGGCCGTGCTGGGCCTTTCAACGTGGGTTTCCTCGACGTGCAGACCGATGAGAAGGGGGAGCTGGACCGGGAAAACCTGCTGGTGGCCCGGGCCTCCATGAACATCGGCGAGGAGTCCACCGCCGGTTTCATCTACACCCGCGGCGATCCCACGAGCGACACCCGCAATGACGTCCTCGGCCTCGACTTCACGTACCGCACCTCTGATTTCCTGGGTGACAAGCGATTCCGGGCAGGGGGCTACGCCCTGAAGTCCTGGACCCACGGGGTGAACGAGGACGACGTCGCTTACGGCGCTTTCGTCGATTTTCCCAACGACCTCTTCAGCTTCCGCCTCGAAACCATGGAGGTCCAGGAAGCGTTCGATCCCAGGTTGGGATTCGTGCCGCGGCGCGGGGTCCGGAAATATTCCGAACAGTTCTCGTTCAGTCCCCGGCCCAACACGTGGATCCGTCAGCTTCATTTCAGGTTCAACTCCGCCGTGTTCACCCGGGTCGGCAGCACGGTGGAAAGTGCTCAAATCGTCTTCACTCCTTTTCATGTCATCCTGGACTCCGGGGACTATCTCTGGATGCACTTCAGGCGGGAATTCGACCGGCCGTCCGAGGCCTTCGAGATCCACGAGGGCGTGGTCCTCGAGGTGGACAGGTATTACTGGACCCGGGGCGTCATCTACCTGCAGACGTCCGAGCACCGGCCGGTGTCGCTGAACCTCAGGTATTCGGCAGGAGATTATTACTCAGGGCAGCTTGCCCAGTATCAAGCCGGCCTGAGCGTCCGCCTCGACCGGCACGTTTCCCTGTCGGTGACCGGAAGCATCAACGACGTGGATCTGCCCGAGGGCGACTTCATCACGCGCCTCTACAACTTCCGGGCAAAGGTCAACCTGTCCTCGGAGCTTTCCTGGTCCAATCTGCTCCAGTATGACAACCTCTCCCGGTCCCTGGGCCTCAACAGCCGCTTGCGGTGGAACTTCAGGCCGGGCAGCGACCTGTTCCTGGTGCTGAACCAGGGGTGGGACAGGGACGGCAACACCCTCATCCCCACGGCCAAGGAAATCACGATGAAGGTGGAATATACATTCCGGTTCTAGGCGAGCGGAAATTGATTATTTTTGCCGCCCGCCCTGGGTCCCGCTCAACTCGTGATCGAGAAAATGAATGTGTTCGAGATCGACTTGATGCCGGAAGGAGCCGCTGGACTCAGGGTCACGAAAGCAGAGTAGATTCTCACGCCGACAAGGGCAAGGCTGTTCGGAATCCGGACCGAAGCACTGGCCTGGCCGCTTCTGTCGATCACGCCCGAGTACCCGGAGAATATCATGGGCCAGTAGTTCTTGGTGCTCACCTCCAGCAGAGCGTCAGGGCTCAGATCCAGCCTGCGCGAATCGATCATGATCGGTCCGGGGCCAAGGGAGGAACCGAGCTGGTATGACCGCCCGGCGCTGGTACTGGCAGTGAGATCAAGGCGCACGGTGCCTCCGGGCTGCGGCGTTCCCATGGCCTGGAGCCGGGTGACGCGAAGCTTGGCCACAAAGGTGTCGGACTGATTGTAATGGTTCGGTCCGCCATTGTGCGTGAGATCAGGTCCTCCCTTCACGGGAAAGGTCGCTTCGGTGCTGTACGCATAGCCGTGGACGTAGATGTTCCCGCTCGCATCCAGCGCGATTCCCTGTCCGTCGTCGTATGAATCGCCACCGATGTACCCGCAGTGGATCAGCCCCCTTCCCGATGAGTCCAGTTTTGCGACAAACGCGTCACAACCGCCGTTGAAGGTCAGATCCGGTCCGTCCTGGACGGGAAAGGACGACTCGTGACTTGCCGTACAGCCGGCAACGTGAACATGTCCCGATGGGGAAAGTGCAATGGCCATCCCTCCATCGTTGCCGGAACCACCGATGTAGCCACAGAAGTCGAGGGCGGAGCCCGCGGCGTTCACCCTGGCCACGAATGCGTCCGATGGGACGGCTGTCGTGCCTCCATTGTATGTGAGATCAGGCCCCACCTTCACCGGGAATGTAAGAGACGTGCAGGCTGTTCCTCCTGTCACGTAGAGGTTTCCCGCGCTGTCCACAACGACGTCGGAGCCTGCATCGTACCCGAAGCCACCGATGTAACCGCAATATACAAGTGCAGAGCCCGAAGGTGCGATCTTGGCCACGAATGCGTCATTGTTCTGATTTCCGGTTCCCCCGCAGTAGATCAGATCCGGGCCGACCCGGACGGGAAAGCTGCGCTCGTCACTGTCTGTACATCCCGTCACGTAAGCGTTCCCGTTCCGGTCGACGGTGATGCCGCCGCCGGCGTCGTACCCCGGACCCCCGATGTAACCGCAGTAGTCGAGACCGGTGCCGCCCGCGTTGACCTTCGCCACGAAGACGTCCTTCACCTGGCCGTTGTACGTCAGATCCGGCCCGTTCCGTACCGGGAACGTCTGTTCGGTACTCCCGGTATCTCCTATGACATAGGCGTTTCCGGCCTGGTCAATCGCGATGTCCAGCCCCTCGTCCGGCTTGTCGCCTCCGATGAATCCGCAGTACACGAGTCCAGTGCCGGTGGGATTTACCTTGGCGACGAAGGCGTCGGAATACCCGCCGTTGTAGGTGAGGTCCGGGCCGATCTTGGCTGGAAAGTAGTGGTAGGCACTGGTCGTCAACCCTACAACGTACGCATTGCCCGCGCCATCCACGGCGATGCCGCTCCGGAGTATCTCGTCCCCCGAGCCGCCGATATATCCGCAGTAAACGAGTTTGCCTTCGGGACTCACCTTGGCCACGAATCCGTCCGCCGATCCGTTCATCGTCAGGCTCGGCCCCACTCTGACTGGAAACGTACCGGCGCTGGTCGTATGCCCGCTCACGTACGCGTTTCCTGACGAATCCACTGCAAGGCCACCCGGCCAGTCCGACCCACTGCCACCGATGTATCCGCAGTAGACCACAACGACCGGGTCCAGGATGAGGGGTCGAGATCGATCGTAGGCCCCGAGAGCGAACGTGAACGCCCCGCCCTTCTCGAGCGCGAAAGCAATCTCCACCTGCACACGCTTTCCTCCGATGACCTGCCAGGCAATGGGAAGTCCGTCCTCGAACGAGCCCTCGGAGGTCTCCACGCGAAGTGCCCCTTCGGCCGTGGCCGCCACGGAGGTAGCCCCCCGATACCGGAGCCGGATTGTTGCTGGATCGCCTCCGGGAGCGACCACGAACTCGTACTTGAGCTTGTTGACCGTGCCGTTGTAAACGAGGTCGATACCGGGCCAGAGGTCGCGATAGACGATCCTGGAGAATGCCGGCAGTCCCGTCTTCCAGTCCTTCTCCGGCCCGTTGAAGTAGCTGAATACTGCCTCCTGTCTATCTCGACCCTCGGGCCGGGTCTCTGGATTTGCGCCCACGAAGTCAAGCTTGACCGCCCAGGCCCGCTTCTTTCCCTCGAGCCGAAACGTGATGCCGTCCTTCGTGAAGAACAGCGTCTTGTCAGTACCCTGGATGTAGTACTTCACTGGAGCAGGGTATACCCCGCGGTTCTCCACGAAGTACAGCGGGATGTCTCCGAACGTGGTCTTGATCGGGGCTGACTTCGTCGGGGGTACAACCTGACAGGGCACAGCCCTGGAAAGGCAGAGAACGGCTATCCATCCGGAGACAGTACAAAGAACCTTCATTTTCACCTCCATGAGCCGTGTGGGATCACCTCTTCTGCCATTGTCCGGCCGAGGCTGGACCGATCCTCGTTTATGGATCGTGACCGGCTGTGCAGATCCCGGTAGAGGGCGTTTCACGCAAACAAGGTGCCAAGAACATCAACCCTGGAAATCTCTGCCATTTCCCCTGCTCGCACCGCATGACACGCCGCGCCTCTGGTCCCGCGGAAACAAGGAAGGAAGTCCGCACACCTCCGATGTGCAGGATCGCACCACGCCTCGCCGCCTCGAGGCCTGGAACTCCCCACTGCTTGTCGCCCGACTCGCCCGGCGTCCGCACCCCGGCTGATTTCTGCCTGTTCGCGCTCCGATGACGGCGGGTGATTCCTCATCCGCCCTGGAGGGCCATCTTGATGCCGCCCAGGCCGGGATCCGGAAATGTGAACTCGATACCCCGGCATCTTCTCATAGCAGATGCCTGGCCTTCAGGTCGAGATACCTGTTGATCAGCTCCGAGGACAGGTCATCGGGCAGTACCTCCAGCACCAGGACGCCCGCGTCTCTCAGCTCCGCGATTTTTCGTGTCTGGGCGGTCAGGAGCTCGGCGGCAGCCCCGATCTGGAATGCCTCCACGTCACTCTCCGGAATCCGGTCGGCCAGGTCCGAGAGGGCCTGGTCCCGGAGAAACACGCACAGCAGCAGGTGCGGAGACGTCAGGGCTCTGAGGTACATGCTGATGGTGATGAGATGATGCTCGTCGAAGGAGTGGGTGATGAGCACCACGAGAGCGCGCTTGCGCTGGCGCCGGAGCAGCTCCTCGCAGGCCAGGTCGTAGTCGGAGGCGGCCATGCGGGGCTCGAGATCATACACGGATCGGATGATTTTCTGGATCGCCGGCTTGCCGCGCACCGGGCTCACGTACCGCTCGATGCGATTGGAAAAGGCCATCACCGAAACATTGTCGCCCTGCCCCAGAGCGATGTAGCTCAGGATGATGATGGCATTGAGCCCGTGATCGAGGTGTGAGATTCCGTCGGTCTCGTTGACCATGGACCTGCCGGTGTCGAGGAGGAACAGGATGTTCTGGTTGCGCTCCACCGTGTATTCCCGGCTGATGAGGCGGTCGTATTTTGCCGTGGCCTTCCAGTCGATATGCCGCATCCCGTCCTCCCGGCGATACTCCCGGAGGCGGTCGAACTCCCCGCCCCTGCCCTTGAGACGGCAGAGCTTCAGACCCACCTCCTCCAGCCGGTTCTTCATGGCAAGCAGGTCGAACCGGTGCACTGCACGGATGTCCGGATAGATCTTCACCGGGAACGGAAGCGGGCGGCGTTCCATCAGCGTCCAGAACCCCATGCGGCTGACGAAGCAGAGGTGGATGCTCGAGAACCGGTTCCGGCCTCTGCGGCGCGGCTGGAGGCGGTAGGTGGCGGCCTGCGCCTTCCACGGGAGCAGGGTGAACCGGAGTGGAAGGTTTTCCGTGCTGCAGGGTTCGGGCGGCTCGTCGGTGACCGTCACGGACAGCTCCGATCCGGACCGGTTCTTCGCCCTGAAGATCACCCTGAGAACCACCGTGTTGCGCGTTCCGATGCTGAGCACTTCGGACACTTCCCGTTCAATGTCGATGTGCCGGGTCGATGGGGTGATCATCAGGTCGATGACGGCAAGGAGGACGATGATGAGGTTGGCCAGCACGCCGAGCCCCACAGCCGGGGGGATCCAGATGCCCGCCACCAATGGCGGGCTCGCCATCATGAACAGGGCCAGCAATCGAAATCTCGGTGTCACGAGCGAGGTACCTCGATGCCATCCAGGATCTGGCGGAGAATCTGATCCGGGGTAAATCCCTCGATCTCCGCTTCCGGCCTGAGGTGCAGGCGGTGGCGGAGCACCCAGGGCGCGAGTTCCTTCACGTCATCCGGCGTGACGAAGTCCCGGCCGTGACACGCTGCCAGGGTGCGCGCCCCCAGGAACAGGTTCACGCTTCCTCGCGGGCTCGATCCCACAGACACCGCATGCCAGTCGCGGGTCTGAGCCACGATGGCCGTGATGTAGGACATCACCTTGGGCTCGACAATGACCCCGGCAACCGCCGCCTGGATCTCCTCCACCTCGCTTGCCTGCATCACGGGCTGCAGATTGTAACTGTCCAGCCTGCGGGGGTCCCGCCCCTCCGCATAGTGGTCGAGGATCCGGTTCTCCTCCTCCCCGGTCGGGTACTCCACGAGCAGCTTGAACATGAACCGGTCCATCTGCGCCTCGGGAAGGGGGTAGGTGCCCTCGTGCTCGAGGGGATTCTGCGTGCCGATGGTGAGGAAGGGCTTGCTCAGCACATGGCACTCTCCGTCCACCGTCACCTGCCGTTCCTGCATCACCTCCAGCAGTGCCGACTGGGTCTTCGGAGGTGACCGGTTGATCTCGTCCGCCAGCAGCAGGTTGGTGAAGATGGGCCCCGGGTTGAAGTGGAACCGCTTCTCGCCCATGTCGTACACATTGTGGCCGGTCAGGTCGGAGGGCATGAGATCCGGCGTGAACTGCACACGCTTGAAATCACAGGCTATCGCCTTTGCCAGCGTGTTCACCAGCAAGGTCTTGCCGAGGCCGGGCACGCCTTCGATGAGGACGCTGCCCTCCGAGAAGAGGGCGATGATGATGCCCTCCACCAGCTCCGCCTGCCCGACAATGACCTTGCCCACCTCGTCGACGAGCGCGTTGAAGAGATGTGATACGCGGTCAAGTTCCATTCCCTGCTCCTTTCGAGTGCTCGAGCTTTTTCTTCATCATGGCCAGCGTCCGGATCACACGGGTCGCTTCAGCGGATGCGAGGTGGCGGCTTTTTCCGGCCCGCTCGGCTCGATCCAGGATGGAGGCGATGTTCTTCCCCTCCAGCTTTGTCCAGCGGGCGAGGAGTTCGACTGCTCTCGCGGTGCGGATATCCGTGCCTGAAGCCCATCCGATGTCCGCTGCATGGTGCAACCCCGCGGCCCGGCGGAAATACTCCAGGTAGTTTGCCACGATCTGCGGCCCGGTTCGCGCCTTGAAGTGGAGGTTGCCCAGTGCCACGGCGTGCTCCACGATGCTGCGCCGGGCCGGCTGTCCTGCAGTCTTCGGGGGGCCGAAGCGGCGGCTGCCCAGCCATCCGAACAGGAGGGTGCAGAGCAGTGCCTGCAGGCTGATGCGGCGGAACTGAGGATCGAGGAGAATACCGAAAACCTTGGCGGTACCCGTGGAATTGAGGTGTTCTTCGAAGCAGACCGAGGGGGTTGCATCCGACGCTTCGAAGATGCGATAGGCCAGCCGCCCGTGGTCGAAATTCCGGTCGAGGATCGGAAGGTTGCTGAAGATCCAGTCGGATGCGGCCACGATCACGGTGCCCGCTCCGAAACGACTCCGGATTACCTGAGGCTTTCCGTCTTTCTTGAGCAGCACCTCAGGCTCGTCTCGGTCCATGGCGTGGTCAAATGTGAGTTTGCCACCGCTTTGCCAGCGGAATTTTCCCTCGCAGAGAGAGGTTTCCACGTTCGTGTTTCCCATGTCGATTTCACCCTCGTTCCCCTTCATCTCGACGCTGGTGGAGCCCCACCCGGGAATGACCTTGATGCCGAAACCCTCCATGTCCACGGCCGGATCATCGAAGCGGGCGGCGAAGACCAGACGTCCTCCCCCGGCGACCCAGTGGGTGAGGCGCGTCCACAACCGGGAATCGGGGTACCGGGCGGGTCCGAGCAGGCAGATGGTTTCCTCGGAATCCAGGATTCTCGAGAGAGGCTCCAGGTTGCGGTGGGTCCCGGGCCTGGTGTCCTTCACGAGAGAGTAGAAGACTTTTTTTCCGTCTCCCTCCACACTGAAGGTGTCCCGCCAGGCGCTTCTTTCCCCGGGGATCCACCAGACGCCGAGTAATAGCGCCAGGGCGGCACCCCCGATCCAGAGCCACTCGCTACGCCAACGGCTGGCCGGTCTCTGCTCCATGTATTCCTGTCCAGAACTGTCCCAGGCATTCCTGGAAACGACTTTCCGTGGCCGATCTGCGGCCGAAGTGTATTTCCTCGAAGTTCACCACGATGACGGCCATGGCAATCCGGAAGTCCGGTCGCCGGCGTGCGACGCGCAGGTAGTCGCGGTTGGACAACCCCTTGCGGAACCGGATCAGGCCCTCCCGTTCGATCCAGCTCATGCTTCCCAGCAGGAGCTGGGCGATGGCCTCCTTGTACGCGCTTCTCCTGGCCAGGGCGATGGCTCTCTTCATGTACTCCTCGGCGGGCTGCTCTCCTGGAGGTGCGGCCGGATTCAGCACCGCGTCTGCATCACCGATGTTCCCTGTTTCCCCCGGCGCCCGCCTCGGCGTGCGATCGATCAGGCTCCTGATGACAAGGGCAATCACCAGGAGGAGGCACACCCCTGCAATGGAATAGATCACGATTCTGAAGACAGTCGCACTGCCGCCGGCCGTGGTTTCTCCCTTGCCGGACCCGTTGTATAGATTCGCCAGCCATCGTCTCAGCCTGTCCAGCAGGGTCTCTCCCTCCTTCTTCGGAGCCTGGACAAGATGGCGGAACTCCTGGGAGGAGGCGACTCGTTCGAGGGAACTCTCCAGATTCGCCCGGTCCAGTCGCTTGCCCTCCTGAGCGCCGGTTGCTTCGTGGGATACGGCGAGTACGAGGGCAAGAACCAGGAGGAGGATCCCTTTCATGCCGACTCCTTCAGCCTGCGGGCCTCGATGCGGTAATCGAGTTCCAGATCCCAGCATTCCTTGCGAATGCGAATATCGAGATAGCAGAAAAAATGTGTCAGCCTCGCGATCGGATACAACAGCCACAGCAGAGCCTGCAGGATGATGATGGGCAGGGGCTTTGTGAGCTGATGTGCGATCACCACCCACTCGTAATCCATGGAGGAGGTGAAATGGCCGAAGAAAACCTCGATTCCCAGCAGGACCTTGCAGGCCAGATCAACGAGAAGGAAGAGGATGAAGGTGACGAGAAGGGAGAAGGTCAAGGTTCCCAGCCACCGTGAACAGAGCTCCCCTGATGCTCCCTTTCTCAGATCCGTACGCCGGCTCCTGGCCTTGGTGGCGGGGAGTTGTTCCAGGAGGTGCAACTCGGCAACCATGAAGGAACGTTCAAGAAAGACGCCGATGAATGGAAGATATAGTACCCAGAGGAACCAGTGGATGAGATAAAAGAACAGGCCGAACATGAACAGGATGACGCGGGATGTCAGGAGAGCGGGGAGGACTTCCAGAGATCGTGAAGTGAAGGACCTGAAGGCCCGGCCCACCTCAAGGGTGTCGCCGAAAACGTACGGCCCGATCCCGGCCACCAGGACTGCGCCGAGGACGGGTGAGGCGAAGAAAAACAGGACAAGGCTCAGGATGAGGCCGGAGTCGGTGGTCAGGGCCATCCAGGTTGTCAGGGCCATGGCCGGAAGGGCGAAGAAGAGGGTCAGCCGGAGGATCTGCCCGAAGTGGCGGCGGTTGAAGCAGATGGCCAGGTCGATGCAGGCGCCGAGGGGCCGTGGCTTGATGGGGATGACAGCACCGTCGAACTTCATGCTTTCTGTGTCTCCCTTCCAGCCAGGGTGAAGTAGGCGATGACCAGGAACCAGAGCAGGGTGCCGACTGCGTACTTCCAGCCGCCTGGTGCACCTGAAGGAGACCAGAATGCCTCGATGATTGCAGCCACGCCGAGCATCCCTCCAGCGCCCGCGGCCAGCTTGACTGCGGACAGGCCGCGTTTTCTGAGTGCGTCGAGGCGGCTGTACGCTCCCGGATGAACGATGGCATGCCCCAGGATCAGGCCGGCGGCCCCGGATACGACAATGGCGGTGAGTTCGAAAGACCCGTGTGAGATGACGAAGCTGAAGAAGTGGTCGGCATTGCCCCTGGCGATCAGGAAGCCGGTGACTGTTCCCAGGAACAGGCTGTTGAAGAGGAGGAAGAAGATGGTTCCGCCGCCGAAGAGAATGCCCGTGGCAAAACACTTGAAGGCGATTCCAACGTTGTTGTGCACATAGAAGCCGGCCATGGCCGCCTCGCTTCCGGTGCCCCCTTTTCCCTCCCGTGTCTCGGAATACATCTTTTCGAGAGCCACCATCTGATTTGCAGGGAGGATCCGGCCGGCAAGGGAGGGATTCCCGCAGACGGCGATTCCGCTGATGGTTCCGGGCAGAAGGAACAGGACCAGGGCCACCCAGAAGTAGGGGAGGTTTTCGCGCAGCAGCCGGGGAAAACTCCGGCTGAAGAAGCCGATCAGCTCCCGGGGTCTTCCCGGGGGGGATCGGTAAAGGCAGCTGTGGCCGCGGCGTACCAGGTCGTTCAGGAACCCTTCGAGATTGCTTCCCCAGTCACGCGACCGCACCGTGGCAAGGTCGTAACACACTGCCCGAAACAGGCGCGAAAACGCGGATACTTCCCGGCCGGAGAGGCTCGAGATCCTGGATTTTTCTGTTTTCGAGAGGAGTTTCCTGAACGCCAACCAGGCAGGCCGGCGCTGGTTCAGGAATCGGGCCTTCTTCAACTGTCCCCTCCCTCTCTCGATGTTTTCGGGTTTTTCGGTGGGAGCTTCCACCGGGAGCGGGGTGAGGGGCGGCGCTCCTCTTTTCCGCTGTCCTGTGTGGGGGAGAAGGTGGCCAGAACCCGGAACAGGAATCGGACCGGGGCCTTGTGATGTTCCTCATCCGGGCCGATGTATCCCATGCGATCGGCCAGCGGTTTCGCCAGGATCGAGGCGATCTCGTTGATGCGTTTTGGAGGCAATTCCCATTGCCGCCGGAACAGGGTGTCGATGAGGTCAAGGATCCTGTCCGGCGGCCGGTATCCGGTTTCGAGGTGAACCCGGGAGATGGGCTCTACCTTGTGGAGATCGGAATGGGTGGTGCGGAAGAACGCCCTGTCTTCGTGAACGACGAGGGTTCCGGCCATGAGGTCTCCCAGCCTCTGGAAGTTGCGGGTCACCAGCATGGAGAGGAGGCCCACGCCGTACAATATGGGCAGCACATCCGCAGCCCTTACCAGATTTCGTAGCATGGAGTCGTAGAAGCCGATCGGGGATCCCTCCACCTTGATTGTGCGGATACACATGAAGTGTTTTCCCGGCGTCTTGCCGTTCCAGAACGCCTCGAACAGGCAGGTGTACCCCCATTCGAGAAAGAAAATGTACAGCAACATGAATCCAAAGGGCAAGCCGGAAATGGAGAAGAGCGGTGCGGTCACGGATACAATCATGGCCACGAAAAAGGTGAAGCCGATCCTGAAGCCGAGGTCGACCAGGTAGGCCTTCATCCGGATCCAGGGGCCTGCCAGGCGGAAGGTCAGCCAGACGCTTTCGGGCGTTTCAATACGCACCCGGGTGTCAATCACGGACGGACGTACGGTGCCAGGACAGAATCGGCGGAACAGGGGGGGAATACCGACGATCTGTGCCAGGGCAAAATACAAAAGAGCGTGAAACAGGCAGGCAGTTTTGCCCTGGCACAGATCGTCGGTATTCCCCCCCTGTTCCGCCGACTTTGTCCTGGCACCGTACCCTCATGGCTTTGTTGACGGGCCGAGCTTTACGGCCGCCGGCGGGGTGCTGAGGATGAAGCCGGATTGATTGTTGTTGATGAGCAAAGCCGAGAAAGTGATTTCCTTCCCCTGGAGTTCCTTGGGGATTTCGCTGTCCCAGATGAACTGTGCTGTGGCCTTGCCGTCCTTGTCGAGGTTGCCCATGCTGTCCGGGAAAATCGTGCTGTTCACGGCGAAGACAAGCAGCCATGAC
>Ga0180434_10007264_pt1 | contig 12505 bp, 9 predicted proteins | sample SS_ome_7_FD_132453 | JGI IMG/M metagenome (GOLD analysis project Ga0180434, IMG submission 132453) | Hypersaline lake sediment archaeal communities from the Salton Sea, California, USA - SS_1_D_2 metaG | ecosystem: Environmental > Aquatic > Non-marine Saline and Alkaline > Hypersaline > Sediment... | reverse complement strand
TGGGCCAGCGGCGTGGCCATGCCGTCGGCCGCGTTCAGCCGCGACAGGGGCGTGGCCTTGTAGACGCCCGACTCCACGCCGTCGACGAACCCCTTCCAGCCGACCTTCTTCAGGTAGGGGAACTTCAGGTACGACCAGGGCTCGACCCGCTCGGCCACGAAGTCGCGGTAGTTCGAGGCATCGTACTTGGCGTGCTCCTTGCCGTCGGGCCCGGTGACGCGGATCTTGCCGTCGTAGAAGTTCACATGGTTGTTCGCGTCGACCATGCCCATGTTGTAGGTCTGGTGCGTGTAGATGTCGCCAACGATCAGGTCGACATAGTCGCTGTTCTTCAGGACGATGTCGTCGAACACTTGCAGCGAGAACTGGGCGAACTCGATGGCGTCGCGCCCGAGTTTCTCGATCTCCTTGCGCTGTTCTTCGGTGATGCCGCGGCTGACGCCCCCGGGCAAGCCCCAGTTGGGATGCACCGGCCGGCCGCCGATCAGCTTGATCATGGCGTGACCATCGCGACGCATCTTCAGCACCTTGCCGGCCACGTCCATGCCGACCTTGGCGATCACGCCGAGGATGTTCCGCTCGGCCTTCGGCGCCTGCGGGCCGACGACAAAGTCGGGACCGCCCAGGGCGTAGAAGTGGGTCGTGTGGTCGGTCGCGAAGAAGATGCTGTAGAACATCTCGCGGAGCTTCTTGGCAGCCGACGGCGGGTCGACGTGGAACACGCCGTCCAATGCCTTGGTGGCCGCCATATGGTGGGCCTCCGGGCAGACGCCGCAGATCCGGCTGGTCAGGTTCGGCATATCCTCCGCCGGCCGCCCGACGCAGAACTGCTCGAAGCCCCGAAGCTCCGGAATCTGCAGGTAGGCATTGGCCACCTCGCCCTGCTCGTCGAGGAAGATGTCGATCTTGCCGTGGCCTTCGAGCCGGGTGATCGGATCGATCGAGATACGCTTATTGGTCGTCGTGCTCATGTCTTTGACTCTCCTGCCGTTATTTCTACTTCACCGACGCGTTTTCGGCCATCTCGGCCGGTGCGGCCTGGTTCTTCCGCCGCAACAGGCTCTTAGCCAGGCTGAATCGGTAGAACGTGCCCACCGTGTCGGGGAACCCGTCGGCGATGATCTGCTGGATTTCCTCCGGGTCATCGCTGTCGATGACCGACGCCAGCGCGCTCATCAGCCGGGCGCCGTAATCCTCCACGCCGTCGTTCGCCCCGTGGCAACCGATGCACGGCGAGTTGACCTGCGGGCACAGTGCGCCGCAGCCTGCCCTGGTAGCGATACCCCAGCAGGGCAGCCCCTGCTCCAGCAGGCATTGCTCCGGATCAGGCTTGATCTGCCAGGTGCGGTAGAACTTCTTGATCTTCTTCTCCGTCCGCGTCCGTTTGCATTCGTCGCAGACGGTCGTGTTCGAGCCGATCACCGATCCCGGCGCCGGCAGCTTGCCTTCGAGGATCGCCACGATGGCGGCCCAAATCTTGTCGGCTTCCGGCGGACAGCCCGGCAGGTAGTAGTCGACTTTGACCGTCTGGTCGAGCGTCTTCAGCGTGTTGTAGAACATCGGCAGATGCAGCGTGCCCTCGGGCACCTCGGTCTCGGCCTGCGGGCGGACGTCCTCGGGGTTCTCCGGGAAGGTCGCCGAGCCTTCCTTATAGACCGTGTCGAAGATCTGCCGGCGGTCGTTCAGGTTGCCCAGCCCCGGGATGCAGCCCTCGTGGGCGCAGGAACCGAAGGCCACCAGCACCTTCGACTTCTTCCGCAGCAGTTGGGCCATGTACTCCTGCTCGCTGGTGCGGATGCCGCCGTTGAACAGGCAGACGTCGATCTCGCCGTCGGCCATCTTTTCGACGTCGCGGACCTTGCCGTCGGTTGCACACGGCCAAAGCACGATGTCGAACGCCTCGGCCACGTTGAGGATCTTGTCGTCGATCCCGAGAATGGCGATCTCGCATCCGCCGCAGGACGCCGCCCAGTAGACGGCCAGCTTGCCCTTGGCCTTCGCCGGGGCCGCTTCGGTCTTTTTGTTGTTATTGTCGCTCACGGTTGGACCTCCATCGCCTCTTCGTGTTCTTTCGCGATGTCTTCGAGCGCCTTCAGCCGCTCGCCGTCCTCTTCCCAATTGCCGGGCCAGTTCAGCGGGCCGAGCTTGCGCACGTCCTCGACCAGCTTGTTGATCGAGCTGGCCAGCAACTCGCCCTCGGCGGCCGACGCCCAGACGAGCTGCACCCGGTCGGGCTCGATGCCCATCGCCTCGAGCGTCGCCTTGAGCATGTGGTAACGCCGCATGGTCTTGTAGTTCTGGTCCACGTAATGGCACTCGCCCGGGTGGCAGCCGGCGATCATCACGCCGTCGGCCCCCATCGACAGGGCCTTGAGCACGAAGCTCGGGTCGACCCGGCCGCTGCACATCACGCGGATGATCCGCACGTTCGGGGCATATTTGATCCGCGCCGAGCCGGCCAGGTCGGCCGCCCGGTACGAACACCAGTTGCACAGGAAACCGACGATCTTCGGTTCAAAAGTCGATTCGCTCATCTATTTCGTTCTCCTGAAAACGCTTAGGCGGGTGTCGGCTCTTCTTCCGGCTCGGGCTCGGGCGACGGCTCGACGCCGCTTTGCCCATTGCCGCTGCCGCCGCCGGAAATCGCATCCCACAACGCGCCTTCGATTTCCGCGAAAATCTGGTTGTTGTTGAAGTGGGCCCCGCTGATCGCCTCGGCCGGGCAGGCCGCCACGCACGTGCCGCAGCCCTTGCACAACGCCGTAATCACCCGGCTGACCTGCTTCTGTTCGTCGTACTCGATCGCGTTGAAGGGGCACATATTGTTGCAGATCCGGCAGCCGGAGCAAGCCTCTTCGTCGATCGACGCCACGATCGGCTCGATCATCACGCGGCCCTTGGTGATCATGCCCTGCACCCGGGCCGCGGCCGCCGCGCCCTGGGCCACCGACGCCGGAATGTCTTTCGGACCCTGGCAGACGCCAGCGACGAAGATGCCGTCGGTCATCGTGGCCACCGGGTCGAGCTTCGGGTGCCGTTCGGTGTACCAGCCGGCCATGCTGCACGAGATGCCGCACTTCAGGCCCACCTCTTTCGCGTCGGCCTGCGGCTCCAAGGCGCCCATGAGGATCACCATGTCGACCGGGTAGCGCTTCTGCTTGCCCAGCAGGGTATCCTCGGCCTGCACGATCAGCTTGCCCTGCTCCGAGGGCAGCCGGGCCGCATCGGTCACCTCGGCCACCTTGCCGCGGACGAAGTGCATGCCCTCTTCCAGCAGCCGCTGGTAGAACTCTTCGTACTGCTTCTGGTTCGTCCGCATGTCGATGTAGAACGAGTAGACCTCGGCGTCGGTCTTCTCCAGCACCAGGTGGCCGAACTTCAACGCCGCCATGCAGCAGACGCTCGAGCAGTGCGCGTTGTACTTCGTGTCGCGGCTGCCGACGCAGTGGATGATCGCCACCGACTTCGGCTCCGTCTTGCCGTCGCGAAGGACGATCTTGCCGTTGGTCGGCCCGGCCGCGTTGCACAGCCGCTCGAACTCCATGTTCGTGTACACATTGGCCAGCCGGCCGTAGCCGTATTGCGGGATCGAATTGCAGTCGAACAGCTTCCAGCCGGTCGCCATGATGATGTTGCCGACCTCGACCTCCAGGATCTCGTCCTCCTGCTCGTAGCGGATCGCATCGGTCGGGCAGACCTTCGAACAGACCTGGCACTTGCCGCGCGTGAAGTAGATGCACGACTCAGTGTCCAGCACCGGGATCCGTGGCACCGCCTGCGGGAACGGCGAGTAGATGGCCTTCCGATAGCCCAAGCCGGCCTCGAACTCGGTGTCGACCACCTTCCGCGGGCACTTCTCCATGCAGATACCGCAGCCGGTGCATGCCTCTTCGTCGACGTACCGGGCCTTCTTGCGGATCTTCACCTTGAAATTGCCGACCGAACCGCTGACCTCCTCCAATTCGGAATAGGTCAAAAGCGTGATGTTCTCGTGCTGGCCGGCTTCGGACATCTTCGGCGTGAGGATACAGGCCGAGCAGTCGAGCGTGGGGAAGGTCTTGTCGAACTGCGCCATGTGCCCGCCGATGCTCGGCTCGCGCTCGACCAGATAGACCTTATAGCCGGCGTCGGCCAGCTCCAAGGCCGCCTGCAAACCGGCGATGCCGCCGCCGACGACCAGCGTGGCCGGATTGACGTCGACGTACATCGGCTCCAACGGCTTCTGCAGCTTCACGCGCTCGGCCGACGCCGAGATCAGCGCCTTTGCCTTGGCCGTGCCGGCGTCCTTCTCGACCGTCACCCAGGAGACGTGCTCGCGGATGTTGGTCATTTGCAGCAGGTAGGGGTTCAAGCCGGCGTTCTCGCAGGCGCGGCGGAAGGTCTTCTCGTGCAAATGCGGCGAGCAGGCGGCCACGACCACGCGGGTGAGGCCTTCCTTCTTGATGTCCTCCTCGATCATCTGCTGGCCGAGCGAGGAGCACATGAACTTGTAGTCCCGCGCGACGGCGACGTCCTTGATGTTGGCGCCGGCCCAACGGGCGACCTCTTCGCAATCGACCGTCTGGGCGATGTTGCTACCGCAATGACATACGTAAATGCCGACTTTTTCGGCCATGGCGTTTCTCCGCTTCGTCCGTTCGATTCGATCTGGGGGGCGAAAAGTCTTCATCGTCATTCCCGCGAAGGCGGGAACCCAGTTTTCGGCCTTGCCTGCTGGATTCCCGCCTGCGCGGGAATGACGGCGAATTCACCTTCTGTTCAGCAACACCCGTGGGGCGGGATTACGAACTCCTGCCGACGATACTTATCCTCTTCCCGTCCTACGCTCCGGCCGGCTGCTTGGCCAACTTCTCCAGCATGCCCTTCGACGACACGATCTCCTTGCCGAACCCAAGCTTCTTCGGCTCGATGCCGAACGCCAGCCCCACCAGTTGGGTGAAGAACAGGATCGGCATCTGGAAGTTCAGGTTGAAATGCCCGTTGACGCTCCGCTGGTAGGCGTCGAGGTTCAACTGGCACATCGGGCACATGCAGAGGATCGTGTCGGCCTTGTATTCGACCGCGCTTTGCAGCAGCCGGCGGATCAGCTCGAAGGCCTGCCCCTCGCTGATCTGCGTCATATGCCCGCCGCAGCAATGGGCCTTGACCGGGTAGTCGACCACCTCGGCGCCGAGCCAGGTGAACAGCTCGTCCATCCGCGTGGGGTACTCGGGGTTGTCGCCGCTGGTGATCGGGCGAACCACCTGGCAGCCGTAATACGGCGCGATCCGCAAGCCCGAAAGCGGCCGGACCACCTTGTCGCGAACGGCCGTCTCGCCGAGGTCCTCGAAGATCACGTCCAGGAAATGCCGCACCTGCACCCGGCCCGGCTGGTAATTCAACCCGCCGGCCGCCAGCGCCTCGTTGATCTTGCCGCCCATCTCCTTGTGGTCCGCCATCAGCTTATCCGTCTTCTTCAGATTCAGATAGCAGGCGGCACAGGGGGCGACCAACTGGTCGAGCTGCGGATCGACCAGCGCGAGGTTGCGGGCGATCACCGAGCAGGCGGTCAGCTCGTCCTGGCTAAAGTATTCCGTGGCCCCACAGCAGTTCCAGTCGTCCAGCTCGATCAGCTTGATGCCCAAAAGGTCGGCCACCGCGCGGACCGACACATCGTAGGCGGCGCTGTTGCATTCGAGCGAACATCCAGGATAGTAAGCGTACTTCACGACGCGTCTCCTAGCTCCCGGGCTTTTTTGATAATGGCTTGAAGCTGATCCACCCGCTTGATCTTCGTCGGCAGCAACGCCATCCGACCGCGAGTGAACATCGACAGGCCCATCGGGCCCATCTTCAGCATGGCAAACGGTTTATTCAACAAATAGTAGCGGCTGGCCAGCCCCAACTCGAAGCTGCGGCCGTACTTGTCCAACAGGTCGGTAAACGTTCGGGCCAACGCCGGGGCGTCGGTGTTGGTCGCCTTCCCCTCGGCAATCGAGATCCGCTTCAGCGAATACATGATGTCGGTGATCGGGATCTCCTGCGGGCAGCGGCTCGTGCAAAAATAGCACGAAACACAGCACCACATCGTGTTCGACCGAAGCACCTTCTCCCGCTCGCCCGCGCTGATCATCGCGAAGATCGCGCGGGGGGTGTAGTCCATGTCCGGCCCGTTCGGACACGAGCCGCCGCAACTTCCACACTGAAGACAGTGTACGATCCGCTCCCCGCCGGGAGTGGCGTCGACCACTTCCTTCAGGAATCCTTTTACTCCAGCTACTGCTGTTGCCATCGATGTTCTCCAGCGTCTGGGCCGAGGCCGAGAGGGCCGACAATACCAGGCGGGTTATTGGGTAGGTCCTAGCTGTTATAGCAAGCAATGTGCCGGAGCGGAAGGGCCCGCCAGGAAAATATCTAAGTTGCCGAGAGTCAACATCTTGTGTCAATCGTTATCGAGAAAGTCGTTGCCCCCGTCGTCGCCAGAAACCACGGAATCCCGTGCCGCCGCGCGGAATTCCGTGGGTGAGTACCCGCGTTATGCGGTGCCACCGGCGGGGATGTCCCCCTGCGTTGGCGTCAACGCAAACCGCATCTCACTCGCAATGCGTCCCCCATGCGCCGCCCCTTAACCGTCTCGCGGTCCTCCAGCACCTGGTAGACAAGCTTGTAGGCCCGATCGCGATCGGGCCTACAGATTCTGATGCCACCGGATGCGGCGGCGGAGGCTTTCCGGTTGCCGCGGATGCGGCGGTATCGTAGCTCCGAAGCTCCTGCTGAGCCGTGGAGTACGGCGGCGCCGGCGGCTCGGCGGGAGCCTCGCCCTCCCATACTTGCGACGGCTGAGTTTTCATCATTCCAGGTACCGCGCAAGCGGCATGACAGACTGCGCGGGAATGACGTTTGGAGGTATCTTACATCCCGTTTTTCAGCTTGAACGTCTTCAACCCGCCGGCGAGGTTGCGGACGCGGTAGCCGTGTTGCTGGAGGATGCGGCAGGCGTAGTAGGCCCGTTGGCCGATGCCGCAATGCACCCAAAGCTCGCCGTCGCGCGGCAACTCGTCCAATCGGGCGCGAAGCTCGCCCAAGGGGATGTTGATCGCGTCGGGTACGGCATCGGCGGCGAACTCCTCCGGCGTGCGGACGTCGAGCACCACCGGCAGCGGCTCGCCGGCGTCGCGTCGGGCGTACCAGTGGTCCCAGTCGGCCGGCACGACGTCGCCGCGCAAGATGTTGCTCGCCACGAACCCGGCCATGTTCACCGGGTCCTTCGCGCTGCCGTATTGCGGGGCGTAGCAGAGTTCGGTTTCTTCGAGGTCGAAGACGGTCGCCCCTTTCTGAATGGCCATCGCGATCACGTCGATCCGCTTGTCCACGCCCGCTCGGCCGGTCACCTGGGCGCCGAGCACCCGGCCGTCGTCGGGCGAGAACAACAGCTTGATGGCCATCATGTGGGCGCCCGGATAGTAGCCGGCGTGGTCGTTGCCGTGGATGTGGATCACCTCGTAGGGCGTGCCCAGACGCTTGAGCGTCTTCTCGGTCGCGCCGGTCATCGCCAGCGTCAGATCGAACAGCCCAAGCACGGCGGTCCCCTGCGTGCCGCGGAACGAGGAGCTGCGCCCGGCGATCACGTCGGCGGCGATGCGTCCCTGGCGGTTCGCCGGCCCGGCCAGCGGGATCAATGCCGGCTGGGCGGTGACGAAATCGCGGACCTCCACCGCGTCGCCGACGGCGAAGATCGCCGGGTCGGAGGTGCGCATCTGGTCGTCCACGCGAATGCCGCCGGTATGGCCGATCTGAAGCCCGGCGTCGCGCGCCAAGCCCACGTCGGGGCGAACCCCAACGGCCATAATCACCAGGTCGGCGAAGTGGCTCTGGCTGGCCCGGTCGATCACCTTGAGCGTCTCCTCGGGGCCTTCGCTGATGGCCGTCACACTATTGGAAAGCTGAAGATCGACGCCCCGAGCGCGAAGCACCTCGTGCGCCGCGACGACCATCTCGGGATCCATCGGCGGCATGACCTGATCGAGCATCTCGAACAGCGTGACATCGAGTCCGCGGTGGATCAGGTTCTCGGTCATCTCCAGGCCGATATATCCGCCGCCGATCACCACGGCGCGTTCGGCCTCGCGTTGGGCGATCCAGTTCTGCACCTGGTCGATATCGGTCAGGTTGCGAATGGTGAACACGCCCGGCAGATCAACGCCCGGCAGCGACGGCCGAATCGGCGCCGCGCCCGGGGCCAGGACCAGGGTATCGTAGGACTGCGTGGTCGTTTCGCCCGTCTGCGTGTTGCGGACGTCGACGGTTCGGGCCTCGCGGTCGATCTTCAACACCTCGTGGTGGATGCGAACTTCGACGTTGAACCAATCGCGGAACCGCTCGGGCGTGGCCAACAGCAGCTTCTGACGATTGGTGATCACGCCGCCGAGGTAGTAGGGCAGCCCACAATTGGCGAACGAGACATCGGCCCCGCGCTCGTACATAAAGATTTTGGCCTGCTCGTCCAGCCGCCGCAGCCGCGCCGCGCACGACGCCCCGCCCGCTACTCCGCCGACAATGATCACGCGTTTGCTCATGGTGGTCTCCTGGCTATCGATGGGTAAATGGTCAGTATAATCCTTTGGCGCGGTCATGCAAGATAAGTAGGGTGGGAGGGGCGCAGCGAGCCTCACCCCACTTCGACCTGTATCCTCACGCCCTACCGCAAGGCGAGGATATACTGCCGCCAGATCGGCTCGAACTGGGCAAGCGGCATGTCCAGAAGCCGCTCGAAGCGTTCGGCCGGGCGAAAAGAGGCCGCTTCTTCTTCGCGGACGTAGCGGTCCAGGGCCGAATCCCGAAGCAGTCGCCGCTCGAAGGCCAGGTAATAGGCCAGCCCCCAGCAATAGGCGTAGTAGCGGTCCGCCTCGGCCGAAAGGAACTCGCGCTGGTCGGCCGCCAGCACCTGGGCCAGCGCGAGCGACCGCCCGCCGCGCAGCTCGGCCTTCAACCGTCGCAGGGCCTCGCGGTTGGGGGCGTCGACCCGGAGCGTGCCCGACTCAAGCAGGCCGCTTTCGAACATTGTCGCCAGCCCTTCGTTGAGCCACCGCGGGACATCGTGCGTCTGGTGCGGGTAGACGTAGTTCTCCAGGTAGGCGTGGAACGTTTCGTGGAACAGCCGGGCGAAGATGCGTGCAAGTTCCCCCTCGAGCACCCCGGCGTTCTGCCGCTCGACGCGAGCGAGTTCGCGACGCTTCTCGGCGATCCGCCGGTCGGACTGCGCCTTTTCCATCGCCAGCATTCGGGCGATCCGGCCGCGGCTGGCTCCCCGGTTGTCCCATTGCTCTTTCAGCGACCGAAGCCGCTCGGCCAGGTCGCGATCGAGCTGGTCCAACTCGGCCTGAAGTCGCGCGTACTGCGATTGAAGGCGGGCCGTCTGCTGGGTGAGCCGATCGAGTTCGCTGCCGAACAGCACGATGTTGTCCGCCTCGACGAAGCAGGCCGGGCTGTCGGTCCGCACGCCCCGCCGCCGCAATGCGGCTTCGTACTCGGTCATCGTGCCGAACACCTCCACCCGCGGCGGCTGCGATGGTTCGACCCGCGGCGGAAGGATCTGACGATAAGCGGCAAATACCTGGTCCAACCGCACCGCGAGGCGTTGGGCCATGGCCCGGTCGCCGGGCGTCTCGAGCGTGAACCAACGGCTCCGATAGCGGAACCGCTCGGCTCGGCCGCCGCCGATCGGCTGCAAGTCGACGGCGTCCCTCCGTCGGGCTTCGATCTCCGCGCGGTGGGCAAACCGCTCGATCCGCTCGCGGAGCTTCTCGCGCTGCGACGGCGGCAGGCGGTCGATTCGTGCGATGGCCGCCTGATCGACCGGCACGACGGCCAGATACATCGGACGGCCTGAGGGACGCACCACGCGCACTATGCGCAGCACGGTCGGGTCCTCCGATTCGATATAGCCTTCGAGCGTTTGGCCGTCGCGGAGGACGACCCGCTCGGTTGGCCAGGAGGCCAGCTCATCCGGCGAAGGGCCGGTCGGCTCGGCCGCGCGGAGCATCGCCCCGCCTACCCCGAATAGCACGACGAGCGTGAGAAGATGCCTCATGATCCCTTCCGCCGACACGGCACGATCCGCGGGCCGCAACCGACCCGGCGGTTCCAGTGTACCATATGTGCCATGAGTGGGAAAGAACGCGGAGAATACAAGCTCGAAGCGCAAGCAAGTGTGTTCAGGCGGGCCACCAACGAACAATGCCGCGTGAAGGCCGAACTACAAACGACACCAAAGCCCTTGCCAGGCGGCGAAAATCGCCTCGGGCCGGGCCAACTCCTGCTCCAGGACAGCCCGGGCGCGGTGGATCATCGCCTGGCGGTGCGGCTCGTCGGCGGCCAACCGACTGGCGCAGGCGACGAACTCCTCCTCGGTCGCGCAGAGATAGCCGGTCTTGCCCGAGCGGATCATCTCCTGCCAGCCGCCCCGGGCGTCGGCCACCAGCGGCACGCCACTGGCCATCGCCTCCAGGCCGACGCGGGGCCAGTTCTCCACGGCCTGGCCGCCGGCATGGACCAGGGCGTCCAACGTTCCGAGCAACGCGCCCGGCGACTCGCCGCCCGGCGGCAGGCACTCGGCCCAGGGCGGCGGAGCACCGAGCCGACGCGAAAGCTCGGCCGACCAGCCGAGTATGCGTGCCCGGCGCGGCGCAGGCATGCGGTCGTAGAGGACCCAGGTCCGAGGCGAGTATTTGTCGACGGCTGCCCGGGATATCCGACCGACGGTGAACACGTCGCCCGGTCGATGCTCACGAGGCCGGAAGGGGAAGTCGTCGAGCATCAGTGCCCCGCGGATGATGTATCCTTGCTCGTCGCGGAAGCCGAACCGCCGAAGCTGTGAGCAAAGCTCCTGCTGTTGATAGCGGCTCTGGAAGACGTAGCGGTCGAACGGTCCAAACTGGCGATAATGCAGCCGTTCGGCCGGAAAGAGCCAGTTCATGCAGCCGACCCAAACGATTCGGCAGCGCAATTGCCGGAACCGCGCGGCCTCGGCGAGGAATCGCGTGTTGCACATCGACACGACGATACTTCCCGCCAGCCCCGCGACGCGGTGGAGTGCTTCCGGTCGGGTTTCCACCGTGCGGCAGCCGATCGCTTCCAACCGCGATTGCCATCGCGGATCGGTTGTCCATGTGGGGATCACCGTCACCTCGACGCCGAACCGCCGCCAGAGCCGCAGCGTGTGCCACAGTTCGGTATTTGCCCCGCCGACCTCGCCCGGGTAGCCGACGACGAAAATGCGCTCGTTCATGCGCCGCCCAGCACCGCCTGCGTTCCGAACCGGAACAGCTCGGCGAAACTGGCCGCGCGGTAGGGCCGATTGCCGTTGGCGTCGACCAGTTCGTCCCAGCCGGGGTCGTCGGCCGGCAGCGGGCGATAGGCATGGTTCCAGCCGACGATCTGCCCGTCGCTCCGCTTGACGGCCTTCTCGCGGAAGACGTAGCTGACTTGCCAGTTCGATTCGTTGTCGGTCAGGCTGGTCAGCCGGAGATACTGCTGCTGAGCTTCGGCCCCGTCGAACAGCAGCGTCCCGGCGGCGATGCCCAGGAACGCCCCCTGGTTGACCGTGCCGATGCACCGGCGGATCGTCTCCCAGGGCGGTCGGGCCACGCGATGCCACGTCCATCGGTGGACGATCAGCGGAATGCGAACCGCCGGCACGTCGTCGCTGCGCACCGTCGCGGTCGGCTCCGTTTGCCACGTCAGGGCGTCGACCGGCAGGGCGACCGTCTCGTAGTCGCGATCCTGCCGGTAGGAGACGTAGGTGCCAAGCTCGACCGGCGGGGCGGGCTGCTGTGTGGCGGCCGACTCTTGCAACTCGTATTCGATCGTCAGCCGAGCGAAGCTCTCGTAGCGATTCAGCCCGGTGGTCAGTTCGTCCAGGTCCTGCGGCACGACGTCGTCGGTGAACGGTTCGCACCGCACCCGGCTCGCGCGGACGTCGGATCGGCCCGGATAAGCGGCCTGGGATTGGCCGCCGAACGGGTAGCCGTTGCCAACGAGTTGCTCGACCACCGCGTGGCGGTCGTCCCACGCACACAGCAGCCGTCGCTCGGCACGGAAGCCCTCGGGCGTGTAGTATTCGACCGGCGAACCGGCAAGTTCTTTGAATGCGACGGTCATGGCAAACTCGTCTCCAATTCACAGTACGAATGGGCGGAAGGACGCAGCGAAGGACTCCCAACAAAACGGTGCAGGCACCTTGCGGCCACCTTCCGTAGTTCCACGTTTGATCTGTAAGTCGTTTAACGGAAGCCGAGGGCGCTGCTGTTGTTTTGGGGCTGAAACGTTACGCAAGACAGCGCCTTCGGCTTCCGTTAAACGAACTTGGGATGACAGACCTCGGTTCCGGACTTTGCGGGAATGACGGGCCGCCGGAAGGCGGGACCGCAAAACCGGCTACGCGTGCGACAACGCCGGTCATGGCTTCGTCAGGATGCCCCGCGCGACGATCGGCCCATTGGCCGAAAAGCGAACGGCCAGAACGACG
>Ga0180434_10007263_pt1 | contig 12506 bp, 15 predicted proteins | sample SS_ome_7_FD_132453 | JGI IMG/M metagenome (GOLD analysis project Ga0180434, IMG submission 132453) | Hypersaline lake sediment archaeal communities from the Salton Sea, California, USA - SS_1_D_2 metaG | ecosystem: Environmental > Aquatic > Non-marine Saline and Alkaline > Hypersaline >... | reverse complement strand
GTGCTCATGGCCATCCTCAGCGAGATGATTCGCGAACTGGACCGTCTGAGCGAATCCTCCAGGATCCTCATGGAGCGCATAGCCTTCGACGACTACGATGCCGTGCGCATTATCCTCAGGGGCATCAGCGATATCTTTGAGCGACATGAAGACCTGAACAACGTCTATATAGAGGCGGCCATCGAGAGCAAGGTCTTCAGCGACATCTACGACGATTACCACCGGCGATTCTCGGATATCCTGGGACACAAGATCCAGGAGATGAGGGAGGAGGGGAAGTGCCGGGGGATCGACGCGCGCATAGCTTCCCAGATCCTTGTGACTCTAATAGGCTTTACCGCCTACGGCCGCCAGGCCGGCTTCATCGAGGGGGAGAGTGGGGAGATATCGGAAAACCTCGCCCTGCTCATTTTCCGCGCCCTAAATTATTAAAGGTCCAGGAGGTCCAGGTACCACCTGCCGTTTTCCTTAATCAGGGTGATGCGCAGGGCTTCGGCCTCCCTTACGGTAACCTCCTGCCCGTTCTCGTCCAGGAAGACTCCCCAGACATGGACAACCGCCTTGTCCCCCGCAGCCTCAACCTGAGATCGCGCCTCTTTTATTCCCGTATAGGACACACCTTCCAGAAAGCCGGCCACCAGTATCCCGCCCAGGACCTCGTCCTCCACGTCCGGCATCTCCCGATTAACCTCTTCGAGGAAAGATGGAGCGACCATGGCCATAAACGCAAGATCATCCCCGTTGAAAGCCGCCTTCAGGGCCTCTTCGGCCAGCGGCTGTTCGCCGTTTCCCGACGGGGACGCCTCGCCTCCGCAGCCTGTTGCGGCGACCAGGACGAGGAAGATCACTAATAAGCTGACAGGCAGTGTTGTTGATCGCATATCACTAGACGAGATCTCGCACATTCACGACTATAAGCCTGTATCCTCCGCACCCGTATCCTCGGGCGGCGCACCGAGATCAAGATACCAGATACCGCCAACGCGCTTAAAGGGTATAGGCGATGCCTCGTCCTCGCTGATGACCTCCTCATAGACCTCGCCGCCCTGTTCGTATTCGAAAGTGCCCCAGAAATAAACGACCACGTGGTCCTGGTCCATAACATCTGTGCGGTAATATATCTCCTTGGCTTTTCCGAAACCCTCCGCTGCGAGGGCGGCATATTCGCCTGCGTACTGCTCGAATCCGGGCGGCATCAACTCCACAATAGGGTCGTAGTTGCCCTTTTCCGCTTCCCTGATCATGTTGTCGACCAGCTTTTCCTGTTCGGTAACCGGGGCCGTCTCCGTCGCTCCTCCACTGCAACCGGCCAGAGCGGCCACGGACAGTATGATAAAAAGGGCCAAAACAAGAACCCATGATCTCCTGCCCATCCTCTTCTCCTTTCTAAACCCATACATCGGCTGTTCTCTAGATTAATGGACGCCGGAGGCGTCAGGCGGGTTTCATGATACCCACTCCGTGTTCTCGGAGACCTTCTTCCACTCCCCCTCCTCTTTGCGCAGCCAATATCTTATTCCCGATCCCGACAGGGGGTTGTACAGGGAGTCGATCTCCACCTGCGCCTCGAGCTCCCTCTCATCCAACTCGACCACGGTTATGGAGTGCTGGCTGTAGACCCACCTGTTCGGATCCTCGTCCTCCCATACCGCAGCTAACTGGTAGTATTCCTCCGCGTTTATCTCGGTCAGGGTCCCCCCCTCCCATTTCCAGAACCCCTGGGCGAGCTGCTTGGGGTCCACGTCCCCCGGTCCCGTCGATCTCCTGCGCCATTCCACGATGAAGTCGGTACCCTGCTCCCTGGGAATCAGGATGTTTTCTATGGTGTATCTGACCAATTCCTCCTCCATCCCCACCGGGGTCTCGCCGCCGCAACCCGAAACCACGGCCACCACCTGGATAAGGATGAAGATGAGAACCGCCGCCAAGCTCGCTTTTTTCATGTCACAATTATAACCAACCGAGGCTCAAATCCCGAAGTCCGGGTTTTCCAACCCAAAATAAAAGGGACCCTCGCGGGTCCCTTCTGGTTCTCGAGTGACAGCCTATACGTCGCTCAGCTTGCCGTTGTGGTAATCGTCGTAGGCGGCCAGGTCAAGCATGCCGTGACCGGAGAAGTTGAAGAAGATGCACTTTTCCTCGCCGCTCTCCCTGCACTTGACGGCCTCGTCTACGACCGCCTTAATCGCGTGGGCCGTCTCCGGCGCCGCCACGAAGCCCTCGGTCTGAGCGAAGACCACCGCCGCATCGAAGACCTCGGCCTGGTGATAGGCGCAGGCCTCCATCAGCCCCTCCTTTACCAGGAAGCTGATGATGGGGGCATCGCCATGATATCTCAGGCCGCCGGCATGGGACGGCGGGGGGATGAACTCGTGTCCCAGGGTGTACATGAGCAGCAGCGGTGTCCTGCCGGATATGTCTCCAAAATCGTACTCGAACAGACCCTCGGTCAGGGTAGGACAGGAGGTGGGCTCCACTGCTATGAGGCGGACATCCTTTTCGGCTATGACGTCGTTGACGAAGGGCAAGGAGGTGCCCGCGAAGTTGGAGCCTCCGCCCACGCATCCGATGACCACGTTGGGGTAATCGTCGATCATCTCGAAGGCTTTCTTCGCCTCCAGGCCGATCACCGTCTGATGCAGCAGGACATGGTTGAGAACGCTGCCAAGACTGTACTTAATGTCGTCTCCCGTCATGGCCATCTCCACTGCCTCGGAGATAGCCATGCCCAGGCTTCCGGAGGTCTCCGGGTCCTCCTTCAGGAACTTCCTCCCCGTTTCCGTCATATCGCTGGGGCTGGGCACCACTTTAGCCCCCCAGGTCTCCATGAGAATGCGGCGGTAAGGCTTCTGATAGAAACTGGAGCCTACCATGAAAACCTGCAGCTCCAGGTCGAAGAAAGAGCAGCCCATGGCCAGGGCGCTTCCCCACTGCCCGGCCCCGGTCTCCGTGGTTATCCTCTTTACCCCTTCCTGCTTGTTGTAATAGGCCTGGGCCACTGCGGTGTTGGGCTTATGGCTCCCCGCCGGGCTAACCCCCTCGTTCTTGAAATAGATGCGCGCGGGGGTCTGCAGGTGCTTCTCCAGCCTCTCCGCCCGCACCAGGGGTGTGGGCCTCCATATCTTATAGATCTCCCGCACCTCTTCCGGGATCTCGATCCAGGTATCCGTGCTCACCTCCTGCTTGATGAGGCCCATGGGAAAGAGCGGCGCCAGGTCGTCGGGACCCACCGGCTCCTTAGTGGCAGGGTGAAGCGGCGGCTCTAAGGGTTTAGGCAGGTCGGGAAGAACATTATACCAGGCCTCGGGCAGGTACTCTTCTCCCAGGTTTATCATCTTCGGATTCTTGCTCATAATCATTCCTCCTTTTTTAATCTCCCCATAAAACAGAGCCACGGAGTCGTTCTCTCCGTGGCCCTTCGCTTGCTTGCCCTAGTTACCAGACGCAGGGTGGGCAAACACCGCCACGGCGGCTTTGCCACCACCAGGTAAAGCCTCTTTTTCTTCGCCTGATAACCATCGTCATAATATCTTCCTTTAACAGGCATTCCGCCCGATGTGTGTAAATTATCGACATACAATCGGCTGTTGTCAAGCCCGCATAAGCGCTGTGGGCTGCACGAACATCCCACGGCGGGATGATCCGCCCTGGAACCTCCTGCCATCCACCGTATTTGCCATACAGGTCGAAGCCCTGTGTTAGACTGATTAAGCGGAAAAACCAGGGCTTAAACGACGAGCCGAAGAGCGGTGAAAAGAAGCGTGAGTGAGAAATCCAATGGCCTTGCTGGGGATATAAAAATCCTGTTCAGCGAGGAAGGGACCCTGCAGGGAAAGGCGGACCTCCGCCAGGCCCTGCGCATATTGCTGGTGAAGCCAGGGGTCCAGGCCCTCCTTTTCTACCGCTTCTACCGCCGGCTGCACCTGCAAGGCCTCAAGCTCTTACCCGAGATACTGGCTCGCCTGAATTATTTCCTCACCGGGGCGGAGATAGATCCCGGGGCCGATATCGGACCGGGCTGCCACATCTGGCATTCCGCCGGGGTGACCATCGGGCGGGGCGTCCGCCTGGGGAGTAACGTATGGCTCCTGCACAACGTCACCCTGGGAGGAAGGGGAGCTTCCCCCTTCGACGCGGGTGAGGAGGGTTACCCCCGTGTCGGGGATAACGTCGTCCTCTATTCTGGTGTGACCGTGCTGGGGAACCTGGAGATCGGTGACTGCGCCGTGGTAGGCGCTCACTCCCTGGTTTTGGATTCCCTCCCGCCCGGATGCCTGGCCTACGGCATCCCCGCCAAGGTAGTGAAGACCGCGCAAGGGGAGCCCTCAAAGCAAGAGGACCCCGGGAGCTAAGCAACCTGGGTGCTAGGTCACCGCTTCTCCAGCTCTTACAGCCCGTTTGGACTCATCCGCCATGTGGTGAGCTCTCCTCTGGGGCTCAGGCAGCCGAAATCCCGTGGAGCAGGCCAGGACCATCTCTATGGCCGTCTCTAAATCTATGCAGTGGCCCACGGAGATGAAGAGCGGCTTGACTTTACTGCGGGTACGCAGTACCGCGCCCACCTGTTTTTCATCGTATATTAATGGCTCCCAGTCCCCCACTCGCGGCCCCGGCTCCCGGTATTCACCCACCAACCTGGACTTGGCGCAGCCAAGAGTCGGCTTTCCCGTCAGAACGCCCAGGTGCGAGGCCAAGCCGAAGCCGCGAGGGTGGGCTATCCCCTGGCCGTCCACGAAGATGAGGTCCGGCTCGCCGCTCAAGGCCTCCAGCGCTGGGATGAGGGCCGGTAGTTCCCTGAAGGACAGCAGCCCCGGTACGTAGGGAAAGTCCACCTCCACCACCGATCTCCTCTCCTCCAGTACCTGGAGGCCGGGGAATTCCATCAATACCACCGCCCCCAGGGCCAGGCGGTATTCGCGCAGATAGGATATGTCCGTTCCAGCAACTTTCTTGATCCCTACGGGATTCAATCCGCGGCTTTCACTGACGCGGCCGCGCAGCTTCTCCTGCCATTCTCTGGCCTCCCCCACGCTCACATGAAGGGGGTGGCGGTATTCGAGCTGCATTTTTTCTGCCTTTCCCTGGATCACAACCTAGATGTTACCATGCCCGGGTAGCCGTTCTTTGTAGGAAAAGGGGTTTGTTACCGATAAAAAAGAACATGGAACGATTAACGACTGCCGTAAAGGGGCCGGACCGCTGGTTTTCTCATATCTATGACCTTCTGGCGCCCATCTACGACCTTCTTTGGGCCAGGAAGGAAATGCGCCATGACCTGGCGGCACGACTCCGACTTCAGCCCGGGCAGAGGGTGCTGGAGACCGGTATCGGGACGGGGGCCAATCTGCCTTATCTCTGCGAGGCGGTGGGCTGCAGCGGCCATATAGAGGGAGTGGACGTCAGCGCCGGGATGCTTTGCAGGGCCGAGCGAAGAAGCACCACCATATCCTGCCCTGTTCACCTAACCCTTCAGAACGCCGCCGACCTGCCCTTTCCTGAGGATCATTTCCACGCCGTTCTTCACTTCGGGGGGATCAATTTTTTCACCAACCGCGGCAAAGCGCTGCAAGAGATGATCCGAGTAGCAAAGGTTGGAGCGAGACTGGTTATCGCCGACGAGACCCTCGCTCTTCCAGGAGGTCTGGGTAAGTTCGTATCCAGGGGATTCCTCGGACTGATCCCGCGCCTTCGCCCTCCCCTGCAGCTGCTGCCCCCACAGGCGGAGCTGATACAGGTGGAGTATTGGCGAAAGGGTTTCTTCTACATCATGGAATTGCGTAAAAAGGCCGCCTGAGTGGGGTGATCAATCCTAATCATCGTGGCGGGGATTATCCCTGATGATCTTGAGGGCGTTGGTGACCGCGACGGTGATATCCGCCTTGAACTGGTTTTCCAGCTCATTGACCTTGGTGTAGACATATCCCCTATCGGTCACCACGTACTTGGGGGGTAAATGGTTTAATGCCAGTGCCTTGATGTCCATCTTGCAGCGATCGCATTTGCAGACATCATCTCGCCGTGCCAGTATCTCATCTATGGTGCTGTCCGTTGCCTCTTCCATGTAATTCTTTAACTGCAATCCCACACCTCCTCGGTCTTATGCCGCCCTGCTTAATCTATCATAGTTGATGCGCCCTAGACTACAGATGACACGTGCCATCCCCCAGAATGGGGTCAAAGCTTCATTCTTCAATTCTTAACGTTTTTCTATCCAACTTGTTTCTTCAATCATGAGAATTGAAGAATGAAGCTTTGACCCCATCTTTGTTGTGGGATGTCAGGGGCGGTGCTATAATGATTGCCGCTCTACTCAGCTCCTGCTCCCGGGCAGGACCGGGGGCCGATAGACCAAAGGAGGTGAACATGCGCGAGTACGAGCTTATGTACGTCACCCTGCCGAACCTGGAACCGGAACAACAGGAAGCCCTCCAGGAAAGAGTCTCAGAGATCGTTGTGCGAGACGGGGGCGAGGTTACCGGCCTGGACGTGTGGGGTAAGAGGCGCCTAGGATATCCCATTGAGCATGAGACAGAGGGATATTATGTCCTGCTCACCTTCAAGGGTGAGGAGGATCTCATCCGGGAGCTGTACCGCGTTCTCTCGATTACGGATGATTTCCTGCGCTTCAAGATATTGCGGATCGACCATATAAAATAGCCCTCGCTCCTGTATCAATACAGGCGTTTCCTTGTCACTCGGAGACGATAGAATCAAGGTGTCGTCTTCAGTAACGATTAGGGAGGAATATCATGGCCGGTTTGAACAACGTAGTGTTGATAGGAAACCTGACCAGGGATCCCGAGCTCCGGTACACACCGAGCGGGATTCCTGTATGCACACTACGACTGGCCGTAGGCCGCAACTTCCCCAACCAGCAAGGGGAGATGGAAACCGACTTCTTCAACGTGGTCGTCTGGCGTACCCAGGCCGAGAGGGTGGCCGAGTATCTCTCCAAAGGACGCCAGGTTGCCGTGAGAGGCCGGCTTCAGAGCCGCAGCTGGGAGACGCCCGAGGGCCAGAGGAGAAGCATGGTAGAGGTAGTGGCCAACCGGGTAGTCTTCCTGGGCAGGCGGGAAAAGCGCGAGGAAGACTTCGGAGACATGGTGGAAGGAGACCTGGTGAACGCGGACCTCTCAACGGACCTGGAGGTCCGGGTCGAAGACGAGGTGTCCTTCTAAGCTAAAAACAGCATTGACAGCCATCTATGGGAGGAGAAATGAGCCCTAACCCAGGCAAAAGACACGACAGAAGGCAGGACAGGAGAACCAGAGAGGGTTATACTCGAAAGCCCCGAAGAAAGGTCTGCTTTTTCTGCAAGGAGAAGATCGACTATATAGACTACAAAGATGTGAATCTACTCAAGAGGTACGTATCTGATAAGGGCAAGATCAGGCCTCGCCGCGTAACCGGTAATTGCTCCCAGCACCAAAAAAAGCTGGCTACGGCCGTAAAAAACGCCAGGGAAATGGCCCTTATCCCCTATACTGCACGCCAGGGGGAGGTCAAGTAACGAGTACAGAAAAAGGTCGTTTTCCGCCGCCAACCACAGGTGGGTTTTTGTTATACTGAAAATGTTGAACCTCACTGGAACACAAGGAGCAGACCTTGGAGATAATCCTGGTATCCGATGTTGAAGGACTGGGCGACCGCGGAGATATGGTAGAGGTAAAGGACGGTTATGCCAATAATCACCTTATCCCTAAGGGACTCGCGGTACGCTGCACCAAGGGCAAGGCCAAGGAGGCCTCCCAGTTGGCCAAGGAGAAGATGGCCAAGGCGGACCGAGATCTGAAACGGGCGGAGGATACGGCCCAGGCTATCTCCGGCCATACTTTCGAGGTTACCGCCAAGGCGGGCGATGAGGGCAGGCTGTTCGGAACCATCACCTCAAAAGAGATCGCCGGCCTTATTAAGGAAGAACTGACCATCGATGTGGACCGCAAGAAGATCCAGATGGACGAGCACATAAAAACGGTAGGCTTCCACGAGGCGCGAATCAAGCTGCATCCTCAGGTGGAGGCCGTTATCCATCTTAAAGTAATCCCTGGTTAGCGGAACACCGGGCGGCGCCTGCGGTGGGGGGCTGTCAAAGAATTTTCCTTAGGGGGAAAGGGAATGGCCGACGTAATCTCAGCTTTTAACCGCCGCGACCACCTGCCCCCCTACAGCATGGAGGCCGAGGAGTCGGCTCTGGGTTCCATGCTGCTATCCCAGGATGCCATCTCCGAGGTAACCGAAGTCCTGCGCCCCGAGGATTTCTATAAAGAATCCCACGCCCTTATCTACAGATCGATGCTCTCCCTCTTCGCCTCCGGAGAGCCCGTGGATCCCCTTACCGTGGCCGAATCGCTGCGTGCCCATGGGAAGCTGGAGAAAGCGGGGGACCGCAACTACATCTTGAACCTGGTATCCTCCGTTCCCACTCCGGCCAACGCCCGTTATTATGCCGAGAAGGTGAGAGAGCTGGCCATCTATCGCCGCGTCATCGAGGCCGGGCGAAAAATCGAATTGATAGGATACGAGGCCCGCGAGGAGCTGGCGGAAGCCCTGGACGAGGCCGAGGACACTATCTTCTCCGTGGCTCAAATCGAGAGGAGGGAGAGCGTAAAGCCCCTGAAGGAGCTGATGGAACTCACCTTCGAGGAGCTGGAACAGGTGGCGGAGGGCACCCTGCAAACCGGTATCCGAACCGGCTTCGATGACATTGACGAGCTGACCTCAGGCCTGCAGCCCTCCGACCTCATCGTCATAGCCGCCCGTCCTTCTATGGGCAAGACCTCCCTGGCCCTGAACATCGCAGACTATGTCGCCGTAGAGGAGAGAATACCCGTGGCTGTTTTCAGCCTGGAGATGAGCGCCAAGGAGGTCACCAAGAGGATGCTCTGCTCCAGAGCCAGGGTAAACAGCCAGAAGCTGAGGTCCAGTTTCAAAGATGATGATGTATGGACCTCACTCTCGGAGGCCGCAGGAGAACTGACGTCGGCATCCATCTTCATAGACGATAACGCCAGCATCGGTGTAATGGAGCTCCGCTCCAAGGTAAGGCGTCTGAAAGCCCAGCATGACATCGGATTGGTGATCGTGGACTACATCCAGTTGATGAGCTCCGATCGCCGCCTGGAGAACCGCGTGCAGGAAATCGCCTACATCTCCCGCGCCCTGAAGGGCCTGGGCCGGGACTTCAACATCCCGATAATCGCCGCCTCCCAGCTCTCACGCGAGCCGGAAAAGCACAGCAGAAGGCCGATTCTCTCGGATCTAAGGGAGTCGGGAGCTATTGAACAGGACGCTGACCTGATCTTCTTCATCCACCGCACGGAGGTCTACGAGCCGGAAAACGACGAGGTCAAGGGGAGGGCGGATATCAACCTGGCCAAGCACCGTAACGGCCCAACCGGTAATATCAAAATGACCTTTCAGGCGCAGTTCGCGAGATTTCTCCCCTTCGCCCGCCGGGAGCCGGACACCTACTAAGGCGCCCTTATCGAGGAGTCGGTCCCCTTGCCCCTCGCTCAGCCCAGTTTTTCCTTGACCAAGTCTATATCCAGGGGGATAAGCCCGGTCCCATCCCAGGCAAGGGAAAGCGCGCCCTGCTCGCAGTTCTCCACGCACAGCTCGCATCCCATGCAGGCTTGCTCGTGGTAGGTCCACTCGCCGTCCTTCAGTTCGATGGCATCGAAATGGCATACGGCCGCACAGTCACCACATAGCTTGCACTTATCCGCGTCGTGCTTGACCTTGTATCCCGAGGGGGCGTACATGCATACATCCTGGGCGCCCTTAATCATCTGGGCAAGCTCTGTGGCCCGCATTGCGACGCAACATTTAGGGCAGCAGTTGCAGATCAAGCCCATGCTCCCCCCGGTGGCCACCTTGAAGAAGGCATGGTTGATGTGGCCCGTGGCGCGACATTCCTTGATAATATCCTGGGCCTCCTCCTTGGTTATCCTCCTCACGTTGTACTTGTCGCAGTGCTCCATCCAGAAATCCACCAGGGGCCTGCCCACCGCGATACAGGAGGCCACCGGCTGGCAGGGATCATCCATCTCCAGCTTACAGGGGCAGTCCATCACCGCTATATGCTCGGGCTCCCGCAGCACTATGCTGTTGGCATGCTTGAAGGGAACAATCCTCTGCGTGGTATCGGGTCCGAGCTCCACGCTCTCCTCCAGGCTGAGCAGCTTGGTGACGTCGCCGTGGGAGAGAACCTTGGCATGATAACGGTTGAATATGAAATCGACGATATATCTCGTCGCTTTAAAACGTGAAAAGAGTACCACTACCACCTTGGTCATGTATAAACCTATTATAGGCACGTATTTGTCGTAAAAAGTGAAATAGATATACTCGTGGATCGCCCTGTCCACCCTCCAGCCGTGCAGCTTGAAGACCTTCCTTGTTGATTCCTTCATCCTGTCTCCTCCCTTATAGAGCTCTGCGCCGATTGCCTTCTTACTCTCTACCCCTTCCTTTTGGGCAATGCGTCCTAAAGATTATACGTAATCCTGCTCTCAGGTCAAAAGCGAAAGGGTCAATCCAAACTATATAAAAAGCTGAAAAGTGTTAAGATATCTATGCTGTAAGGGAAGGCACCGGCATATGATTTCTTACTATTTTGCATCGCCTACACTCTAATTACCTGCCTTTTCCCACAACTGCGGGCTTTATAAAGAGTAAGGGGGAGCATGAGGAGCATAAAGGACTTCACCTGGCCGGAGGAGTTCATACCGCCCTTCGCCGCACCCCTGATAGCCATTATCAGAGAATGGGCCGAGAAAGAAGTACTGCCCTACCGCAGGGAATACGACGAGGACTGGATGGAGCAGCGCCTGATAATGCCCCCTCTCAGGAGGCTGCTGGGGGAATACGGTCTGCAGCGATTTCTATTCCCCGACGACCTGGGCGGAATGGGGATGGGCAACTCCAATTACATCGCCCTTCTATCCTTCATGGTCTTCGAGGAGATAGCCCGTGCCGACTCGGGGATGGACCCTCCCATCGGGATGGTCTTCGTGCCCCTGCTTTTCATGGCGGTGGAGCCCCACGTCAACCGCCGGCTGCTGCAGGAGTTCGCCCCCATGTTCTGCGGGACCAATGACGCGGCCTTCGCCGCCCTGGGCATGACCGAACAGCAGGGCGGTTCGGACATCGAGAACGTCGATGTGTTGGGAGGCGGCACCATCCAGACCACGGCGGTACGGGACGGAGATGAGTGGGTAATCAACGGCCATAAGCTCTGGCCCGCCAACACCGGAGGCTTGGCGAGTCTGATAGCGGTGGTCTGCACCACCAACCCGGGGTCCAATGACCCCCGGGACATAGCCGTGATATATGTCCCGGGAGATGCCCCCGGAGTGACCCAGGGAAATCCCTATGAAAAAGGGGGTATGGCCTCCTGCAGAAACTCAGATGTCTGGCTCGAGAACGTGCGCGTCCCCCTATGGTACCGAGCCTGCGGGCCCGGCGAAGATGCCATGTACTTCGGTGAGGCCCTTGCCCTTATGAACATGGGGAGCATCGCCTACGCCACCGGGGTTATGATGAACATCCACGAGAGGCTCATGGATTTCACCACTTACAAGATGTATCGCGGCCGTCCACTCAAGGAGAACGATGCCGCGGCCGGCGTCCTTGCCGACTTCGCCGCAACCACCGAGGCCCTGCGCATCCTGGGCTACCACTGCGCCCGCATGTGCGACCGCTCCGACCTATACGGGCCCAGGTGGAGCCGGGAGGCCATCGCCAAGACCCGGGCCCACCGCTACTTCGCCGCGGACAGGTGCATGGAGGCCGTTGGCAGGGTGATGAACCTGATGGAATCCTTCGGGGCCGACCGCGACTGGGACGTGGAAAAGCACTGGCGGGACATCTCCATCCTCCACTTCATGTTCGGCGGCAAGCAGCTGTGCCAGATGGAGGTAGCCCGCTGGTTCTACGAGTGCGAAACGCTTTGAGAAGTCTGGTCTGAAAAGGGAGTGACTTGAATGAGGACAATCGACGATTTCTCCCGACCCATAGAATACCTACCGCCTTTCGAACAACCCATTAAGTCCATCTTGAGGGAATGGGCGGATAACGAGGTCATCCCCCACCGCAGACGGTTCGACGAGGACTGGGAGGAACACAGCCTAGTCCATTCACCCATCAACAAGCTGCTCGGGGAGTACGGTATCCAGCGACTGCTCTTTCCCCAGGATCTGGGTGGCATGGGCCTCGGCCAATCGGATTATTTGAACATTGCCATGTTCGTGATGGGCGAGGAGGTGGCCCGCGCCGACTCCGGCATGGCCGTGGTGCTCGGAGTGACCATCTGGCCCCTGATGACCATAGCCCTGGAACCCCATGTAAACCGGCGGCTGCTGGAGGAGTTCGCACCCATGTACTGCGACACCACCGAGGCGGTATTCGGCGCCCTGGCCATGACCGAGCCCCAGGGCGGCTCGGATATCGAGAACGTGGAGCTGACCGGTGGCAGTACCATCCAGACCACGGCGGTACAGGACGGG
>Ga0180434_10007262_pt1 | contig 12507 bp, 13 predicted proteins | sample SS_ome_7_FD_132453 | JGI IMG/M metagenome (GOLD analysis project Ga0180434, IMG submission 132453) | Hypersaline lake sediment archaeal communities from the Salton Sea, California, USA - SS_1_D_2 metaG | ecosystem: Environmental > Aquatic > Non-marine Saline and Alkaline > Hypersaline >... | reverse complement strand
TTCTTGAATTTTCTTCGTGCCTTGGTGCCTTGGTGCCTTGGTGTTCAGAACCGCGTCGCCGCGGTGCTGCGGGCTGGAAGCCCGCGGTCCAACGCCGACGGATCGCCGTGGTCCCGGGCCGGGGGTCCGCGCGGCCCGGGACACACGCCTCCCACAAGCGGCGCGGTTTGCGCGGCCCCGCATCACTTGCCCGCGCCCGCCCGGCTCCACTGGAAGCCCTCCCCCTTGCAGATGTAGCACTTGCCTCCCGTGTCCTTGCACGCATAGCATTCCCGGGGTTCGCTCTTGCCGGAACCCCCGCAGGCGGGACACGGATCGCCGTTTTCGGTCTTGCCGGAACCGCCGCAGGCGAAGCAGTCCTGCGGCTTCGTCTTGCCGGTCCCGCCGCACTCGGGGCACAGCCCGCTTCCTTCGCACGCCCAGCATTCCTTGCGCCACGCCCCGATCTTCCAGTCGCTTCCGGACTTCACGAAGCGGAGCTCGTGCTCGAGGACCTTCGTCTCCAGCGTGAATCGGGGACCGTCCTCGTTGCCCCCGCCTTTCCACTTCCGTCTCGTGTTCTCCTGGGTGGCCCGGATCACGACCGCTCCGTCCCCGCCCTCCTCCTTTCCCGCGAATTCCAGGGGGCCGTCCACATCGCCCCCCGGATCCCCCTGCCGCTTTTCCGCCCTCGCCTTCAAGAAGTCGTGGAACCCCTTCGTGACGGCGTCCCCCACGATCTCGTGCTCGGGCACGGTGAAGAGCCGCCTCATCGTATCCTGCATCTCATCCGTCAGCGCCTTGAAGCGGGCCGCGAACGAATCGAACGCCGCGCGGGGAGAGGAGAGGTCCGCCGCGGGCGCCGCTTCGCTGTCCGCCGCGGGCGCCGCTTCGCTGTCCGCCGCGGGCGCCGCTTCGCTGTCCGCCGCGTTCCCTTGCTCGCCCCCTTCCGCGCCCGCTTCCGCGCCCGTATCCTCACCCCCCGTCTTCCCTGATTCCTCCTTCCCGCCGCCGCCCTTGTCCATGGGGCGGCCTGCGCCGCGAATGGATCAAGCGACGTATCCGTTGGTCCTCCGGCGGGCGATCTGCTATCTTGGTCCCGAAGGGCATCGTGGATTGTCATGCATCCCCGTGAGGAAGACCATGGCCGTCGAAGGAGACTGTCCGAACTGCGGCGAGCCCTAAAGGAGGCGACATGCGCAAAACCCCGATCTCCCCTCTCCTCGCCCTCTCGTCCGCGGCTCTCGCCCTCCTCGCCGGGTGCATCAGCATCGGCCGGACCTTCGACGGCAATCCCATCCCCCGCGAAGCCGTCGAGTCCATCGTGAAGGGAAAGACCACCCGCGCCGAGGTGCTCGAGATCCTGGGCTCGCCCAAGGCCGTCGAGTCCGCCAACATCACCAACCTCGCCGAGGAAGCCGTCTCACGCTACGCCGGGGAGGAGCTGGTCCTCAAGATCGATCCCGCCCTCTTCAACGACGTCTATATCTACGAGCAGACCCGGACGAAACACTTCGTCCTCGCACTCATCCTCTTCAACTACTACTACTCCGAGGAAGAGGCCGACCGGCTGGCCGTCTTCTTCGACAAGGAGGGCAAGGTGCTGGGCGTGGGCTGGACGCCGGGATTGGATTGATCCGCCATGCCGATCGAAAGACCGCCTTTGTCCCGTCTCCGGGGCGCCCTGGGGCTTGCGCTCCTGGCCTCCGTCCTCGCGGCCGGACCGGGATGCCTGAACGTGACCCTTGCCCGCGCCCGGCGCGGCGACGACATCGACGCCGGGGCCGTCCGGGCGCTGCAGACCGGCCGCCCCGGCCTGCAGGACGTTCTCGACTCGCTGGGCGCGCCCCTGGAGGTCCACGCCCACCCCGACGGCATGATCCTCGTGTATCGCTACCGGGCCCGGAACACCTTCCGGTTCGGCATCGAGGCCGGCGCTTCCGTCCAGTTCCTCGACGTCACCCGCGTCGTCTCCTCGATCCTGGAGAACCTCCGCTTCACCCTGGAACGCATCCACGCCGACGAGGACCGCGCCGTGATCCTCATCGGACGGGACGGTCTCGTGAAAGGCATCGGGTTCCGTGATCCGACGAAGGACCTTCCCCTGTTCTGACCGCCGCCTCCGGCGCGCGGCCGCCGCCCTGGCCCTGATGTGCCTGCTCGGCCCGGCCTGCACCCTCCGCCGCGCCTGGATCGGCGCCCCCCTGCCGCCCGAACGCCTCGCGTCCGTCGCCCCGGGCGCGACCAAGGCCGAGGTTCTGAGAACCCTCGGGCCGCCCGACACCGTCGGGCTCCGCCTGGACGGCTCCGTCTTCATCTACCGGTACCGGAGCGAGTCCGACGACGGCCTGAGCCTCTCCTTCTTCCAGGCGTCCGTCGAGGTCGACTTCGAGAACCGGCGCACCGACCGCGTCGCCGTCTTCTTCGACAAGAAGGGCGTCGTCACGGCCGTGGGGGCCTGGGGAAGGGAACCCGACTAGCGCCTCCGCTCCATCCGCTCCAGCAGGTGGCGGACCAGCGCCTCGAGTTCCTTCACCTCGCGCCGCAACGCGTCGATCTCCCCGCGCATCTCCTCGAGCGCCCGGGGAAACCTCTCCATCCCCTCCCCGGGGTGCGGGCCGGGCCGGTCGCCTTCCCGGGGCCGGTGAAGCCCCTCGTCGAGGATCCGGAAGACCTTGTGAAGCCGCTCCAGGACCCATCCCGTCATCTTCGCCCGCTCACGGTCGCCGGCCTCCTTCGCCTCGGCCACCTCCCGTTTCAAGTCCCCCAGCCCCTCGCCGAGCGCCTCCAGGAGCCAGGCCATCTCCTCCGGCCCGTGCGCGCGGCGCAGCGCGTTCACGAACGCCTCGATGTGCTCCATGCCCTCCCGGATGCCGTGGGCGGCGTCCGGAAAGCCCGCCTCGCGGGCCTCGTGGAACCAGCCCTCCATCTCCTCGTGGACCTCGTGGAGAATGCCCAGGGCGCGGTCCAGGCCCTCCCCCGGCGGGCCCTCGCGGCGTTCCTCCGGTCCGCGGCCGGGCCGCCGGGCCTCGCGCTCCCCGAGGCCGCGTTCCACGGTTTCCGCGAACTCGCGCGCGCGATCCAGGATCCAGGCGAGCATCTCCGCCCGCTCCCCTTCGCCGCGCTCGCGGGCCTCGCGCATCTGGCGTTCGAGCTTCTCCACGCCCTCCCTCATGGCCGGAAAGAGCTTCTCCCGCAGCTCGGGAGCGGAAGCGTGAAGAAGGAATTCTCCGAGGTCCTTCAACGTCCCCCCGGCATTTTCCAGATCCCTCGCGGCGCGGTGGTTGCGCTCCTCCCGGGCGCGGCGTCGCAACGCCAGGAACCGCTCGCCCACCTGCCGGAGGATCTCCACGGCGCGGTCGCGCCATGCCCCGCGCTCCCCGCGCCCCGGCCTGTCCGTGCGGCGCCCATGGAAGCCTTCCCCGCCGTGGCAGGGCCCGCGGCCGTCTTCGTGGCCCGGACAGGGAGGCCGGTCCATCTTTTCGTGGGGGGGACGGACGCCGTCGTGCAGTTTCCTTTCCAGGTGTTCGCACAGATCCGCGATCCGCTTCTGGATGCGGATGAAACGGTGCCAGTTCCCCTCGTGCTGCGCTCGTTCCTGCAGCGCCTGGAGCTCGTGGATCTCCCGGATGAGCTGGTCGGGATCGGGGGCGGCTTCGGTTGCCGGAGCGAAGAAACCGGCCAGGACGACAAGGCCCGCCAGGACGAACAGGGAATTCCGGATCATGACTTCCTCCTCTTTCTCGTTTACGTTCTCCGCCTTGCGATTTACGATGACTACCAGCGTACCATGAAATCCGGCGTGCAGGAGGTTCTTTCGTGTGGGAACGACGGGAATGCGGGCGCCTGCGGGATCTTCTCCGGAAGCGCGGCACGGCCATGGAAGGGGACCCGGCGGTGGAGCGGGAGATCCTCGAGCGGTTCCAGGACGATTGCGCGGTCATGATCCTGGATTCCAGCGGGTTCACGCGGCTGACGCAGAAGCGCGGCATCATCCACTTCCTCGCCCTGGTCGTCGCGATGCACGACCAGGCGAAGCCGATCCTGGACGCCCATCATGCCTTGTGCCACTGGGCGGAGGGGGACAACCTCTACGCCGTCTTCCCGACCGCGCGGCTCGCCGTCGAGTGCAGCCTCGCCATCCAGGAAGCCGTCACGGCCTCCAACAGCACCCGGCCGCCGGCGGAGCGGCTGGAAGTCTGCATCGGGGTCGGCGCGGGACGGATGCTGAGGATCGGCGATGAAACGGTGTTCGGCGACCCGATGAACCTCGCGAGCAAGCTGGGGGAGGACATCGCCGGGCCGGGCGAGGTCCTGGTCTCCAAGGCGGCGCGCACGGAGATCGGAGACCAGCGTTCCGATCTCGAATTCGTTCTCCTGCACGAAAGCGTCTCCGGCGTGGACCTGGAGTTCTTTTCCGTCCGGCGCAACGCCTGAACGGGGAGGAAAGCCGACATGATCGTGTTCGCCCACGGCCTGGAGGGAAGCCCGCACGGGACGAAGGTCCGCGCGCTCCGGGAAGCCGGCTTCGAGGTGGTCGCGCCCGACGGCCGCGGACGGGACCTCGCCGCGCGCGTGGCCGGTCTCCAGGAGGCGACGGCCCGGGGAGGCGTCGTCCTGGCCGGCTCCAGCTACGGGGGGCTTGCGGCGGCGTTTCTCGCCCAGCGGTTTCCGGAACGCTTCACCGGCCTTCTTCTCTGCGCGCCGGCCTTCAACCTGGCGGAGGCGCCCGCCGACCGCCCGGAGACGATCGTCGCCCCGGCGGGGCTGGAGACCATCGTGATCCACGGCCGAGCTGACGACATCGTTCCGGTGGAGGTGAGCCGGGCGTACCGCGACCGCTCGGGACCCCACGTCACGCTCCGGGAGGTGGACGACGGTCACCGGCTGGCGTCGTCGCTGGACGCGATCCTCAAGGCGGCGCGGACGCTGGAGGGCTAACCATGATGATAACGAGGGGACCATTCTTTTCTAGATCGAAAATCTGTTCCGAAAATTCGGGACAAACCACGATCGATGACCGCCTTGGAGGGCGAGCCTCCCGGCGAGCCACATCGGTGGGCTCGAGGGCCCGCCGACGCCTGGCTTGCCCATAGGCAGGTGGAAGAATTCGCCCTTGCCGTACATCAAGGACCTCACGGTCAGCCGAGCCGAATGAAACCGGCGAATTCTTTCACAGGCTCTGAGTTCCAGATGTCCATCTGCGATCCCTGCGTTGGGATCCTTCTCGAGATTCCTTGCGGGGCGACTCGTTGCTTCGTACCGTTTTCTTGGCAGGGGGGCCTGGGTAGGGTCCTTCGTCACGATTCGCTGGACGAGGAGGTGTCGTGCGTTCGAGCAGACCGGTTCGAGGCAGCGCGTGGGCGCTGGCAGGGTCGCTGGTGTTCCTCGTGTGTGGCGCGGCCCGGGGCGCGGGGGCGGAGCGGATCGATCTCCTGGGCGATGCGAGGTGGGAATTCCGCGTCGAGATCGAGAAGGAGCTCTCCCCGTGGGGGGACGCGGCGGTTCTTCGCGCGGGCAAGACGGCGCGGATCTTCGCCCGGAAGCGCTTCGTCGTGGAGGCGCCTTCGCGTTTCGCCGCGCTCGAGGCCTTCGGCTCCCACAAGGGGTACCTCTGGCTCAACGGGAAGCGCCTGGAAGGCCCGGTGAAGGGCATGCGCTACGAGCGGATCCCGGCGATCGATCCCGGTCTGCTCCGCGAGGGGGAGAACGTCTTCCAGAAGACCTGGAGCCTGCGGGGGAAGGAGGACGGCGAGGTCCGCCCCGAGGTCAACGCCAGGCTCTTCGGCCTTCCGCCGGAGGCGCTGGACATCCAGACCGGCCCCATCCTCGGCTACGCCTCCCCGCGCGTCTTCACGGTGACGTGCCGCACGAACATGGTCGCCCGGGCGTGGCTCCATGTGGGCGAACGGACGCTGGCGTCGCGACCGGGCCTTCTGCACGCCTGGACGGTTTCCGGTCTCGATCCGTCCACCCCCTACGTCTACTTCATCGAGATCGCGCGGGACGGGCATCCCTTCACGCGCCGGACCGCAAAGCGGACGGTGCGGACCCTGCCCGCGTCGGGGCGCTTCGAATTCGCGGTGCTGGGGGACAGCCGCACGTTTCCCGAGACGTGGGGGAAGGTCGCCCGCGCCGTCCAGGAGGCGCGGCCCGTCTGTTCGGTCTTCGTGGGGGACATGGTCACCGACGGCCGGAACGACTGGGAGTGGGACCTGGACTATTTCCGGCCGGCGAAGGCGTACTTCGCCACGGTTCCCTACTTCGCCGTCATCGGAAACCACGAGCACGACGCGCCGATCTTCACGCGCCTCTTCCGGACGCCCGGCGGGGGCAAGCGATGGAAGCTCGCGTTCAACGGCGTTTTGTTCATCGGCATCGACGGCAACGAGGACTGGACGGCGGGAAGCGCCAACCTCCGATGGCTCGAGAAGACGCTCGCCTCCTCGGAGGCGAGGTTCATCTTCCTCTTTTCCCATTATCCGCCCTGGTCCTCGGGGGGCCACGGCCGGTCGGGGCGGGACGGGCGTCCCCGGGAGCGCTCGGTGCGCATGGCGCGTGAGACCCTCCTTCCCCTGATCTCACGGCACGGCGTCACGGCCCTGTTCGCCGGCCACGATCATTTCTACGAGCGGTCGGAACCCGGCGGGACGACGGTCGTCGTCACCGGAGGGGCGGGAGCCCCCCTCTACCCCGCCCTCCCCTTCGGAAAGAAGCAGAACCCGCATTCCAAGGTCTGCGAGTCCGATTACCACTACTGCATCCTCACCGTGGGCGACGCCATCTGCACCCTCCGCGCCAGGAACCTCGAGGGGGAGCTCATCGACACGCGCATCTGGAAGGCGCGCGAGGGCTCGACGCGGCAGCATTAGGGGCTGTCGGTCTCCGGGTCCGCGGGCAGTTCCACCACGAAGCGCGCTCCGCCCCCGGGCCCGGATTCCGCCCGGATCTTCCCGCCGTGCCCCCGGACGATGCCGTGGCAGATGCTGAGCCCCAGGCCCGTCCCCTTGCCCACGTCCTTGGTGGTGAAGAACGGGTCGAAGATCCGGGGAAGGACGTCCTCCTGGATGCCGGGCCCGTCGTCGGTCACGGACGCCTCGATCCAGCCTCCGCGTCGGCTCATCGAAACCGTCACGGACCCCCTTCCCCGGTGGCTCTTCACCGCGTGACAGGCGTTGTGGAGGAGGTTCACGAAGACCTGCCGCATCGCGCCCCGGTCGCACGTGATGGTTGCGCTCCCCGTCGCGCCGTTCCTCGCCATCTCGATCCCGTCGTCCGCGACGCCCAGCCGGACCATCTCGATGGCCTCGTCCACGATGTCCAGAAGATCGGCGGGCCGGCGCTCCTCGTCCCCCGCGTGGGCGAAATGGAGGAGCTTGCGGACGATCTCGCGGCAATGCTCGGCCTGCTCGAAGATCTTCTGAAAGTACGCCCGGGCCTTTCCTTCCGCGAGATTCATGGCGCCGAACTCCGACATGCCCAGCATGCTGGTCAGCGGCGTGTTGATCTCGTGGGCGACACCGGCCACCAGCTCGCCCATGGCGGCCAGCTTCTCGCTCTGCACCAGCTCCGCCTGGAGCTTCCGGATCGGACGGAGGTCGCGGAACACCGCCACGTTGCCCGTCCTCTTCCCCCGGCCGTCGACGAGATGCTTGTACGTGGCGGACACGGGGACCATCTCGCCCGACGCGTTCCGCAGGCCGATCTGGAAATCGGCCCGCGACGTCGTCCCCGCCCTCGCCATGCTGCGCTCGGGACTGTCCTCCCCCTCCAGGAAGTCCCAGATCGGGCGGTCGACGATCTCCTTCTCCGGCGCTCCCGACATCTCCAGGAAAGCGCGGTTGACTTTCTGGATCGCCCCCGTCTCGTCCAGCAACGCCACGCCGTCCGGAAGGGCCGCCATGACCTCCGAGGCCGCCTGCTCCGGCGACATGACCAGGAAGCGGTACCGCAGGACCCCGTAGGCGATCACGAAGGAGAAAACGACCGTCCCCATGTAGGCCTCGCCCACGAAAAACCCTTCCGACGTCGAGGAGAGGAAAAACTCCATCACGCCGAACAGGACCGCCGGAACCACCGGTGCCGCCGCCAGCGTCCAGGCCTGCTTGCGCTCGCGCTCGTCGCGTATCCGGGCCTGGAAGCCCACGAGAAGACCCACCCCCAGAAACGCGGCCGCGATCCCCCAGCCCACGATCACCGGATACCCCGCGCCCGTGACCACGCTGGAATGGCCCCCCGAGAACGCGAACCCCTCCGCCACCCAGGACGTCGACGGGATCGAGAGGAAAAGCGCGACCCCGGCGCCGTCGATCACGATTTCGGGAACGCGCCAGGCCCTCAGGCGGAACCTCTCCCGCACGCCTTCACGGAGGAACAAAACGGCCATCCTGAGGTACAGCGCCGCCGTCGCCATGGCCCCCAACATGGCCATGGAAAAGAAGACCTTCGCCGGGCCCGGCTCCGTGGACAGGTACCGAAGGACGATGCCGCACCCCCAGAGCCACGTCGCCACGGACCACGCCAGAAACGTCCGGTTGACGGCGTCGGCGGGATTCCGGCCGAACGTCGCGGCGGCCGTGTAACAGCTCACCGCGACGCCCACGAGAATGGCCAGGATGTTCAGTTCCATCTCGTAACGTCAAGCAAAGAGGGAGGTTGGGATTCGCTCCCGCACGGCGAGTATACCCTGCGAACGCGGCCAATTGAAACGGATTCGCCTGTTTGGCCCATGCAAGGGCTATGGCGGACTTCGGTTTCGTGCCTGACTACGAGGTCAATGCCCTCCTGCGCGGTGACCTCGTCGTAAGCCACGGAGCCGAAGGCGGCGTGGCGGGACTCGCGGCGCCGGCGCGGCTTCGTTGCTCTCGGTCTTCCGGCTTCCGACGCTCAACGGCCTTCCGTCGGCGCCAGGCGGAGCACGGTCCCTTCGGCGCTCTCACCCGCCGGAACCTCCACGGGCCCCGTTTCGGCCGCGAATCCCTCCGCCCGCGCGAACAGCCGGTACGAACCCGGCGGGACCCCCTCGAAGCGGAAGCCCCCCGACGGCGCCGACCAGGTCTTGAAGGAAAGCCGCGCCCCCGTCGCCGTGACCTCGACCCCTTCCTGCCCGACGCCCTCGTACGCCACCCTTCCCGCAAGGCGCCCCAGCCGGCGAAGCGTCACCGTGAACGCCCCCGCCCCCGGCTCGATGTCCGGGAACAGCGCCGACCCGAAACCCTCCGCCCGGACGGCGAGGGACACCGCCCCCGGCGGCAGGCCGTCGATGCGAAACCGCCCGTCTTCCCCCGTCTGCGCCTCGGCCCCCGCCCCCGTTGCGCTGGAAGCCCGGACCCGCGCCCCGGACACCGGACGCGCCAGGCGATCCTGCACCCGGCCCTCCAGACGCCTCCCGCCCCCCAGCGTGATGTCCAGGATCGCGTCCTCCCCCTCGCCGGCATGGAACCGGACCCGCGACACCTGGTACCCCGGGGCACGCGCCGCCGCGGCGTGGTCCCCGAACCCGAGGTGTTCGACGCCGTACGCCCCGTCGCTTCCCGCGGTCGCGGGAGGGTAGAGGTGCGAGAGGTCCGGCGTCGGGCCGATCCGCTGGACGAGAACCTCGGCGCCGGGCACCGGACGTCCCCCGGGCGTCACGACGGTGCCGCGCAGGGCGATCCCCGGCCGCATCAGGATATCCGCCCGCGACGTCGTTCCGCGGCGCGCGCGGAGACGTCCGAACACCGCGGGAGCGAACCGGGGATGGTCGGCCTCGAGCGAGATCGTCCCGTGCAGGACGTCCATCGCGTAGGCGCCGGTCTCGTCCGTCTCGGCCAGCACCGGCGAGGCGCCCCGCCGGACCGCCTTCACGGTCGCGCCGGACACGGGGCGCCCCTGCCCGTCGCGGACCGCGCCCGAGACGCGCGCGGACACCGAGAGGGGGAGTTCCAGCTCGGGATCGAAGGATCGGATGCGGAGCACTCTCGGGGAGGCCGGGCTCCGAACGTAGCCGGGCGCCTGCAGGTCGAAGCGGAACTCGCCGCGCGGCAGTCCGGCGAAGTCGCAGGCGCCGCCGGGGCCGCAGCGGGCGGAGAAGGTGCGTCCCGTGAGGGCGTGGGTCAGGGTGACGCGCGCGCCTTCGACGGGTTGCTGGCCGTCGCCGGCCAGGACGCGGAGGCGTGCGGTTGTGCTTTTTCTCAGGACGAGGTGGACGGTCGCCGGGGTTCCGGGGGAAACGCGGATCTCCTTCTCTTCGGGAACCAGGAAGGCACGGGAGCGCGCGGCGACCCGGGCCAATCCGGCGGGGGCCTCGATCTCGAAGGCTCCGCGGCGGTCGGTCCGGGCGGATCGCGTCCAGGGGTCCTCGCCGTCTCCGGAAGCGGTCACGCCGATGCCTGCGAGCGGTTTTCGATCGGGCCCGGTCACGTCGCCGCGGATCAGGCCGGTGGGCCGTTCCTGGGTGGGGGCGCGGCTTGGATCGGGTCCGGGGCCCGGCGTCCGCATTCCGTTCCCGTCGCGTCTCGAGGCGGATTCCGCGCCGTCGCCGTCTTCGTTCCCGCCGCGGATCGTGTCCGGGTACTCGTCGGCGAGGAGGGAGACGGCGACCAGGACGGCGAGCGCAGCAAGGGCGGGCGGCAGGAGGAGGCGCGCGAGGGTCTTCGCTGTCATGGGGCGGTTCCTCGTGGTGGGAGACGCGGTTCCGATTGTAATGAACGCGTCCGTAGAATTCTTCCATGAAGGGGAGCTACGAAAAGGAAGGGAGGACCATGACTTGTTTGCAGCGCAAAACGCTCTGCCTCGATCCATTCGCGCTGTAGCCGATTTCAGGTTGCCATCGCGTGGGGATTGTAGGATTTCGATTTTGGAGGGCGAACCTCCTGGTGAGCCCTTGAAAAGGGTCAGTGAAAAGGGTCAGTCCTAGGATCTCGCCGATTGTTCGAGTCTCCTTCGGAATTGATACAGGATGGCCCCTCTCCAGGTGCTCGGCGATCCACCGGTTGCCTACCGTGGTACGCTTCCGGATCAAACACGCCACGGGCATCATGGCAATACCAATATCCTAGGACTGACCCCTTTTATGAATTGGTTTAAATAGACTGTTCGATTCTTGACAAGTCTGAAAGTATCGGATATACTGACACTCAGGGTCCTTGGAGATGACCCATGTTCCCCAGAGAGACCATTGACGCCTTCGACGAATATCTGAGCAGCCGCGGGCTCTCGCTCGAAGCCGTGATCGTGGGCGGAGCTGCGCTGGGCCTGCTCGGTCTCACCCATCGGCAGACCCGGGACGTGGACGTGCTCCATCCCCAACTCCCCGAGGGAGTCGCCGAGGCAGCGGCCGACTTTGCCAGGGAAGAGGGGATGCGCGGTCACGCCCTTGCAGAGGATTGGCTGAACAACGGGCCCGTCCGCTTGAAGGAGGTCTTGCCGTCTGGCTGGAAGGACAGGCTTCAGCCGGCATTTCAGGGAAAGGCCCTCGTGCTCTCGGCCCTGGGCCGATCCGACCTGCTGAAGGACAAGCTGTTCGCCCTCTGCGACCGGGGCACCGACTTCCCCGACTGCATCGCCCTCGCCCCAACGGAAGCGGAAATCTCAGAAGCGCAGCGCTGGGTCGAGGTTCAGGACGGGAATCCCCTCTGGCCCGACCACGTCCGCAAGACCCTGGACGACCTGCGCAGGAGGCTTGGCCATGGCGTTTAGCCGAGTCCACCTTCCTGCGGAGCGCCCGGCATCGCGCAAGCTGACCCGAGAGATGGCGGGCTTGGGCATGAACTTCGCCGCCACGCCCTTGCGTGACGCGAACATCGAGAACACCCTGCTTTTCGCATCGGAGGCGGGAATGCTCGAGCACGACCTGCGGGTGCTGGGCGTGCTCGTCCACTGGATTGAGGTGCACGGCGCCCGCATCAACGCCGACCGTCTCGCGCGCGCCGAGTCGCGGCACGCCGCCCCCAGGATCCGGGCCTTCTGGGCGGCCGTGGGCACCTGGCTGGGCAAGGACCGCCGCCTGGCCAGGCTCGCGAAAGGCTACACCGGCCCCCCCGTGGACCTGCTTTCCACGGGAACGGACTTCCAAATCGCCCGGCTGGGCGAGGACGAGCGCTTCGCCGGCACCTGCCTTCGCGTTCCCGCCGGGACCCTGAGGAAGAGGAAGGGAGACGTCCTCTCGCCCGTGGAACTGGCGCGCCTGCACGCCGGCTATCGCAACCGCATCCTCATGGGCCCCAGCTGGCGTGCCGACGTGTGGACCGTGCTGGAGAGAGACCCGAACCTGTCCGTGGCCCAAGTCGCGAGAAGGGCGTACTGCGCCTTTGCCACGGCTTGGCAGGTGAGGCAGGACTTCGATTTATTCACCCAATCGGCATCGGGAAGAGGGAGGAGGACCGCAACCCGTTCCAGGGCAGGCAGTAAGGCTTTTCCGTAATAAAAGGGGTCAGTCCTAGCCCGGATTATTCATGAAGACGTAGCGAGGTTGCCGCAAGTGCCTGAGATGCGAGGAGCAAGACGATTCCGGTCCGGAGCGTGGCCAAAGCGCCACGTGAGGGCCGG
>Ga0180434_10007259_pt1 | contig 12510 bp, 9 predicted proteins | sample SS_ome_7_FD_132453 | JGI IMG/M metagenome (GOLD analysis project Ga0180434, IMG submission 132453) | Hypersaline lake sediment archaeal communities from the Salton Sea, California, USA - SS_1_D_2 metaG | ecosystem: Environmental > Aquatic > Non-marine Saline and Alkaline > Hypersaline > Sediment... | reverse complement strand
GATTGGCAAGTACAACGTCAGTATCCTCGGTGAGATTAACGACCTGTACATCTACGACTTTGGCATCTTCATCGAGGTCGCACCTGACGAAGAGCAGCGTGCGCAGCTTGAGGCCAATATCCAAATGGCTTTGAGCAAGGGCGACATCAACCTCGAGGACGCCATCGACATTCGTGAGCTAAAGAATATTAAGCTTGCGAACCAGTTGCTGAAGGTCAAGCGCATTGCCAAGCAGGAGCGCGAGGAGCAGATGGCGTTGCAGCAGCAGGCTATGCAGCAGCAGGCCAATATGCAGTCACAGCAGTTGGCTGCGCAGACGGCCATGCAAAAGATTCAGGCTGAGTCGCAGGGCAAGATGCAGGTCAAGCAGGCCGAGATTGCATTTGAGATTGAGAAGATGCAGGCCGAGGCGCAGCTCAAGGCACAGCTTATGGAACGCGAGTTCCAGTATCAGATGCAGATTGCTGGCATCCAAGAGCAGGGCTTGCAGGCCCGTGAGGACAAGCGCGAAGACGCCAAGTCCAAGCGCATCAGCCAACAGAATACTGAGCAGAGTAAGTTGATTGACCAGCGGAAGAACAACTTGCCTCCAATGAATTTCGAGTCGAATGAAGACAGCTTGGACGGCTTCGACTTGGCAGAATTTAGTCCGAGATAAATAATATAATTTTACAGCAATGGAAATCAAAGTCCGTGAAGTGAACGAGGTTGAATCCAAGTCTACCCAAGAGGTGGAGCAGGAGCTCCTTGAGAAGCATGAGGCAGAGCAGACTGACGAGCAGCCTGTTCAGGAAGAAACTGTCGAAGAGCCAGCCGGGCTCTCCGAAGATGACGTGCGTTCTTTTTTGAGCGAGCGTTACGGTCGAGAGATTGCCTCTCTAGATGAGTTGGCAGAGGCGAGGGAAACGGCGCCCGAGCTGCCCGAGGACGTGGCGGCTTACTACAAGTTCAAGCAGGAGACGGGTCGCGGCTTGGAGGACTTCATGAAAGTCAACCGCAACCTTGACGAAGTCAACGGCGACGCCCTGCTGAAAGAATATCTCCTTCTCACTGAAGACGGCCTCGACTCTGAGGACGTGGACATGATGATGGAGGAGTACACATACGATGAAGACCTCGACGACGAGGCCGACATCAAGAAGGCCAAGTTGGCCAAAAAGAAAGCGATTGCTAAAGCGAAGAAATACTTCGAAGAGCAGAAGGAGAAGTATCAGGCCCCTCTTGAGTCAAGGGGTGCCGCGTCTCTGGAAGACTCCGAGGAGTACCAAGCGTACAAGCAATACGTTGAACAGGCGAAGACGTACCAAGAGGAACAGAAGCGCAGGAAAGAGTGGTTTGACGAGAAGACGAATGAGGTCTTCTCCGATGGATTCAAAGGTTTTGAGTTCAGCATCGACAACAAATCCTACGTGTACACTCCCGGTGACCGCACTGAATTGAAGAAGCTCCAACAGACTCCGGAGGCTTGGTTGAACAAGTATCTGGATGACAAGGGCCTCGTCAAGGACGCTGCGGGATACCATAAGTCTTTGGCTGTCGCCATGAATCCCGAGAAGTTTGCCCAGTTCTTCTATGAGCAGGGGCAAGCTAATGCCGTGGACGATGTCATGCGCAAGACTAAAAACATCAACATGTCTGAGCGTGCGGCACCACAGTCTACGACGAAGGGAGGATTGAAAATCCGTGCCGTCAATCAAGATTCAGGCCGAGGCTTGAAGATTAAGACGCGGCGCACCACCTAACTCTTAGAAAACAGAAAACATGGCAGGTTCATTGCAAGCCACACCCGGGTTCGATTTGCAACCCAGTTCCGAGCAGGTAGCTCTCTCTACCAACTACATCACCAACTTCGACTTCCTCAACCAGTATCTCCCTGATACTTACGAGAAGGAGTTCGAGCGTTACGGCAACCGGACTGTGTCTGGCTTCCTCCGCATGGTTGGTGCTGAGATGCCCACCAACTCCGACATGATTAAGTGGGCGGAGCAGGGGCGTCTGCACACCAAGTACGTCGACTGCACGTCTGCCGCCGCCGCCGCCGCCAACACGGCTACGTGGACGGTAAACGACACCCTTACCCCCGGTACTGGAGGCATTTCCATCCGCGTGGGTCAGACGGTGTTCATCACCGACAACACCGCAGCAAGCGGCCTCTCCAACAAGGCTGTTGTAACTGCTGTGGATACCGCTGCCGGAACTTTCGACGTGGCCTACTACGAGGCTACTGGTCAGGCTGTTGCTGCCGCTGTTGATTGTACCGTGATGATTTACGGTTCCGAGTTCAAGAAGGGCACCAACGGAATGGTTGGCTCTCTCGAGGCTGACGACGTCATCTTCGACAACAAGCCCATCATCCTGAAGGACAAGTACGCTGTGTCTGGTTCCGACATGGCTCAGATTGGATGGATTGAGGTCACGACCGAGAACGGCGCTACGGGCTACTTGTGGTACCTGAAGTCCGAGCACGAGACCCGTCTCCGCTTCGACGACTACCTCGAGACCGCTATGATTGAGGCTGTGCCGGCTGGTACCGGTTCCGGTGCTGAGGCTGCCTTGAGCTCTGCGTCTGCTGCTGGTACCATCAACGCTGGTTCCGAGGGCATCTTCTACGCCGTCGAGAATCGTGGTAACGTGTGGTCCGGTGGTATCCCGTCCACCCTCGCTGACTTCGATTCCATCATCGGACGTCTGGACAAGCAGGGTGCCATTGAGGAGAACGTCCTCTTCGTGAATCGTGAGATGAGCTTCGACATCGACGACATGCTGGCTGCACAGAACAGCTACGGTGCCGGCGGTACGAGCTACGGTCTCTTCGACAACGACGAGCAGATGGCCCTCAACCTTGGCTTCACGGGCTTCCGCCGTGGTTACGACTTCTACAAGTCTGACTGGAAGTACCTGAACGACCCGACGATGCGTGGTGACCTCACCAACGGTGTTGTCAACGGTTTGCTGGTTCCGGCTGGTAGCACCACGGTCTACGACCAAGTGCTCGGCAAGAACGCCAAGCGTCCGTTCCTCCACGTCCGCTACCGCGCTAGTGAGACCGAGGACCGTCGGTACAAGACGTGGATTACCGGTTCTGCTGGAGGCGCTATGAACAGCGACCTCGACGCGATGGAAGTCCACTTCCTCTCCGAGCGTGCTGTTTGCGTCATGGGCGCCAACAACTTCTTCCTCTTCGAGGGATAATCTGAACTGGATAAGGGGGCCACAAAGGGTGGTCCCCCTATCCACCTTAATTACAATAGATATGAATAAAGACAAGACTTACCGTCTGAAGCGTGACGTCGCGCCCCTAGCCTTTATGATTCCCGGTCGAGGCAGCCGGAACCAGCCCCTCCTGTACTGGGACGAAGAGCGCGGAGAGAACCGCGTTATGCGGTACGCCCGCAACCAGAAGAGTCCCTTTGAGGACGAGCAGGACGGCAACGCCATTGTGGAGCCCATCATTTTTGAGGACGGTCTCCTTAGCGTTCCCCGCACGAACCCTGTGCTCCAGAAGTTCTTGGACATCCACCCTATGAACGGCAACCGCTTCGAGGAAATCAACCTCGAGCGTGACGCCGAAGCTGAGGTGGAGCAGATGAACCTTGAGGTCGATGCGCTCATCGAGTGCAAGTCTTTGACGCTGGACCAGCTCGAGTCTATGGCCCGCCTTATGCTTGGCGTAGACCCTTCGAAGTACACTACGGCTGAGCTTCGCCGCGATATGTTGGTGGCTGTACGCCGCGACCCCGAGCACTTCCTTACGTTGGTCAATGACCCCGACGTGAAGTTGCAGGGTCAGGTACAGCGGTTCTTCGATGACGGCCACCTTTCCTTCCGCCGCAACAAGACTGAGATTTGGTACAACGGTCCGACCAACAAAAAGAAGTTGGTCACGGTGCCACATGGCCAAGACTACCTCTCCGTTGCGATTTCCTATCTACTTAGCGACGAGGGCCTTGAGCACCTCCGTGCCCTCGAGGCGTTGACGCAGGAGTGAACACCTTACGATAAAGAAAAGGCCACCTTCGGGTGGCTTTTTTTTTGGACCTTCGAGTCATGAAGAGATGGCTCCTACTCCTTTGGTTCCCAACGGCTTCGTACGCGCAGTGCGACTTGGCCATCACTGACGTAGACTTGGTTTCGGGCACCGTTACTGTGACGTTCAACAACACCACCAACTGTGGTGGCACGGGCGGTCCCGACGGCGTGTCGGAGATTCAGTTTGGCTTCCAAGCTTTGGACGGGGACTGCAACGCCATGAACGTAGGGTGGGACTTCCCGACTGGGCTGTCCATCCCCGACGACAATAACCATCCCGGATGGATATACTCGTCCACTACAACGGAGGACGCATTCAACTGGACCAACCTGTACGACGATTCTGTGGACCCGCCATACTATGCCGGCGAGGTCGTGGACTTCCCGATATACAACGTGTACCAATCTACTGACGGTGGCATTTGGTATCAGATGGAGGACCTACTGGCGTACTGGATTGACGAGGGGTACAGCATTCAGGTCGTCATCTGGCAGATTAGCTATGGCCCAACCATGTATGCTGCCGACGGGGGCTGGGCTGAGGTTGGCGTCAACGGTGACGGTACGTCGTGGGGCAGCGGGCTGTATGAGGACGGGAACTTCCTCGACAACTGGTACATTATCGGCCCGTGCGGGGAGTGCGTTCCAGAGGTGGTCACAGATACGGTGTATGTAGAGCTACCACCTGATACCACCTACGTAACGGAGTACGACACTACATACGTGCAGCTCCCTCCCGACACTGTAGAGACCCTAGTCACAGATACGGTTGTGCAGTACGACACAACATACGTGCAGCTTCCGCCCGATACGGTTGTTGTTATTGATACACTGCCTGTCCCCATCTACTGGTACTTCTACGACACGACGTATATCGAGCTACCCCCCGATACGGTGGTGCTGTGGGACACGGTCACGTCATACCTGACCGACACGGTATACGTGACGCTCTTAGACACCATTATCGTTGAAGTAGATTGCGAGACGGGGGAGGAGTGTCTCGAGGTTATTGAGTGTCCCATATACGCTCCTAATGCCTTTACGCCTAACAATGATGGTGTCAACGACACGTGGTTTGTGGATGCACCGGAGGACTGTTGGGACAACGTGAACGTCAAGGTCTACTCACGGTGGGGCGATTTGGTTTGGAAGTCCATCTCTTTCGGCGAGCGTTGGGATGGTGGTTACGATGTGGCATACGTGCGTGACGACGTGTATACCTACCACTTTATCGCTCGCAATACATACACCAATCAGTGGGTTGAAAGGACTGGCCATGTAGTGGTATTGAGATGATTATCTTTAGAGGATGATTAACTCGGTCCGTCAAACGGTATTGTCGGTTCTCAACAAGAACAACTACGGATACATTTCCCCTTCGGACTTCAACCTGTTTGCCAAGCAGGCCCAGCTCGAAATCTTCGACGGCTACTTCAAGGAGCTCAACCAAGTCATCAACGCGGAGAACGCCCGCATGTCGGGCACGGAGTATGCGGACCTCAACAAAGGTGTCCGCGAAGCCATCGACATTTTCTCTCGTACGGCTGACCTCGCCCTCGTTGCCGACAACACTTTCCGGGTTCCGACCCCCGCGACTACGGGGGACGACTACTTCCTCATCAACAAGGTTTTGGCGAATGGCGTTGAGGCGGAGCGCGTCACGCACGGAAAGATTACGCTTTTGAACAGCAGTCTTCTTACGGCCCCTTCGGTGCAGTACCCGGCGTATACTCTGGAGGGAGACCTACTGACTTTGTTTCCGAACACCATCGATACGCAGGGCGATGTGTCTGCGCAGTACATCCGCTACCCCTTGGACCCGCAGTGGACGTACGTGACTTTGGCCAACGGAGAGCCTGTGTTCAACCAGAGCGCCGCCGACTACCAAGACTTTGAGCTGCCCATCGAAGACGAGCCACGGCTCGTGTACCGCATTTTGCAGATGGCTGGCATGAGCATCCGCGAAGGGGATGTATACCAATACGCTAACGCCGAGGAAGCCCAGAACTGATGCCATATCTAGCCAACGACTACGTCTATTACGAGAACGACGGTAACGCACCTGAAGATGCCAACTGGGGCAGCTATCAGTACGTTACGTTGCAGGACATCGTAACCAACTTCCAGCTCATGTACATGGGCAACCGTTCCTTGGTCAACAACGAGGAGCGGTACAAGGTCTTGTTCCATGCCAAGCGTGCCATCCAAGAGTTGAACTACGATGCGTTCAAGGAGGTCAAGGTTTTGGAGCTCAACGTCTGCGACCAGCTCCGCTTCGTGCTTCCTCCCGACTATGTCAATTGGGTTCGCATTAGCCTGTATAAGGACGGTTTGCTTCGACCGTTAACGGAGAACGTCCAGACGAACTTCAGCTCTGCGTACCTGCAAGACAACGAGTGCCGCATCCTGTTCGATGAGCAGGGAAACATCTTGCGCCCACAGAACTCGACCATTGACTACGACCGCATCAAGGGCACCAAGAAGAGTATCTACCTGAACAAGAACAACGAGTTCGACGGGCAGTTTGGATACGAGTACGAGGGCCATTGGTATTTCGACTACGACATCGGCGCTCGGTATGGCTTGAATACGGAGACGGCGAATCAGAACCCGACGTTCAGTATCGACCGCAAGGGCGGCGTCATCAACTTCAGCAGCGACATCGCCGACGAGCTTGTCATCCTCGAGTATGTCAGCGACGGTATGGAGGCTGGCGACAACTCATCCATTACGGTCAACAAGCTTTTCGAGGAGTACGTCTACGCATACATCAACTACTCTATCCTTGACGCCAAGCTGGGCGTACAGGAGTATATCGTGAACCGCGCTCGTAAGAAGAAGAACGCCTTGTTGCGCAACGCCAAGATTCGCATCAGCAACATCCATCCGGGACGATTGCTTATGAACCTGCGCGGTCGCCACAAGTGGATTAAGTAATGGCAAATCTGGTAAGGAACTTCATCAAGGGCCGGATGAACAAGAGCGTCGACGAGCGCCTTGTTCCGAACGGAGAGTACATCCATGCTGAGAACATCCGCATGGGTTCTACCGAGGACTCCGAGATTGGTGCCGTAGAGAACAGCAAGGGCAACACCCAGCTCACTACGCTGGTGTATCCCGACACGGGTGACGCGCTTAGCGACGATGCCACCTGTATTGGCTCGTATGCTGATGGAGCTGAAGAGACCATCTATTGGTTTGTTCACGACCCTTCTTTCACCGCTGTTGGAGCTACGGGTAAGTTGGACATGATTGTCTCGTACAACATGCGCAGCGACCTGCTTACGTACCATGTTGTCAGCATCGACGACCCCACAGACCCTACCGATACGCGTACGACGCTCAACTTCAACCCGCAGTATCTGATTACTGGCGTTGATTTGGTTGACGACCTGCTGTTCTTCACGGACGACTACAACGCTCCGCGTCGTATCAACGTCACCAAGGCGTACCCACAGCCGGGCGCCCCTACCCATCTTGATAGCGGTCTCTTGGCAGACGACATCCTTGTCATCAAGCGCCCACCTGCTGACGCCCCAGAGGTGGAGACACAGATTCTTGACGGCGACCGCAACAACTATATGGAGGACCGTCTGATTTGCTTTGCCTATCGGTATGAGTATGAGGACGGAGAATACTCTGCGACTTCTCAGTTCAGCAGCCCCGCTTTCGTGAGCAAGGACTTTGACTTTACGCCAGAGTCTTTTCTGAATGAGGGCATGGAAAACCTCATCAATAGCTGTGAGGTCACCGTTCGCACTGGCAGTGCATTGGTCAAGGGCATTGATATCCTGTTCAAGGAAATGGATGATAGTATCATCCGCGTCATTGAGAAAGTGGACAAGGCTACTGCGGCCTTGGCTGACAACTCTGACTATACCATCACGTTTGACAAGAGCAAGATTTTCACCCTCCTTCCAGAGAGTGAGATTCTCCGTCTTTACGACAACGTACCCCGGTTTGCCAAAGCCCAAACCATGATGGGCAACCGTTTGGTGTACGGAAACTATGTGGAGGGTTACGACCTGATTGACGAAAACGACCAGCCCATCAAGTTCGGGTATCAGGTTTTCGCAACTCGGGCGAACCTAGCCCCCGATGACAATGAGGGTAAGCCCTTGCGGAGTTTGCACAGCAACCGAAGCTATGAGATTGGCATCATCTATATGGATGATTTTAACCGCTCTAGTACGGTGCTGGTCAACTTCGGCAACGATGTTCAGCTCCCGTGTGCGAGCTCCATTTACAGCAATGGCATTCAAGTTCATATTCCTGCTGCTATGCGGGCGCCATATTGGGCCACTCGGTACAAGCTTGCCATCAAGGCCGACCGAGACCTGTATGAGACCATCTACACAAATATTGTAGAGGAGTTTCAAGGCCACGCTTATTTCCTTCTTGAAGGCGAGAACGCTGCCAAGGTAGAGGAGGGGGACCGGTATATCGTCAAGCGCGATGCTTCGGGGCCTATGACAACGTGTGCTTACGCTACGGTACTGGAGAAGAAGGCGTATGCTGCTGACGAGTTGGGTACGGGAAGTGTAGGTGGCACCTACATGAAAATTTTGCCCGACTTCAACGCCACCCTCGATGGCAGCAACCTGTTCCTTGGGCGTCAGTCTGCTGGCACCAACGGGGGGTCGGACCAAAATGCCATCACTACTGGTGCCGGAACATTCCCGGTTTTGATTTATTGTGGAACCGGTGCTACTGCCCCGACTGGACAGGAGTTTGAAACAGACGCAACTGCTGGACCCACCATTCCCGCAGGTAGTCGCATCAAACTAGAGATGAACTTCGTTCGTGAAGGGCGTGGTGACGCGGGTTGCGAGACGCGAACGATGGAGTTTGAGTTGGACTTTGTGGTCCAGAACGACCATGACTATATCTTCGAGTGGTTTGACGACCCAACTGAAGGTGTTCAAGATGCCATCGAAGCACAGATTGGATACTCTGGAGACCCGGATGAGACCATACCTAGTAACGCCTGTTACAATACGACAACAGCTACTGGTGGGGGGTCGTATTTGATGACGGCGTCTACGGACACCAACCAAATCCGGTTCTACACTGACAACGTAACCGCCCCCACTGACATTAGCTTTATTGCTATTGGAACCAATAGGTGTACCGGTGGTCTTGGTTCTGGCAGTAGCCCCAACCGTCGTTCTCGTATCAACGCGACGTGGACCATCATCAAAGCCAATGGCACCTTCGTCTTTGAGACGGAGCCTACTGACGCCCAGCCCGATTTGTGGTACGAGTCTGATGAGTCCTTTCAGATTGTGACTGACCCCGATGACGTTCGTCGGTACAGGGCCAACACTCAAGACCAAACGGCTTCTCTTCCCGCGATTATTGACACGTCGTTTTTCAACTGCATCAGTTACGGCAATGGTGTTGAGAGCTACAAGATTCGTGACTCAGTGAGCGGGAAACCCATCACGTTGGGCAACCGTGTTTCTACTGTAAGTGCTCAGGATTACAGAGAGATTCGTCGCTTTGCAGACCTGACATACAGCGGCGTATACAACGATGAGACGAACGTAAACAAGCTCAACGAGTTCAACCTTGGCTTGCTGAACTTCAAGCCACTGGAGGACAGCTATGGGCCTGTAGAGAAGCTGTTCGGCAGGCGCACCGATATCCTCACGTTGCAGGAGGATAAGATTAGCTACGTCTTGGCAGAGAAGAACCTGCTTACCGACACCACCGGCGAGAGCGTTGTGGCTTCGGTTCCGGAAGTTCTGGGTACGCAGGTCGCCCGCGTCGAGGACTTTGGCATCAGCAACAACCCCGAGAGCTTCGCGGAGTGGGGGCCACACAAGTTCTTCACCGACGCCAAGCGCGGCTCTGTCATCCACCTCTACGGCGATGGGCAGAAGGAGCAGCTTATGGTCATCAGCGAGAACGGTATGCGGAGCTGGTTCCGCGACGAGTTCATCGAGAGCTTCAACACCCAAAAGCTCGGCGGCTACGACCCGTACATGAACGAGTATGTCTTGGCCAGCAACGAGGTGTTCTTGCCGGGCGAGGAGCCGTGCATCGAGTGCAATACGGTACAGACGTTCCTTCTAACTTCGGCGGGTGAGTCGTACTGCGTGGACCTAGGTAACGTGGTGGGCAACGCCACGGTGAGTTACAATGTCGTTCAGGCCAGCGGTACGGATAGTGCTGTGATTACGGCCAGCTATGACGGCACGGACACGGATTCTGGAACCATTGGTGACGGAAGCTCCGGTTCGTTTACCATCAACAAGGATGAGGTCGACGTCACCAGTGCGGACATCTCCATCAGCTACACTGGCACAGAGCGTTTTGTGGTTCAGGTCATCGTGAAGTGTCCGCAGGTCAACAATGTCACGGTGGTCTTGGCTACGTTGTCTCGACCCGAAGAAGCGAACCTTACGATTCACAGTCAGTACCAATGGTCTTCGGGAGACTTTACGTCGCCTGTCAGCAGTACGCCGGTGAAGTTCATTGACGATACTCCGGCTCCCTTGGTTTCTAGCTGGGTTGAAATTGAAGATGCTCAGGGTTCTAATCTGGTGCCTACCGACGGTAGCGACATCACGATGATTTACAACCGCATCTTCCCCGACAACTATACGCTTCGTACTTCGGATAGGTTCCGGTTGTTGCGGAGCAATACGCGGTATGCGGAGAGTCAAATAGCCAGCTTGCTTACTGACGTCTTGGCCAACGGTGACAATCAAACACCCACCGGAGCCGACCCCGAGTACACGGCAGACTTTACGATGCCAAGCACGGGCGACTACCTCTACCTAATCTGGGATTATTCGAACTGATGCCAAGCTATACTTTGACATACAGCCCGCCTGCTGAGGGGTGGCCTTCGTTCTACTCCTACGAGCCCGAATGGATTCAGGGTATGAACCAGTACCTGTACACGTTCAGTGGCGGCAATCTGTTTCGGCACAACACCAACGAGGTTCGCAACAACTACTACGGAACTTCGTACGATAGTGTTATCCAAAGCGTCTTCAACGACGAGCCCATCGTCAACAAGATTTTCAAGACGTTGGACATCGAGGGCAACCGTCCATGGTCGGCTACGCTCATCTCTGACCAGCAGGACGGGAGGTTCATCCCCGCTGCCCTGTTTGAGAAAAAGGAGGGTGACTTCTTTGCTTTCGTCCGCACCGAGAACAACGACCCTGCCGAACCTGACGACTATGCCCTGCGCACTTTGAGTGGCATTGGCGTAGGTACGGTTACTGTGCCCGGTCAGGTTGACTTTCCGCTTACGGTAAACATCGGTACCATTTTGAACGTCGGCGACTACTTCTACTATGCCGCCCCACCGAGCTACGATACGCTCGTTTACGCTGGCGTCGTGCAGTCGATTACTGTGGACTTGCCGGCTGGCATCAACCGCGTTGTCCATAACAACGCCGGTGCTCCTGACCCCGCTCTCGTGGCTCCACTTTGTATTGGCATTAAAGACCAGCAGGCAGAGTCGAACGGCTTGCTTGGGCACTATGCGGTGTTTACTCTGACTAACGACGACACCGAGGCGGTAGAGATGTTTGTAGCGAAGAGTGAGGTGATGAAGTCGTATCCCGGCTAAGCCTTACTTTTATGGTTGATGGAAGAGATTCTGCACCACGTTCACACCCAGCGGGGATTGCTTTGGGAATCCATTGAGGATTTGCAGAAGGCGCTCGTGGGACTGAACGAGACTGTAGAGCACCACACCGAAGCCATGCAGGCGCTTATGCCTGTGACCCACAAGCTTGAGAACGGTCTGTATACGCGTGAGATTTTCATGCCTGCCGGTCAGCTTGTGGTGAGCTTCATCCACAAACAGAACCACCCGTCTTTCTTTTTGCAGGGCGAGATGTCTTTGCTCCTCGACGACGGCAGCGTCAAGCGCGTCAAGGCACCCATGGTGGTGCATACCGAGGTGGGTACGCAGAGGGTGGCATACATCCACGAGGATACGAAGTGGGCATGCGTGTATCGCACCGATGCCAAGACCATTGAAGAGGCGGAGAAAGAGGTGTACACTATGGACTTCCGGGAACTTCCGGAGGCCGTAATTCAAAAGAAACTATGTCAGGTGTAATTCTAGCTACAGCTATCGGCAGCGGTGTCGCCGCTGCGGGCGGTACGGCAGCCGTTGTAGCCGCCGGTATCGGCGCGGGAACAACCATTTACGGTGGTGCCAAGTCTTTCAGCGACGCCAGCAAGGCACGCAAGCGTGGCGAGGCCGCGCAGCGGGCTGCGGACAAGGCCATCGAAGAGGCAAAGAAGCGCGTCGACGTCAACGTCTACGAGCAGTTGTCCATTGCCAAGGAGCCGTACGAGCTTATGCGTGAGGCGCAACTCGTTCAGGGAGCTACGGGTTTGCAAGCCGCTGTCGAGGGCTCAAGCCGTGGTGCAGCAGCTACAGCGGGCCGCATCCAAATGGCGCAGGGACAGCAGCAGGCGGCCATCCGTGCGCAGCAGGCCCAGCAG
>Ga0180434_10007256_pt1 | contig 12513 bp, 5 predicted proteins | sample SS_ome_7_FD_132453 | JGI IMG/M metagenome (GOLD analysis project Ga0180434, IMG submission 132453) | Hypersaline lake sediment archaeal communities from the Salton Sea, California, USA - SS_1_D_2 metaG | ecosystem: Environmental > Aquatic > Non-marine Saline and Alkaline > Hypersaline > Sediment... | reverse complement strand
CCTGGTTGTCGGTAGTATGGATCGTCAGCACCATCGGAGTTTCATCGTTGAAGGCCCCATCGCCATTGGTGTCACGGAACAAGGCGTAATTGGCTGCATTATCGATAATTGCTGATGCAAGCGGTTCGTTGTAGGTAACCGTAATCTGACCGGGATCGGCGCCGTTTGGATCGGCCTGCGGCGTGCTTGAACCGGCTGCAGGGTTGGTCGCGGCGACCTGGGGGCCCGCGGTATCGAGTGAGCCGCCATCGATCAGTACATTGACGTACAGATCGTCAAACGATCCCGAGCCCGCACCGTCGAGGCCGCCTATCCAGTCAGGTCCCACGTAGTTGAACATCGCGACGTCAGTCAGCGTGAAACTCTCATCGTTCGGCAGCGGTGTGGTCCAGTAATACTGTTCGATATCCGTTCCGTGGACGTCTACCGTCAGCAGTTGGGTGCGGTCTGCATCAGTGTATATTGCCGCCCGTGCGCGCCGTATGTCGCCGAAGTACGTAACTTCCACGTACAGCGGTGTTTCGCTCGGAAGGGTCTTGTTGGCCAGGTACGCATTGTGCCACATCGGGTCCGTGCCCGAACCCGAGACATAGATTCCCTCTGAATCATCGACGTGGGCTCCGATGGTTGCGGCGATGTTTCGGCCGGCCCAGTTGGTGCCGATGAAGTAGTTGAACTCCACAAAATCACCGGAATCCCTGACCAGGTTGGTATTACCGGACCAGTTGTCGGCCATGCAGCGGTCGGCGCCCATTTCGGCCAGGTTGTACAGTCCGAAATTGGCGACCTGGTAGAACGTGGTCGTCTCGACGATCGAGTCGATGACAATAGTGGCGCCGACCTGGAAGTAATCGTCGTCCGTAAGTGTTTGTCCCAGCGGCTTGGAGTAGCTCGACGGCTGGAAATCGTACGGATCCAGCGGGCCGCCGGGGTCGCAATCGGCGTAGACCTTCGACTGGTTCCACTCGGCGTCTATCGCTTCGGACCCGTTTGGGGCAAACAGGGCCGGCTCGCCGACCGGACCGGCGTACGTCCAACCGGCCGCTGCCGGGTTGCTGAAGTCCTCTGTGACGATAGGCGCCCAGACGGACGCAGTTGCAGTTGCGGACAGTGATATCGCATGCGGGTCCGGGGCGGTGGTGTCATTGTGCGACCATCGCAGTTCGGCGGCGTAGTCTCCCGCGGCAGTGGGGGCAAAAGTCACCTGCAGGACCCTGGTCTGACCCTCGGCGAGGTCGAAGGCCCCAACCGCGGGCGGTGTGCCTGTAATCTCAAAGGCGAACCCCGCGGCGCCAGGACCCGCGATTTCCACCCCCGTTACGCTCAGGACCTGCTGTCCATCGTTGCGGATCGTCACGTCGAGTACGTGATTACTGTGAACCAATTGTGTACCAAACTCAAGTGCATCGTCATTGTCCAGACCGCTGGATTCCTCAACAACCAGCTTGGGCGCAGAGAGTTCCGTACCGAAATTACCCCGCAGGATCACGAAATCTTCGAGATCGACGGTCTTGTCACTATTGAAATCAGCAGCAAGGCTGACTCCAGTTTGGCCGAACTGGCTGGCGAATATCGCGGAGTCAGCGGAGTTGACAACCATGTCACCGTTGGCGTCACCCGGCAGGTTCGATGAGGCATAGGCGTAGCATTCACCGGCCGGGGCGAGGGGGAGCGAATCGTGCAAAGGTTGCTCCCCGATCGTTCCGCTGAGCATCACCCGCGGCTCGAGAGGCTCGAATATCGGCAGGCAGAGACTGTCGATTGCTTGTTTGACCTCGTTCACGGAACCCTCCGATCTTGTCTTCTGGAAGAACACGCCTTAATGCGAAAGAGAATACGGCCCTCCGCGCCTCGCTCTCAGGAAGACACGCAGTATACCACAGGCTACCGTATATCAAAAGATATTCTTGTGCCGGTGGGCAGGAATCTCAGCCGGGGCAGGCCAGCGTCTGTTTTTCGGTCGGATCAGTTCATCTTATCGGGCAAGAGTAGTCGCCACCCGCCATTGGCCCGTGATCCGGCATGCGGTCAAGAACAGCTAAATCTCAAGTAGTTTTCTGGTATTTTTCTCTTGGTGGAATCCGATTTACGTGATATGATCCTTACCGGTCATAGTCGGTCAAGTTGAGGCTTCGGTTGCTGCGAGTTTTTTGTTTCTTGCTTTGCCGGCACGTCGCCCGCGTCCTGAACGCGGGCGGACAGCGCAAGACGTCATCAAGGTCCGGGCGCATTTGGGAGAGGATCAATGGAGCGTTTCTGTGTCGTTGTCTGTGGGGTTGCCCTGGTAAGCGGTCTGGTGGCATCGTCTGCACGTGCGGATCTTCCCCGTCTTCTAATCGTTCACACCGATGGCGGAGTTTCCGGAACAGTCGCTCCCGGCAGGTTTGATCCCAATGGGAATAGGTTTTCGACGGTGCAGACGCACGACGTGGTGGCAGAGGGCGTTCCCGAGTTGGACTACCTGACCGATTTTGACAGTGTTTTGGCCTATACCTCCCAGCCGATAACGAATGATACCGCCGCGGCGCTGGGGGACGTACTGGCTGACTACGTGGATGATGGCGGGGTACTCACGCTGTCGACATATGCGTTCCTCGGTGTGGTATACGGGGATAATTTTGGTATTAAGGGGGAAATTATGGCGCCAGGCTATTCGCCGCTGACCAGGAATTCCAACATTGTCGATGTCAGCGGCGCCCTGACGGCGATTCCCGGCGCCGCCGACGATCCGATCTTCACCGGGATCGATCTGCCATCCGTGAAGTACTTCCACAACAACCTCTTTGCCGCCCCCGGCCTCGACATCGACAGTGGCGCAACGCTGCTGGCAACTGACGCCCCGGGTGGCGACCACATGATGCTTGCTGTCAACTCCGATCGTAATGTGGTCTCCGCGAATCTGTATCCTGGCGATAAATACTCTCCTCTTGGCGTTCCGTACAACAACGATGAACTCTATAAACTCCTGACCAACACGCTCGATCCGGGGTTGAGGGTTATTCCGAGCCCCTCGGCGCTCGTTCTGGGAGCGATCGGTGTCGCCCTTGTCGGGTGGAATCGACGACGCGGGATTGATATGGCGCAGCCCGGATAAGCGGATCGCACCCAACATCAAATCTCTTGAGCAAGCCAAATCGTCCGGGACCACGAGGAACCGTCATTGTAGCCATGCGGGCCCATGGTTGCGGCGTCCCGCGGAGGAAGTTGGTTTTGGGGGTAATTGACAATTGACGGGTTGTCGACTATACGAAAGCTCTGGATGACGGAATCGACAGGGACAGTACGGGATGTTACCGCATCATACAGGCGATCTGGCACGTTGGCGGTTGCGGTCTGCTGGATAGTGGCTGCGGGCGCCGCAGTGGCGGGTGTTCCGGCCGGTGAGCGATCTGCCCGTGCGGCTGAAGGGCTGTCCGCCAGGATCGTCAGCAAGACCCGTAGGGAGATAAGCTTCAGCATCCAGGCGCCGCAAAAGACCGGCGATCGGACTCCCTTCACATACGCCATGGAGCGCCTGGTGTGGAATGGCAGGGTGGTCCAGGCGGCGCCGACAATGAAACTGGATGCGCGGACCGGGAAGTTCGCCTGGACGCCAACTGAAAGCCAGGCCGGTGCTTACGAACTGACGTTTATCATCAAGGACGCCTCCGGCGAGGAGTTCTGTATCAGAAAGCGGATCACCGTCGAGGCCGGGCCGATTGCATCGGGGCGGAGCAAAGTCGCCAAACTGCTGGGGCGGTGGTATGCAGAGGGAACCGCCGCGGGAAATACCGGTGATTTCTACGATAACCGCGATGGCGGGCATTCGAAGCTCAACACGAGCCTCTTTCCTCAACTTGACAAAATCGAGTATACAACCGAGCAGAAGAACCGAAAACTTCACTTCGGTGTGCAGTTGCGGACGATGTTCAACCGCATCACGCTGGGCAATTCCTCGACGGCCGCTCCGGCGGCCTCGGGGGGAAGCAATACTCGCCGATGCATGTCGTCGGCCCGCGCGATGAGTATTCTCTACCTCCAGTATCGGCGCAGCCACCTGTACGTGTATCCCGAGCACCGCGACTACGACGTTGGGCACAATGGACGGGGCGGTGGATACGGTGATCTTTTTCCCGCCAACACGCCTTACGTGATTACGTCCCAGGGGTCTTCCGGTTCGGACAGGGCGTTCATGGAGGCCGTCGCATACACCCTGGCGGCGTTTCGGCCGGAGGTAAAGAAGTTGCTGGCAAGGGCCGGACTACTCATGCCGACCGTCCAGATGATCTTTCGCACGTGCAACAAGGGCGTCCGGGACGACAAGGCGTACCTGAGCGGCAAGGCTCATCCGCCCGTGTTCAGCGGAGGGAATATTGACGTGTCGGCGATGGTGGAGATGGCACACAACATGAGGACCGACACCGTTCCGGCGATGGTCCGGTTGAAGGTCGTCGAGGAGGACACCGCGGCGCCCGGACGCGATTACTTCGATGAGTTTCAGAGCGAGAAGCTGTTCGATACCCCCGCGGCGATTGCTCGCGTGGCCAGATCTACCAGGCGCGAGAGGCGCATGGTTATCAGCGCCAAGGGAAGTTATGATATGAACCGCCGGCCTTTGAAGCACCACTGGGCGGTCCTGCAGGGAGACACCGATCTGATCTCGATCAAGCCGCTAAATGGCGACGGGTCGGTGGTTGAACTGAAGGTCCGCCACCACGTGCGCCGCCCGATCCGCGACGGTTCCCAAATGGAATCCAACCGCGTCGATATCGGGGCGTTCGTGCATAACGGAAAATACTATTCGGCGCCGGGGTTCGTCAGCATCTTCTTCCTCGACAACGAGGTCCGGACGTACGGCGCGGACGGACGGATCCTGGAAGTCAGCTACGGGCACGGCGCCGCTCGGATCGGCTCGCACAAGTACGAGATCCGCGGAGGCGATATCAGGGACTACTGCGGCTTGATCGATCTGATTGCCCGGGATGGAACGGACCTGGGGAGCAGGCTCCTGCGAGATAAGTTCACGGCCGACGAGGCGGTAATCTTTCGGAAAGTAGCCAAGGAACTCGGTCCGCACCGGGATAGGATGACCAAGGCCGAAGCGAAGAAAGACGCCTCCCGGGATCTCACGGCCGCACGAAAGGTATTTGCCGAGATTCTGACGCGGCGGCGCGAGGTGCTGAAGGCATCGGTGATCGTTCGTGTTGAGGATGCCCTCAACGCCATCAAGAGCGACGTGAACTTCTACTTCAAGAACGCCGATGCCATTGGCAAGCTATACAAGGCATGTCGGGACAAACGTCGCAGGCAGGCGTATCTCAAGGCCAGTTCCGACCTTCGGAAACTCACGGCCCAACTGACGTCAGGCGCCAGGCAGCCCGAAACCCAGCCTCTCAGCGACAGGATCGATCCCGGTGCAGGAGGATTGATGGGATACCACCGGAACCGGATTCAGCAGTTGAATATAGCGATTCTTCAGAGCATGGTTTACCCCGGTTTGCTGGAATGGCGATGGCGCGCGAACTTCGTTGACCCGCGAATCGTCACGCCCAGGACGTGGCGCGACGTGTACCGGTATACACCCGACGGCCGCCTGATCGGATGGACTCGCTTCAGGGGCGACAGGAAGGAGCACTTCACAGCCAACGGGGCGATAATCCTGAAGAAGGACTCGACAGGCCGGGCACTGGTCGCCCGCAGCGTCAAATATTCAGCCGATAGGACAACCAGAACCTGGTTGCTGAAGCAGCATCCTGGCGAAATCACCTGTCACTATGAATATGCGTCCGACAAGGATATGACCGGTCGTATTGTCCGTACGGAAAAGCATTAGCTCGATGTCTCGACAACAACAGGCGCCGAAGATTCCGGTTCGCAAGAACATTCGCCTGTCGACTCGACAGGACTTTGAACGCAAATTCACTTAATCGATTTATCCCTGTCAACCGAATAGACAACTATCGCAATTGACCTTAATCTTTTTGTTTGCAGTTGCGTATGTACATGGGTATGTTGTGCGATTGATGGAATGGATAGTCGTCAATTTAGCACTGATACAAGGGAGAAACCGATGACCGGGAACAGAAGAATCGCATTAGTGCTTGCCGGGGTGGTGGCCTGCGGGATGCTTGGAGGTTGCTACGATCATACGCAGATACAGGCCTTTCTCAGCACTCCTCATCGCTCTTCGACACCAATAGAATACCGGGTCTTTCCGCCTGACGTGCTGCAAGTGATGTCACAAAAGATAGCGGAGATCAACGGGATCACCCAGCAGGTTCGCCCCGATGGTAAGATAAATCTCCCTCTGGTAGGGGAGATATACGTCGCGGGCCTGACGCCCACGGAGATACAGACGGTCATAAGCAAGATTGCCGAAGAGACCTACCAGGATGCAAAATGCACCGTTATCGTCACCGGTTTCAACTCGCAGAGATTCTATGTCTTCGGGCAGGTGGCCATACCCGGTCCCGTACAGTGGACCGGGCGGGACAGCGTACTGGATGCCTTGGCGCGAACCCAGCCGACTCCACTGGCCTGGCCAAGCCGGATATACCTTCTTCGCAGCTCAGAACCGCGCACCGGCGGTTACGCCACAACACAACCGTCTCGCCAGTACCGCCTTACCGGCGAGCATCCGGAAGATTCGGCTCGACCGAGGCGGAAAATGCTGATCAATCTTGATGCGATGATAGCATCGGGCGATATGGCCAACAATGTGATACTCAGTCCCGACGATATTATCTACGTACAGGCCAACCCGTTTGCGAAGCTCGGTCTGGCCATCGAGACGGTGCTGTTCCCGCTGTCGGCGGCGACCAATGCCCTCGGTGATTACAGGGAACTTGTTGGCGACATGAGATGGATCGATCGGGGCCAACCGGTTGATCCCAATGATAACAACTCCACGATTCGGGTCCGGTAGTACCCCGGATTTGGCGCCGCAGGCCCGGTATGGCGCCGGTGTTTTCTTTGGGGGCAGGTCTTTGGCGTGAGGCCTTTGCGCCATCCTGTTGGTTTGTGGTGGTTTGCCCGCCCGGAAAAATAGAGTGGATGGAAGCCCGCTTAACCGGTCCGCACAGGGGTTGTTCTGTAGTTTTGCAGTCCAGAACGTGTTGTGCCAATTATACTTAATGTCCAGTAAGGGTATTACCTTACTTTTGTCTCAATAGGGATTTAAGTTTTAACTTTCCTATTTTTTGTCTTGCCGAGTTTGGGCTTGTCGTGTATAGTATACAACTCGGTGCGGGGGGGGTGGATATTGGTTAAGATGAATCGATGTTCGAATTAAATCGGGTGTATGCAATACCACGGAGGTGGAAGCGTTGTTAACAAGATAGAACACTCGCGCAGCAAACTGGATTTTGCCATATTTGCGGGTTGTTGCGTGGGGAGACAGTTTTACTGCTGGGGTCGTTTCTGTAGGCCCCCGCTTATTTGATCCGCTCGCTGGTTGAAGACGTTAGATTCAGACGTAACGGAGCACATGGACGGAGGCTCTGGTTGAACCACGGATGGGGGTCGCACAGTTGCAACGGTAACGCCGTTCGCAATCGACCAAAGAAAGGTAGTCGCACTATTCAGGTTGTTTTGGGTTTTTTCGTGCACTCACGGGGACGGAGTGTGCGCGCTGAATAGGACAGTTGCCCGAGTTTAAGTGAGGATTGTCGCCTGGGCGGACTGGCCTTGGTGCGGTGCACCGACAGGGACGGAGTGTGCGCCGAGAACATCTTCGCGACGGGAAATCTGCATTATTAATCATGCTGAAACTTAGTGAAAATCCGTCGATACTCTTTCCGGATTGCGAAGTCTTGAAGACCCGAAGCGATCCCTGGTGGATCGCTCATACCAAGAGCCGATCGGAAAAGGTGTTTGCCTGGGATCTTCGCAATCGCCAGATTCCATATTTTTTGCCAATGATTTTGCGGGTCAGGATTTCGGGGGGGCGCAAGCGCAAGGTCATGGCCCCGCTGTTCCCGGGATACGTTTTCTTCTGTGGCGATGAAGAGGCGCGTTACAAGGCCATGACAACCAATCGTCTCTGCCAGACCATCGAGGTTGCAGAGCAGGAAATCCTTCTGGCTGAGTTAACGGGCATTGAAAAGGCGCTGGTGGGCAAGGCTGTTCTCGATCCTTACCCGTATGCGGCGGTCGGTAAACGCTGCCGCATAAAGTCCGGGCCGTTCAGGGACCTCGAGGGCGTTGTGATCCAGCGGAGCAAGGCGACGAAGCTCGTTCTGCAGGTCAGCATTCTTGGCCAGGGGGCTGCGATGGAAATCGAACCGGAACTCCTGGAACCGGTCGAATAGGAGTTACGGTGTCAACTTTCGCCCAGGCCAGGGGGAAGGCGGTTACAAGGGCGGGAAGCGCGGGCCGATGAAAGCGGTCAGATTTACGTGAGAACATACTCGATCATATATTTCGGAAGCGCGCTGATTGCGATTCTTATGGCGCCGGTCGTATCGCGTCTTGCCAGGCGGTTTGGCCTGGTTGACAAACCGGGGGTGCGGAAAGTCCACAAGGCCCCCGTCCCGCGAATTGGCGGTATCGTTCTCGTGTTGCCCGTACTCGTGTTGGTGATACCGGTGTTCTTTCTTGACAATACGATCGGACAGGCTTTTCGCGGCGTTCAGGGGCAACTCGTTGCGCTGATGGCCTGCGGTGTTTTCCTGTTCCTTATCGGATTCATCGACGACATTACATCCGTGCGGGCGACGATCAAACTGGTCGCCCTGATCGGTGCGGCCGCGGTCGTGTGCCATTCAGACGCGCGGATTCATGGTGTGGGCGTCAGCGGTCTGTTCCAGGTGAATTTTGGTTGGATGTCCTGGCCGGTGACCATGCTCTGGATCGTGGGCATCACGGTCGGAATGAACTTCATCGATGGTCTCGACGGTCTGGCCGCGGGGATCGCCGCCATCGTCTGCGCTACGATCGCCATTTTTGCCTGGCATACCGACCACATCGCCATGGTCGCCCTGATGGTCGCCCTGCTGGGGTCCATAACCGGTTTTATGTTCTTCAATTTCAACCCGGCAAAGATGTTCATGGGCGACGGCGGGGCGATGTTCCTGGGTTTCATCGTGTCGGGCGGCAGTGTCATCTGCGAGGCAAAAAGCGCCACGCTGGTCGGAATTGCGCTTCCGGCGCTGGTCCTTGGCGTGCCGATCCTCGATACGACACTGACGATGATCCGCCGCCGGATTCTGGACCGCCGCTCAATATTTGCCGCTGAAAGGGGCCATCTCCACCATCGCCTGCTCGACAAAGGGCTGCACCAGCGGACGGTTGTGCTCATTATTTACGGCGTGACGCTAGTGGGCGCCGCGGCCGGCGTGCTGATGCTGTCGGCCCGTGGAGCCGACAGGATCATGGTGCTGGCTGCCGGTACGGTCTTCCTGTTTGCGGTGTTTGCGATTTCAGGAACGACGCGGATACGCGAGACTTTCCATGCCCTCAAACGGAATAAGAAAGTCGCCCTGGAGAAGAGGATCGAGCGAGATGTTTTCGAGGACGCCCAGTTGCGGGTTCGCGAAGCCGACACGTTCGACATATGGTGGCAGGCGGCATGCAAGATGGCTGGGGCAATGGAGATAGACCGCCTCGCGATCTCGTATGACGACGGGCCAGACTCCTCGGCAGCGCTCGCATGGCAGCGGACTGAAGGGGAGCTGTCACCCCTGAACGTCGCAAATGTCAGGTTTGATATTGCACATCCAAGGATGATAAATCCGATGCGGCTGGAGATGGCCGTTGGCAGAAACGGGTCGTGGGAGCTTTCCGGTCGTCGCGCGATCTTCTTCAGCCGCTTGCTTGATGAACGCCCGATTCCACTGCCGTCCGGAATAGCAGCCCAGTATCTTCGTCAGACCGAAGAGGTAGAAGGGCTATCTGACAGCGGTCCTCCGAGGTTTGTTCCCCAGCCTGTCGACGTGATGGGGATTCCCGTGATGCCGTTTGAGTCATATGACCACGCGGTTGGCTGCATCGCCGATGCGATCGAGGCCGGTCGCAAGTCGTTCTGGGTGGCAATAAACCCGCAGAAAATCTACCGGGCCGGTCACGATACCAGGCTCCGGAAGATTCTACAGCACGACGCCGACGTGGGAATATGCGACGGTGTGGGCGTATCGGTTGCCTCCAGAATCCTGTATCGCCGGTTCATTTCGCGGTGTACGGGTTGCGATCTGTTCTTCGAGTTGGTGGCTGCGGCCGAAAAGAAAGGCTGGCGGATATTCATGCTTGGGGCCGCCGAGGAGTCCAACCGCCTGGCCTGCGTGAAACTCCAGGAAAAACACCCGGATTTGCAGATCGTTGGGCGGCAGAACGGTTTCTTCGACGATTCGGCGGACGTAGTGGCCAAGATCAACGCCAAAGGCGCTGACATGCTGTTTGTGGCGATGGGAACGCCGGCCCAGGAGTACTGGATCGCCGAACATCGAGATCAACTTGATGCGCTCTTCTGCATGGGCGTCGGCGGGAGTTTTAATGTTGCAGCCGGCACGGTGCGAAGGGCGCCGAAGATCTTCCAGCGGATGGGGGCTGAGTTCATCTATCAGTTGATGATGGAGCCCAGGCGAATCAAGCGGCAGATCGTCTACGCACCGTACATGGTTAGCGTCCTGAAGGAGAAACTCCTCAGTCCGTTCAGGGCGCCACGCCATAACGGCCGCGAGAATGCCGGAGACGACGGAAAGTACATCAGCGAGAACCAATGATTATACCGAGAATCAAGAGACGTTCGGAAACCAGCGCTTCAGTGGCCAGAGGTGCTTGTTGGCCAATCGCGCAATGCTGTCTGTGGCGGGCAGGAGTGGTCAAGGATAGATATCTTTCCGCCAGTGAGGGCAATAACCGAGTGTCTGACGCGGGAGGGCGTAAATAGTGTTTGTTCCAGAAGATTCAAGAGAAACCGTGCAAAACAGGCGTCGATCGACCGATATCACCCAGGTCGTTGCGAGCCCCAAGGCTCCGATACCGATCAGCGGCGGGATGTTTGCGTCCGAAGGCCACGGTCTCATGACCGCTGCGCAGGCAGGCGATTCGACCAGGCATGGTGTTTCGCTGTCGGCGATTCTGCGTTACAAGTGGACGATCTTTCTGATTACCGTTCTCGTCGCCGCCCCGGCGATTACGGGCGTCTGGATGCTGGTCGTACCGGAATACAAGGCCAGGGCCGAAGTGCGCGTCAGACCGATCATTCCCCGCCTGGTCTTCAAGACCGAAGATAACGGTATGATCCCGCTGTACCAGTCGTTTATGAATACGCAGGTCTCGATCATGCGAAGCCCCACCGTCCTCCAGCGCGTCCTGGACCACAAGAACGTCCAGCAGACCAAATGGTACAAGGGGTACAAAGATCCGCTCAAGTCGCTGATGAAGTCTCAGACGCCTCCTCCGATGGAGAGGCTGCGAGATGTTCTGTCAGCCAGCCCAAGGCGAAGAACGGAAATTATCGATGTCTCTTTCAAGGCGCGCAGCGCCAAGGATGCGGCGGTGATAGTGAATGCCGTGCTCGATCAGTACATCGCTTACGTTTCGGAAACGTCCAGCAGCACCCGCGATAAGATTTACCGTCAACTCGCCGACCAGCACAAATCTCTGGAGAACGAGATCCAGGGACGCGAAAAGATCCTGGCCAAGCTCCGTCAGGAACTTGGCACCGGCGTTCCGGAAGAACTCGTCGCCATGAAAAGGGTGGCCCTGGAAGAGGCCGAAGGCAAATACAGGGGCGTGTATCTGGATATGTCGGTGGCCCAGTGGCGACAGAAGCGGTTGGAAGCGGCGATAGGCAAGATCAAGGCCGAGGCCAGGAAGAGAATCGAAGACGAAAAGAAGAAAAAGGTTCCCGGAGATAAGGCTGCACACGCCGGAGTTCCAGCCACCCAGCCTGCCGAGGTCCGACCTCAATACCACCAGGACGGGGACTGGCGCCGGATGGACATGCAGGTCAGAACGCTGCAGCACCGGATCGAATCGGCAGGCAGGGACTTCAAGCCCGGGCATCCGACTATGGTGAAACTGGCCGGAGAACTGAAATTCGCCGAGGAGATGCTTGCCCTGCGGCAGGCCCAGTTGGATGAAGACTGGAAAAACCGCTCGAAACTGCCGACACTGCATTCACCGACCGCATTTCCAGGCCAGCCGATCATCGACCCCCAAAGACCGGAGGCAGCCTACGAAACCAGACTGCAGACCGTCAAGGCCGGACTGGATCTTCTCAAGCACCAGGCGGACCTGCTGCTCGAGGCGGCCAAGAAGCAGCGGGAGAACTTCGCCGAGACCTTCCAGAGCGCACAAATGCTCGAGAAGGAGAACGAAGCGCTGCGTCACAAACGGAGGTTGTTCGACGCCGTACGAACTCGTCTGGACGCGAAGGAGATGGAACGCAACGTGCCCGGTTCGATCGAGGTCCTGACGCGCGCGATAACTTCGTCCAAACCGTCAAATGATCGCCGCATTGTGTTTACGGCCATGGCGCTGGTTGCCGGTCTGGGCCTTGGCCTGGGGCTGGCGTTCCTCAAGGCCGGCAGG
>Ga0180434_10007254_pt1 | contig 12514 bp, 12 predicted proteins | sample SS_ome_7_FD_132453 | JGI IMG/M metagenome (GOLD analysis project Ga0180434, IMG submission 132453) | Hypersaline lake sediment archaeal communities from the Salton Sea, California, USA - SS_1_D_2 metaG | ecosystem: Environmental > Aquatic > Non-marine Saline and Alkaline > Hypersaline >... | reverse complement strand
CAGAACGAAGCGGGCAAAGAGGTCGCAGCGCCGATGCCGCTCTTTGTCTGCGGCGCGGAGAGCCAGGGCTTGATCGGCCTCATGATCCAGCAGAACCTGGCGAATCTTCTCGCCGAGAGGGGCAAAGCCGACATCCCGGTAGCAACGGTCGTGACGCAAGTGGTCGTCGACAAGCACGACCAGGCGTTCACGAATCCGACCAAGCCGGTCGGGCCGTTCTACTCAGAGGCGGATGCCAAAGCCCTGGAGAGCGAGAAGGGCTACAACGTTCGTGAGGATGCCGGCCGCGGCTGGCGCCGCGTCGTTCCCTCCCCCGATCCAATCGAGATCTTCGAGAAGGCAGCCATTCGCCAGCTCGTGGACGCCCGAGCGATTGTCGTTGCGTCCGGTGGCGGCGGGATTCCGGTCGTCAAGGAGAGTGGGAAGCTCGCCGGCGTCGATGCCGTCATTGACAAGGATCTCGCCGGCGAACGCCTGGCCGTCGATGTCGGAGCAACGATCTTCATGATCCTCACCGACGTGGACACCGTTCGGCTGAACTACAAGACGCCCGAGGAGAAGGCGCTTTCGAGGATGACCGTGTCCGAGGCGAAGCAGTATGCCGAAGACGGGCACTTCGCCAAGGGCTCGATGGAGCCCAAGGTTCGTGCCGCGGTTCGATTCGTCGAATCGGGAGGTGAGCGAGCGATCATCACGTCACTCGACAAGGCGTTCGACGCCCTCTCCGGGAATGCCGGGACGACTGTCATCAAGGGATAGACCGATCCACCCATAAGAAAGCGGAAACGCGCTAGGCAAGGAGGCACGATGTCCAACACGACACTTCGAGGGCGAGATTTCATCACCTGGCTCGACTTCTCGCGTGACGAGATCGAGGCGATGCTCGACACGGCCCACGATTTGAAACGCAAGTTCATTCGACGAGAGACGCACAAGGTGCTCGAAGGACAAACACTGCACATGCTTTTCTACAATACGAGCCTGCGGACGCGGAACTCGTTCGAAGCCGGGATGACCCAACTCGGCGGCCATGCCCACTTCCTGCAGCCGGGCGCGGTCTACACCCCGGCGCTCAAAGGGGAGGAGGTCGCGTACTCGACCGAGCGAATCAGCGACGTCGCCCGCGTCCTCGCCGAGATGGGCGACGCGATCGCCATTCGCATCTACGGCAAGCCGACCGGCTGGGCGTACGGGAAGGGGGACCGAATCGTCCGCGAGTTCGCTGAGTGGTCGAAGGTCCCGGTGATCAACATGGAAGACGACGTGTACCATCCGTGTCAGGCACTGGCCGACGTGATGACGATGCAGGAGAAACTCGGGCACAACCTGCGAGGCAAGAAGTTCGTCATGAGCTGGGCCTATTCTGGTTCGGTCGCCAAGCCGCTCGCGGTGCCGCAGTCGGCGATCGTCTCCGCGGCGATGATGGGAATGGACGTGACCCTCGCGCATCCAAAGGGACTCGACCTCGACCCGAAGATCCTCCAGGCGGCAAAAAATCTCGCCAGGAAGAACGGCGGTGCATTCAAAATCTCGCACGAGATGAACGAGGCATTCAAGGACGCCGACGTCGTCTACCCGAAGGCGTGGACGGTTCAGCCGACGGACGGGTCAGGGCTGATGGACGAGGCGAAGGCGAAGCCGATCTTCGAGGCGAACAAGGACTGGATATGCACCCAGGAGAAGATGGCGTTGACAGACGACGCGATCTACATGCACTGCCTCCCCGCCGATCGAGACATGGAGGTGACCGACGAGGTCATCGACGGCCCGAACTCCGTGATTATCGAAGAGGCGGCGAACCGTCTCCACGCGCAGAAGGGGATGATGGCCCTGATCATGGGCTAAGGAGGAGAGATGAGTTGGTTTGACCTGTATGGACGCGACCTAATCAGCGAAGTGGACTGGACGCGCGAGGAGTACGACATCGCAATGAAGGTCACTGATCAGTTGAAGGGCCTGTACTACAGTGGGCAGCCGCATCGGTACCTGCAGGACAAGACGTTTGCGATGCTGTTCTTCTCCGGATCGACCCGAACGCGGATGTCATTTGAGACGGGAATGACGCAGCTGGGGGGGCATTCGCAGTTTATCAATCCCGCTACGCTGCGACTATCGCTGGAGGACAAGCCCGGCGCGGGGGAGACGGTGAAGGATACTGCCAAGGTGATGGCGCGGTTCTGCGACGGCATCGGCATCCGGCTCCTTGACGATACGATCGACTATTACGGGCACGGCGACGAGGTGATGCGCAAGTTCGTCGAGCACGCCGAGGTGCCGATCATTAACATGGCCTCAGACATCAACCATCCTTGCCAATCGCTGACCGACATCTATACGATGCATGAGAAGCTCGACGGCGACGTGAAGGGGAAGAAGATCGTCATCATGTGGGCCTACACTCCGTGGATCCGCGGTCGCTGCTCGGTCCAAGGCACGGCGCTCATCTCGGCGATGTACGGGATGGACGTCGTGGTCGCCAACCCTCCGGAGCACGATCTGGACCCGAAGGTGATGCAGCAGTGCCGTGAGCTCGCGTCGGCGTCCGGGGGGTCGTTCGAGATTTCGCACGACCTCGACAAGGGGCTCGAAGGCGCGACCGTTGTTTTCCCGCGCAATTGGTTCACCGGGGATCGCTACGAGATCGGGAAAGAGAAGGAGCACGAGATCGCGCTTCGGTACAAGGACTGGAAATATACGGAGGAGAGACAGAACAAGTTGGCCCGTCCGGGTTACCTTCTTCAATGTATGCCGGTTGACCGAGGGAACGAGGCCGATCCCGCGGTCTGCGATAACGGCCTCTCGTGGATCTATGATCAGGCGGAGAATCGACTGCATACTCAGAAGGCGATCATGACCCTCACGATGGGAGGTAGAGTTTAGGTTGAGAGAAGGGGAGGCGCCGCTGATCGGGGCGTCGGTTCCACGGCCGGACGCCCTGGATAAGGTTCGTGGAGAGGCGAAGTTTGCCGACGATCTTGCCTTCCCCGGGATGCTGTACGGCTGGGTCGTTCGCAGTCCTCATCCGCACGCCCGGATCCTCTCCATCGACCCGCACGCTGCAGAGGATGATCCCGAAGTGGTGTGCACGGTGACCCACGCGGATGTGCCGGGGGCGAATGAAGTCCACGTGATCTACGACGATCAGCCGGCCCTGGCCGCTGACGTCGTGCGCTACTTCGGCGAACCGGTGGCGCTGGTCGCGGCCAGTTCCCGCCGAGCGGCGCGGCGGGCCGCGTTGAGGGTCCAGGTGGTATACGAGGAACTCCCCGCGGTCACGGATCCGATGGCGGCCCTGGCCCCCGATGCCCCGATCATTGTGGCGGACAAGACCGCCGCCGAAGGCGGCGGGAACCTGTTCAACAAGATGGTCCTGCGGAAAGGGGATGTCGAATCGGGGTTCTCCGAAGCGGACGTGATCATCGAAGCCACGTATGAAACCGGCTACCAGGAGCACGCGTACATCGAAACCCAGGGGATGATCGCTGTCCCTGAGGACCTCGGAGCGATGGCGATCTATGGCTCGATGCAGTGTCCGTTCTACGTCCAGCACGCGGTGGCCAAAGTCCTCGGGGTCCCCTTTGCCAAAGTCCGGGTTGTCCAGACGGCGACCGGCGGGGCGTTCGGTGGCAAGGAAGACGTCCCGTCGCTCATCGGCTCGCTGGCTGCCTTGATGGCGAGAAAGAGTCGGCGTCCGGTGAAGCTCGTCCTCGACCGGGAAGAGGACGTCCTGACCACGAGCAAACGCCATCCGTCGATCGTCCGATACAAGACCGGCGCGAAGGCGGACGGTACGTTGGCCGCGATCGAGGTCGATGTGACCTTGAACGCCGGTGCTTATCAGACCCTGTCTTCCGCCGTGCTCTGGAGGAGCCTCTGTACGGCGGCGGGGCCGTACCGGATTCCGAACGTGAAGGTCGATGCGAGGTCGGTCGCGACCAACACGGTCCCCAACGGGGCGTTCCGCGGGTTCGGGAGTCCCCAGGTCATCTTCCCGCACGAAGCCCAGATGGATCGGCTCGCCGAACGGGTGGGAATCGATCGCATCGAGATCCGACGGCGCAACGTGCTCCGGGCCGGAGATGAGACATCGACAGGACAGATCGTTCGGGAGAGCGTGGGGATTGCCGAATCGTTGGAGAGAGCAGTCGAGATTTCCGACTGGGAAGCGCGGATCCATCGCGTCGAGGCGTTCAACATCGATCACGAAGACCGCAAACGCGGCGTCGGACTCTCCTGCGTGATGTACGGTGTCGGCCTCGGGGGGAAGGCCCCGTTCCTCGACAAGGCCGGTGCGACGATGAAGCTAGAGGCCGACGGATCGGTCTCCGTGGCCGTCGGCACGGTGGAGATGGGACAGGGCCTGACCACGGTCCTCCTTCAGATTGCGGCCGAGGCGCTCGGCGTGCCGCTGGATCGTCTCCATCTTGCGCCGGTCGATACAAGCCGTGTGCCGGACAGCGGTCCAACGGTCGCTTCGCGCGGGACGATGATGAGCGGACTGGCGATCCTCCATGCGGCGCAGAAGCTGCGCAGGCGGATCGCGGACGTCGCCCGGGAGGCAGGGATTGCAGAGAATGAGGTCGCGGAGCAATGGGACGAGATTGCCCAGTTGTTCTGGCTCCGTAACCTCGATCCGGCGGTCGAAGGGTGGGCACGGACTCAAAGCGTCAGTTGGGATCCGGCGACCGGCCTCGGGGATGCCTATCCGGTGTACGCCTACGCGACACACGTCGCCGAGGTGGAGGTCGACACCTTGACCGGTGAGTCCCACGTCGTCGATTATGTCGCGGTTCACGACTCCGGCCGGATCCTCAACCGAAGCCTGGCGACCGGCCAGGTTCAGGGAGGAGTGGCGCAGGGGATCGGCTTCGCTCTGATGGAGGAGATCCCCCAGCGCGACGGCCGGTTGCTCGTCAACGGCTTGACAACGTACCGTCTTCCCACCATCCGGGATGTGCCGACCGACACGAAGGTCGACTTCGTGGAGGCCGAATTTCCCGCTGGCCCATTCGGCGCCAAGGGCATCGGGGAGGTGCCCCTGATGGCCGCGCACGCGGCAGTGGCGGGTGCCGTCGCGGATGCGATCGGAGAGCCGCTCAGACGCTACCCGTTGGATCCGCCGCGGGTCCGTGAGTTGATCGTCGGAAGTCGGGGGTAAGAAGAGACGAGAGGCCGAGCGGCCTCCCGTCTCCAAGCGGTCGGATCGATTCCTTACAGGCCGAGGGCGGCGAACAGTGCACTGAAGTCGATCCCGCCCTGGAGGACGCCCTCAAGGGTGGTCACACCGAGCATCCCGACGATCGTGTTGAAGAAGTTTTCGATCCCTTCGGCCGGTGAGGCCATGATGATCGGCATCAACGAGTCGGCGAGGCTCATCCCCAGCGACTCGGACAATCCGGCCAGGTACTCGGCGTTGTCGAGGAAGAACTGATCGAACGCGGCGGCGAGGGCTGCCGGATCGGTCTCGCGGAGATGGACGATCCCTTGCCCGAAAAGATATCCCAGTTTTCCGATTGTGGTAAAGTACGGCGTCCCCACGGCTTTCTCACCGGACAACCACATGGCAAATGTGGGCACGGCGTTGGCCGGTTGCCAGTCGAGCTGGATCGACCCGTACTTGACGAGCTCGCCGGCGAGGATAAAGGTGTTCCCGGTCGTTCCTCCGAGGGGTGTGACGAGGCCACCGACCTCGATCTTGTTGACGATCGTCACTTCCTGATCAAACTCGATTTGCAGACCCGTGACGGGGGAGCCGGTGGTGTTGTTGAAGAACCAGACCGCGGTCTCCCCTGCAGTCACCGGAACGACCCACTGTTCCGCTGCGAACGTCGCCAACGACAGTACGATGACGAGCCCCAGCATTGTCCAAACGGTCCTACGTCGAATCATTCCAGCCTCCTTGGCGAAGTGATGAATGCATTCTAGCCGCACGGGCCGGCGTGGACAACGCACCGTGAAGGGGTTCACTCACGGTTCTGCGTACGCTGCGCGGCGATCGCGCGGGCGAGGTCCAAATCTTCGGGGTGGGTGATCTTGAGATTCCACACCTCGCCGCGGACCGCATGGACGTCCTCGCCTTTTGCCAAAACGGCGGAGGCGTCGTCGGTGACCGCTGGATCGGCCGCCTCGAGAGACGGGAGGATCAATGCGCGCCGGAATCCTTGGGGCGTTTGAGCTCGGACCCACGCCCTCCGATCGAGGGGGTCGAGTAGACGCCCCCTGGCTTCGCGCAAGAGGGTGTCCGTTACCGGGAGCACGGGGACGACGGCCGAATGGTGGCGCGCCCCCTCGATCACCCGCTCGATGAGCGCTTGACTGGGGAACGGACGGGCCGCGTCATGGATGAGGACGATCTCTCCCCGGCTTGCACGGACGCCGGACAGCGCGGAATCACGGCGCGTCTCCCCCCCGTGGACAAGCCGGATGGACAAAGAAAGCGCCGCGAGGATCCGTCGCACCTCTTCTTCCTCCCCCTCGCGGATGACCACGACGAGCTCCGAGACAGCCGAAGATTGGAGGAACGCGGTGACGGTGTGGGTAAGGATGGGCCGGCCTTGGAGTTGAAGGAAGATCTTGTTCTTTTCCCAGCCAAACCGCTCTCCACGCCCTGCGGCGAGGATCACCCCGCTGACGGTCATGGTGACAAGTCGGAGGCGGTGATCTTGGTCAATCTTTTCTCGATGGGATCGATCGTGTAGATCTCCCATGCGCCTGAACGATCCGAGTTGAAATAGATCAGTCCATCGACGCCCCAGTCCGGGTTGATGTCGGCACTCTCGTGGGTCGTCAGGCGCTCGACTGACAGGTCGACAAGATGGAGAATATAGAGGTCGACGTTGTCCTCACGACTCGAAACGAAGGCAATCCGATCCCCTGCCGGTGACCACGTGGGAGACCAGTTAGGGGAGTCGTTGTCGGTCAACCGACGGATCTCGTCGGTCTGAAGATCGCGGGTGAACAGCTCGAGGTTCTTTCCTACCGGAGATTCGTAGGCGATGGTCAGTCCATCGGGCGAGAGCGCGGGCTCCCAGTGGGTGTAATCCGGTTCGTCCCCCCCCAAAAAGCTGCAGCCTCCCAGTGTGAGGAGGGTCAGCAAAGCGAAAACCCAGACGTAAACTCCTCTCATCGTTCTCACTCCTCTTATCGTTCCCAGCGTGGGCTTTCCCCGGCCGGCTCGACGAACAGCATCCTCCCGGCCTCGGTCTGCAGGGTGCTTTTCACCGTGGCCTTGATCGTGCGGCCGATGTGTCTTCTTCCGTTTTCCACGACGACCATCGTTCCATCGTCGAGGTAGCCTACGCCTTGGTTGATCTCCTCTCCCCGGTCAATGATCTCCACTGCGAGCTCTTCTCCTGGAATGAACCGCGGTTTCACCGCATTGGCGAGTTCATTCACGTTGAGGATCCGGACGCCTTCCACTTGGGCGACACGGTTTAAGTTGTAGTCGGTCGTGATCAGCGTTGCGTTTTCGTCTTTGGCGAGGTGGATCAGCTTCCGGTCGACCTCCTTGATCGCGGGATACTCTCGCGCGAGGATCCGGATCGGGACGTCTTCGTCCTGCATCAACTGAGTCAAGACATCGAGCCCCCGCCTTCCTTTTCGTCTTCGCAGGCTGTTCGACGAGTCGGCGATGTTCTGGAGTTCGGCGAGGATGAATTCCGGGACCAAGATCTCGCCTTCGATAAACCCAGTGGAAAGGAGGCTACCGATCCGGCCGTCGATGATGATACTCGTGTCGAGGATCTTATTGGAGACGTGTTTCCGTTGTCGATTCTGCAGGGCGGGGGGGGTCGCTGTCGACATGAAGCCCAACAGGGGATTCTCGAACGAGAGACCCATTCGTAGCCCGAACGTCATGCTTCCGAACAGAATGAACCCCTGGGCGATTCGGACGGCCGGACCGGCGGGGAACGCGATCCTCAAAGCAAAATGCCCCACAATGCCGATCAGAGAGAACGCGAGGCCGACGAAGAGTCCGTTCAATAGGCGGATTTCCGCCCCTTCCTCTCGCACGAGTGAGGCGACTCGTCGCCAGAGGGAATGGAACAACAGGGCCAACAGCCCGCCTATCATTCCTCCCAGAAGTAGATTGGAAAAAAGGAGTGACCCCGCGAGGAGGGGCGGAAAGGGAAGATAGGCGTAACAGATCCCGCCACCGGCGATCGCAAGGGAGAGGATGAAGGACAACAGAAAAAACACAGAACAACACCTCCCTTGTCTGTTTGAATGAGAACCCACCACACGGCTCTCCCCCCGTCTCCTTGGGGGTTCTCATTATACGCAGCGCTTGAATTCACTACAAGATTTCGCTATTGTATTCAGTAAAAGAGGGCGGTTTGCCTTCGTGGATGGGGAGGGGGAAGACTGGCTACCGAGTGGACCATCCGCGATGTTCTGAGTTGGACTCGTGGCTACTTCGAGACTGCCGGGATTGTTCAACCGCGATTGGAAGCGGAGATTCTCCTTGCACACGTCCTCAACGTCGATCGCCTTCAGCTCTACTTGGCCCCCGAGAAGCCCTTGACGTCCGAGGAACGTGGACGGTATCGCACAGTGGTCAAGCGACGACGGGAAGGTGTTCCGCTGCAGCACCTTACCGGCGAGATCAGCTTTTACGGCCTCAAGTTCCGGGTGAACGGGGATGCGTTGATCCCGCGTGCGGAAACCGAAGAACTCCTCGATCGAGTCCTCCAGCTCGCACCTCGGGATCGCGAAGTGGCATGCCTCGATCTCGGGACCGGTTCGGGGGTGATTGCCGTTTGTCTCGCCCGGTACCTCCCCCGAGCGACGGTGACCGCGGTGGACATCTCGAGTGAGGCGCTGCAATTGGCGCGCGTGAATGCGTCATTGAACGAAGTGGAGGAGCGGATCTGCTTCTTCGAGAGTGATTGGTTCGGTCGAGTCTCCGGACGATTCGACTTGATCGCCTCGAATCCGCCCTACGTCGATGAACGGGAACTCTCCAATCTGCCCTGCGAGGTCCGCGAACATGAGCCTCGTTGCGCGCTCGACGGGGGGACCGATGGGTTGGAGCAGATCTCTCTCCTGCTCCGGAATGCCGTCGAACATCTTGCCGCCGGAGGGTACCTTCTGCTCGAGATCGACCATCGCCAAGGACGTCGGATCGTGGAGATGATGGGTGAGGTGGGGCTTGCAGACATTCAGGTGGAGCAAGATCTCGCGGGGAAGGATCGATTCGCGGTGGCCCGATGTCCATCATGATCCAGGTCTCCGAGCTTCACTTTTCCAGCGAAGATGGGATCAAGGTCCTCGAGGACGTACATCTGCATGTCGAGCAAGGGGAATGGGTCTATCTGTTGGGCCCTGCTTCTTCGGGAAAGTCGTTGCTCCTCGGTCTGCTTGGAGCGCACATACCCCCCCAGCGCGGCCAGATTCTCGTCTACGGCCGCAACGTGGTGCGACTGGGCCCGGGGAAGATGCTCGAACTCCGGCGCCGGATCGGTTTCCTTCCCCAGGGATTCCTTCCGATGGCGAGAACGGTCCAAGAGAATCTACAATTTAAGCTGCGGATGATGGGAAATTATCGCGAGCAGGCGGAAGAGAAGACGATGCTCGCGCTGGAGGCGACGGGCTTGATCCGGCAGCAGGGGGTGGACGCGCAAGAGCTTTCGTCTCTCGACCGGATTCGGCTGGGCCTCGCCCTGGCGATCTGCGATGACCCGCTCCTACTGCTTGTCGATGAGCCGTTCGAAGGGCTCGACGGGGAGGAGAAAGAGGAGGTTTCCGCTCTGATCGAGCGGCTCCACACGGGACATCTGACGATTGTGACCGCGACGCGCGGCCCGCTGCCGGCTGCGGTGCACCCACATCGTGTCATCACGCTCCTTGACGGCTCGGTGAGGGAACCATGAGCACGTTTTTCTATCTGTTCCGCGAACTCCTGGGAGCAGTCCGGACCAAAAGTGCTCTCTCCTTCGGGCTGACGGGTGGCCTCTTCTTCCTCTTCCTTGCTTCGGTCGGGGCGTTCTTCGTGATCGGGCCCTCGACCGAATCCCCGGCGGAGGACAGCGCCTCTCGCCCGGTCGAGGAGCTTCGCGCGTACTTGTCGCCCAGATTGTCCTCTGCCTCCGTCGACAAGCTGTTCCTTGAGCTACGGGAGCGAGAGGACGTCGCTGCGATCGAGTACCACTTCGCTCAGGAAGTGGATCCAACGATGACGGGCGGTGTCCTCTTTATCCGGCCAGTCTCTCCTGCCGCGTCGGCCGACTTGTCCACCCACCTTCGCTCGATGAACGGGATGACGGATGTCGTCGAGATCCGGACCACGGAAATCGAAGCTGCCTCTGTGCTTCCCACGTCGGCCCGCATCGGTCTTCTCCTCGCCCTGCTCGTCACTCTTGGGTTGAGTTTCTTCTTCGCGCGGAGAGGATATCGGGCACTTCTTCACTCGTTTGCCAGCGAGATTCGCCTGATGCGTCTGTCCGGGATCTCCGACCGCGTGATCGTCCCCCTTCTCGCAGGACTCGGGGTGTTGATCGGGTGTCTCGCCGGGGTCTTCCTGCTGGTCGTCCTCTACCTGCTGCACTACTTCGTTGTCGCGCAAGCCACTCCCCCTGCGGCAATGGAGGGACTGAGGAGCGCCGGGAGGGTTCTCGGTGTCAGTCTCGGGACCCTGTTCCTCGGCGTCGTCCTGGGGGGTCTCATCGGGTTGTTCGGGGCGAACGTCCTCGCCTCGCGTGAGTTCGATCCCCTTCCTTAAGGAGGCGTGCTCGCTTCGTTGGAGACGGTTTTCCCCCGTCGAAAATGACCGATTCCACGTTGAGCAAGGTAGTAAAGACCGATTCCTACCAACAGGGATTCGGCGAACTTGAACAACAAGGAGTAGGCCACCACCCCCTGGGCCGAGATGGAAGGAACGACGAGGCGGAAGACGCCGATTTGCGCCGCCTCGCCGGTCCCGAGACCGCCTGGTGTGATCCACAGGAAAGAGGAAACGAGGATGTTGAGCGTGAACAGCAGGGACAACTGAGGGAATGTAAGTTGCAGATCGGCCGAGAAATGGAAGAAAACCTGGGGACGCAAGTAAATGAAGGACGTCGCCACCGTCTGCACCAAGAACGCGAGAAGCGTCCCCTTCCAGTGCTTGGTGAAGGCGTAGAAGATCTCGTCCTCGGTCTCCGAAACGTGGTCGGCTGCCTTCTGCAGGGGGGGATTCCATCTTGCGAGGAGACGCCCCAACAGGCGGATCGTGCGGCTGATCCACTTGAAGTTCCACGCGAAATTGATCAATCCGATGATGATCCAGAACAGGATGAACAAAAGGCCGGCGATGAGAAAGCGTTTGTATTCCCAAGGGAATTTCGGAGCCGTGATGGCGTAGAAGCTTCCGATGAGGATGAACACGATCATACTCAGGCCGCCGAGGAAGCGCTCGACGATGATGGTAGCGAAGATCCGCGTCGTCGGGACGTCACTCGCTCCGACGACCATGAGAGCCCGCACCGGCTCTCCGCCGAAGTACATCGTCGGGGTGAGATAGCTCACCGCGTATCCGCTCATCCGAGCACCGATCACCTTTCGGACGGGAAGACGAATTCCGTAGCTTCGGAGGATGATCCACCAGCAGAGAATCCAGGTCGCCATCGCAAGGAGGGTGTTCCCCACCACGGCAGCGATCCCGGCTCCACCGAGCGCATGCATCTCCGCGAAGATTCGTCGCCACCCCACGATGTAGAGAACCCCTCCGAGGGTTGCCAGCCCAGCAGCAACGGAGAGGGTGTACTTCCATCCCTTCTTCGGAGAGGGTTTCATTTGGGGAATCCTACCACAGGGATTGCAATCCGATCAAGGACGATGCCCAGGGAGCGGAGGCTTGGAATCAGTCACCGACAGGCGAGACAGGAGAAGGTCCAACGCGGAGGTCACCGCTTGACGTTGGACAGCGGAGCGGTCCCCGGCGAAGACGAAGCAGGTCGCGCAGGTGTTCCCGCCACCAGCGATGGCGATGTAGACGAGGCCGACCGGTTTGTCCGCGGTCCCTCCGCTGGGGCCGGCGATCCCCGTGATCCCCACGGAAAGATCGCTTGCGAACACCCTGCGCCCCCCCTCGGCCATCGCTTGTGCCGTCTCGGAGCTGACGGCGCCGTATTGCTCGAGGGTCGTCAGGGGGACACCTAACAGCCGAGTCTTGTACTGATTGTCGTACGCGACGATCCCTCCGAGGAAATAGGCCGACGCTCCCGGAATGGCGGTGATCCGAGCGGCCAAGCGCCCCCCGGTACACGATTCGGCGGTCGAGAGGGTCCATCCCTGCTGACGGAGGAGGAGGCCGAGGCGTTGTTCGGACTTCACGGCTCTCCTTCTTCGGTCTTCCGCCAGTCGGGCCTGTTGTCCAATCGGTTTTCTCGGAACCACCCGCAGTGCTCGTGCAGAGGGCAAGACAGACACGCCGGCTTCCGCGGACGGCACGTCTCCCGCCCCAATCGGATGGTGAGGAGATGCAACGAGGCCATCACCTTTGGATCCCTCGGCAGGAGGGTGTTCATCGTCACAT
>Ga0180434_10007253_pt1 | contig 12515 bp, 4 predicted proteins | sample SS_ome_7_FD_132453 | JGI IMG/M metagenome (GOLD analysis project Ga0180434, IMG submission 132453) | Hypersaline lake sediment archaeal communities from the Salton Sea, California, USA - SS_1_D_2 metaG | ecosystem: Environmental > Aquatic > Non-marine Saline and Alkaline > Hypersaline > Sediment... | reverse complement strand
GTGTCGTTGCCCCAAGGGGATTTACCCATTCCGTTGTTCTTCGATAAGCATGCTCATGCTGCTGATGGGACGATCTTGATCAATCGTATCAAACCGCACACCTCCTTCCATGGCCCGTATGAAAGCGGGCTCATGAAGATGATTACGATCGGTTTGGGTAAACATGCCCAGGCGACGGCCATTCATGGTCTTGGTGTCCATGGCTTGCGTAAAATCATGCCCGAAGCGGCGAAGCGGATTCTGGCGCAGAGCAATATTTTGCTCGGCCTTGCGGTGGTCGAGAACGCTTACGATGAGACGCTGTCGGTTTGTGCTGTTCGCGCGGCATCGATTCCTGAAGAAGAGCCGGCTCTTTTGGAGTTGGCTAGAGGCCACATGCCTCGCTTGCCGGTCGATGATGTCGATATTCTTGTCGTCGATGAGATGGGCAAGGATATTAGCGGCGTCGGCATGGATACGAATGTGATTGGCCGGCTGAGGGTACGAGGTCAGCCTGAGCCCGATCGCCCCAATATTGCCGTGATTATTGCGCGTGATTTGACCCAAGCGTCCCATGGTAATGCGGTGGGTGTGGGTTTGGCCGATATCGTGACGCGGCGTCTGTTTGCGAAGATCGATTTCAAGGCGACCTACGCGAACATTATCACGAGTACCTTTTTGGAGCGTGGAAAAGTTCCCCTCGTTGCTGACACTGACCGGCAAGCGATTGACATTGCGTTGAGAGCATGCGGTTCGCTTGATCCGGCGAATGTGAGGCTGATTCGTATCAGGGATACGCTGCACTTGGATGAGCTGCTAGTTTCGCCCGCGGTGTTACGGGAAATTGAGCATCGAGCGGATATTGATGTTGTGGGGCCTTGCGCGGAGGCTTTTGGGGGCGGTGACGATTTGGGGCCTTTTGAGGGTGTGGTAGAAGCATGAATCGGGTTTCGGGCTGTTGGGTCAATGTTGATAGGCACCGACGTCGGCGGGCGATGGGCGAGGTGTGCCGTCAAGATCGCAGGGGACGAGAGGGGGGTTGATTCGGTTACACAGGGGTGATGTGGCGATGGGATGGCCAAAGTTGGGGTCGGCCGGGTCTAATATGATCTGTGGATCTCCTGTTGTTTTCGTTTCGGCGGTATCCGGCTTGAACGGCGAGCTGTCATAGTAATGGTTGTCGTAGAAATCGATATCCGGTGCTTGCGTCCACGTGATTGCTTCGGTGGTTGTCCAACGTTGCCAGAGGTTGCCACGGAACGATGCGTTTGTGATGCGAAGGAGGCCGGTGGTCGGTTCGGGGCTGAAATCAAAGCCGCCTGATAGTCCGTCGGTTCCGATGAAGGTACAGTTCCAGAAGAGCAAATGATCGTATTCGCCGCAGAAGGTGCTGCCTTTCGTGATGCTGTCTGCTCGGCTGGGGGGTCGCATCTCCACAAAGACATTCACAAATGCAATATTGGCGGAAAGGGGAGCTGTCCGGCTAAACAGTCCCTGATAGTGCAGGTCGGTGGCCCGAAAGCCGTAGACGATCCAGTTTTGCATGCCATCGATGTTGCCGTAGCCGGGAGATTGCCAAGCATCCGAATGCTGGATGTCGGCGTCCGGTCCCCAGGGGCGGAAGTCGTCCGGGTCTAAATCGCGCGCTTGGCAGTTGATGATAAGGGGGACGGCCTGGAAGGCATCTTCGCTTATGGTTTCGATGGTGGTTCCGCGGACGAGTCGCGTATTTCCGGCTCCTTGCATGGTGTGGCCGCGTCTCACCTCGGTGATGTAGGAATCGGTGAAGTAGAAGGGGATGGCGTCCATCGGGTTGGGTTGAATGACATACCGGCCCTTGCCGATGACGTTGCAGTCGTCAATCCATAGTTCCATCCAGTACCTGAGTTCGGTGGTGCTGCCAATCACGATGTTGTCGTCGCGGCGCAGCGTGATACCTTTGAGGCGGGCGCGCTGGATATTGTAGATCGCACTGGACGCCGTCAGGATTGTATCGGCACGTGTTCCGCCGGCAGCCGTCGTGACCGTGATCCATTCGTTCTCACATGCCATGGCGCCCATATAGGAGCTGCTTGTGGCGTGTGTGCCGGGATAGAGTCGTACGATGCCACCATCGACCTTGTCACCATGGCCATTGGCGTTCATCCATGTGCGGATGGCGTCGATCGCCTTGTTGACGGTAGCGAATGGGGTTCCGCTGTCGTTGACTTGGCCGGTTACGTCGTTGCCGTCTGTTGCAACCCAAGCTTCGGGTTGAGGCAAGGTTCCGTTTGGATTGACGAAAAGTGTCAATGCATCCAGTCCTTGGCCGCCGCTGCAGGTACCTTTGTCGCGAATGCCCCCCGTCATATCGTGAACGGTTGCTTCGACTGTGATGGGGCCGTCCGAGGTGAAGTTTTCGGCGGCAATTGGTGTCCAGTATTCGTAGACATTTGTGCGATCGTTGTAAGTCATTTCAGTCACGTCGATGGACGGTGGTCCTGTATAGCCTTGACCGTTGATGACGAATGTTACTTTGTCAATGCCGAACTTCGAGAATGCGACGACGCCACAGTTGAATGTTTCCCCGGTATCGATGCGTTGATTTGGGACAACGTCCCACCGCGCGATGGGGAGTGGGACGTGTACCGTTACGATGTCTGATGCGTTTTTACCGCCACTGTCTGTTACGTTGAGTGTGTAGATTGTTTTTTCAACGGGGGAAGCGGTTGGTTTTGGGATGATGGAGTCGCTTAGTCCCGAGGCGGGGGTCCAGGTGTATGTGTAGTCGCCTGTGCCGCCGAACGCATCACCGCCAAGAGAGATCGCGCCTCCTGGTGGGATTATTCTGTCGCGGCCCGCATCGGCGATGAGTGGGGTGTCGGGGTTGACGGCAAGGCTGCACACATAGTGCGATGTTCCGCCTAGAGCCCAGACCGCCCAGTTGCTCAAGTTGGAGACGGCGTTTTGTTCGGTGCGGAACTCGTAGTTGGTGGCGAGGGTTTGTTCGGTGGAGCCTTCGGGTGTTACGTAGGCGTTGTATTTACGTGTGGGTAGGTTGATGGCCAAGCGGAAGTGGTAATTGATTCCGGCTGAATAGGGGATGGACGCATTTGAACGATAGAATGTACCGTTGCGGGCGTCGATCATGCCGGAATCATTGAAACGCACGAGGATTGCGCCGTCTGAGAATGTGGACATGGGTTCTGCTGAAAGCGCTACGACACCATCCATGTTGTCGTCGTTGGGTATAGCATCGAACTCGACTTCGACCACGTTGCTTTGGGACGCTGTGGAGCTGGTTACCGTGAGATCATCCCAGTATTTGCTGCCGGTGTTATAGCACCAAAGGCCGACGGTGCCTGAGGTGCGTCGGGTAGGGTTCGCGTCATAACAGTCGATTTGCCAGCTTGTCGGTTCGGGAGCCCCGTCGGCCCAGACCTTCGCCTTGATGAATGTCTGGGCACCATCATCTTCAACCTGGATCGTGAATCGATACCACTGATTGGCGACGGGGAAGATGCCGGAGTCCGTGGTTCCGCCGGTGACGGTGGCGGTGGGCCATGGGTGTGGGGAGATATGGAACGCGCTGGAGGCGGTGCGTCGCAAGCGGTAGTAGGAATCCGAGTTGGGGTAGTCGGACATGAAAGTGACGCCGATTCCGCTGGCTGAGTCGGTTATCATCATTCGGCCGGCATATTGATACGATGACCAGCTTGTGGTGTCGGCTCCGATGTAGTGCGAGTGAATGTCTTCTTCGGTCGTTAAGGTGCCGAAGACTTGATTATCTTCGACGCTATGGACCTTGAATAAGGTGTCATTCTCGACGGTGCTGCTACCTACGTCCGTGTCCAGCCAGTCGATTGGATCATCGCCATCGAAATAATCGCTGAAATTCTCGGAGATGTGGGACGTCATCAGGGAAGCGTTGATGTTCATGTCGTGATAGGCATTGACCCAGTTTGTTGAGCTTATTCTACAACCTTGGACGACTTTGGTTGGGCAGTCTGCGGGGACAGGAATGCCTGGACCCAGCGCACATTGTTCGAAGACGACATAATCATCCTGGTCTACGTCGTCATCTTGATCGATATCGGCCGGTAGACAGGATGGATTCGTCTGCGGGTTATCCGTGCCACTCAAGCATGCCTGGAGGCGGCCGAAATCCGATTGATCGATATCGCCGTCGCTATCAAAGTCGATGGGTAGTCCAGATGACAGAGCCGAAAGGCTGATGATTACGATCAAGGCGTGACACATGTCGATCTAGACCTTTCGTTTTTTTGTGGCTTACGTCATCAACTTATGCATCCCTGGTTGCTTGGGTGTGGGTCGTGAGTTTCAGATACGGATGGTTGCTTGTTCTCTGAGTTTTCACGCCATGTATGGGGTTGGGTCTCGGCTATGGCGTTGTCGCGAACAGTGATTCTTCCCGACAACAGTAGACGATACCGGCCGATCTCATCGTAGCATCGGCCGCCTTTGTTTCAAGAAGAAAAACTCTTAGTCGCGCATCGTTTGAAGCCTGAAAGTTGAATCAGGAAAGGGTTGCTGCTCAAGAATCAGCGATTGTTTGCAAAGTTTATTTTGAAGCAGTCGCTGTGTTGGCTTTTGTATGCCGGTTTTGTTATGCGTAGCGAGCAGATGATTCGTCGTTTTTATGATTTTGCGGCTGAAAAGCCCACTTTTATGGTCAGCGTCGGTTACTTGGGCGAGGTATGGTAATAGTCGTTTAGTACCTGCTCCATGACCCAGGTTGTTCGCGCAGCGGATACGCCGGTGGCGGGGCACTGGCCTTGGGATTGGAGTTCGTCGACGACGGTTTGGATGAAGGGTTGTTGGATGGTCTGCGGATTGGGCAAGTCAAGCATTTCGGTGGTTTGTGCGGTTTCAAGCTTTACGGGATTGTTGCCGAACGTCGGGAATGTGATCAGGCCTTGTGTTCCTTGGATTTCGACGCGGTCGAGGTCTTGATGGGCCTTGAAATGCCATGTGCCGGTTCCTTGTACGCCGTTCTCATGGATGAATGACATAACGACGGCATCCTCTACGGGATAGGGTCCGCCTTGGTTGTCGGCGAAACCGCGTACACGGCTGATCGGTCCGAAGAGGAAGTCGAGGAGGTCAAGCGTGTGGGAGCCGAGATCTACGAAGATACCGCCACCGGCCATTTTGGGTTGGAGCCGCCAGGGCAGGTTGTGCGGATCGATGGGTCCCGGCCGGCATCGCATGGTGACCGAGACGGCGAGCGGTTGGCCGATGGTGCCGTTGTCGATCAATGACTTGATTGTGAGGAAACGGGGTAAGGCTCGACGGTAGTAGGCAACGAATAGTGGTACGTTGTGGGCGCTGAAGTTCTCGATCATTTCGAGACACTCTGCGTGATTTCGTGCCATGGGTTTTTCGACGATTGTTGGTTTTCGGGCTTGGCAAGCTTTGATCGCCAGTTCGCGATGACTGGAAGGTGGCGTGGCGATGGAGACGGCGTCCACTTCGGGGTCGGCAAGCAGCTGGTCGGCATTGCTGTACCATCGCGGGACGTTGTGGCGGCGTGCATAATCAGCTGCCTTTTCTGCGTTTCGGCGCATGACGGCAACAAGTGCTGATCCGTTGGCATTCTGGAAGCCGGGGCCGCTTTTGACCTCCGTCACGTCGCCACAACCGATAATTCCCCATCGTATCATTGCAGCACCTCGTCTATGGGTGGGTCGTGAAAATCGTCCTGTTTGTCGTCCTATCTGTCGTTGGCGCGCATTTAAAGTTTGTCTGGCATAGGATACCTCAATTTGAGGCGTGATGCAGCAGTTTTTTTGTGGCGTTGTTGGATTAGGGGCACGAATCCCGTGGGTTTCAGGGACGTGATCGCACAAAAAAGCCTCCGCGCTCGAGCCTTGGCTTGTGATGGTGCCGTTGGTTCGGGCGAGGAGGCTTTTGGGAAGGTTCTGATTTTCGTGTGCGGGTTGATTAGCCGTATTCTTTCATATGAATTTCTTTCACGTTAGGTCACATTTCGGGCGGTTAGGGCCCGGTCGTGATCTGTGAGGGTATCTGTTGAATCGCTTGATTCTGAAGCAGGAAGCCGAATGGATCGAACAGGTCTTGCAAGTTGCTGCTGCTCTGTCCTTGTCGGAGGGCGCTCTTCTCTGCATTGCTATTCATGAATGCGAGTGCCCTGGCATCATAATTGATATTGGCTGTCGTCGTGATGCCGGCACGGAAGAAGATGTTCTGGTTGAACCATTCCTGGACCCGTGTCTCCAAGGTATGGGGTACCCAGAGGATATCGCCGGCTGCCAGCGTGATATTGGGTTCTTCGCCGGTTGTCACGTTGTCGAGATTGAGTTTGATCCGTGCATCGGTTCCGTCAGGCATGTGCCGAATGAGGGTGGCTTCTCTGGGGGTGACATCGTTTCGGAGTCCACCGGCTGCGGCAAGCGCCTGGAGGACGGTCATCTTCACGCCATAGGGATAGATTTGGGGGCGGGAGGAATTCACGAGTCCGCCGACGAAAATGGCATTGGGTGTTGCGGCCTCAACCGTGACGGCGTCTCCATCCTCCAATGGTTCCATGGCCAGGGCCGCCTGGATACCGTCCGGTTCAGTCAAGTTTAGTTTGATCTCTTCGGCGGGCTGACGAATTCGACGTAGTGTGACAATGCCTGAAGCGGCTTCGGTGACGCCGCCGGCACCGACCATGGCGAAGAGGAGGTTCCGTTCGGTTCGTCGCAGCGGGATGAAGCCGGGGTCAGTTACCGCCCCCCGGACGAGCACTTTGGTCGTGCTGGCTTCGATCAGGGTGATATGGACCGCGACATCGCGATAGACCTTGGGAATGTAGGCTTGTTGGACGGCTTCTTCGACGTCCTGAAGTTCCATACCGCCGACAGGTACTTCGCCGACCGCGGGAAGTCGGATTTTGCCGTTGCGATCCACGCGAGCCTGGATTTGCGCGCCGGTGACCTGTCCTTCCAATCCGGACAATGTTACCAGCAGCACATCACCCGCTCCTGACTTGTAGGGGCCAAGCTGATGGTTGAACCTATGGGGTGTGTTATTCGTGTTGGCAGCCGGTTGCGTTGTGGATCTGGATATTTCGTATGTTTGTTGTTCGAGGGCGATGAATTCCTCTAGCGTCATTCGGTGCTCGGTACAGCCGGTTCCATGAATCAGTAACAGTACGGCGCATGACCACCCTGCGATGCCTGACACTTTGATGGCCCATGCTGAGCGATGCGATTCTTTCCTGGTTTCCATAACGTTTCGGTCCAAACTCCACCCCTGCACAGTAGCTGCGCGGTATGTGGTTAAAACGTGATGTAACACAAGAATATCGACCAAAAGGGGCTTTCTTCCCCATCATTCTTGTTGGTGGTATGAACAGTTGAGCGTCACAGTAGACGGCATGAGACGGGGTTTCTTGGTGCTCACTCTTGTGCACCGCAGGAGGGTATTGCTGCGCAAAACCTGATCGGAAAAAGACGGAAGACCGTCTCTTTGTGCCGAAATCGAGTTTTCCGCCGACTTGTCGGCCCGGTGGTATGGTCACTTATTTCGAAGGAGGGTTTGAGCGGCGGCAGGCTCGAGCGGTTCTGACTTTGATGCCCCAGAGTCCGAGTCCCATCAGCGGCATCAAGCTCAGCGTTCCTAGGCCGCACATGCCGGCTCCACACTGGCAGACGTTCCCTATGCCGTCGCCGTCAAAGTCAGCTTGGTCCGGGTTGGCGATGGTCGGACAGTTATCGAGGTTATCTGGGACGCCATCACCGTCCGAATCGGGGGTTGGAGCGCCGGGGCCTTCACACACATCGCCGATGCCGTTGCTGTCTGCGTCGGCTTGATCGGGATTGGGGTCGAGGGGGCAGTTGTCGACGTTGCCGCAGACACTGTCTTGGTCGGCATCGTTATTGGCGTCGTTGGGGCACGGGTCGTTGCAGTCGGCGATGGCGTCGCTATCGCTGTCGGTGTCGGGTGTGCCACAGCCGCATTGGCCGGGTTGGGTTTTATCGGGGTCGTCGGGGCATCCATCTGCGCCGATAAACTCGGAAGCTTCGTCGATGACAGCCCAGGCACACCCCTCCATCCAGCCGTAGTCGCCGAGATTTGTCGTGGGTTGTGACTCGCCGACGTTGTTGAGTCCAACGGGCTCCCAAGTGCCACTAACTTCGTTCCACCGGTGGATCATGATGTCAGACGTTTGCAAGTTCGCCGCTATTAGATCTGCATCGTCGTAGCATATCGTGATGACGGATGTCGCGATTCCCGTTTCGAGGTTGCCGTCAAGTGTGATGATTGCTGGTATAACGCCTTTGCCATCTCCGACGCCGATTCCGGTGAATCCATGATTGTTGTCACCGGCGAGTTTGAGGGTTACTTCGATACCGGGTTGCGCACTTGTGATTGTGATATCGGCCGTGGTTGTGCCATCCGTGACGAGAAGGTTCAGTGAGCCGTTGGCATCGGTTGTTCCTGTGTTTTGGGTGGGATCAGGTGGAGGATCGTTTTCCTGGACCGTGATGTTTGCTTGGTCGATGGCGGTACAGCCGGTGGTCGTATCCGTGACTTCTACCTGGACAGCATAATCGGCGGCGGTTGAGGCACTGAAACGTGGGTTGGCGGCAGCTGGGTTGTCTATCGTGCCTGTGTGGGGCGGATTCGGGGTTACTGTCCATGCGAAGGTGTACGGACCTGGGCCGCCGCTGGCGGTGGGATCTGCGCCGATTTGGATATCGGAATCGACTGTCGTGATACGATCAGGGCCCGCATTGGCCGTGGGGACTTGGGCTACGGCAAGCGTTGCTGCGTTTGTGGCTATTGCGTTGTTGCAACCGTCGGTGATGACGCACCTGTACAATCCTGCATCGGAAGGTTGGACGTTGCTGAGTGCCAGCGTGGAGTTGGTAGCGCTGGTGATGTTGGTTCCGTCCTTTTGCCATTGATGGGCTACGTTATGGCCGGTCGCTTTTGCTGTGAAGGTCGCATCGCTGCCTGGGCATAAGGTTTGCGTGTTGGGCTCGGGATGTTGGGTAATGGTTAGTGTTGGATGGACGTTGAGTATTGATGGTTTTGACGTTACGGGTCCATCGCAGTCGTCGTCCACGATGCAGGTGTATGAGCCTTTGTCTGTGGTTTGGATGTTGTTGAGGTTCAGCGTGTTTGTGGTGGCGCCGGCGATATCGGAGTTGTCTTTCTGCCACTGATACCTGACGTTGAGGCCGTTCGCGGCAATGGTGTAAGTGACGTTGCTGCCGATGCAGACGGTTTGGTTTGTGGGTGATGGCTGTTGCGCGATGACGGGTTGGGCGGTTTCGCTGACTTGGAGTATGACCGGTTCGGAGGTCGTGGGGCCGCCGCAGTCATCGTTGACGATGCAGACGTAGCTTCCCCCGTCCGCCGTCTGGAGGTTGTTCAGTTTCAACGTGGCACTTGTGGCGCCGGCGATGTCGGTTCCGTCTTTTTGCCACTGGTAAATGACATTGTTGCCCGTGACGGCGACCGTGTAGGTCACGCTACTGCCGAGGCATACCGTTTGGTTGGTGGGGAAGGGAGGTTGGGTGATCTGCGGATCTGCTGCGAGGAAAACCGCGGTGGAGCCAGTGATTGGAACGTTGGATCCGTCGAATGACCCTACGCCATCAAAGTTTTGTGGGCCGGTGGTGCCGGCGGGTGGCGTTGTGTCATACGTTAGTGTGCGTGCTTGGTTGTCGAAGAACGGTCCCCATTTGACTTTCTTATTGAAGCCGTCGTAGACGCCTCCGTGGCTGATGTTGGCTACGGTCCATCCAGACGGCGGAATGTCTTCTGATGCCCAAACGCCGACGCCGGCATCCGGATTTACCTGAATCGTGGCCTGAATGGGTTGCTGGGTTATGTAACAGGTTTGATCAAGACTTCGGGTCAAGGTTGAGGCTGCGCGGGCTTGCGGCTCATTGAGGAAAGTGAGTGCGATTAGGACGAATGGAAGCACCCGCCAATCCAACGCGTTATCCGCGTGAAGTTTTTTTTGGTGTGTTCGCATGGCATCACCCTCAGGTTGTCTTTGTGAAGTACCTGGTGGCAGGGAGGACACGGCTTTTACCAAGCAGAGGTTATTGGCAGCCTAACGTTTTTCTTCCGGAGGAGTAGAGGAGTCGATACGCGTATGTCGTACGGCAACGCGGGTTAGCCGGTGAGACCTTCACGTTGTGTCAATACTTTGCTGGCGATGGACTGTCGCGCGTGAGTTAGTGGCGATGTCGTTTTTTCAGGAAGAGAACGCCCATGGCCAAGCACACGCCTAACATGGCTTGGTTCACGGCGATGCCGCACGGCCAACCCAGAATGGGTTCGGTGGGTATGGGTTGGCTGGGCTCGTTGGATGCGACGGCGCCTGCGACGTGGGTGTTGCTTCCGTCGACCGAGATGACACCGGTTAGATTCGGTTCGTCTTGACCGTCATCGGTTCGGGCAAGTGAATACGACAGCGTTCGTGTCTGGTTGTCGAAGAACGGGCCCCATTTGACTTTACTATTGCGTGTTTCAAAGACGCCGCCCTCGTTGATATCGAGGACGTTCCAACCCGATGGGACGACTTCTTCCACGGCCCAGACGCTCGTTACGGAAGGCGGTGTGATCTCGAGATGTATTCTGTATTGGTTGGCGGTATTGATGTCTTGCTCGATGAATCGACTGGCGTTGGTGTCGGCGGGGTCTGCTTGAATAGCCTTGAATGACGTGTATTCTGTGAGCATTCTTGCTCCTTGTCCTCCGGACAAGCCCGGTTGCCAGCAATCCGGAGGATTCAGGGCGACGTCATAATGATAGGCTTCGCTGACCCGCCATAGGTAGCCGCACCGTGTCAGATACTCGATCGGGATCGGGTTGGGCTCGACGGACCAAGTGCAACCACTTTTCCAGCAGGTCGCGTAGGCGGTCATTTCGGCAATACGTATCCACCAATCGAGATCGGTGTCGGCGGAGTGGAAAAGGGGTTCGATCATCGCGTTGATTGTGATCTCATCGGTATCGCCGCAAAGGTCTGTGACTTCGACGACGAAACTGTCGGGTGCCATTTGGCCCGCGCTGGGTTCGTAACAAACGGTCAGGTTTTCGCCGGTTTGACTTCCCGTGATTGAGGCCGTTCCAGTTACGGGTTCTGTTTTAACGGACCAACTCAGGTGGGTGGTGTCTTGGTCTGTGTCGGTGGCGCTAAGATGGAGTTGGTTGTTACTGTTTGGACATAGGGTGTTCGCGTCGATGTCCAGCGTCAGGGGGCCTTCGCCTTGGTCGATTACCGGTGGATTGTTCACGACGGTTACCGTGACCGTGCAGGTATCGGTATTGTTTCGATCGTCGGTGGCGGTCAAGGTGACGAGGGTGTCACCTGTTCCGATGGTGGTGCCAGCCGGCGGACTCTGTGTGATATCAACGCTTGTGTCGCAGTTGTCATTTGCACTGCTGCTCGCTGTCAAGTCGGGCAAGATGGCTTGGCAGTTTGCATCGGCGGGGATGGGGGCTGGGTTCGGCGGACAGGTGATCACCGGTGGCGTGGTATCAACGACGGTTATCGTGACCGTACAGGTGTCGGTGTTTCCCGCATCGTCCGTTGCGGTCAGCGTGACCAAGGTGTCGCCGGTTCCGATGGTGGTTGCTGCCGGCGGGTTTTGTGTAATAGCGACGTTTGTATCGCAGTTGTCGGTTGCGCTAGTGCTAACGGTTAGGTCAGGCAACACGGCTTGACAATTCGCGTCCGCGGCGATTGGACCTGGGTTCGGCGGGCACGTGATCACGGGGGGTGTCGTGTCAACGACAGTTACGGTGACCGTGCAAGTGTCGGTGTTCCCTGTGTCGTCCGTTGCGGTGATTGTGACTAACGTATTACCGGTTCCGATAGAGGTGCCAGCCGGCGGGCTCTGGGCGATCGTGATATCGGTGTCGCAGTTGTCGGTTGCGGTGGTGGTGGTTGTTAAATCAGGAAGTAATGCTTGGCAGTTTGCGTCGGCTGATATCGGAGGGGGATTAGCTGGGCATGTAATGACAGGGGGTGTCGTATCCACGACGGTTACGGTGACGGTACAGGTGTCGGTATTGCCTGCGTCGTCGGTTGCGGTCAGTGTGACCAGTGTATCGCCTGTTCCGATGGTGGTTCCGGCGGGCGGATTTTGTGTAATCGTGACGTTTTTGTCGCAGTTATCGATGGCGGTGGTGCTGCCGGTTAGATTGGGGACGTATGCCTGGCACTGTGCGTTTGCGGTAATTGGAGCGGGGGTGGGCGGACATGTGATGGCGGGTGATGTTGTATCGATAACGGTCACGGTGACGGTACAGGTGTCGGTGTTTCCTGCATTGTCAGTCGCGGTCAACGTGACGAGTGTGTTGCCGATGCCGATCATGGTTCCCGCCTGTGGATTCTGTGTGATCGTTACACTCGTGTCGCAATTGTCGGTTGCACTGGCGTCGCCCGTCAAGTCCGGTAGGGGTGCTTGACAGGTTGCGTTAGCCGAAATGGGGGGTGGCGCAGGGGGACACGTGATGACCGGAGGGGTTGTGTCCACAACCGTTAGGGTGACGTTACAGGTGTC
>Ga0180434_10007252_pt1 | contig 12516 bp, 10 predicted proteins | sample SS_ome_7_FD_132453 | JGI IMG/M metagenome (GOLD analysis project Ga0180434, IMG submission 132453) | Hypersaline lake sediment archaeal communities from the Salton Sea, California, USA - SS_1_D_2 metaG | ecosystem: Environmental > Aquatic > Non-marine Saline and Alkaline > Hypersaline >... | reverse complement strand
TGAATTCCGTGAGTCGAGGAATGGTTAATTAGATACCACTTATGGGAAATTGCTTCCCAATTTTTCTAAAAATATTACACAGGTGAATTTGTTTGTAGCATGGTTTACAAGCCGAATCAATAATCAATAATCCCCGAAAGCTATGGGAGCTTATCCACTGAAAAAACGGTTTTTTTAATGGGGTGAGAGGGGGCTGCAAATGGAGTCCAGAGATTTACAACGCTACCTTTTTAAGCTTGTCTTCATGTTTCAGATGCTCCTTCTCTCGCAGTTCTCACCTCCCAATGAATGCCGTGCGGTCGGAACCCCCTTTTTTTTCGAGAGAGATGTTCTTTTGGGCACAAAAGACAGTTGGCAGGAAGTTCAACTTGAGGCTCCGGATCGACCGCAGTCGACCCATTCCCCCGGGGACAAGCTGACTTTAGAGGGTGCCATCAATCGCGCGTTGAGGGCGAACCGGGGCCTGGCGAATACCCTGGACCAGGTTGAAAGCGCCCGACTCACCATCGTTTCTGCGGAAGCGGAATTTGAGCTCAAAATTTTTCCGGGTGCGGAGGTGGGAATCACGGGCGCCGGTGGTGAAGACACAGACGATAGGATTGGGTTGGGGGTGTCTCTTCAAAAAAGATTTCCTGTGGGCACCGACTTGAGCATCAGGCCCCTCGTTCAAAAAACGGGAGACATTTACGAAACACGAATCGACACGAGCCTCACGCAACCCCTGCTGCAGGGTTTCGGCAGGGAATTCAATTTATCCGGGGTTTACGGTGCCGAATTCGGCGCCCGCTCGGCCCGACGCGGCTTGTATCTCACGCAGGTAAATACAGTGCTTGCCACCATCGGCTTCGTTTACGATGTGATTCGGCAAAGAGAACTGGTTCGCCTGAACGAGGAGTCGGCTGTGCGCCTGCGCGTCCACGCCGAAGCGGCCAGGGCCAAGGAAAAGATCGGCCTCGCGACTCAAATCGACACCTATCGGGCCGGAATTCAGCAAAAGGAGGCAGAGGACAATTTAAACACCGCCATCGAAGCCTATCGGGCGGCCCTCGATAATCTGAAGGTTTTACTGGCACTGCCTTTGGAGGAGGCACTGGAAGTTGAAGCGCCGCTTGAGTACAGCCTTGTAAGGCTCGACGAAGCTGAAGCCGTAAAGTCTGCGCTCAGGAATCGCGTTGAATTGGACCAATCTGCAGATACGGTTCGCGAAGCGAAACGTTTGTCGAGAGTAGCCAAGCAAAATACCCGGCCAAATCTGGATCTTGTATTCAATTACTCCCGATTCGACAGCGGAGATACCTTCGGGGACAGCACCGGCTTTGATAAGGATGCCTGGGGGGTGAGTGTCGTGACGACCACCGATCTTGCCCGTACGGCGGAGCGTGTTGCATTCGAGCAAAGCCTTCTGAGCGTGAACGGCGCACGGCGCAATGACAGCTTGCAGCGCGATGAAGTTGTAAGGGAAGTCAAGCGGGATATCAGAAACCTTCGCCGCTCCGAAAAGGCCATCGCGATCCAAGAGGAACAGATCCGGCAGTCAAAGGGGCAACTGGAACTCGCACGGGTGAAGTTCAGGTGGGGTCTGGCCGACAACTTTGACCTCATCGATGCGGAAACCCAGCTTCGAACCGCCCAGACGAATTTGCTTTCAGCCGTCCTGGACTACATCGTAGGGAGTTCCCGGCTGCGCGCGACATTGGGGACACTCATTGAAAGGCCTGAGAGGTTCTGATGGGGCGAATTAGAAATCTTGTATTCTTTATTCTGATGCTTTCCGTGGCAGGTGTTTTTGTATTGCTGCATCCCTGGGTCAAAAAGACTGAGGACATCCCGATCCTGCTGGCGGAAGCAACGAAGCGGGATTTTTCCCTTACCGTTGAAGCCGTGGGGGAGCTGGATGCAGCCAGATCCACCGTGCTTATTTCTCAGATTCGCGGGGATCGAGGTAAGATCGTATCGATGATACCCGATGGGGAGAAGGTGAAAGAAGGCGATGTCATCGTGCGGCTTGACCCGACGGCATTTGAGGAGGAGGTGATGCGTCTTACTGCCGAAGTCCGGGAGTGCGAGGCGGTCGTGTCGGCCCAAGAGCAAATCCTTGAATGGGAAAAGATCCAGGCCGAGCGTGAGATCAAAACCGCGGAATTCGATTTGCGCGCCGCCCAGTTGGATTTGGTGAAATTGGAGAAAGGGGATGGTCCTCTCGAACTCATTCGTCTGCAGGGTGCCGCACAGGACGCGAAACGCGATTGGCACGAGAAGAAGGGATACCTCGGGGACTTGCAAGATCTCGAGAAGCAAGGATATATCAATTTAACGGAGATCGCCCAGGCACGGAACAGGGCGTCGGAGGCAAAAGAAGCATATGAGGTTTCCAAGCGACAGCATGAAAGTTACCGGGATTACGTGCTGCCCTCCTTGATGGAAAAAGCCCGCGCGCAGGTTGCAAGAGCTCAAATGAACCTGGAGCAAATCAGGAAAGGGGGAGGCTTCAAGATCGGGAAGACAATGGCGGCGTTGCGCAAAGCACAACAAAACCTGGAAAGTACCACTTACGCCCTCAAGGCGGCCCGGACAGAGCTTGAGCGCACGGTCATTCGCGCGCCGATTCCCGGTATTGCGGTTCTGCCCGAGGGATTTCGTGGTGGAAAGAAGCGAAAGCCGCGAATCGGTGATGTGGTATGGCAGGGTCAGCCGCTCGTGTACCTGCCGGACATATCTGAGATGATGGTAAAAACCCGGATACGGGAGATTGATCTGCATAAAGTCTGTCCCGGTAAACCCACGGTGGTCCTGGTGGACGCATACCCGGATCTCAGGCTTTCAGGGCAGGTGAAGTCGGTCGGCGTGCTGGCCGAATCCCACACTGAGGCAGGGGTGGGCGATAAGTATTTCGAGGTTCTGGTTTCGGTTAAAAATGGCGATGACCGGCTCAGGCCGGGCATGACGGCGCGGGTGGAAATAGAGTGTGCAAAAGTTGAGGATGCGGTTTGCGTCCCGGTCCATGCCGTTTTTCATGAAAAGGGCAGAACTTACTGTTATGTAGACGCGCATGCAAGTTATGAGGAGCGGAAAGTGTCCATCGGTTACCAGAGCGAAGATTGGGCGCAGGTTCTCACGGGAATTTCCGAAGGTGATTTCGTGGCACTGTCCCAACCCCCCCATGACGAGATTCTCGGAATGCGTGTCATGTCCCGACAAACTGATTGAGATTCTATGCTCCGTCATGAAACAATTGTAGAAGCCCGTGGTTTGAAGAAGGTATATGAGACAGGCACGAAACGGGTTAAGGCCCTCCGGGGACTGGATTTCTCTATCGAACCCGGAGAATTCGTCGGCATCATGGGACCATCCGGATCCGGAAAATCAACCTTGATGCATATCCTGGGTTGTTTGGAGCAGGCCACAGAAGGCATCTATCGACTCGGCGGAAAAGACGTTTCTTCTCTTTCAGACCGGGAATTATCCGCGATACGTGCGTCTCAAATCGGATTTGTTTTTCAGACGTTCAATTTGATCCCCCAGTACAGCGTGTTTGAGAATGTGGCAATGCCGTTTCTTTATAGAGGGGAGACCGGCAGGGAAGCAAAATATTTGGCGGAGCAAGCGATCGCGCGTGTAAACCTCTCTGACAGGATGAGCCACAAACCATCTGAGCTTTCCGGGGGTGAAATGCAGCGCGTTGCCATTGCCAGGGCACTTGCCGTGGACCCTCTGCTTATTCTTGCCGATGAGCCCACGGGTAACCTGGATTCGGGAACGAGCCATGCTATAATTTCCCTTTTTCGGGAACTCAATGAGCAGGGTGCCACCCTGATTGTGGTAACCCATGAGCGGGAGGTCGCCTCCAACTGCCGACGGATTCGCTTTCTTCATGATGGGAAAATTGTGGGTGATGAGGATCTCACATGAAGTGGGGCCGAATTGTTCACGATGCTTGGATTGCACTGCTTCGCCACAGGCTGCGAAGCTTGCTGAGTATCCTGGGCATCGTTTTTGCCGTGGTGGCCGTGGTCGCGATGATGGCCATCGCGGAAGGCGCAAAGCGTGAGATTTTGGATCAAATAGAGGGATTGGGTACCAACAGTGTTATTATCCGAACCCTGAGCCTCACAGAATCGCAAAAGGCCGCGGCCCGAAGGCGTTTGTCTCGGGGACTCGATCTCTCAGATGTGAAATCGATTTCACAGGCAGTCCCTGCCATTTACGCGATCGCTCCGGTGAAGGACATTAAGGCTTCATTTTCTGCGTCTCCGACGCAAGACCCGTTTGAAATTCTCGCCGTCACTGCTGCATATCAATCCGTGAAGGGCTTAGCCGTCCGGCAAGGAAGATTCATTTGCTCCGCAGATCTTATCCGAAAAAACTTGGTTTGTGTGTTAGGCGCCGAGGTGAGCCGGCGGATCGGTAATGACGGGCGGATCGGCGGCGTGTTACGGTTGGAGGACCGTACCTATCGTGTCGTGGGAATCCTTCAGGAGCGTCAATCGGTTCGCAGTGGTTCCACTGCCCTGACCGTGCGTAACTACAATCGCGCCGTGTTTATCCCCCTGGGGACGGAGGTGATGGCCTCCGACGATCAGAGCGGGTTCGGGGAGTTGTCGGAGATCTGGATTCGGGTGGCGGAAAACAGAAATGTTCACGCATGTGCCGCCGCGGTGAGCCGAGTGCTCACCCGAACGCATGGGGGGGTAGAGGATTTTCAAATCATCGTACCCCAGGAGTTACTGAAACAAGCCCGAAAAACCCAGGGCGTTTTTAATATTGTGCTGGGGTGCATCGCGGGAATTTCACTCCTTGTCGGGGGCATCGGCATCATGAACACGATGCTTGCCAGCGTTGCGGAGCGGACCAGGGAGATCGGCATTCGGCGTGCGGTGGGTGCCACGCGAAAGCATATTGTGGTGCAATTTCTCTGTGAGTCCATCGTGCTGACGACGGCAGGTGGTATCCTTGGAATTATCCTGGGATCGGGCGGTGCGCTGGTTATCAGCAAAGTTGCCGGTTGGAAAACACTCCTGACATTATGGTCGATTTCACTCTCCATTTTGATGGCCGGGTGCGTAGGGTTGGTCTCCGGCTTGTATCCCGCCGTGAGGGCTGCACGGCTTGATCCGGCCCGAGCCCTCAGGCATGAGTAGGGGGAATCCCATGGTTGACCCCGGAAACATGACAAATGTGGAATAGGCTCAATCTGCGTGTGCGCATCTATGCGATCTTGATCGCCCTTGTGTTTATAACCAGTGTGGGTGGCGTGGTCATGGTGTGGTACACCTACCGAATGCAGGCCCTGTTGACAAACGTCGTTGACAAAAACGTGGCCGCGTTCCAGACGGCCGAAGCCCTGGAGACCGCCCTTGTCAATCAAAAAGGATTCGTTTCATACTACTTCTTGGATGGGGATCCGGATTGGCTCAGGCAGTTGGGCGAGTACCGTCAGATTTTCAGACAACGTCTCGACGAGGCACGCGCTTTTGCTGAAACCGAAGAAGAAAAGGAGGCCATTCAGGTCATTGCTGCGGAATATACGGCGTATATTCGCCTAAAGGATCAGGTCATCTCCCATTATGATTCGGGTGAGCGGGAAACCGGTGCGAAGCTTCATCAGTCCGTGCGCAATCACTTCTTTAAAATCCTTGATTCGTGCGAGAAATACAAGGGGCTTCACACCCAAAGCATTGAGAAAGTCCGCGGTACCAGTTATGCGGAAGCGAGAAACCTCAGAATTATCGCAGGCACAGCCGTGCTCACTGCGTTGTGCCTGGCCGTACTTCTCGCCTTCGTCTTGATCAACCACATCCTGGGCCCCCTTCGCAGTTTGGTCCTTGAGGCGGATCGGGAAAGGAAATCGGGGAAGTCCGGAAACGAGGTGAGAGCATTGAGACTCAGTGTGCGTGGGTTGATTGAAGATGTCGATCAAACGCACTCTGAGCTTGAGCGAAGTCGTGAGACGCTTCTGCAGGCTGAAAAAATGGCATTGGTCGGAAAACTGGCCGCAGGGATGGCCCACAGTATCAGAAACCCCCTGACTTCCGTGAAGATGCGGTTGTTTTCCTTGGATCGAACGCTTGATTTGTCCGCGACCCAGAAAGATGACTTTCAGGTAATTTCTGAGGAGATTCGACATATTGATACCATTGTCGAAAACTTTCTGGAGTTTTCTCGACCTCCCAAACTCAAAATGCAAAAGGTCAGTCCCTCTGAGGTGGTGGACTTGGCCATACAGCTATTAAAGCATCGCCTTAAGTCCTATGATGTCGGTGTGAATGTCATTCGGAAAAGGCCGCTTCCTGAAATCCAGGCGGACCCTGAACAGTTGAAAGAAGTGCTCGTCAATCTTGTGGTGAACGCGTGCGAGGCCATTGAAGGAGACGGTTCGATCGTGATCCAGGAAGAGGAGGGTTTTGCGGAGCCATTGGGCCGAGTCGTCGTGATTCGCCTGACGGACAACGGCCCGGGCATTCCGGACTCGATTCAGGAAAAGGTCCTTCAGCCCTTTTTCACCACCAAAGAAGAGGGGACAGGGTTGGGTCTGAGTATCGCCGCCCGCATCGTAGAGGAACATGGCGGCTGGTTGGATTTCACATCGGAGGAAGGGCAGGGGGCAACCTTTGTGATCACCCTGCCGGGGGAGGAGCGACACTTTGAGTACGATTTTGATCATTGACGACGACGATCAACTGCGGAAAAGCTTCGAGAAGCTGTTGATCGAAGAAGATTACGCGGTTAAGAGCGCACCGTCGGGAGAAACGGGGCTAAAGAATATCAAAGAATCGATCCCGGACCTGGTCATTCTCGACATGCGCCTGCCGGGGATGAATGGACTGGAAGTCTTTCAGGCCATCCACGAGATTGAGCCAAAACTCCCCGTGATTATCATGACCGCGTTCGGCACGACGGAAACTGCGATTGAAGCCACCAAGATGGGAGCTTTCGACTACTTGCTTAAGCCATTTGATATACCGGAAATGCTGGGCGTGGTCGAGCAGGCACTGGATGCCGGTCGTTTCATGAGATCGCCCGTCGACATGAATGCGATGCCTGACACGGCAGTCCGGGAGGCCATTGTGGGTCGCAGCAAGCCCATGCAGGATGTCTATAAAGCGATCGGCCGTGTCTCTCCCACCGATGCCACGGTACTCATCAGGGGGGAGTCAGGGACCGGCAAAGAACTCGTTGCCCGGGCCGTTTATCAACACAGCCTCAGGGCCGGCAAACCCTTTCTGGTGATCAATTGTGTGGCAATTCCGGAGAATCTGCTTGAGAGCGAGCTGTTCGGGTATGAAAAGGGGTCATTTACCGGCGCATCCCATCGTCGCGTGGGTAAGATTGAACAGGCCCACGGCGGCACGGTTTTTCTGGATGAAATCGGTGATATGCCCTCCACCATTCAAGCGAAGATCTTAAGAGTGCTCCAGGAAAGAAGCATTGAACGTCTCGGGGGACGAGAGACGATCCCTGTGGATGTTCGAATCATCGCCGCCACCAATCGAGATTTAGAGTCGGCACTGGCCCAGGGCCGATTTCGAGAAGACCTTTATTACCGATTGAAGGTGGTCACAATATGGCTTCCATCCTTGCGCGAGCGGTCGGCGGATATTCCCGACCTGGTGAAGTACTTCCTCTCGAGGTACGCCGCCGAAGTGGGCATGGATAACCCCGGATATACCCAAGAGGCCCTGAGGATGCTGAACAGTTACCCATGGCCGGGCAACGTTCGCGAGCTCGCCAATACCATACAGAAAATGTTGATTTTCAACCGGGGAACGCCTATCAGCCCCGAGGACATCACCCAGGCAGTCGGCGGCAGGATCCTTGGTGACGGAAAGGGAGGTCAAGGTGGTGAAGAGGCAATCCGGCAATGGATGCGCAGCACCCTTAGCTCCAAAGCCGGCGAGAACACGTTTGATCGGTGCATGGACCGGTTTGCCGCCATGCTCATCAGCGAAGCCCTTAATCTGACCGGCGGCAATCGCTCCCGCGCGGCAAAGCTCCTCAACCTCTCAAGACCCACTCTGCACTCAAAAATTGAAAAATACCGTCTCAAGTTTAAAACATCAGTAAAAGAAGCCTGATTTCAAGGCGGTTGAATTCCAGCGCAACAGGGATATGTCAGGTCCATTGGATACCGGCGTCTCGCCGGAACATTCCTCACCCGCCGTTCCCTTTACAGGATGTAAAAAAAGCCGACAGCTCTCCTCTACGGATGTCCGGGGATAGGGAATTGCGCATATCCCCAATTCTATTTATATCAATAGGTTGTGCCATAACTTTCCCGTATTTTTTTGGTTTGGCACATGGGTTGCTTTGTTTTCTTTTCAGTAAGTCACGTGACGCATTTTTGGGATATCTCTTCCCCGTGTGCACCATTCGGGTTGAAGGCGGGATTCAGGAGGTAAAGAAATGTTGGTAAAAAATTGGATGAGCAAGAAAGTCATTACCATCGACGAGAACGATTCCATGCAGGCAGCCATGAAACTGTTGAAGGCGCACGGCATCCGGATGCTGCCGGTTATGAAGGGCGAGAAACTTGTCGGGATCCTCACGGATAGAGACATCAAAAGGGCCTCTGCTTCCGATGCGACAACGTTGGAGATGCATGAACTCATTTTTCTGATTTCTCAGATTACAGCCAAGGAAATCATGACGAAAAATCCGATTACCGTCCCTTTTGATTTCACCGTGGAAGAAACCGCTGAAGTGCTGTTGAAAAACAAAATTTCCGGCGCCCCGGTGCTGGACGCGGCGGGGAAAATAGTGGGAGCCATTACTCAAACAGATCTTTTTAAAGCATTGATTTCCCTGACGGGTGTCGGGAAGAGGGGAATTCAATTTGCCTTTCGACTCGAAGATCGCCCCGGCTCCATCAAGGAGGTCGCAGACCTAATAAGAAAATACAAGGGTCGCATGGTGAGCATCCTCAGCACGTATGAACGTGTTCCGGATGGACAGCGAAAAGTCTATATACGTGCCTACGGCATTGAACGCGCCAGGCTGGCCGAACTCAAGAAAGCGCTTAGAAAACAGACCACATTTCTCTACATGGTGGATCACAATGAAAATAAGAGAGAAATCTACCAAGACTGATCACCCGTTTTTTTGATTCGAAAGAATTGTTTTTGGGCGTGGGAGTCTGGCGGAGCAGATGTTTAAGACTTCAACCGTACCGGTCTTGAGCGTTCATCCTCCTGAGATTTCGGATGTCTAAATCATTTTCACGTCCTTCGAGAATGGGACAAAATGCCTCCGAGTTTTTTTGGACCGTCATAGGACTTGCTTTGGGTTTTCCAATTCGGTAAATATAAAGGGGTTTTGGTGAAAGCGGAACCTACGATTTTAATATCGGATCGCAACCGCCATGTCAGAGAATTCCTGAAGCGTGAGATGACGGCGGAGGGTTATCGGGTACGCTTGGCGAAAAACGCGCAAGAGGTAATGTACTGGGCATACCAACCGGAGCGCCTTGATCTGATTATCCTGGATTTGGATCTTCCGGACGCCGGCGAATTGGGGCTTCTGGAAAAATTGGAGAATCGAATTCCGGCTTTACCGGTGGTGGTCCACGGGTTCTCCTTAGATTACACGTACTCTCCGACGGTGATGCATGCGGCGGCTTTTGTGGAGAAAAAAGGAAACAGTATTGAACGCCTCAAGAAAGTAGTCTTTAAACTCCTTCAGGAGCCCGGTCCGAAACAAAGCAATGTCCCAAAAAACGGCAAACAACTTCCAGCAGAAACCTGATAACGTCCAAAAAAAACGTGAGGCCGGGCGTTACTACCGCTCACTCACTCGAAATATGCTCCTGACCGTTATTATCGTCTCCTTTACCCCCATGATTGTGGTCAGCGGGATTATCCTTTATCAGTTTCAAGATTCCTACAGCGAAAAGGTCCACGCCCACCTCGGGGAGCTGGTCCTGAATCACAAGCAAAACATCGACACCTTTCTCCAGGAAAAGCTGAAGCACATCCGTTTTCTGGCAAAAAGCTACAGCTTCGAAGAGTTAAGCAACGAATTATTTCTGCAGGATCAGCTATTCAACCTGCAGGAAGGATTCAGCCCCTTTTTCGTGGACCTCGGGGTGGTGAACGAGCGGGGAGTCCAGGTCGCTTATGCAGGTCCATTTAAGTTGGGCAAAGCCTCGTACTCCACGGCGGACTGGTATGAAAAAGCCATGAAGCGAAAACAGGTTATCAGTGATGTTTTCCTAGGCCTCCGGGGGCTTCCTCACTTCATAGTCGCAGTGAAGGATAACTGGCAAGGGATGGACTGGATATTGAGGGCTACGATCGATTTTGTGGCTTTCAATACCCTCGTGGAAAAAATTCGTATCGGGGAGACCGGCTTTGCCTTTATCCTAAACAAGGAGGGGGAATTTCAGACCCAACCGCTCCGTAAAATCGTACCCGAAAAAGGCCCATACATGAAGATTTTGGAACGTGGTGGGGATAAAAGAAGCGATATACAAATCCTTCAAACTCGAGACGATTCCGGTGAAGAAAACATTTACGTGGCCGCTTTTCTCAAAGAGGGTGACTGGCTTCTGGTCTACCAACAAAAAGCTTCGGATGCTTTCTCTGATCTGGAAAATGCACTACGCCTGGCCGTTGCGATTCTGTTGCTCGGCGGTCTTGGCATCATCACCATGGCGTTTGTCCTGTCGAAAAGAATGATCGCCCGCATCGCCAAAGTGGATCAGGAAAAGAATATGATGGACGAGCAGATTATCGAGACGGGTAAATTGGCGTCGGTTGGCGAATTGGCAGCGGGTATCGCTCATGAAATCAACAACCCGGTTGCCATCATGATTGAGGAAGCAGGGTGGATCGAGGATTTGCTGGAGGAGGAAGAACTCAAGGAAAGTGAGAATCTCAGTGAATTCCAAAGAGCGCTGAAGCAAATCCGAACGCAAGGGAAACGCTGTAAGGAAATCACTTACAAATTACTCAGTTTTGCACGGAAAACCGACGCAAGAATTCACGAAGTGAACATGAATGAGTTGCTTGAGGAATTGGTGGCGCTCTCATCGCAGCGGGGAAAATTCAGCAGCGTAACGATTCAAACGAATTTTCAGCATGACCTGCCGTTAATGAAGGCATCCGAATCGGAGTTACAGCAGGTGTTTCTCAATCTGATCAACAACGCCATCGATGCCATGGAAAAAGGAGGTGGAACCTTAAATATTTCGAGCCGTTCGGAGGATGACCAAATCGTCGTCGAGGTGGCTGACGATGGTCCCGGCATTCCGAAAGCGAACTTGGCCCGGATATTCGACCCTTTTTTCACCACCAAACCGGTTGGAAAGGGCACCGGCTTGGGCTTATCCATCTGTTATGGTATCGTAAAAAAGTTGGGGGGGGAAATAGAAGTTCACAGCGTGGTGGATATGGGGACCACGTTCCGTGTCATGCTTCCGCTTCCAAAGGCAAAAGAGGCTGAAAACGAGACCGCGGAGAAATAAGACGCATAATCATACGCCGAAAACTTGCAGGCGGTCGCCGGGATTTTAACGCTCTGCCGGGGATTTCAACGGTCTCCAACGCATCATTTCAAAGTGCTAAATTCATACCAGCAAATAATGTTAAGTATCCGAGACACCGGTCCGGGTATTCCCGCCACAGTCTATTTCGCACTCCGTGCGGGACCGGACTGACGGAAAATGCTGATTTCCGATTTCCTACGAGATCATCAAGATTCGGTGACAAACATATGAAAGGAGATTCCTGATGGAGACCATTACGGTGAAGGAGATGATGATTCCGGTAGAGAATTATGCCACGGTATCCGAGGAGGCGAACCTATACGAAGCCGTCATCGCCCTGGAAGAGGCCCAAAAGAAGTTTGACCAGGATAAGTACCGGCACCGGGCTATTCTTGTATATGATAAAAATCGCCGCGTCGTTGGGAAGCTGAGCCAGTTGGATGTGATAAGAAGTCTCGAACCCAAATATGAGGGCATGGGCGACCTGAAGGATCTGACGCGCTTCGGACTCAGCGCAGATTATCTCCGCCAGATGATCAAAGACCACGGCCTTTGGAAACAACCCATCGACGACATTTGCCGAACCGCGGCGAGTCTGAGAGTCAAGGATATCATGCACGCCCCGACTCAAGGTGAGCATGTTGCGGAGGACGCAACGCTGAACGAGGCGGTACATCGACTGATCGTGGGCCGGCATCAGTCTTTGCTGGTTACGCGCGGTGAGGAAATCGTGGGCGTGTTGCGCCTGACGGATGTTTTCAGCAAGATTTGTGATTTTATCAAGGTTTGCAAAGTATGAATGTCACGCAAAGTCGCCCCGGTGAAACCGGCTTCGCGCTTCACGGGACAGTCAAAGCGCAAAATTGATACAATGTCTTTACGCTGTGCAAACCTTAGGGCTAGCGCAAAAATAATTTCACATTTTCGCATTCCATCTTCAGGCCATCTTTGTCCGATCCTCAACCGCAAAATCCTCGAAATAGTCCCGCTATTCCTGTGGCTTTGCGATTTCGGATCGAAAAAATCTGATCTAAATC
>Ga0180434_10007249_pt1 | contig 12518 bp, 19 predicted proteins | sample SS_ome_7_FD_132453 | JGI IMG/M metagenome (GOLD analysis project Ga0180434, IMG submission 132453) | Hypersaline lake sediment archaeal communities from the Salton Sea, California, USA - SS_1_D_2 metaG | ecosystem: Environmental > Aquatic > Non-marine Saline and Alkaline > Hypersaline >... | reverse complement strand
GCTGCTCGGCGGCGAGTTTGCGCCGCAGCTCGGCGAGGCGGTTGGTGCGGCGGTTGCGGGCGATTGGGTGCATGGGGCCTCCACCGCCGCGAGCCGCCCCGAGCATGACCTCGGTGGCGGCTGGGCGGTTGTGGGTCGGGTCAGTCTTCGACGTAGCAGGCGCGGCCGTCGACCTCGATGACGCCGGCGCCGCCATCGTGCGACTCGGCCTGGAGGCTCTCGTCCAGCTCGGCGGCGGTCGCCTCGCGGATGTAGTCGCCGGTCGCGTAGTCGTGCAGCGAGGGCTCGACGTGGCGCAGGACCAACTCGCCGTCCTTGTCGTACCAGTTGAGAGAAGCGGCGTGCTCGCGGATGTCGGCGGGCTCACCGAACACCGCAGCGCACACGCTCTGGAAGTGGTCGACGCTCGCGAACGCCTCGGCGCGGTTGGGGCAGTAGGTGTCATTGGTGCAGATGTAGGCCATAGGTGTCTCCAGGGTTGAGGGTGTCTCTCAACGCCCTAAGCCCCGAGGACGAACCTTCGGGGCTGGGCGGTTGGGGTGAGGTCTAGAGGGCGTAGTCCCACTCGCCGTACTGGTCCACGATGCGCGAGTTGTCGCTGAACCAGAACTCGCGCCAGCCGCCGCGCGGGATGTCGCGCCCGTCGGTGTGCCCAATGCCATGGCGGTCACGGACGATGAGTTCTCCACCGAAGCTCTCGCAGACCTCGGCCAGAGTGCGGCCATCAGGGGCGGTGTAGACAGAGCCCTCGTCGTCGGGGTTAAAGATGGTCTCAGCGATGGTGCGGGCGGTGTTCATGTTGTGCTCCAGTGTTGCGGGGCTTCCGTCCCCTTGGTGAGTACATTTATGCCACTACCCGACCACCCTGTCTAGCACAAATGTGCGCTTTATTGTCCCACTGGTGAAAATATCCCCGCGCCCTGTGGAACAATCGACGTGCTACCCTCGCCGCATGAGACACCGCGCCACTCTCGCCGCCCTGCTGATGCCCGCGCTGGCGGTCGCGCAACCGGCACCCTTGCCGCGCATGTGTACCGTCGAGCACGTCGCCGAGGCCGGAGAGCCCGCGCCCTGCACAGGCGTTCTCATGCCGCCTGGGGATGCGCTGGACGGCGCCGCGTGCCTCGATGCGGGCCTACCACGGTGTGAGGCGCTGAGGCGGCGTGACGCGGCCGTGTGCGCTGCTGACGTGGCGCAGCTCGCGCGTCAGGTCAGCGAGGCGGACGCGCGGGCCGAGCGATGGCGCGAGCTCGCCCGGGCGCCCTGCCCGCCGTCGGTGACGCGCCGCGTCGAGGTGCCGCGCGGGCTGCCGTCGTGGGTGACGTGGGCGGCTGCCGGTGTCGCGCTCGTCGGCGGGGTTTGGGTTGGGTGGCAGGTGCGGGGGCTCACGGCGAGGTGAGCAATCGCCGCAGCGCCGCGATCGCCTGCTGCGGGGTGCGCTAGACTAGCGCGCCGCCTCCAGCACCACCTGAGCGCGGAGCACGTCGCCGCGACCGATGGCGACCGATGCCCGCATCATTGCGTCGCGCGCTCGGTCAAGCTGCTCGCGGAGCTCGTCGCGCTCGCGGCGGATGCGCTCGGCCTCGCGCGCCTCGTACTCGAGCGCGGCGTGCCCGCTGCGGAACGCTGGCGGCCGGTAGTGCCGCCCCTTCGTGTCGTCGCTCATGCTCACCCCCTACGCGTCTCAGACTGTCGCAGGCGCGGCGCACAATGCAACGGGGTGGCGCTTGCGCGTCGGCCTGCGGTAGGGTGCGCGCACGCTCACTCCCTACGTGGCGAGGCCCGCGTCCCCTCTTCCGACCTCGGGGGCGCGGGCCGCTTCGCGCTCGGTGCTGGCGCTGGTGCTCGCCTGCAAATGAGCGTTTGCATTTGACGGGGCGCGCGGTCCGGTGGCACAACCGAGGGGCCGGAGTCGGAACCGGCCGCAACCGTAGGGGGTACAGCATGACGATCCAGACGACAGATCCGCGCGTGATCAGCGCGCTGCAGCGATGCGGCACGCAGCTTCATAGCCGCGCGCCCGTGACTGAGCAGGAGCTGCGCGCGGCGCTCGCGGCTGCGGCCGAGCTGCTCGGCGAATGCGCTGCGGCGATGGTCGAGGTGAGCGAGCAGCCGACGGCGTGGGATGCGCTCGACGGCGCCGCCCGCGACGGCGTGGTGCGCCAGAGCTGCGCGGCGGCGCTGACTGAGGCGAGGATCAAGAACCTGCTGCGGCGCTAGCCCGGCACAACCAGCGGCGAGGGCCGCGCGACAGGAGGGCATCATGGGTGCATGGGATGATCTCGACAGGGAGGCCGGCAGCGGCAACTACTACCGCTGCAACATCGGCGACAGCGGCGTGGTTCAGGTGCTCGAGTGCCTCGACGTGTTCACCAAGGAATGGCCGGACGGTAAGGCCGAGCGCATGGTCAAGTTCCGTATCCTCGACCACGACGACCACGTCGACGGCGCGCCCGCCGAGAAGGAGTGGGACATCGGCACGAGGCGCGCGGCGCCGCTGTCGCAGATGCGCCGCGACCTGCTCGCGCAGCACATCGACATGGCGACGCGCAAGCTGTCCGTCGCCGTCGAGGGCCGCAAGCACCCGACGAAGGCGGGCGCGCGGATCGGCGTGCTCGTCGTCCGCGACCTCGGCGCGGCTGGCGGCGCCGCGCCTGCTCCGGCACGTGCCCTGGCACCCGCTCCGGCTCCGGCTCCGGCTCCGGCGCCTGCCAGCCACGACGCGCTGGCGGGCGCGCTGTCGCTGATGAAGGCCGCACAGACGCAGGCGGCGGCCGACAAGGTCTACGCCGACTTCTACGCCACCGAGACGGACAGCGCGATGCGTCAACAGGTCTACGAGTGGTCCCAGCAGTGGCCTGACCTCGATCTCCCGTTCTAACGGAGCGTCAGCGTCCGGCAAGCCGCCAACGGGGTCGAGCCCGTGGCGGCTTCGCTGGTAGGAGGTGCGGCCGTGATCGACAACTACATGGGTCTCATGCCCGAGGACCAGTACCGCGAGGCGCAGCGCGCAGGCGCTATCGGCGGCTCGGGGCTGACCAAGATCTTGCGCCTCAGCGTGGCGCACTACCTGGCCGACCTCGAGCGAATGAGCGAGCGCGCCGCCGTCACGCTCGGCAACGTCGTTCACACTGCCGTGCTCGAGCCGCACCTGTTCGCCGAGCGGTACGCGGTCGCGCCGGAGGTGGTGAAGCTCGACGCGCCGCAGGCGCGGAAGGTCGAGCGGCCGCAGGTGGGCGTCACCACGGTGGGTGATTGGCGCGTCGGGGGCGCAAAGCTCGCCGACGGCTCGCCGGCCGTGTTTCCCACGAAGGCCGAGGCCGTCGCGCACGCCAAGACGGTGGGCGGCTGGACCACGGATGGTGTGACGTTCCATGCGACGCGCAAGGCCGCCGACGCAGCGAGCGGCGCCGACAAACCGTGGACGCTGGCGGGCGTTGCTGACGCGCCGCGCTTCCGCACGCGAGGCGAGGCGCAGGCGCACGCCGCCGAGGCGGCCGACGGCCGTGAGGTCATTAGCGCGGCGACGATGGCGCAGTGCGACGAGATCGCGCTTGCGCTGCGCTCGCATCCGGTCGCGTCGGCGCTGCTCGAGGGGGCGCGCTGCGAAGAGGTGGTGCAGTGGCACGACGCCGCGCACGGCGTCGACTGCAGCGGGAAGCTCGACGCGCAGGCCGAGGTCGGCGCCGGGCTCGCCGAGATGCTGGGTATCGACCCGGGCCGCGTCGGCGTCGACCTCAAGACCACGGGCAAGCTTGCGCAACCGTCCAGGCTCGGGCGCATGTGCTACGACGCCGGTTGGCACATCCAGGCCGCGCACTACATGGCCGGCGCGGCCGCGAACGCGCAGCCGCTCACCGCGTGGGTCAACATCGTGGTTGAGACGGTCGCGCCCTACGGCGTCGCCGTGGTCGTGCTCGATGATGCCTACCTCGCGCTCGGCCGCTACGAGCGCGGCGAGGCGCTGGCGCGCGTGCGGCAGTGGCGCGAGACGGGCGAAGCGCACGGCTACGATCCGGCGCCGGTGACGATCGCGCCGCCCGCGTGGGCGCTTCCGGCCGAGGTGGAGGGGCAGGAGTTTGAGCAGTGGGCGGCCAAGGGGCAGCGCGCAGAGCGCCAGCGCGAGGAAGCGGCGCTGGCGGTGTCGATGGCGCGCACGCGGCTCGACTTGACGCTGCGCAAGCTGTCGTCGGCCGCAGCTGACGCGGTGTCGGCGGCGCGCAGCGGCGACTACGGCCGAGCGATGGAGTACGTCGCGGAGCTCGGGCGCCACGAGGCGGAGGCGGAGGCGCAGCGCAACGCGCTGGCCGAGGCGGAGGCGGTGTGCGCGGAGGCACTCGAGGGAAGACGATGACGATCCACGAGCTGGAGATCTGGCCGCAGCACTTCCGCGACGTGCTCGACGGCGCTAAGCGCGCGGATTACCGCGCCCACGATCGCGACTACGCTGCTGGCGACCGGCTGCACCTGCGCGAGTACGACCCCGGCGCGCAGCAGGGCGACAGGGCGGCGCGCTACACCGGCCGCGACTGCTGGGCTGAGGTGACGCACGTGCTGCCCATCGACGGGGGGCGGTGCGTGCTGTCAATCCGGCTGCTCGATTCTGCCGACGCCGCGCACGGGTTCGCTGTCGGTGACCGGGACTGGCGGGTCGAGCAAGTGATGCAGGCAGCGTCGGAGATGTCGCTGCGGCAGCTTTCCGACGTGCGGGGGAGGCTCGCCGCGCTGGCGTCGCGGTTGGCCAAGCGGCGGATGCGGTGAAGCTCCGCGACTACCAGCAGCGCGACCTGAACCGCCTGCGGCTCGCCTACGCGAGAGGACACCGCCGCGTGCTCTACCGTCTGCCCACCGGTGGGGGAAAGACGGTCACGTTCGGGTCGGCGCTTGCGATGGCGGAGGGGCAGGCGCTCGTCGTCGCGCACCGTCGCGAGCTCGTCGCGCAGGCGGTCGCGACCCTGGGGCGGCTCGAGGTCGCGGCGGCTGTCGTCGCAGGTGGTCACCCCGAGCCCGAGCCTGGCGCGCGCGTGCTCGTCGGGACGGTGCCGGCGCTGTGCTCGCGCGGGTTGCCCGCGTGGTTCGCGCCTCGCCTGGTCGTCGCCGACGAGACGCACCTGGCGATGTCGGACAGCTGGCGCCGCGTGCTGCTCGAGATGTGCGGCGGGGCGCGCGTGCTCGGTGTCACGGCGACGCCGGAGCGCCTCGACGGGCAGCCGCTCGGCGACCTGTACTCGCACATGGTTGAGGGACCGTCGATCGCGGAGCTCACCGCGCGCGGTCACCTCGTGCCGGCCGTGACCTACAGCACGCCCGTGCTGCCGGAGGTGCGGCGCGCGGCGCAGCTCGACAAGGGCGCGGCGCTCGACAAGCCACGGCTCGTCGGCGACGTCGTGCGGACCTACCAGCGGCTCGGCGCAGGACGGACGGCGCTGGTGTTTGCCTCAGGCATCCCACACGGCCAGCGCATCGCGCAGGCGTTCACTGGCGCCGGCATCGCGGCCGCGCTGCTCACCGGCCAGACACCGACAGCGGAGCGCGAGCGCCAACTGCAGCGCCTAAGCGACGGGCAGCTGCAGGTGTTGATCAACGTCGGCGTGCTGGTCGAGGGATTCGACGAGCCGCGCGTCAGCTACATCGGGCTGGCGCGCGCCACGTCGTCGCTCACGCTCTACATGCAGGCGGTCGGTCGCGGCCTGCGGCTGCACCCCGGTAAACGAGACTGCATCGTGGCCGACCACGGCGGCAACGCCGAGCTGCGGTTCGGTCCGGTCGCGATGGAGCGGGCGTGGTCGCTCGGCGGCGAGCGGCGCGGGCGCGCTGTCGCGACTGCCGACGCCGCGCTGGCGGTGGCGACGTGCGAGGAGTGTCTCGCAGTCTACCAGCGCGCCGAGCATGACGCCTGCCCGCGCTGCGGGGCGGCGCCGCTGCCCGTCGAGCGGCGGTTCCCACGCCAGGTGGTCGGCGAGCTCGAGCGGCTGGAGCGCGCCGCGTGGGAGGAGCGCGAGCGCGAGCGGTCGCGCCAGACACCGCCGAGGCCGGCGCCGTCGTGGTGTCCTGCGGGGCTGTGGCGGTCGCTCGAGGAGACGCGCCAGGCAGAGGGGTATCTGCCGGGCTGGACGGTGGGGCGTGCGCGGTTCATCACGCGGCGTCGGCGAGGTTCTTGACACGCTCGGCGCGTCGTCACAGGGTGACCAGACGCGCACACAGCGCGCCCGTCTGTCGCGGACGGTATCAGGGGTGACCGGACACGACCCGAGCACCCGTCACATAGGCGCAGCCGCTATCGCTGCGCCGGGGCCTCCCCTGTGCCCGCCGCGACCTGTGGCGGGTGCTCGGGTTGTCTGAGAGGTGCAGATGATTGCCATCGTAGCAGCCGTCGACGTGCTCGCCGTGCTGGTCGGGAGGATGGAGGGATGAGCGACTGCAAGCATGAGGCGGCGTTGCGCGAGGCGTCGAGGCTGCTGGTCCTCGACGACCCACACAACCCCACCGCGTACGATTGGGCTCGCGTTCTGGACGCCGCCGCCGACCACATCGCCGAACAGCGCGCGGAGATCGCCCGTCTGACCCGCGAGCGCGACGAGGTGCGGGCTCTGGTCCAGCACGCCTACTTGACCGCATGGGCCGCACGGCACAACCGCTTCAAGGCGACGCCGCCCGATATGCGGAAGGGTTGGCGTGCGTTCGCACTGGCGCAAGGGTTGCCCCTTGGCGCCCCTCCTGCCGACGCGGCCGAGGCGCCCGAATGACCACCCTGCTCGCCGCCCTCCTGCTAGCCCTAAGCGCCCCGCAGCCGTGCCCGCGCGACCTGTCGGCAGCGATCGAGCACGTCGAGAGCCGAGGGTACACGCTCGCGGTCTCACGAACGGGCGCGCGCGGTCTGTGGCAGGTGATGCCGCAGTGGTCGCGCTGGCCGTCGTGGGCGCTGCACATTCCCGCCGTCGGACGCTGGGAGGGATGCCGGATTCTGCGGCGGTGGCAGGGGCGAGCTCGTCGGCAGTGTCAGCGGGAAGGGCGCGGGTGCCGGGTGATGGTGCGAGCGCTCGCTGGGTACAACGCGGGCAACGCGGGGCTGCGCGGCCGGTCGCGGCGAGGGATGGACTACGCGCGGGCCGTGCTCGCTAGGGGGCGGTGATGGCGATCACGACACGCAAGGTCCGTCAGTACACGGTAAACCTACGGCACGACGGACACGCCACGCTCACGCCGTGGGCGAACGGCGAGGGCTACGACATCACGATCGCCTACGTCTTCGCGCACGGCTCCGCTCCGCGCGAGACGGTGCTATCTCTGTGCGACGACGAGATCGACGCGCTGATGCTGCTGCTCGCGCATGAGCGCGCGTCACATGTGGTTGCCGACGATGCGTGAGCAAGATCGCCAGCGGCAGATCCTCGCCGCCGTGGGCTCGCTGCCCGGCGTGCTCGCTTGGCGCAACCAGAGCGGGGCGCTGCGCAACGCGCGCGGTCAGCTTGTGCGGTTCGGGTCTCCCGGCTCGCCGGACATCGTCGTGATCGTCGCTGGCCGGTTCGTAGGTCTCGAAATCAAGCAGCCGGGTAAGCCGCTGTCGGCGCGCCAGCTGCGGTGGCAGGCCGCGTGCCGGGCGGCGGGCGGCGTGTACGAGCGCGTCGAGGACGCGGAGCAGGCGCTGGCGGTGGTGCGGCGGGCAGCGCGGGAGGGCAGCAAGTGAAGGTCACGACACTACAACGGCGGGAGTGGCGACGGCTGCGCGCCGAGGGCTGGCTCTACAGCGAGATCGCCGAGCATGTCGATCGACACCCGGACACCGTGCGCTATCACTGCCACGACGTGAAGCGCCAGCACGACCAGCGCGAGCCTGTGCCGTGCGACGATGGCCGACGCTGGCGCATGCGCGCAGCGCGGCCGCGCGACGGTCGGCAGGCGTTCGCGCATGCGCTCGCCGAGGCGTTGTGCGAGGGCCTGCCGGATGAGTGGAGATCTCGCGCGCTGCGCCTGCTGTGACAGCACACCCGGCGTCGGAACCGGGTGAGGGAGTGTAGGAATGGCACTGAGCAAGACACGACAGCGACTCAAGGTCGTGCGAGAGGCGCGCGTGCGTGCGCGAGTGAAGCTCGAGCGCGAGGAGCACGAGCTGTGCGTCAAGGCGGTGGCCGCTGCGGAGCGCACGGCCGCCGAGGCGCAGGCCGCGCTCGATGATGCGGTGAACGCGCTCGCCGAGGCCGAGGCCGAACTGCAGCACTACCGCCGCAGCGAACGTGACGCGCTCGTTCGACTGGTGCGGGCGATGATCGAACAGCGCGGGTGGTCTATCGCCGAGCTCGGCAAGCGCGCCGACATCAAGCGCGCGCTGGCACACCGGGCCGTGACCGCTGGCGCCTCTAGGCCCGTGCTGGTCAAGCTGCTGCAGACGGTCGAGAGAGGGGGGGAGTGGTGACGTGGCTGCCAGGGCTTGGCCCACATCAGGGCGCGACCGACGACCACGACGGCGCCGGTGATGTGTGGTTCACGCCGCAACCGATCGTTGACGCAGTCGCGCAGGCGCTCGGCGGGATCGACCTCGACCCGTGTGCTCACCCGTGCTCGCCGGTGTGGGCTGCTGCAACGCATCGCATCTGCCTGCAGCGCGGCGGCGATGGTCTGCGCGACCCGTGGCCTGGTGTCGGCGGCGTGTTCGCCAATCCACCGTATTCAGACGTCCCGCCGTGGCTGACGCGGTGCAAGCTCGAGGAGCGCCGCCGGCCGGTGCTGATGCTGATCCCGACGCGCCCCGAGACGCGGGCATGGCAGGCGCACGTCTGGCGGGCGGGCGCCGTCATCGTGCAGCAGGTGGGGCGGCTGCGGTTTGTTGGCTCGGACGGCAACATCCACGGCAACGGCATGGTGACGACGTGCTTTGTCTGCTGGGATCTCGCGCTGGCGCACCGACTGCGGCTGGCGCTGCGCGCCCAGAAGGTCGACGCGTTCGTGCTGAGGGTGAGCAACGACGACGAGGCGCGCGACGCGGCCGAGCAAGAGCTGCCGTGGTGAGCGGCTAGGCCAGCGCGACCGGGACCAGCAGGACAGCGACCACGTCGGGCGCCAACGGGCGCGATGCCGTCACGACGGCGTCGGTCTGCTCGCCGCGCGGTGACGTGCAGGCGACGAGCTCGCCAGCCTGCGGTGCGTCGGTCGCCTCGGCGACGTACCAGCAACCGTCGGTGACCAGCTCGGTCCAGCTGTGGTCGGTCATATCCAGGTGGCGCATCAGTGCAATCCGTAGGCGCCCGCTGCGGGCATCCCGATCACGGTGCGCCAGTCGCCCTTGAGGCTGAGGCCGCGCAGGCGCCGCTCACCGCCGCTGCCTTTGTAGGTCTGGGCGAAGCCTCGGCGCAGCACCTCTTGGGTGACGCGCCGCTTGCCCCACGGGCGCCAGCCGATTGAGTCGAAGTAGACTTTGACGGCGTCATACAGCGCGGCGCTCGAGACGGACTGCGCCGGGCTGACGATGCAGCACAGCTCGAGGAAGTCGGCGAGCACGTCCTGATCGTGCTTGTAGTCCTTCGTCGCCTCGGTCACGGTTTCGCTCGGCGCGAGGCCGTGGCGCAGATAGTCGCGGGCGGCGGAGATGGCCCACGCAAGGATGCCCGGCGCTTCTGCGATCAGCTTGCGATCTAGCTCCGGGTCACGGTTGTCGCCCATGAACTGAGCACGGAACGGCACGAGCTGGATCCGTCGCCAGATGCCGTCATCGGTGCCGGAGATCGTGGGCTTGTCGTTGCAGTCAGCCCAGATCGTGAACTCAACAGCGAACGTCTGCGGGTCCTGATTCATCCCGCGCGCCGTGATCTGCCTGCCGCCCGTCAGCCGCTTGACCTTGCTTTCGTCGAGCCGGTTGTCTTTGACCTCGTCGCAGTACACCAGACGCCGGCCTTTGAGCATCATCAGCTCGGTGGTGTGCGCCTCGTTAGCGCGGGCGCTCAACAGGTTCGGCATCGCCAGGCATGCGTAATCACCGAGGATGTGGACAAGTGTCTCGATCAACAGTGACTTGCCGTTGCTGCCGATGCCGCTGCAGAGGAGTAGCACCTGGTCGCGGCGCTCGCCCACCAGGGTCATACCGACCGCGCGCCGCAGGTACTCGACCATCTCGGCGCTGCCCTCGGTGATCTCGTCCAGGAACTGCAGCCATCGCGACGGCGGGACGCGCCCGTCTGGGGCGTAGGCGGTCGAGCGCAGGTGAAGGTCGGCGGGCGTCGCCGGGCGCAGTCGGCCCGTGGCGAGCTCGACCACACCAGACGGCGTCATCAGCGCCAGCGGGTCGGCGTCCCAGTCGTCGGCGCGCGTGGCAATGCCTGGCTCGGTCGACAGGGCCGCCAGCAGGTTGCGAAGCGCCGTGACGCTGAGGCGGCGCGTGTAGTGACCCCAAGCCTTCTTGCGCGCCTTGTCGTCGGCGATCTCCTCGATCTCGTCTTCTAGCGTCACGGTCAAAGCCTTCGCCACCTGCATGCGCTGCAGCGTGACGTCCGGTCGCCAGCGAGACCCGGTCCAGAGGGCCCAAGTGTCGAGCTCGGCGCAGTAACGCAGATCCTTGGCGGCCGTGTCGCGCCAACGCTCAGCCAGTTTCAGATCCGTGAACTCCATGGTTACTCCTGAATGCCGGCGAGAAAGCCCGCCGCGCTGATTGTCGCGCGCGATGGGGCCTGCCGCGTCTGTGCGTAGGCGTGCAGGTGGTCGCCGTACATCCGCATCACGTCGCGCACGCTGCGGTCGGCGCAGTGGGCGTGCAGACAGCGAAAGCCGGCCGGCCTGGCGCCGTCACCGTCCCACACCATCGTTGCGGTCGTCGCGCTGTCGCTGCTGTGCTCGTCCGCCCACGGGCAGATCACGGCGTGACCTCGCCCACGAGCGGCGCCGCGCAACATGCCGAGGTCGGCGAACATCTCCGAGAGGCGCAGCGTCGTCGCGTCGATGCGGTCGCGAGTGCCTCGGTCGCCGCTCCATCCCAAAACGCGCTCGATGTCGGCCGGCGAGGGCGCCGCGCGCGACGGTGGAGCGGGCAACGCCGGCAAGCCGCGCAGCACGTCGGCGCTACCGTAGACGCCCCAGACGGCGACGTGGCGCAGCTCGACGCGGCGCGGCTCGGCTTTGCGGTGCATCGTGCCCGGGACGCGCAGCACGCGACTAAGGTCCTTGCACGCCACGTCGCCGCCGTAGTGGAGCGCGATTCGCTGCTGCGCTGCTGCGAACTGGTCGAGCGGCATACCGTCGGCGACGTTCCAGTAGGCGTGCCACTTGCCGGGCGAAGACTCGACCACACAGGACGGCTCAAGGTGCCACTGCGGCTGAGGCTGCGGTGTGTCCACGTCCACAAACAGACAGCGCACGGCGGTAATATCGGCCGCGCGCCTGCCGCCGTCGGTGGCGTTGACCGTCATGAACACACCGCCGCCGTTGTGCTGCACCCGACGCAGCCAGGGCAACGCCTGGGCGAGGGTGACGTGACGATGCTCGGGGCGAACGCGGGCGCCAGGGGCGTCGGCGAACACCTGCCAGGTCTGCGGGGCGTCGGCGTCGAGCGCGAGAGCGCCGAGATACTGACGGACGGTGAGCGAGTCGATCATGGGCCGTCGCATGGCGCAGCCACGCACGGGAGGCGTCAGGGCTCCCGGCGATAGGGCGGGCGCGACCCACTGGCCGCTGCTCTCCCGTGCGTGGCTGTGCGTTGGTGCGTTCCTCCTATCGCTGCGCGGGCCTGACTCCGCCCGTCGAAGGTGCGCCACGGCTGCGCGCGCGTCAAGCCGACAGTGGCGCAACAGTGGCGCAAGTGGCGCAAAGTGGCGCAACAGTGGCGGATGATTTTGAGAAGTGCCACTGTCGAACCGTCGGGGATTGTTGGTGTATTCGTGAAAAGTGGCGCAAGTGGCGGATGATCTCATATGAGAGCGTCCATGTGCGCGCGCGCGCGCACGCGCAGGTGGCGGCTGTAGGTGCGGATCTATGTGCCACTTGCGCCACTTTTCGGAGATTCCGCAACGATCCCCTGCGGCTGCGGAGTGGCACTTCTCGAATCGATGCGCCACTGAGTGGCGGATGAGCGCCACTTGCGCCACTTGCGCCACTGTCCCGCCTTGCGCCACGCGCCCGGCCGACGCACGCTGATGGCTTGCGGGGGAGGCGGGCATGTGGCGATCGGACAGATACAGGGCAGCGGCTCAGAGGTGGCGTCGTCGGCGGGCGCGTCGCGGGCTCGAGCTCGTGATGCGTCGGGCGGTGACGGTCGGTGACCTTTGCCGGCTGGCGGCTGCGCGGCGGGCGTTGTTGTGAGAGCGGCTGCACGCTCGAGGCATGCGATTGCGGTCGCGGGACGCTGAGAGGGCGGCGCGACAGGCTGCGCTACAGTCGGCGCGTCAGGAGTCGCCTGGGGGGGGGTGAGGGATGAGCGAGCCAGACAAAAACGACCAGATTACGGTCGGTGTGACCTACGACAGTTGCACGGCTTACGGTTCGGGCGGCCTGTCGGCGAACGTGACTGTGGGCCCCGACGCGGAACCTGCGCGCAT
>Ga0180434_10007247_pt1 | contig 12519 bp, 9 predicted proteins | sample SS_ome_7_FD_132453 | JGI IMG/M metagenome (GOLD analysis project Ga0180434, IMG submission 132453) | Hypersaline lake sediment archaeal communities from the Salton Sea, California, USA - SS_1_D_2 metaG | ecosystem: Environmental > Aquatic > Non-marine Saline and Alkaline > Hypersaline > Sediment... | reverse complement strand
GTGAGGGCACGAACATTCCCGCCACGCCGACCGCGCCGAGCAGGGCGGTGAGCAGGAAGAAGCGTTTCGGAGAGAGGAAGTTGAGCACGATCGAACCGAGCAGGCGCCCGATCGCCAGGGCGGTCAGGAAGAAGCCGATCCCGAGAGTAGCCATCGATTCGATGTCCAGCCCGAAGCGGTCCTGAAGCATGGTCGCGATCCAGGAGTTCAGCCCCACCTCGGCCCCGACGTAGAAGAATATCCCCAGCACCATCGCCAGCACCCACGGATTCCCCAACAGGGCGAAACTCGAACGCAGGCTCGGCCGGGCGGCGGCCTCCTCCTCCGGTTTCTCCTCGATCTTCATCAGCGCGACCACCACCAGGGTGATCCCGGCCACCAGCGCGTAGATGGTGAAGATCCCGTTCCAGGCGAACCCGAGCGCCACCACCAGCGGCACCACGTAAGGGGCGGTATTGGAACCGATGCTCTTGATGAACTGAGCGAAGGTCAGATTGCGGCTGAACATCCCCGGCGCCGAGACATCGCGCATGATCGGATTGCCGGCCACCTGCAGGGCGGTCATCCCCACCCCGATCAGAAAAATCGCCACGAGCACGTAGAGGTAACGCCCGATCGAAATAACCGGAATCAGCTCGCCCAGGGTCACCAGGATCAGGGCGAAAATCAGGACCCATTTCTTGCCCTTCTTGCCCCCCAGGATCCCGAAAGGCACCGAGAAAAGCCCGAAGGCCAGAAAGCCGAAGAGCGGCAGCAGGCCCGCCACCGCGGGCGAGATGCTGAATTCGGCCTGCACGAAACCCACCAGCGTGCCCACGGCATCGCCGAAACCCATGATGAAGAAGACCGCGAAGATGGGGATAGTCCTGAATCGCACCGGTTGCCCTCCCTGCCAGAGGTCGGAGATGGTCGCGACGATCAGCGTGAACTATAGCCGGGAGCGCCCGGGGGGGACAATCATCACACTCTCCGGAGCCGTTCCGACATCCGGCTCAGATTTCCGGCTCCGGTTCCCGACTGCGGCCTCCGCCTTCGGCCGGCAGGTCCGGGGACCATATACCCGGCGGAGTTGACCCCGGGCCGGCTGACCCTGTAGGAAGGGAGGGTAACCGACCCGGGATGCAGCAGGCAGGGCGGGAGCGGTCCGGGAGGCAACGCCCGGGCGGGAGAACACTGATCCGGAAGCATCCGGCAGGACAGGCGGAAGGACCCGATCGATGCGACGCTACCACCATCTCGGTATCCCGACCGACGTACCTCATCCCGATGAGGAGTATCTCGAGGAGTTCCGCTGCTGGGTCCGCGGCTTCGAGGATAATCCCTACGGGATCGAGTGGATGCGCTTCGCTCCCGACTCCCCCCTGCCCGAGCTCGTGCAGCGGATCCCGCACATCGCCTTCGAGGTGGATGACCTGGAAGAGGCGATCGCCGGGCAGGAGATCCTGATAGAACCGAACCGCCCGAGCCCGGGGGTGCGGGTGGCCTTTATCGTCTCGGATGGAGCGCCGGTGGAATTCCTCGAGTTCGAGCCCGAGGCGGAGACGTAACGCTACGGATAGCTGAAGCCCTCCGCAGCCGGGATCAGTCTCCAGACGGTGTGGATTTCGGCGCCGGTTTCGTCATCAACGACGATCCCGACCAGGCGGCCGCCTGTAATGGTACCGTGCGCGGGCAGTTCCGTTCGTCCCAGATACTCCCCGTCGGGGCTCAGCACGTCGTAGAACACCCCACCCCCCCGGGCCGCGCGTTCGAACTCCTCTTCGAGAACCTCGAGCCAGTAGTACCCGGCCTCGTCGACCAAGATGTCACGCCAGAAGGTCCGGTGCTCGGGGAAGACCATCAGGCTCCTCTGCTTGTAGCGATAGTGTTCCTCGCCGCTCGCGATTTCGCTCACCCAGCGGTCGAAGGCGCGCTGATAGGCAGAGATATCGTCGGGAGTGACGACCGCCTCGGGAAAGTCGATGACGATCCGCTCCCGCAGAGTGCCGTCGAAACCCCAGCAGTTGACTACTCCCGGTTCGGACATCGTGGCAACCACCCCCGCGCGGCCCGCCAGAGCCATGGCGGGTTCGGACGTGAAGGGAAGGTATTCGAGACCGCCGTTGTTCTTCGTCATCCCCGGCCACGGAACGAAATACTTCACATATACCAGACCGGTATCGGCCGTACCGACCGTATCGCCGGTGCTCCGGGAGGCCGTGAAGCGCTGTCCCCAGCACAGTTCGTCATTCTCGAACGTACCGATGATCCTCAGGCCGACAAAGAGGTCACGGGAGGGCAGGTAGTACACCTCGCCCGTAACCGGAGTCTGTTTCATGTCGAGCAGAGTGCCATTGGTGGAGTAGAGCGTGACGCGCCTGAGACGGGCATCGTAGATCATCAGGGTATCGCCCAGCAGGGCATTCAGGCTGACCAGGCTGCGACTGAATTCCCCCGGCCCCTGCCCTCCCCGTCCTATTGCTCCCGCATACTCTCCGTCGGGGCCGAAGACGGCCACACGCCGGTTCCCCCCGTCGAGCACGAAGTACCGGCCCTCAGCGTCGCGGCACACCCCGCTGGTGTTGTAGATCAGGGTTTCGGGACGCTCAGGATCCTCATGCAGAGTGAGTTCGGGTTCGCACCTGAAGAGCGGACCCTGATAGAGGGGCACGGCGCTGTTGCGGGCAACTGTGACGCCCCCCTGCTCAGCCCGGGTAAACGTGTGGCGGGATTCGGTTCTGTTCGTGCATGCGGCCGACAGGCCGACAACGAGGAAGAGGAGAAGAAGGATGCACAGACTCAGCGGCCCCTGACAGAATCCGGCCGGTGGAAAAATTTCCCTGTTCTGGCGCTGGTCCATGGACGAAATCCTCAGACTCGAGAAGGGGGCGAGCCGCGGTGAAAGCCTGCTCCTGTGACGTTTTATGCTCCGATCGGTTCCCGGTCATCGGGTGCAGGCTGGCAGATGTACGAACCGGACTGACTCCGGAACCGTATCACATCATATTGAGAACGGGTGCGGTCCCGATCCCGGCCCTGCGGGCCGCACCGGGGATCTTCCGACATCGGACGCCCTCACGGCACCATGCAAAGGAGATATCATGCGTTCGCGCCTTCTGCCACTGGTTCTGCTCCTGACTGCCGCGGCCGCCGGCACTCTCGCCGCCCAGGAGGAACCGACAAAACTGCTCCGCTTCCCCGACATCCATGGAGATACCGTCGTCTTCACCTACGCCGGCGATCTCTGGACGGCCCCGGCTGCCGGCGGCACGGCCACGAGGCTGACTGCCCACCCCGGGCTCGAACAGTTCGCATGCTTTTCACCCGACGGCCGCTGGATCGCCTTTACGGGCCAGTACGACGGGGATGAACAGGTCTACGTGATGCCGGCCGCCGGCGGCGAGCCCCGCCAGCTCACCTTCTATCCGGCCCGCGGCCCCCTGCCCCCCCGCTGGGGGTACGACAACCAGGTCTACGACTGGACCCCCGACGGCTCGGCGGTCCTCTTCCGCTCTCTGCGCGAGGGGTACGATCTGGGCGAGAGCAGGCTCTACACCGTCCCGGCCGGGGGGGGATTCCCCACCGTCATGCCGATGCCGGTCTCGGGCGGCGGCGACCTCTCCCCCGACGGCCGACAGGCGGTCTACAGCCCGCTCTTCCGTGACTTCCGGGCCTGGAAACGCTATGAGGGCGGCTGGGCACAGGACCTCTGGATCTTCGATATTGCCTCGGGCACGGCCGAGAACATCACCAACCACGTGCGCTCGGACCGCGATCCGATGTGGATCGGCGAGACGATCTACTTCACGAGCGACCGCGACGGGAAGCTGAACATCTACGCCTACGATCCGGCGAGCAGCGGACTGGAGCAGATCACCCGCAGCCGCACCTGGGACGTGCGCTGGCCCGGCGATGACGGCGAGAGCCGGATCGTGTACGAACTCGGCGGAAGCCTGCAGGTGCTCGACCTGAATTCGGGCCGTTCGAATGGCATCGACATTGTCGTGCCCGACGATGGCGTGGCAAGGCGACCGGCCAACATATCGGTCGCCGGCGCCATCGAGGACTTCAACCTGAGTCCGGCCGGTGAGCGGGCCCTCTTCACTGCCCGGGGCGACATCTTCACCGTTCCGGCCGAACACGGCCCGACCCGCAATCTCACCCGCTCCTCCGACGCCCACGACCGGGGCGCCTCGTGGTCACCCGACGGCCGCCAGGTCGGCTACATCAGCGATGCCGGCGGCGAGGAGGAGATCTGGCTGACCGCAGGTGACGGATCCGGTGAACCCCGCCAGCTCACCAACCTGCGCGGTCGCGGCGGCCGTATCATCGCCTGGAGCTGGTCGCCCGACTCCGAGCGGATCGCCCTCTGCGACTCCGAGGGTCAGCTCTCGGTGATAGCGGTCGATAACGGCCGGATCCGCCCGGTGGTGAAGAACCGCGGCGGTGGTTTCGGCGATTTTGCCTGGTCACCGCACGGCGGATGGCTGGCAATGAGCCTGCCCGAGGAGAGCGGCTTCGGCTCGATCTGGCTCTGGAATGCAACCGACGATGAGATGCACCAGGTCACCAGCGCGTACTTCAACGACTTCAATCCCGCCTGGGATCCCGACGGCAACTACCTCTACTACCTCTCCGACCGCGAGACCGCGCCGATGATCGGTTCGTTTGAGTGGAACTACGTGGTCGACAAAGAGACCCTCATCTACGCCCTCGCCCTGCGCTCGGATGTCCCCAATCCCTTCGCACCCCGCAGCGACGAAGTAGCGGTGACGGCCGAAACCGATGAGGAGAGTGCACCCGCCGGCGGCGGGGAAGCACCGGCTGCCGGACAGAGCGATGACGGTACGGTCGTGATCGACCTGGCAGGTCTGGGCGACCGGGTGGTGCGCATCCCGGTCGGGGCCGATAACTACGGCGGGCTCTTCGCCACCAGCGGCCACCTCTGGTACGCCGTCGGCGCACCCTTCTACTACGGCCGGGGTGCGGGCGTGGTCCCCGAACTCAAGGTCTTCTCCTTCAGTGACCGGCGCGAACAGACGTATGCCGCCGGTATCGGCGGCGGTGCGGTGAGCGCCAACGGGGCGAAACTGCTCGTGCCGCACGCCGGGCAGTGGAAGATCGCCGACCTGCGTCCCGGCACCTTCGGCGGCGCCTCGGCGATCTCGCTGCGCGGCCTGAGGGTCGACCGGGTGCCGGCCGAAGAGTGGGAACAGATCTTCACCGAGGTCTGGCGACGCTTCCGCGACTACTTCTACGTCGAGAACATGCACGGCTACGACTGGGAAGCTCTGCGTGCACAATACGCCGCCCTGCTCCCTTACGTGGCCCACCGGAGCGATCTGAACTACGTCATCGGCGAGATGATCGCCGAGCTCAACGCCGGGCATTGCTACATCGCCGGCGGCGACTACGAGATCCCGCCCCGGGCCCCGGTGGCCCTGGCGGGAGCGCTCTTCGAGGTCGACGAGCGGGCCGGCCGTTACCGGATCGCGCGGATCTGGAGCGGCGACAACGCCGAGGCGATCTACCGCTCCCCCCTGACCGAGGTCGGGATCGAGGCCTCGGCCGGGGATTACATCCTGGCAATCAACGGCCTGGAGCTGACGGCGGACGACAACATCTACGCCCGGCTCCGCTTCCAGAACATGAGCGCGGTCACCCTCACGCTCAATGACCGCCCCTCGATCGAGGGCGCCCGCGAGGTCACTTTCGATCCCCTCACCGATGAAACCAACCTGAAGTACTACGAGTGGGTCAAGGAACGGCGGGAGATGGTGGCCGAGATGACCGACGGCCGGGTCGGCTACATGCACATTCCCGACATGGGCGCCAACGGCATCAGGGAATTCATCAAGTGGTACTACGGCCAGATCCGGACCGAGGGGTTCATCATCGACGTGCGCGGCAACGGGGGCGGCAACGTCAGCGCCATGCTGATCAACCGCCTGGCCCGGACCCTGCTGAGCACCACCTTCACCCGGGGTTCCGAACTGGTCCAGACCTACCCGCGCAACGTCTACATCGGCCCCATGGTCTGCCTTCTCAACGAGACCTCGGCCTCGGACGGCGATATCTTCCCCTATGCATTCCGTGAGGCCGGGCTCGGGCCGCTCATCGGCAAGCGGTCATGGGGCGGCGTGGTCGGCTACACCGGCACCGGCCCCCTCATCGACGGCGGCTCGGTGAACGTGCCGCAGTTCGGTTTCGCCGATGCCGAGGGCAACTACGTGGTCGAGGGAACCGGGGTCGTGCCCGACATCGAGGTGGAAAACGATCCGGCTTCGATCCTGGCCGGCCGCGACCCCCAGCTCGAACGGGGCGTGGCAGAAGTGCTGCGGATGATCGCGGAGAACCCGCATTCGCTACCCTCCCGGCCCCGCCCGCCGATCAAGAGGTAACGCGACCGGAAACGTCAGTCCGGGTCTCTCCGGACCGGCCGGCACCACCAGGCGCTCCTCCCCTGCCCGGGAGGGGCGCCTTCTCTTTTACCCGGGCCTGGAGGATCGAGAGTCACTTTCGCAACAGCGAACCGGGGAGCATTTCCCCGTCCATCTCTACTTTCATCTCCACTTCCATCTCCACTTCCATCTCCACTTCCATCTCCACTTCCATCTCCACCTCAATATCCACTTCCATCTCCACCTCCATATCCACTTCCATCTCCACCTCCATCTCCACTTCCATCTCAATTCCCGGAATCTGTAACTGCAACCTTGACAAATAAGGACTCCTTATTATATTGTTGTACGTACAACGTTGCCCGCGAGAGTACAGGCCCTCCTGCTGCCAGTTCGCACGGAGCATGTCCTGGAAAGCGAAGGTTTCCAGCTGAGGAGTCAGATCATGAAAATGCAACGACTGATGCGCCTGGCGGCCCTGCCCCTGATGGCCCTTCTGATCGCCGTCGCCACGACCGGTCAGGCTGCCCAGGAGCGCAGCGATGAGAACGCAGTCGACCTGGCCACCCTGCCGGTTCTGGAAACCTTCGGGTTCGACAAAGCCCACAGCTCGGTCAACTTCAAAGTCAAGCACATGGTCGTCGCCACCGTGCAGGGCCGGTTCACGGACTTCGATGGCACGGTCCTGTTCGACCCCGATGATCTCGACGCATCGAGCGTGACGGCGACGATCGATATCGCCAGCATCACCACTGACAACCAAGCCCGGGACGAGCATCTGCGCAATCCCGACTTCTTTGATGCCGAGACATATCCGACCATGACCTTCGTGAGCCGGACAATCGAGAACCGCGAGGGCCAGCTGGTCGCCACCGGAGACCTGACCATGCGCGATGTGACCCGCGAGATCGAGCTCCCCTTCGAGCTCAGCGGACCGGTCCCGGGCATGCGGGGCGAAACGCGCTACGGCGTGGATGCCCGGATCGAACTGAATCGCCAGGATTTTGGTGTGAGCTGGAACCGCACCCTCGACACCGGCGGACTCCTGGTCAGCGACCGGGTGCGGGTCGAGATCCACCTCGAGATCCTGACGCAGCCGGAAGGGTGAGCGGCGAGCCGGGCATGATCGCCGGTGAATGGAGCCGGTGCAGAGAAACGGCTGCCCGCGTGATGTGTGGCGAGTGACCCGGGAGGGGAAGCGCGCAGCCTGAAAGAGGCCGGGGGACGAAAGTCCTTCCGGCCTCTTTCTTTTAATCCCGGTGGTAGGGGTGGCCGGCCTGCAGGGTGAGAACCCGGTAGAGCTGCTCGAGCAGGACGACCCGGGCGAGTTCGTGCGGCAGGGTCAGCCGGGAGAGCCCGAGCAGGAGATCGGCTCGTTCCCGGAGTGCCGGGGCCACGCCGCCGGCCCCCCCCACCACGAAGAGGAGCCGCCCCGCCCCGCCCGATCTCTGCCGCTGCGCGATCCAGCCGGAAAGTTCGATGGTCGAGAACTGACGCCCCGTTTCATCACAGACCACGACCGTGTCATGCTCCCCGATCTCCGCCAGCAGTCGTTCGCTCTCGGCTGCGGCCACCGCTTCTCTCTCGCCCGGCCCGCCGGCCTTCACCTCCCGCATCTCGCAGGGAGCATACCGCATGGATCGGTTGAGGTAGTCGGTGGCCAGTTCAGCGGCAGCCTTCTCCTTCAGGCGCCCGACGCCCAGAACGACGATCTTCATCGCCTCAGGCGTCCGATCGGGCTCCGCCGTCCGCTCCTTCGAGCGGCAGGTGCCAGGCCTGCTCGGGCAGGTTCTTGGTCGAGGGAAAGGTGAGGTGACCTTCAGGGGTGTCGAGTGCGGCCGATTCGGGTGTCACGACGATCTCGATCGGCTTGCCGGGATCCCGATCGAGCAGGAGCACGGCCAGCAACAGCGCCCGCTCGACCCCGTCACCGCGACCGAAGTTCCAGACCTCGTCGGGCTGGGCCAGCCGGCCGGGATCGTCGTAGATCGATTCTCCGACCAGGTTCTGCACCGCGGCGATCACCTCGGACGTGCTCATCTCCTGAGTGGCCGCCAGGCTGACCGGGCTGCGTTCGAGTGCGGCCAGCAGAAAGGGTTCGGGCTCGGTCCGGAACAGGTCGCGCCAGGCATAGAAAGCCAGATCGGCAATAGCGTTCCGTCCGCGCAGAGCTTCGAGGTGAGCGATGATCTCTTCCCGGGTCATCGCGGTATCGATCCCGAGCCGGGCCTCGGTCTGCCGGAACTCCTTCCCGGCCGCGACGGGCAGACGCGGTTCGGTGCGGCAGAAGCTGATGAAATTGTCCAGCGCCATCTCGGCCTCGAGACAGTCGTGTCCGAAACGCAGTTTCAGGCGGGCGACGTCATCGTCGTCGGTGATATCGATCGGCTCCTCGGTCAGGGCCTGTTCGAGGTCGTTGAGAACGATCCGCTTCGGGAGCGGCCGGGGGAGGAACTCCTCCCGGTCGATCTCCTGCATCAGCTTCTCGCGGGTGTTGTCGGTCAGCAGATAGGGTGTTTCCGGTTCATAGGAGAAGGCCCGCTCGACCGGCAGGTAGCAGTCGGCACCGTGCAGGTTCCAGCGCAGCTGAAAGCAGTGCTGCACTTCGCGCATGTGCCGCAGGAAGGAACCGAGGACCGGGGCTGAAGGGTTGATGATGAGGAATTCGCGCAGGCGACCGGCAAAGTGGGTATAGGCGTCGGGATCGATGGTGGCGTCGTCGTAGAGGGTGTGGATCCAGCCGCTCTCGTGGGCCACGATGGTTACCCGTTCGTTTTCGAGCGCCCGCCGTGCCTGGGCCGAGAGAGCGGTGCCGTTGAACCACATATTCTTCGTGACCAGGCGCCGGTTGTTGGTCAGGATCCCGTCGTTGAGGTCGATGAAGTTCTGCGAATGCAGGGGGGTGGCCATCAGGAAGATGTCGCGCAGGGGGATCCCGACCACCACGAAGAGAGCGGCGGCATAGAGGGTGGCCAGCGAAACACACTCTCCCGCCCCGTTGCCGTAGTTCGGCTTGTGGCGGAAGGCATCCATGGCCTCGACCGTTTCGGTCTTCCAGCAGGGGATGATGTCGGAATCGTAGCTGTCGAGACCGAAGTGGGTGCGGATGTCGATATCGAAGTAATACCGGTCCCCCTCGTATCCGAAGAGGGCGTTGGAGCGGCTCAGCTCTTCCGCGCTGACAAAATCACTGAAGCGGGCCAGCTCGGTGTCAGTGTTCGTCAGACCCCAGGTCTCCAGATCGAGATTGAAGACGTAGTGATCCATGATGAACTGCTTCAGGCGGGTGATCCGGCGGTAGGGTTTCATCTGCTCGAGGCCGGCGAACCAGGGATCGTCGCGCCAGGCCCAGATGCGGGGAGACATGATATTGGCCAGCACCAGGCTGTAGATCAGCTCGGGGAAGATGAAGACTTCCATGTCCGAAAGCGTGACCGCTGACGATTTCCGCTCGAGGTCCCGCGATCTGCCGGTGCTCATCCCCACCTCCCTGAAGGCAATTCCGACTCCTGCCGGTTGGCTTCATACTGCGCGATGAACCGCTCCGACACCAGCGGCAAAACCGCCCGGGCAGGCCTGCCCGTCAGCGGAAGCGATCCTCGCCCAGGCCGTCCCCTTCTGCCCGTTCCCCGCCCCCGGCCAGCTCCCGGCCCCAGCGCAGGCTCCGATATCCATGCCGTTCCCGGATCCGGTCCACCCCGTCGATGGCCCTGTCCCAGCGATCGTGTCCGGCCGTGAAGAGACCGAGCTGAGCTTCGGCCACGAGCCTTTCGAGGCGCACTCCCAGCAGACGGACCGGTTCGGGGCGGCGCTCCCGGAGGTGGTTCAGAAGCCGGTTCGCCACGGGCCGCAATTCGATCTCGAGATCGGTCGGTACGGCGAGCATGGCACTCTTCGAGGGGGTTGTGAAATCGGCATAGCGGAGCTTGACCGCCACACCCCCGGCGACGAGATCCTCGGCCCGCAGGGCCGCCGCGGCCCGGTCGAGCAGGCGGGCGAGAACGGTGCGCAACACCTCCGGGGAGTCGACATCCTCGGCGAAGGTGGTCTCGCGGCTGACCGATTTCGGCGCTTCCCGACCGCTGAGCACATCCGATCCCTCACCGCGGGCCCGCGCTGCCAGTTCGTGACCGTGCCGGCCGAAGGTCTGCACCAGCACGTCCTCATCGAGCTCCCGCAGGTCAGCGATTGAGGTGATCCCCATGGCGGCCAGGCGCTCCTGCACCACCGGTCCGGCGCCGGGGATCACGCCGAGCGGCAGGGGATCGAGGAAGTCACGTTCGTCACCCGGCTCCACGATCACGATCCCCGCAGGCTTGGCCCGCCCCGAAGCGATCTTGGCGATCAGACGGTTCACACCGCCACCGACCGAGCAGGGCAGGCCGAGCTCGCTGCCGATCGTGTCTTTGAGAGTGGCGGCGGCTTCGGGCGGCGGCCCCCAGAGCCGGGTGGTTCCGCTCATATCGAGGAACGACTCGTCGACCGAGACCTTCTGGCGCACGGGCGTGAAGCGCTCGAGGATGGCATCGACCTGGCGGGAGCATTCCAGATAGGCCGGCACGTCGGGCGGTACGCGGACGGCTTCGGGGCAGAGCTGGAGCGCCCGGGCCATCGGCTGGGCCGAGTGAACCCCGAACCGCCGGGCTTCATACGAAGCAGCAGCCACCACCCCCCGGCTCTCCGGGGCGCCCCCGATGACGACCGGCACCCCATTGAGTTCGCTCCGGCGCAGGCGCTCCACCGAAACGTAGAAGGCATCCATGTCGACGTGAAAGATGACCTTCACGGCCGGGGAGGCTCTTCCCGCCGGGGGAGAGCGGGCAGCCGGGGCGGCTCCTCCGGTCGGGGCGAGAACAGACGTTCGGGCCACTCATCGAGACCGGGCATGACAGCCAGGAGGGTGTCGAGGGCGGCCGTGACACTTGCGAACCGGCTTCCGATCGGCCAGGCCTGTCGATAGCGGTCGAAGCAGTCGGTGCCCCAGCTGCTCCAGATCCGGCGACCGAGGAGATAGAGCCGGGCGTCGAGTTCGAGCCCCTGCGGGCCGGGTCCGACCGGAGGAGCGGCGGCACAGCCGCGCAGATCGAGCGCCACCGGACGAGCATACCCGGTCCAGAACCAGCACCAGGCATCGAGCACGTTCGCGAGGCCGGGTGCCAGCTCTGCCCCCCGGGGAGAGGTGAGAAACAGCGCTGCCGCCGAAGCACCGACGAGCCGCCGCTGCCACCAGGTGGAGGCCTCGATCCGCAGGGAAGAGACCAGGCTCTCCCCCAGCAGGATCCATGACCAGGCCTCGGTGTAAGCCGCCGCGCCCGCCTCGTCGGCCAGGCCGTAGGCCAGCAGGCGGCTGCTGTGGATCGGAGGAGCGACCTGCACCGCCATGGCGGCCTCTTCACTGAAGGTGGTGCCCGGATCGAGGGGAAGCAGAGTCAGCAGACCGTACTCCCGGCTCCAGACCCGGCTTGCCGGATACCCGTAGGCCTGCGTCAGCCCGCAGGCTGTCCAGTGCGCCGAATCGACCCCGATCACACCGCCCTCGGGCAGAGCTCCGATCATGTTCCACCAGAAGGCGCGGGCCTCGAGCAGGGCCACCTGGCGCCGCCGCATCTGCGTCGCCAGGTCGCCGGGCTGATCGGGGGGATAGAGAACCGGCAGAGCACCCGGAAGCACCTTGAAGCCGAGATCGATGATGACCGTTCCGGCATCGGGCGCACCGAGCCCGCGGGGCGGCCGGTCGGGTTCCTGTTGCGGGAGCGCGCCGACCGTGGTCGCGATGACCGCAGCCATGCTCAGGGCCGGTAGCAGTCCCGTACGGAGGCGATGCCGGAAGGGCATCAGTCGAACCGGATCGCGGCGTACCCGACCACCGAACGGCTATCGCCGGCGACCCGGCCGGAATGGGTGTAATCGAGAACGGCGGCGCGCGAGGCTCCGAGTTCGCGGGCGGCGACCATGACCGTGGCTACCGGGGCACCGCCGCAGGCCTCACCCCGCCCGCACCGCAACCCGTCCATCAGGGCCTGCGGATCGAAGGCGGTAACGAGATCGAGCGTGCGGGCATCGATCTCTTCGGCACGGGAATCGGCGTGGAAGTGGCTCAGGTCGGTCGAAGCAACCACGATCGTCGATCCGCCATCGC
>Ga0180434_10007246_pt1 | contig 12519 bp, 10 predicted proteins | sample SS_ome_7_FD_132453 | JGI IMG/M metagenome (GOLD analysis project Ga0180434, IMG submission 132453) | Hypersaline lake sediment archaeal communities from the Salton Sea, California, USA - SS_1_D_2 metaG | ecosystem: Environmental > Aquatic > Non-marine Saline and Alkaline > Hypersaline >... | reverse complement strand
CAGGCCTATTCCGGCACCTGTGGCCAGGCCTTTGTCGATGTGCCGGGCTTTCCCGCTGAGTTGCAGGGGGGCTTCATCAAGGCCCGCTACAAGCCGACCAACCGCATTGAGATCCATCGCTGGGTTGAGAATGACTTTGGCTACAACGAGCAGTATGTCGGCGACTTGATCTTCTCAACCAACCTCAGCTTCATCCCGGTCGATCTCCATTTCGGCCCCCGCGGGGCACTCTACGTGGTCGACTGGTACAACCCGGTGAAGGGGCATGCCCAGTACTCGCTGCGGGATTCCCGCCGCGATCGTGAGTCGGGACGGATCTGGCGGGTGACGGCGAAAGCCGCTGCCACCAGTCCGCTGCCCACGATCGCTGGGGCCAGTGAGCGGGATCTGGCTGCCTTGTTGGGGCATCAGGAGTTCCGCGTACGGTATCTGGCCACCCGCGAACTGGCCAGCCGCAACCGCGAGCTGGTGGCATCAGCGATTGATCAGTGGCTGGCCGGACTCGAGACTGATGACCCACGGCTGTTGCGGCACCGGGCTGAGGCCCTGGCCGCGTGCGCGACAATTGGCGTCATCCGGCCGACACTGTTGGTGGACCTCGCCACTAGCGATGACCATCACGCCCGGGCGGCGGCGATCAGGCAGCTTCGGTTCTGGCATGCAGCGCTGCCTGATCGGCACGAACTGCTCGCGCGGGCTGCGGCCGATGCCTCGGGGCTGGTCCGGCTGGAGGCAGTCATTGCTGCCAGTTGGATCGGCACGCCGGAGGCCCTGGAGGCAGTCATCGGTGTCTTCCGGCAGCCGCTGGGAGGGCATCTGGCCTATGCCGCGGTGGCAGCGCTGGAATCAGCGCCACTCAAACGACACTGGGAGGGAGACCCGGCCAGCCCGGTGCCGGGCCTCCTCAAGCTGGCCCGCCGGTCGCTGGAAATCCGTGAGCCGCGGGCCCGTGGGAAAGACCTCGCCTTTGACCGCCGGCCCGAAACGGTCGAGGTGCGGATTTCCTGCGAGCCCGAACGGATGCTCTTCACGACCCGCCAATTCCAGGTGCAGCCGGGCCAGCCGCTGAAGCTCATCTTCACCAACCCCGATGCGACCGATCACAACCTGGTCCTTGTTCGGCCCGGCGCGATGGCCGAGGTCGGCACTGCCGCCAACGCAATGGCTCGGGACCCCAAAAATGCCACCAGCGACTTCATCCCAACGGACAAGCGGGATTTGATCATCGCGGCCACGCCGATGATCGGCCCAACGCGGAAGGCACTTGTGCACGTGCTCCGGCTCGAGGCACCGACGGAGCCAGGGGTCTATCCTTACGTCTGCACCTTTCCCGGCCACTGGATCGTGATGAACGGCACCATGGTGGTTGCCCGCGATGCTGCCGAGGCCGAGCGGTTGCTGGAGGCTTGCCGGCCGACGATCGTGAAGGTGTGGAAGCTCGAAGATTTTCCTGTGGTGAATCCAAGCCGGGATGAGGCGGCACTCTCGCGGGGAATGCACGCGTTTGCAAAAGCCCAGTGCACCCAGTGTCATCTGGCGGCCGGCCATGGGGTCAACCTTGGGCCGAATCTGGCCGACAGCGTCAAGAAACTCCGAGGCCGAGAACTATTGGCCCACATGCTCGATCCCTCACTGAAAATCGATGACCAGTACCGCACGGTGCAGTTCGTCCTTGATGACGGCCGGGTCGAGTCAGGAGTGGTGGCCGGCGAGACGGCAGTTGCCTGGAAGATCCGCACCAACCTGCTTGCGGCCGATGTGATCAAACTGATTGCCAAGGCGTCGGTCGACGAGCGGGTGCCGTCGCAGGTCTCGCCGATGCCGGCCGGGCTGCTCAACGTGCTGACGCATGAGGAGGTTCTTGACCTGGTCTCATTTGTCGAGGCGGGCGACGGGCTGCCACCGGGGCTCACGGCCCACGGGCTTCCGGTGCGGGACTGAGACGGTACTCGCGGTCCGGCCCGGTTCGGGTAGACTTCCACAATCTCCAGTGTGGTGGTGGGTGATCCGGGGCAGGAAGGGGCATCATCGATGGCATCAGACCAGCATCAAAATCCCCTGGGACAGTCACGTTCCCGGAATCGCCGGATTGGCCTGGCACTGTTTGCCATCTACGTGCTGCTTTACGTCGGCTTCATGGGCATCGTGCTGTTCCAGCCCGATGCGCTCTCGTGGCGGCCCTTCGGCGGGGTGAATCTGGCCATCGCCTACGGCATGGTCCTGATTGCCGCCGCCTTCATCCTGGCGGTCCTGTACATGGTCGCCTGCCGGCGGCGGACCCCCGACGCCTGATTTTTCCCGCTGCGGAACCGAGCATGCTCTACGACTCCTCACCGGTTGCCATCGCCATCTTTGCTGCCTTTGTGGTCGGCGTGGTGGCGTTCTCATTCTGGCTTGGCCGGAAGGGCCAATCGGCCACCGGTTATTACGCCGCCCACGGGCAGATTCACTGGTTCGTCAACGGCATTGCCTTCGCCGGTGACTATCTTTCGGCCGCCTCGTTTCTGGGCATCTGCGGCATGATCGCCTTCTATGGCTATGACGGCTTTCTCTATTCAATCGGCTTTCTGGCCGGTTGGATCGTCGCGCTGTTTGTCATTGCCGAACCGATCAAAGCGCTGGGGAAGTTCACCTTTGCCGATGCCCTCGATGCCCGCTTCAACAGCCGGGGCATCAAGCTGGCTGTGGCGGTATCGACGCTGGTGGTGAGCGTCTTCTATCTGATTCCCCAGATGGTCGGCGCGGGGCACCTGATCGTGCCGCTGCTTGGCCTGCCCTATGCCGCCGGAGTGATCCTGGTGGGGGTGGCGGTGACGCTGATCGTTGTCACTGCCGGAATGGTCTCGACCACCTGGGTTCAGTTCATCAAGGGTGGCCTGCTGGTCTTTTTCTGTGGGATCCTGGTGCTCCTGATCCTCAATCGCGGCCTGCTGGTCAATGCCGGCCGGAGCAGTGCCGTGAATCTCACACCGCAGGTGCGGACGGTCACACCGGCCGGTCAGGTGTTGATCAATGGCCAGCCCCAATCCCGGGAGAACGACCTGCGGCCCGTCGGTACGCTCCATGCGTTACCCGAACGCTACGGGGAGGCTCGCACGACCGGGCCGCTGCGGCCGCTGGAATACCTGTCGACGCTTGAGGACTCACAGATCATCACCTGGTCGGCCCGGCGGCACAGCGACGAGGCCGGCAGTCACACCACCTACACGCCGACCGTGCGGGAGGGCCGCGATCTGCTCAAGCCCGGCGGCTACTTCAAGGGCCTTTCCAGTGGCAAGCTCACCGACCAGCTTGACTTCGCCAGCCTGATGCTGGCCCTGTTTTGTGGCACGGCGTCATTGCCGCATATTCTGATTCGCTACTACACCGTCAAAGATGCCGATGCCGCCCGCAAGAGCACTGTGGTGGGGATTGCGGCAATTGGCGGCTTTTACGTGCTCACCCTCTACCTGGGGCTGGGGGCGATGACCAGCGGTGCGCTCGACCCGACCAGTTCGAACATGGCGGCGCCGCTGCTGGCCAAGTCGTTTGGTGAGACCCTCTTTGCGGTGATCTCGGCGATTGCCTTCACCACGGTGCTGGGCACTGTCAGCGGCCTGATCATGGCCGGCAGCGGGGCGGTGGCTCATGATCTGGTCGAGAACTGCTGGGGTCTGCAGATGACTGACCACGAGAAGGTGCGGGCCGGAAAGATCGCCGCGGTTGGCCTGGGGATCATCGCCATGGCCCTCGGGATCCTGTTCAAAAACTTCAACGTGAGTTTCCTCGTCGGCTGGGCCTTCCACATTGCCGCCAGCGCCAACCTGCCCGCGCTGGTGATGCTGCTGTTTTGGCCCCGAACGACCAAGCAGGGCATCACCGCGGCCGTGACGGTCGGCATGTTCGCATCGCTCGGCTGGATTCTGCTTTCAGCCGACACCTTCGAGAAGGTCTACGGCCTCGCCCGGACCGACTCGCCGATGCCCTTCAGCCAGCCGGGCCTCGTGACGATCCCGCTCGGCTTTCTGGTGTTGGTGGTGGTGTCGCTGCTCTCTCCGCCGCCTGTCGGAGCCCCGGCGAGTAGCCGGCAGCAATAAATAGTCTGCCGCTCAAGGATGCGGCCTCATCCGCAAGAGTCGTGCGGCGCAGTGTTGCCCTGAAGGGCTTTTCCCCAGGACGGCTAGCCGGCCGAAACCGGTGCGGCCGTCGCTGGGGTGATCGAAAGCACCCGCGCGGAGCCGCGACTGGCATTGCTGATGGTATGGGGGAACGAGGCGTCGAAGTAGATACTGTCCCCCGCCTCCAGCAGAATGGCATCGTTGTCGTATTCGAGCCGGGCCCGGCCTTCGAGCACCATGAGAAACCGCTGGGCATCGACACTCTCGGGCCGCTGGCGGTCGCTACTGCCCAGATGCAGAATCACCGGTTGCATGGCGGCTCCCTGCCAGCCGTTCACCAGGTTTTCGACATTTGTCCCTACGGCTCGACCGCGGCCGTTTCGGCTCGGTTTGCGGGTCGCACCGTGCTCAGACTGGCCATTCCCCGACCGGACAACGACATGTCGTGGCGGAACGGTGAGTCCTTCAACCAGGGTCTCAACCCCACACCCCAAGGCCTCGGCCAGCCCGGCCAGGCCATCGAGTGAGGGTGAAAGCTGGCCGTTTTCCAGTTTCGAGAGCCAACTGATTGTGAAATTGGTTCGGGCGACGACTGCCTCAAGGGTCAGTTTGCGGGCGAGCCGGGCTTCCCGGACCCTCCTACCGAGCGAGGCAAGGTTGATCGAAGACGGCATCTGTGGTGCGTTCGCAGCAGGGTGATCATGAAGCGCAGTCCGGGGGAGTACCCCATTCTGCCGCCTTGCCTGGAGCGAATCTACAAGATGGGGCCCGTCCTCTCAAGAGGGGGTCATCCAATCAAACAAAGTGGTTGATTCGGCGGAGCGTCTGTCCGCAAGCAAAACACCCCGGAAGTCGGCCCTTGCCGAAAACCGGGGCGTTTGGCGGAAATTATTCACCGAGGCGAAATCAGGCACCCGGCCGGCGGAAGTGCCGGTAGGCCTGGAGCACGTCGTAGAGGTCGGATGAAATCGTCACCTCGTCATCCTCAAAATCGGTCAGCCACGTCCGGTCGCTGGCCACCGCGTCGGCCAGCGTCGGCAGGATTTCACCGAGTGTGACCCGGACGTTGTGCGGATCGGCCGACTCGCCGAGCAGGGACAGACCTGCGGGCTCAGCTTCGGGACCGGTGTAGACACGCAGTTTTCGCAGACCCATGGCAGACTCCCTCTTGCCGTTCATGCCCCAGTGGGGCATCTGATGCCTGTTAGGCAGGAACGACCACAACCGCGTCCTGCGGTTTGCGGGGTCACACGTCGAGCGTGCCTCCTGCCTAGAATTGAATATCGGCCAGCAGTGGCCTCAAAGTTTGACCGAATTCGCCAGTTGTGAGGATTTTTCCTCGGTTTTGGCAGAGGGTCAGTTTTTGAGGGGGAGCACGAAGGCAGGAAGAGCACGACAGAACGCAGTGAGGATGAACGCAGCTGTGGCGAAAAGGCTGCAGCCGATCGGTTTCCGCCCTGCCTGCAGAAACTCATCAACATCGACCTGCCGATCACGATCTTGGACAAAAGCAGACGAGACCAAAAGCCACGTGCGGAACACTCACTTCTGGCTTGGTGTCCCTCGCGCCTGCGTGGTTCTCAGCCGGTGCGGGCAGCAGCAACAGATTTCAGCGGCTACGAAACCTGGCCATTGGCCGATTGGCTCTGCATCCGGCCGGCGCGAAGGGCCTCGCCGATGCTTTTGGGCACGAGCGCCTCGGCCCGGAGGACACCGGCCCGGTTTTCAGCAGTGGCGGCCTTCATCTCCTGTTCATGGGCGATTGCCACCGCTCGGCGTTCCTCGGCCTTCGCCCGGGCTACCCGGGTGTCGGCTTCGGCCTGATCGGCCTGCAGCCGGGCGCCGATGTTTTCACCTACTTCGATGTCGGCAATGTCGATCGAGACGATCTGGAAGGCTGTCTGGGCATCGAGGCCCCGCTCGAGCACCGCCTTCGAGATCGTGTCGGGATGCTCCATCACCTCGAAGTGGGTCGCGGCGGAACCGATCGAGGTGATGATGCCCTCGCCCACCCGGGCGATGATCGTCTCCTCGGTGGCCCCGCCGATCAGCTGCAGCAGATTGGTGCGGACGGTCACCCGGGCTCGGATCTTCAGTTCCACACCGTTGCGGGCGACGGCCGAGAGGGTCGACTTGCCACTGGCCACGTCGGGACAGTCGATCACCTTCGGATTGACGCTGGTCTGAACGGCGTCGAGCACGTCACGCCCCGCCAAGTCGATGGCGCAGGCCCGGTCAAAGTCGAGGTCGAGACTCGCCCGCTGGGCGGCGATGAGCGCTCGGATCACCCGGGGGACGTCACCGCCGGCAAGGGAATGGGCCTCCAGTCGGCCGGAGGAGATCTCTTTCCCGAGGCCCGCCTGGGTCGCCATGATCCGGGCCTGAACGATCGTGCGGGCATTCACCTTCCGGAGGCTCATGCCGAAGAGTTCGAGGAAGGTGACGGTCGCCTTCGACCAGTAGGCCTGAAACCAGATCTGACCGTAATTGAAGATCAGCAGGAGCATCGCCAGTGCGATGACGCCGAGCAGGACACCGAGGACGGCAAGGGCGGCGGGAGGCACGGGATTGCTCCGATCGGAAAGGGGTCAACTCGCAAACTGCATGCTAGTTCGATTTTCACCGCAGGCAAACCGGCCGGGGGCGTCGAATCTGTTGCCGGCCCGGATGCTTCCACTGCCGGCTCCCGGATTCATCGATCGGACCGGCGGTGCGTTTGCCGGCGCCTCAGCCGCCGGCGACCGATTCGCGGCTTATCCAACCCCCGCCGAGGAGCCGGGTGCCGGCATAGCAGACCGCCGGTTGACCCGGCGTGATCGGTCCTGGGGCATCGATGGTCGGCTCCAGAAACCGGGCCTCGAACCGGTCTGGCCCGTGCCGGGTGACGATGGCCCGGGCCGCCGGCCGCTGGGCCCGGCACTGGACAAGGCAGGGAAATGGTTCGTCGGGCACCGCGGCAATCCAGTTCGCTTCGGTGGCCACCAGCGTTGTCAGCGGCAAGGACTCGCGCGGTCCAACCACCACCCGGCAGGTCTCCGGCTCGATCCGCAGCACATACAACGGGTTGCCGACGGCGATCCCCAGTCCCTGCCGCTGGCCGATCGTGAACTGCTCGATGCCGGGATGCGTGCCCAGAACCAGACCGGTCTGGTCCACGATTTCACCCGCCCGCGAGCCGGCGATCCGGTGGGCCACCAGCCGTGGATGCTCACCCGGAGCCACGAAGCAGATCTCCTGGCTGTCCGGCTTGGCCGCCGTCACCAGGCCGAGGGCGGTCGCCTGCTGGCGGACCTCTTCCTTGGCCAGACCGCCCACCGGCAACAGCATGCGGCGGAGGCGGTCGGGCCCGATACCGAAGAGCACATACGACTGGTCGCGAGCCGTGTCGTGGCCCCGGTGCAATTCCGGAACATCCGGCCCATTCGGGTCGGGTCCGACCAGCCGGGCATAGTGGCCGGTGGCCACGTGACTGGCACCAACCGCCTCGGCATGGTCAAACAGCCGGCCGAATTTGATCCACTGGTTACAGCGGACACAGGGGTTCGGGGTGCGGCCTGCGGCATAGTCGGCGGCGAAGCTGTCGATGATTCGCTCAAAGTCATCCGTCAGGTCGAGCGGGTAGAGCGGAATACCCAGCCGGTCAGCTACCCGGCGGGCATCGAGGGCATCGCTGACACTGCAGCAGCCCTGATGGCCCGGTCGTGAGGCCGCAGCCACCGGCAATTTCCCGGCCGCTGCCGGCAGGGCCGGCTGCCCGTGCCGCATGAAAACGCCGATGCAGTCATGGCCCGCTTCGACAAGCAACGCCGCGGCGACGCTGGAATCGACGCCCCCCGACATGGCAATGACGATCCGGGACATGGAATTGGTGGTGCGAGGACGACGGTGGTGGAAGGCCGCGGGCTGACAGTATCAGTAATGCAGGACCGATTCGATCCGCTGGCCGGCGAGCCGTTCGCGGCCGCCGAGACCACCAAGTTCCACCAGGAACGAGCAGCCAGACACTGTTGCCCCAGCCGCCTCGATCAGCCGTACGCAGGCTTCGGCCGTGCCACCGGTGGCCAGCACATCATCGACCACCAGCACCCGTGCCCCCGGGGCGAGGATGCCACGGTGCATCTCCAGGGTGTCACTGCCATACTCCAGCTCGTAGCGATAGCTGATCGTCTCGGCCGGCAGTTTGCCCGGCTTGCGGACCGGAATGATCCCAACGCCGAGCCTCATCGCCAGCGGTCCGGCGAAGAGGAAACCTCGGGCCTCGACCGCCGCCACGGCATCGATACCGTCGGCCTGCCAGGGCTCGGCCAGCCGGTCGATCGCCGCCGTGAAGGCGGTCGGCTCGGCCAGCAGCGGCGTGATGTCCCGAAACAGGATGCCCGGCTTCGGAAAGTCTGGCACGGCCCGAATGTGTGCGGTGAGATCCATCTCCAGAAGGTAGCCCGCTCAGGCCCCCCGCCGCAACTGGCGGGCCGGACGCAGGCTGATTGTGGCCCGCGGCGCCCCCTCGATTTCCGCCGCCAACGAGGCCAGCGTCTCCGACTCGATCTGGCGGACCCGTTCTCGGGTCAGTCCGAGCACTCCCCCGATCTCCTTGAGCGTCATCGGCTCTCCCCCACCCAGGCCAAACCGCAGCCTGATGATCGTCGCCGCCCGGTCATCAAGCTGGTCGATCCGCCGCAGCACATGCTGCAGCGTGTCTTCGTCCAGCATCACCTCGGCCGGGCAACGGGCGTTCTCGTCCTCGACAATGTCACCGAGTGACCAGCCGCCATCGGCCTGGTCGGTCTGGGGGGCGGCCTGATGGACCTGCATCGCCTTCTTGATGATCGGCAGCTTCTTACGGGCGAGGCCGAGCATGCGGGCCACCTCCTCCGGGGTCGGTGTCCGGCCCAGGATCTCGAGCAGCCGCGCCGAGGCCCGCCGCCACTTCGAGAGAATTTCGACCATATAGGCCGGGATCCGGATCGTCTTGCCGTTGTTGATCAGGGCCCGCTTGATCGACTGCTTGATCCAGTAGCTGGCGTAGGTGCTGAACCGGGTGCCGACCCTCGGGTCAAAGCCCTCGACGGCCCGCAGCAGGCCGAGGTTACCCTCCTCAATCAGGTCGGGCAGTGGCAGGCCGCGGTTGGAGTAGCCGCGGGCGATGTTCACCACCAGCCGCAGGTTGGCTCGCACCATGTGATCCCGCGCGGCGGCATCACCCTTGCGGATCCGGGTGGCAAGTTGTTTCTCTTCCGCTGCAGTGAGCAGTGATGTTTCGTTGATCTCGCGGAGATAGGTCTCCAGCGGATTCTGGGCGGGGCTGTTGTCGGATCGGCGAATACGGCTCGGCATGGCGTGGCTGAAGCGTTCCTTTGGTGACTTGATAGGGCGGCAACCGCTCCCCGATCGGAATCGATCGGGGCCGCCTTGGGGACCAAAACGCAGACTCACGGGATCGCGAGCGGGAGGCGCGTTCTGGCTAGAAAAGGCTATCGGCCAGCGGGCATGGAAGCCTGCACAAAGAGGGGTGAAAGGGCCCTTTGCGCCGGCTGTAGCGGCTACGCAGCGGCTGCGCGGCCGAGCCACCAATCGACAATGACCAGTTCCGGGGTGGCCCCCAGCCGAATCGGCAGCATGGACGTACCGAGGCCACGCGAGACATACATCGGCGGACCGCCCTCGACATACCAGCCAGTGACATAGCAGCCGCTGCCCGGGGGGGTGATGATCGGCAGGCCGGCCGGTGCGATCTGGCCACCATGGGTGTGCCCGCTGAGCATCAGGCTGACAGCAGGCCCGGCCAGTGGTGGCAGTTGATCCCGGGTGGCCGGGCAGTGGGCCAGCACGAGATGCTCAGCCGTCGGATCGGCTGCTGCTGGCGGCCGCGGGCTGGCTGGCTGTCCGCAGACCAGATCATCGAGCCCGCTGATCCGCAGGGGGTGGCCGTTATGCTCAAGGTCGACCGACTCATTGAGCAGCAGCCGGACATCCTGCCGGCTGAGCAGCTGCCGGAAACTGGTGGGGTCGAGCCCGGTGTTGTATTCCCAGTTGCCGATGATTGCGAGGCGATCGGCGCTGGGCGGCAGGGCCTGGAGGAACTCAGCCAAGGGCTCGATCCCACGGCGGCAGTCGAGGGTGTCGCCGGTGAGCAGAATCAGGTCGGGCGCAGCGGCGATGACTGCCGCTATCAGGTCGGTTTCCAGCCGGCCGATGCCCCGGAGGTGCAGGTCGCTCAACTGGATCAACCTGAGCGGTCGTTGCGTTCCGGCTGGCCGGCCGATTGCCAGCTCGGTGATGGCGAGCGTGCCGGGCGTCACAAAAACCGACTCGGCGAACAGCCCACCAGCTGCCCCGCAGCCGCCCGCGGCGGCTGTGGCCAGCCAGTGTCGGCGGGTGATGCGACCCGGGTGGGAAGACATGGCTGAGTCTTGCTGAGGCTGTTGTCGGGGGACACTGTTCCCGCCACTGGACGGTCGGCGGCCGACGGAGAATCGGGGTTGAGCCCACCCCAAGCAAGACCGATTTCAGCCGCCGTCCTGTTGGCCGGCAGCATCATGGACAACAATGCTGACGGTGCCGGCAGTGAGTGTGCGATCGAGAAAGGCCAGCAGCAGCCGGCCCACCCGGCTGTCGGCAGTGATGCCCGGCTTCATCTCATCGTGGATGATCAACTGGCTGTCGACACCGGCTGTCTGCAACGCGCGATGCAACCGTTCACTCTGACTGACCGGCACCAGGCGGGCGGTCCGTTCATGAATGAGCAATGTGGGTGGGTCGCCCGGCGAGGCATACCCCAGCGGACTGGCGGCCAGAGCCGCCTCGCGGAGTTCGGGCAGGGGGCCGCCGATCAGCCGACTGGCGGCCGAGGAGGCCCGGTCATGATCAGGGCCGAGTGTTGGCAGATGGGTGAATGGGCTGAGGCTGCAGATCGCGGCGATCCGAACGGCCGGCTCTGATGCCGTGGGGGCGGCCGCCCCCACGGGTTGGCCATCAAGACCGAGCAATGCGGCGAGGTGGCCACCGCCAGCCTGGCCGACCACGGCGATCCGATCGGGAGCGATCCCCCAGAGGGCAGCGTCCTCGGCCAACTGGCGGAAGGCCGCCCGGCAGTCATCCCGCTGGGCGGGAAAGTGGCCCACCGAACTGGGGCGATAGCCAACGCTGGCTACGGCATAGCCATGGCTGGTCAGCCAGAGAATCGGGCAGTCGTTGCGGTCGATGGTCGACCAATCGGCCCCCGGTAACCAGACCACCAGTGGCAGCTGCCCCTGCCGGCAGCCGCCCGGCAGAAAGATGTTGAAGCGGTGATGCGGTGAACCCGTGCCGTAGGGGATATCACGGTGATCGATCCGAAGTCGGCTGTGGGCCGCGACGGGGAGGACAACGTCGATGCCGTTGATCGTCGCCGGTGGGGTGGCCTCCTCCCAGCCCCGCCGCTGGGCCCGCCGCCGTGCCCGCCGCGACGTTCGTCGCCGGCCGGTGGGCTGCGGCTGCTGCTGCCACTCCGGGGCAATACCGACCGGGAGATCACCTGCCGGCCGGGGATCGTCGCGATGCAGCCGGACGGCATGGTGGACGGGTTCCGCTGCTGCCGGTGGGGCCACCAGCAGCGTCAGCCACACGAGTGTGCCGGCGCTGATCAGCCGGCGGGCCACCACAGGAGTGTTTACGGACGAACGTCTCACGCTCACATCGATTCAGCCAGCGGGCAGCAGCCATAACCAGGACCGTCCTGATCGGTTCAGGCCCCAACAACGCCTCAGTTGAGGGTACCAAGAGATTCTGGCTCCTGCGCGGGCCAGCCCGAATCCTGGCCGGTCAGCCAATTTCTGCTCGGGAGTCGAGCCCGTTGTGGAGAGTTGCGGGTGGCAGCGCGACGGTGAGGCTGACAGACCGGAGCGGCCCGGTCCCGCAGCCACTGAGCAGCCACTCAAGGGACATTGGCTACCTCGCCGCCGCTGCGGGTGGCCAGGCCCCGCCAGATCTGCAGGCCGATCTCGTCGGTGATCGTCCGGGTCGAACCATCGACCATGCCGGTATTGACCAGCCCGGCGTGATGGCTGCGGGCGGTAATGGCAGCATAGGTCGGCTGACTGGCCGACTTGCCTTCCTGCTGTGAGTTCAGGTCAATGTCGTAGGCGGTGCCGCTGTCACTGAAGGGCACCACCGTGTTGGGCGTGAAGGTGGCGGTGAAACCGGTGTGATGGACCCGTCCATCGGGCCACTCGGTATGGCCAGTGTTGCTGTTGGTATCGGGGCCGAGCTTCTGCTGCCCACCACCCGCTAACCCAGCGATCAGGGCTGGATCGGTGGGTGGTGAGCCGGCCGGATAGCTGCCGCCCGGATCGGCCGTGTTGCGGACGTAGGGCGTAAAGGCCTTCACTTCACTCACCAGCAGCGTCTTGGACAGGCCATCGGTGAACATCTTGGCGTTGTAGTT
>Ga0180434_10007245_pt1 | contig 12520 bp, 10 predicted proteins | sample SS_ome_7_FD_132453 | JGI IMG/M metagenome (GOLD analysis project Ga0180434, IMG submission 132453) | Hypersaline lake sediment archaeal communities from the Salton Sea, California, USA - SS_1_D_2 metaG | ecosystem: Environmental > Aquatic > Non-marine Saline and Alkaline > Hypersaline >... | reverse complement strand
GATGCCGCCGACGATGAGGACAATCTTGGCTCCGCTGGTCATGGCTCATCCCCTTCGGTTGGAGCCTGCATGGCCGGCTCCCCGGCCTCGTCGCGGCCTTCGCTTTCTGCGGGGGGCGGTTCGAGCTTCGGGGGCGCAGCAGGCATCCCGCCCGCGCCGCCCTTCGACCGCTTCGCCGCCAGCACGAACAGGTAAACGGCCACCAGGCCGAACGCGACCATCCCAACCCAGTTGAAGATGATGGTGCCGGTCTGGCCTTCCACCTGCCACTCCTCCTTGGTGGCCAAGTCGTAGCCGCACCAGGCGGCCACGATGAGCAGGCCGAACCCGAAGACCATCAGGAGGCCCGGGCCGAACGGCCTCTTCTTCGGCTTGTTCGTGTCAGGCTCCTGGGACGGTTGGTCGGTCATCGTCTTCCCTCTCTGGAGGCCGTGGGCTCGTTCCCCCTATTGTAGAGTACGAACGGGCGGCTGCAAGCGCCGGTCAGAGTTTGGCCGAGCCGTGCGCGCGGCGGCCCTCCGGAGCCGCCGCGCTCCTGCCATGCTTTGCCCGGTGGGTGCGGAGACCCACGGCGCTCGCCCTGCCTACTGCACTCGCGCCAGGCGCCACGGTTTGCTTGTCAAAGCGTGCTTCCCTACCGGCAGGGACCGATTGACAAGCAATCGGTGGCACCCGGCGCTAGGGGGCCTGGGCCACCTCCGGCGGAATCGTGACCCGGTCGCTCTCGGCGATGCCGTGGTCGGCGAACCAGCCGGCCGGCGTCTCCAAGGCGAAGCGGGCCGGTTCCCGGCTGTACACGTACTCCGTGTTGTAGGCGTGCATCCGGACGATCTCGATAATCCGGCCGTCGGCCGCTATGTACGCCAGGTCCAGGTCCACGTAGCAGTTTTTCATGTGAAAGGCGAGGTCGGCCTCACGGGGAAAGACGAACAGCATGGCCTCGTCCGGTCCGAGGCGTCGGCGGAACATCATGCCCGTCTGCCGCTCGGCGTCGGTGTCGGCGACCTCGACCTCCAGGGGCACGTCGCCGACGCGGACGGTCGCGGTGGGGAGGCGTTGGGGCTGCTCCGGTGCCAGCGGCGGGGCGGCCTCCTCGCCCCCGCAGCCGGTGAGGAGCAGCACGAGCGCGAGCGCGTGAAGCGCGGCGGGTCTCCGCACCCGCCGCGCCGCGCGCTGCGGTGCGTGCCATTCCCTCATGGCAAAACGTCCTTCCTCACGGCCGGGGGATCTCGAGCCAGCCCCGCCGGCCGTCCCAGCAGACCTCCAGGTCGGTGTTGCAGGCCTGGCACCGGAGGCGCGATCCCGCGCGGGCACCGGCGTGGACCACCAGTTCGGCGGCGCAGATCGGGCAGTGGCGGGCGAAGGTGGAGGGGATGCGGTCGCTTTCCTCGCTCTCGGCCGGCGGCGGAAGTTCCGCCTCGACGCGGTCGCGGTCGGCCCCCTCGGCAACCAGGCGGTTCAGTTCCGCCACCGTCTCGCCGGTGCCGAGCACCAGCGCGCCGACGAGCCGGCCGCCGCGATAGACCAGCCGCCGGTACACGTCGGGCGCCTCGTGCCGGGCCTCCACGTCCAGGTCGTCGGCGTCCGGCAGGTGTCCCTGGCCGATGACCGCCAGGTCGTGGCCGAAGACGGTCGTCCGAACGCGGACGGCGTCGGAGGGCGGCTCGACGGCCCGGCCGAGCATGCTGGCGGCGGCCCGTTCGCCCTGGACCCAGGCCCGCTGCCAGCAGAAGGCGGGCGTCCGGCCGGTTTCGGGCGCCCCGGCGCTCTCGGCGGCGTCGCCGGCGGCCCAGATGTCGGGCCCGCTGGTGCGGTAGGCGTTGTCGACGCGGACGCCGGCGCCGACCTCCAGGCCGGCCTCCCGGGCCAGGTCGGCCGCGGGCCGGCGTCGGCAGCCGCACGCGACCAGGTCGGCCGGAAGCGTCCGGCCGTCGGTCGTCTCGACGCCGGCGCACCGGCCGGCCGTCCCGGTCACGCCCCGCGGCGCCGCGCCGCGTGCGAGTCGGACGCCGCCGTCCTCCAGGATGGTCTCGACGCGTCGGCCGGCGGTCTCGTCGAGCACGTCGGGCCAGAACCGCTCGCCGGGCACCAACTGCGTCACCGCCACGCCGCGCGCGAGGAGGCTCTCGGCCAGGCTGAGGCCGATGACGCCCTCGTGGAGAATGACGGCCCGTTCGACCGCCCGCAGGGAGGACCGGATCGCCGAGGCCTCGGTCAGCGTGTCGAACGTGGCCACGCCCGCCAGGTCCCGGCCGGGCATCGACGGCACGACGGCCCGCGTGCCGGTGGCCAGCAGCAGCCGGTCGTACCGGACCGGCAGGCCGGTCGCGAACGCCACCGTGTGCCCGGCCGGGTCCAGTCCGGTGATTCGCGTCATCAGGAACAGGTCGATGCGTTCGCGGCGGTAGGCGTTTCGGCTCTGGAAGATGACCTCCTCCAGGCTGAGGGAGCCGGTCAGGAAGTCCCCGAGTTGCCGGCGCAGGTAGAACGGGTACCGCTCGTCGCTGAAGACGGAGACCTGGGCGTCGGCGTCGGCCCGGCGGAGGGCCTTGGCCGCACGGTACCCCGCCGCCCCGTTGCCGATGATGACGAAGTGTGTGCTCATGGGTTGGTCCGAGCCGCGACCGTGAGGTCGCGGATACGCCCGATTGGCTGCGAAACGCACGGCACGGACAGAGATACCCGCCATCTCACGATGGCGGATCGGCGTCGCCCTAGGCCGCCTCGTCGCCCGGTCCGTCGTCGGCCTGGCCGTCAGGCTTGCCGTCGCCGGCCGGCGCCGCCCCCGCCTGACCCTCCGCCTCCGCTAAGGCCAGACGTTGCCGGTGGTGCCGACGGTACACCGTAATCAGGTAGAACATGATGACATAAGCGATGGCACCGGCCACCAGGCCGCAGATCACCGATCCCACCCAGAGGGGAGCGGCCATGTCGATCATCAGGTGCCACCAGCCCTTGACCCACTCGATCCAGCCCAGGTCCAGCCGCATCAGCCCCAGCAGCCGTGCCTCGAACTCACCCAGACCCGGCCCGCCCACCAGCAGCCAGCCCACGTAGTAGTTGAGCGAGAACATCGGCACGATGGTGACCGGGTTGGTGATCCACGGCATGGGGAGACCGGCCGCCTTGTTGGCCCGCAGGGCCGAGGCCGCCAGCAGCACGAGCAGCATCTGGAATCCGATGGTCGGCGTGAAGGCGATAAAGACGCCCAGCCCCGTCCCCAGCGCAATCTGGTGGGCCGTGTCGTCCAGATGCAGCAGGTGGACGAACCAGGCCTCGGCTTTCTTGAGTCCTGCGCGAAAGGGCACGGCGTGCTCCTCGGGGCGTGCGGCGATGCCGTCGAGCCGCCATCGTAAGATCGCGGGGATCTTCATCCGCGGCGCGATGCCCGCGCCGCCCTTCACGCGTACCCGCGAACTTACGTTCGCGGCTCGGGGCGCCGGCGATGCGCGGCACCTATGCCTGCCCCGCCTCGTCCCAGGCGGCCTTGAGTTGTTCGAAGACGGTCTCCGGCGTGATGTTCGTCAGGCACAGCATCCGGGCGTTCGTCCGGTCGTACAGGCACTGCCGGCGATAGCACGGGCTGCAGGCGGCCCGGCCGGCCAGCACGCGGTGCCCCGGCCCGTACGGACCCGTCCGCGCCGGGTTGGTCGGTCCGAAGATGGCGACGACCGGCCGGCCCACGGCGGCGGCGACGTGCATGGGACCCGAATCGTTCGTCAGCATGACCCGGGCTTCTCCGAGGACCGCCGACAGTTCTTTTAACGTGGTCCCGCCGGTCAGGTCAATAGGCGGCTCGGCCGTGGCGTCGGCGATGGTGCGGGCCCCGGCCGAGGCGTCGGCGCTGCCGACCAGGACGGCCCGGGCACCCGTCTCGGCCCGCAGGCGGTCCAGCACCGCCGCGAACCGCTCGGCCGGCCACTGTTTGGTCGGCCAGCGGGCATAGGCGCAGACGGCGACGAACGGCTCGTCGAGACCGAGGCCGGCCTCCGCCAGCCGGCGACGAATCTTCGCCCGCGCCTCGGCCGAGACGGGCAAGTGGTCCCGCGCCCGAGGCGCCGCCAGCCCAATCCGCCGCGCCACCGCCAGGTACCGGTCCACCGCGTGGACCACGTGCCGGCCCAGCGCCACCTCCGCCGTGTAAAACAGGGGGGCCAGTTCCCGCGCCCCGCGGAACCCCACACGGGCCGGCGCGCCGGTGGCCAGGGCCAGGAGTCCGCTCCGGAACAGCCCCTGGAGGTCAATCACCGCCGTGAACCGCCGACGGCGCAGGCTCTCCATGAACCGGACGGCCTCCGCCGCCACCGTCGCGCTGAACGTGAACCGGCCGAACCGCTCCCGGTCGAACACGATGGTCTCGTCCAGCCGGGGATGCCCTTCCAGGATCCCCGCGAACGGCTTCGCCACCAGCCACGAGACGTGGGCTCGCGGATGCGCTTCCTTCAACGCCGTCAGCACCGGCAGGGCCTGGACCACGTCGCCCATCGACGACGGCTTGATGATGAGGGTTCGCGAGAAGTTCATAGGCGTTCCACGCGTCCGTATCGCCGGCGAAGGGCCCGGCGTTTGCGCGCCGAGGCCCGCTCGACGGCCCGCCACCATCGGCGGAGCCGGCGGGCCGCACCCCTATCGCCGCGGCGTCGCGCCAGGACCGTGATCGGCCTCGGCACGCCGCGCCGGCCCAGGTACGCCCGCAGAAACCGCATGCGGTCCGTCCGCCGGGCCAGGCCCCACTCCTCCAGGCTGACCGAGAGGCGCATCAGGTCCCGCACCCGCCGACGGGCCGACACCCGCCCCGGCCGGCGCAGACCGTCCAGGTCCACCAGGACGGGCTCGGCGTGCGGCCCGGCGGGCGCGATGAGGACGTTGGGCGCCTTCAGGTCGCGATGGGCGAAGCCGGCCTCGTGCATCCGGCGCACCAGGACCGCCAGGGCCCACGTCGCGTGCCGGCGGGAGGCGGGCGGCGGGCCGGCGCGGAGCCACTCGGGCAGCGGCAGGGCGCCGGGGACGCGCTCCGTCAAGAGCAGCGCCGCCGACCGGTCGCCGGCGCCGGCGCACCGGACGGCCGCCGCCGGCCGGGCCGTCGCGATGCCCCGGGCCAGCAGCGCGTGGCCGCGGCGAAAGCCCGCCAGCGCCCGCGACGGGCCGAGCACCCGCCCCGCGCGCTCGCCGGCCCGCCGGTCCTGCTTGACGACGAGTTCGCGGCCGTCCGGGGCGGTGACGGTCCACACCTCGGACGAGCGGCCGTCCTTCATCGCCTCAGCCCCGGCGGGTGGGGCGTGGGACGAGATCTCCGGCAAGATCGTCTCGAGCGTCTCGGCCCAGTCGGCGGTCGCCCACCCGCGCCACGGCCCCGCCGACACGGGCCGAAAATACTTCGACCGGCGCCGGGTCCGGCGGTCCCGGCCGGGATAGAAGCGCCGGCGGTAAACGGCGGTGGCGCGGCGGACGGTGCGGGCGTCCGGAACCTCGTCCACCAGGTCCCGCAGCCGCGCCAGACACCGGACACGCTCGGCGGCCGAGGCAATCGGCTCGAAGAAGTGCTCCAGCCTCACGAGGTGTCTGAGCGTGGCCTCCGGCGGCGCGGGGTGGACGGCTTCGGCCAGGTCGAGGAGCGTCAGCCGCCACCGCCCCGGCTCCCCGCCCAAGAGAAGGTTGCCCGGGTGCAGGTCCGGCACGTAGAGGTCGGCCTCGGCCAGGCGAGCCACCAGGTCCGCCAACAGGTGCGCCAGCGACCGCGGGTCCAGGGTGCCCTCCGGCGGCGCGACCCGCTGCCGGCACGCGGCCACGAGTTCCGGCGGCCGGGCGCCTGGGTACGGCGGGTCCGTCGGTCCCGGCGGAAAGTACCGATCAAACAGGTACGCATCCAGCCGCTCGGCGCCCGGCACGGCCTCCGTCACGAGCGTCTCGCGTGCGTCCAGGGCGAGGGCGACGGGTTCCGGCACGGGCACGTCAGCGGCGCGGGCGGCCAGCAGGGCGCGCCACTCCCGCCGGCCGGGACCGAACCCGAACCGGGCACGCAGGCCCCGCAGCAGCCCGACCTCCAGACGGGTCTTGACGTACCATCCCCGCCCGGCCGCGTCCAGGCGATAGACGGCCCGCTGGCGGCCGCGCTTCTCGAGCGTGAGGCGGTCGGGACGGTCCACGGGCCAGCCGTCTGCCAGCAGGGGGTCGGCCGACGGCCGGACCAGCCACCGCCGGCCGGCGTGCGTGATGATCCGCGTCTTGCGCATGGGCGGACACAAAACAGGGGGCGCCCGGGCCGAGAGGCCGGCCCGCAGGCGCCGCCGGGCATCGTAATCCCCCCCGCACCCGCCTGCAAGGACAAACGGAGGAGAGGCATTTGCGTTGTGGGTAAGCCGTTGTGGTGAAGGAGGTTGCCGGTGAGGGCAACTTGGTTTGACCCCATCGGGTCGGGCTTCAGGGCACAGGAATGGGGACGGGGGTCGGCGGCCTCGAAATTGACCCATGAAAAAAGGGGCGATCCTTGGCCTCGGTGATAGGATGCTTGCGGAAACAAATATCCATCACCAGGAAGATCGCCGATGGCCATCCTACCACAGCGTCGGCCGTCTTCCTGGGAAAATCTGGAGACCCTGGACGACCTGCACCGGCCGCGTCTGGCGCTGGAGACGGTGCCGGCCCTGGGCCGGGTCCGGGAGAACCGGCCCGGCAAGATGCGCAGCCTGGTCGGGGCGGCCTAGCCCCGGCCGGGCGAGAAACCCGACACCGCCACGGCCACGCTGGCGGAGACGGTCTGCGCCTCCCCCCATCTCGCCCCCCTGGGCCGCCTCTCGACCCCGCGGATCCCTTACGTCCGACACACGCACCGCCCCCTCCCCCGCCCCTCTACCCCCACAACGCAAATGGCTCGCTCTCGGCCACAAGCCCTTGACACACCCGCCGCGTTTTCGTTAACTATGTGTTTCGGCAGACGCATACTCGGCAGTACAGGAGGGCACGAACCGTGGGTGCCATGATCGAAGTCCAAAACCTGACGAAATGGTACGGCCGGACGCTGGCCCTGGACCAGATCTCTTTCACCGTCGAGGAAGGCCGCATCGTCGGGTTCCTCGGTCCGAACGGGGCGGGCAAGTCCACGACGCTGCGGATCCTGACGGGGTTCATGCCGCCGACGAGCGGCCAGGCCCGCGTGGCCGGCCGCGACGTCCTGGCCGAGGGCCTCGCCGTCCGCCGCTCCATCGGCTACATGCCGGAGAACGTGCCGCTGTACCCGGAGATGCGGGTGGATGAGTACCTGGCGCTGCGTGCGGGGCTGAAGGAGGTGCCGGCCGGCAAGCGCCGCGCCGCCGTCGACCGCGTCGTGGAGCGGTGCTGGCTGACGGACGTGCGGCGTCGGCTGGTGGGGCACCTCTCGAAAGGGTATCGTCAGCGGGTGGGCCTGGCCGAAGCCCTCATCGCCGACCCGCCGGTGCTGATCCTGGACGAGCCGACCATCGGGCTCGACCCGGCCCAGATTCAGGCGGTGCGGGAACTGATCCGGTCGCTCGGCCAGAAGCACACGGTGCTCCTCTCGAGCCACATCCTGCCGGAGGTCGAGCGGATCTGCGACCACCTGGTCATCATCGCGCAGGGACGGATCGCGGCCGCCGGCAGCGTGGACGACCTCAAAGAGGGCCTGGCCGAGGCCCAGCGCATCGTCCTGGAGGTCCATCCCGGCACCGGCGGCGACGGACCCGCCGAGGTCGCCCGGGCGCTCGGGCAGGTCACCGGGGCCGGCGAGGTCCGACGGGAAGAGGCCGGCGGGGGCTGGCTGCGGCTGACGGTCCAGCCCGTCGGCAACGCCGACCTGCGCGAGGCGCTCCACGCGGTGGTCACGCAGCGTGGCTGGCGGCTCCGGGAGATGCGTCGCGAGGCGCCGACCCTGGAGGAACTGTACGTCCGGATCACGGCGGGCGAAGCCGCCGCCGACCGGCCCGCCGCCTGAGGTCCGGACCCGGCCGGCTCGAAGGGTTCCCTGAAGGAGACGGACGATGGACAAGGTGCTGCTGCTGACGCGGCGGGAGATCGCGAGTTATTTCGTCTCGCCGATCGCCTACGTGGCGATGGCGCTGTTCCTGGTGATCACGGGGTTCTTTTTCGCGTTGTCGGACTTCCGCCCGGGCGCCCCGGCCGCCATGCGGTCCATCTTCGACATGATGATGATCATCCTGGTCTTCGTCCTGCCGATCATCACCATGCGGGCGCTCTCGGAGGAACAGCGCAGCGGGACCATCGAGACGCTTCTGACGGCCCCGGTGACGGACGTGCAGGTGGTGGCGGCGAAGTTTCTCGGCTCGTGGGTCTTCTTCCTGGCGGTCCTGGCCCCCACGCTGCTGTACGTGGTGGTGCTGGCGGCCTTCGGGGCGCCGGACCTCGGCCCGATTGCCTCGGGGTACCTGGGCCTGGCGCTGCTGGGGTCGGCGTACGTGGCGGTGGGCCTCTTTGCCTCCAGCCTGACCAAGAACCAGGTGATTGCCGCCGTCACCGGCTTCGTCATCCTGCTGATGCTGGCGATGGTGGGGCCGTGGCTGGCGTCGCTGGCCCCGCCGCCGTGGCGGGACATCGTGCAGCAGGCGGCCATTCGGACGCACTACCTCGATTTCACCCAGGGCGTCGTGGACGGGGTGCACGTCATCTACTTCGTGGTCCTGACCGTGTATGCCCTGTTCCTGACGGTCAAAGTTCTGGAGAGTCGGCGATGGCGATAGAGGCGAGGGAGGACGCGAAACGGTCGTCGGCGCCGGGCGGCATGTCGCGGCGGCGCCGGTGGATGGTCTTCGGGTCGAACGTGGCGGTGATGATCCTGCTAGCCACCGCCCTCGTGGTGGTGGCGTTGTGGCTGTCGAGTGCGCTGCTTCGCGGACGGGTGCGGGGCGACTGGACGGCCAGCGGCCGGTTCAGCATCAGCCCGCGGACCGAGGCTCTCCTCGCGGAACTCGACGAGAAGAACGTCGACGTCCGCCTGACGAACCTGTACTCCCATGCCCCGGAGGTCTCCGCCTCCGAAACCCAGTGGCGACGCGTCCAGGACCTCTTGAGCGAGTACGGCGTGGCAAGCGGCCGCGTCCAGGTCGAGGCCGTCAACCCCGCCGTCGACGTCGGCGGCGTGGAGCAACTCATCACCCGCCTCACGGAGCGGTACGCCGGCCAGATGGCAACACCGAAGCGCCTCCTCGCCGACTTCAAGACGCTGCACGCCGACCTCCAGAAAACCCTCCAGACCGAGGCCCAACGCCTCCGCGCCGCCGCCGACGCCTGGGAAGATGGGCCGCCCGAGCCGCGGGAGACCCTTCGCATGGTCGCCCAGGTCTGGAACCAGCTGCTGATGATCGGCGAGTTCTCGGCCGGCAACGTCCAGACGCTCTCCGAGCAGGCGCTGCCGGCCTACTCCGACGCCCTGGACCAGGCCAAGGACTACCTGGGCCAGGTCCGCCAGCGGTTCAAGGTCGCGCCCGAGGCCCTGGCCAAGATCGAGGAGCAGGCCGGCGAGGCCGAGGTGCCCGCCCCCGTCCGGCGCATCCTGGACGAGGCCGAGGAGACCTACGGCCCGCTGCGGGAACGCATCCAGACCTTCGAGGAGGAGGCCGGCGGCGTCGGGGAAACCGAACTCGACCGGATCCGACGCGAGATCAACCAGGGCGAGACCCTCGTCATCGAGACCGAGGCCGAGAAGGGCGTCATCGTCACCGGGCCCGCCGAGGCCGCCGACCTGAAACCCGTCGCCACGGACGCCGGGGCCGAGCGCGTCCAGCCCCGGGCCGAGGGCGAGGGCCACGAGGTCCTCACGCCGCCCGGCAAACTCGACGCCGTCCGCAAAGCGATCGAGGCCGCCGGCATCAAGGTCGCCTCCGCCGACGTCCAGCGGCGGCCGGACGCCATCGAGGTCGTCGGCTTCGAGGAAGTCTGGCCCCGCAACCCGAACGCGGGCGAGCGGCCGGAGGCGCCGGAGCGCCTCTTCGCCGGCGAGAAGGCCGTCTCCAGCGCCCTGCTAGGCATGGTCCACAAGCGGAAGCCGGTCGTCCTGTTCGTCCGGGCGGGCGGGCCCGCCACCCGGCCGATGCGGAGCCCGATGGGCGGCGGCCAGCCCGCGCCCTACCGCCGGATGGCCGAGCGACTCGAAAAGGCCAACTTCATCGTCCGGGACTGGGACCCGCAGCGGCAGCCGGAGATGCCCGAGGTCGAGAACGCCTCCAAGACGGTCGTCCTGGTCCTGGTGCCGCCGGCCCAGCCGGACCGCCGCATGCCCACGCCGCCGCCCAAGCCGGAGTCGTACGCCCCGGCCGTCGAGGCGGTCCGGCAGGGGGCGCCGGCCATCCTGTTCGGCGAGCCCAGCAGCATGTTCCAGCAGCCCGTGCCGTATGCGGACCTCTTCGAGACCTTCGGCGTCGAGGCCCGGTTCAACGCCGTGGCCGTCCAGAGCGTGGTGGTGGACGCGGCCGGCAACGAAGAGGCCATCCCCCAGATCCAGGTCACCGACTACGCCGACCACGCGGTCACCCGGCCGGTCGGCGCGCTGCCGTCCATGCTGGCGACGGCCTCGCCGCTCCAGGTCAAAAAGGAGCCGGCCGAGGGCGTCTCCGTGACGCCGCTGATGGAGTTGCCCGCCGGCCGCGACTACTGGGCCGACACGGTCGTGATGGAGGCGATGCAACGGAAGGCGACCTTCGACGCCGCTGAGGACATCCCCGGCCCGGTGCCGCTCGCCGTCGCCGCCACGCGGAAGGTTGGCCAGGAGGAGCAGAAGGTCGTCCTGTTCGGCGACGCCGACTTCGCCCAGGACCGGGTGGCGTTCTACCGGAACCCGGTCATGTACCGCGACCGGATCGAGATGCAGTACCCGTTTCCCGGCAACGCGGAGGTGTTTCTGAACGCGTGCCTGTGGGTGTCGGGGGGCGAGCACCTGATCGCCGTCAGCCCGGAGGCGCTCCAGGCCCGCCGCATCGGCGACCTGGGCCCCTGGCAGTTGCCGATCCAGATCTTCATCCTCGCGGGCCTGCCGGCCCTGGTGCTCGGAGCGGGGATCCTCGTCTACCTCGTTCGCAGGGGATAACCGATGCGCTACACCACCACGCTGATCCTGGCCCTTGTGGTCATCGCCGGCGTCGTCCTCATTGCCGTCTATTACGACGAACTGACGGGCGAGCGACCGACGGACGAGCAGGGCCAGCCCGCTGACGCCAAACGCCTCCTGGAAGACCTCGACCTCGACGACCTGACCGAGGCGACTCTCCAGGAGCGCGACGCCGACGGAAAACTCGTCACCAAACTCGCCGTCGCCAAATCGGACGACACCTGGCGCCTCACGGAGCCGGTGACCGGCGGGGCGGACGATTACACCGTCCGCCGGCTGCTGCGGGCCGCCGTGGAGGGCGAGTTCCGCGATACCCTGGACCCCGACGCCGAGGGCCAGCCGAGCCTGGCCGACCTCGACCTCCAGCCTCCCGCCTACCGCCTGACCCTCACGGGCACGGTGAACGGCCAGAAGCGGACCGTGCGCCTCGACGTCGGCCGCAAGGCCGCCATCGGCGGCGGCGTGTTCGTCCGCAAAGCCGGCGAGGAGCGCGTCGTCCGCTTCGAGAAGGACGACCTGCTGACCCGCGCCCGCCAGCAACTTCAGAAGTTCCGCGATAGCGACCTCGTGGACCTGGCGCGAGAGAAGATCGTCCGCGTGACGCTCGCGACGGCCGAGACGACTCTCCGCCTCGACCGCGCCGCTGGCGAGACGGACCGCTGGGTCCTGGCCGAACCCCTCTCCGCCCGCGCCGACCCCGACGCCGTCTCGCAGCTGCTGCGGACGGCGGTCGGCCTCTTCGCCGCCGACTTCGTCGAGGACGGCGTCAAGGACTTCGGCCGTTACGGCCTGGCCAAACCGCGCCTCCTCGTCACCCTCTACAAGGCCGGGGAGAAGGCCGGGGACGCCGACGAGAAGGAGGCCGAGAAGAAGGAGCCGGAGAAGAAGAAAGACGCGGCCGAAAAGGACGAGACGGCGCCGGCCGAACCCGTCCCGGCCGTCCGCATCGCCTTCGGCGGGTGGGCCGACCTGGAGCAGAAATCCGTCTACGCCCGCATCGGCGAGGCCGACACCGTCGTCTCCGTCGAGAAGAGCGATTATACGAAACTCGATAAGTCGCTGGCCGACCTGCGCGACCGGCACGTCCTGGCCCTGGAGACGGACCGGGCCGAGGAGGTCGCCGTCGACGTGCCGGCGGGGCTCGCCGAGACCGAGAAGCCCATCGCCTATCGTCTGGCGAAGGAGGCCGGCACATGGCGCGTCCGGACCGCCGACACCGGCCCGATGAAGGCCGACTCAGGCGCCGTCGACGACCTGCTGGAGGAACTGGCCGGCCTCAAGGTCCTCTACTTCGCCGAGGGCGAAAACGCCGATGCCGCCGAGGGCTTCAAGCCCCTCGGCTCGGTCCGCCTCAAGGTCCGGAAGAAGGCCGCCGAAATCGGTTTCGAGTTCGGCGCACGCGAGGGCGACGTTCCTTCCCTCGTCCGCAACCACCGAGAGGACTGG
>Ga0180434_10007243_pt1 | contig 12521 bp, 15 predicted proteins | sample SS_ome_7_FD_132453 | JGI IMG/M metagenome (GOLD analysis project Ga0180434, IMG submission 132453) | Hypersaline lake sediment archaeal communities from the Salton Sea, California, USA - SS_1_D_2 metaG | ecosystem: Environmental > Aquatic > Non-marine Saline and Alkaline > Hypersaline >... | reverse complement strand
GGGAACGGCTCATCCTGTGCGGCCAACACTTTAAGCAGCCAGCTCGCAGGTCCGGGGGGTTTCTTTCTTAACGTTTTCATGTGTTCTTGTTCTTTTCAAAAGCATATCGGGGAATATCTGCCCACAGGGACCTGTTCAACTCCTGCGCTTCTTGCAAAGCTTTAAGGCCTTCTGAAGTCAAAGTGTAATAGAACCGCCTGCGCCCCCGTCTTTGGGCGGTGGATTCCCCCGGCCTTTTGTCAACATAATTCTTTTCAACCAACTGCTTGAGGACGCTGTAGAGATTCCCGTATGTGAACTGCTTTTTTATCACCTTGGAGACGTGCCGGCGGATCTTCACCCCGTAAGCCTCATCTTCAAGCCTCCAAATCGAGAGAAGGAGGATCTCTTCGGTTTTGGTGAGTTCTTTCATGAAAAAAATGTCCTTTGTTTATTATTACTGAATTCCAGTATTATTACTAAAGACGAAAATTTCATGAAAAAGGTTGCCGGGATTTAAAAAAATTAGTTATTGAGGCTTTTATGAAATACCCAAAGGCAACCACAAAAAGAGATATCACCCCGAGCATCATTGCTGTGATCCAGTGATTCGGAAGCCGGATAAACTTCCATATTCACCTTCATTTTCTGGTTGCAGAGGTAGGGACAGATAAACAAGAACAGTTCCACAAAATCTCAATTTTCAACGATCCCATGCTCTGTAGGTTTTTCGCACTTGAAATCTTCTCTCTTCTTCTCCGCAAACAGTTGATCAATCAAAACCTTGTCCAAAAGATATTGCAGTGGCGTCATACAGGATTCAATGTGCACAGAAAGGTCGGGACTGAAAGCAAAGAAGAGACTGAGGGGGTGGGTAAATACATGATAAGACCTATCCTTTCTCTTAAGAAATTATCCTTAGATGAAGTCGAGGGAAAGTTGTCAACAACAGAAAAACGAAATTCCTATATCTCAAATCACTTCGTCCAATTCTCGATTTTTAGTCTTGGAACTCTATTGAATTCCTTTTCATTGTTTGTAACAAGAATACAACCTAAGGAAAGGGCATGCGCAGCAATAAAAGTATCCAGTGCTCCAATTGGAGTGCCCTGCTTTTCCAACTGAAATCTGATATCTCCGTAATATTGAGCTGCTTTGTGATTATAAGCAAGGATCTCCAATGGAGCTACGAATTGAACGAGCGCCAGATGATTTTGTTCTGGCTTCAAACTTTTCATTACACCATAGAAGAGTTCGCTCAAAGTTATGGAAGAGATGCCTATTTTCGAAATTCGGGTTTTCTGAAATCTTTTTATAACATGCGCAGGTTTTCTCTTTATGATGTAGATGCAAATATTTGTATCAAGCATGTACATCATTAAAGATTTTCCCTCGTATCCAGAGAGGATTGTTTCCGGCTTTTCATAAAATCATCGGTAAATTGATCAAGACTATTGACCAGGGTTGACCAGGGTGCATCTTTCGGAATGAGGATGACTATGTTTCCGATTTTTTTAATGAAAACATCATCTCCGGGCATCCGGAATTCTTTGGGCAGTCTAACAGCCTGGCTTCTTCCGTTTGTGAATATTTTTGCGGTTTGCAAGAGAAGCCTCCTTTATGATATATATCATAGTATATATCAATTAAAGATTTCCGTAAAGGAATATACGTAGCTGTACATAAGGGAGGATAAATTTAAATATTGATTCTCCCTTAAGCAAGTAGACGTAAAAATTCGTTATTTTTTCTCAATTATCTCACAATGAAAGACTCAGGTTCAGGTTGTAATTGAAGCCAGCGTTTTCTCTGTCGTCTTCAAAACCTTCAAGGAACTTTCCTATCTTGTTTTGAAGGTTGGGAATCCGGCCAGATCGAAGGACCTAACCCTTTTGATCCATCACCGTCATGTGAGAGTATTGCTTATGATGGTCAATTCCCATATAATTCATTCGTGCACTTCCTATGTTTATTTTTTGGCCTTGCTGGTAGTCTATCATACTTTTGACTCCTGCAGGAGATGCATCACCTTATCATGTTACCTATCTTTTAAAAACCCAACAGGTAAACAAATGGGAAGAACTAGCCCAAAAAATCAAGATCGCTCCTCGGTGGAGTGCAGCGGGAGTGGAAAAAGCTGTTATATTGACTTCAATACAGAAAAAACCATGAAAAATTTTATTAAGATTCATTTGATAGAGGAGAAACACTGATGAGAAAAAATTTGTTTTCAATCATATTGATTTTGATTTTTGTTTTGATAGGATCTGTCAGTCTGTTTTCTCAGGACAGCACCGTTATCAAAAACCTCAGGATCAATAAGGACCGTTTACAGGAACGGCTCGACCATTTGGCTGAATACGGAAAGAGTGAACACGGGGGGATGAACAGAGTGGCTTTCAGTCAAGCAGATAAGGAAAGCAGACCTTATATTATTTCTCTTATGAAAGAGGCGGGACTTGAGGTTAGGGTAGATCCAGCAGCTAATATCATAGGAAGAAGGCAAGGGGAGAATCCGGAGCTTCCTCCTATCTTATTTGGTTCCCATTCGGATACAGTTCCCCAAGGAGGCAAGTATGATGGGGCTCTGGGTGTTTTAGGAGCTATCGAATGTATCCAGGTGATCAAGGAAAACAATATCAAGACCCTCCATCCTTTGGAAGTCGTGGTGTTTACAGATGAAGAAGGAGGATTGGTCGGAAGCAGAGCTATGACCGGGACTTTGACTCCGGAAGCCCTGAATATAATCAGTCACAGCGGAAAAACAGTCAGAGAAGGGATCCAGTATTTAGGTGGAGATATCAATGAATTGGAAAAAGCCTTTAGAAAAAAGCAAGACATTAAAGCTTTCCTGGAACTTCACATAGAACAGGGCAGCCAGCTTGAAAGAGAAAACATCGACATCGGGGTTGTGGAGGGCATTGTAGGGATTTACTGGTGGGATGTGGTGATAAAAGGATTTTCAAATCACGCAGGAACAACCCCCATGAATATGAGGAAAGATGCGCTTTTGTCTGCCGCTCACTTCATCATCGTCGTAAATGAAGTGGTGACGAGTGTTCCGGGAAGCCAGGTGGGAACAGTAGGAAAAATCACCGCCCGACCCGGAGCCCCGAATGTTATTGCCGGCCAGGTGGATCTGAGCCTGGAACTTCGAGACCTCTCCAAAGAAAAGGTCGATTCACTTTTTGAGATGATAAAGAAAAGAGCTTCCCTTATTGAGCAAAAGACAGGGACAGAGATCCGGTTCAAAGCGCTGGATGCCAATGCAGAGCCGGCTCCCACCCATCCAGAGGTACGAGAACTGATAGCTGAATCGGCTAATGAATTAGGATTGAGCTGTGTTTTTATGCCCAGCGGAGCGGGGCATGATGCCCAGGACATGGCCAAGATCACACCCACAGGTATGATTTTCGTCCCGAGTGCGGGAGGAATCAGTCATTCCCCGGAAGAATACACAACTCTTCAGGATTGCGTCAACGGAGTCAATGTTCTGCTTCATTCCGTGTTAAAGATCGATAAGAAGCTGGATTTAAATTAATAAGTTAATAAGGGGTCGGGCCCGGGCATCTTCAATCATATCAATAATATAACCCTACTTTTCCACAACCCCCTCCCCTGATAAGCCGACTTTTTTGGGGCAAAAATATGAAGATCACTTCTTGGTGTTGAGAGCGATATCCATTACCATTCTAATGAATTCAGCGGAAAAGTAAAAAGCGATCAAAGTAAAAAATGCAACAGCCAGGCCGCCTATTAGAAAGATCACACCGCCTAAAAAGGTGGCCTCTCCTCCGTACTGAGGAATGAACTTAGTGAACCTAGGGACTCTTTCCAGGAGCTCGAATCCATATCCTCCGGCAAACCAGATCAAAACGCCTCCACCTAATGCCACTGCTGCTGTCAAGGATGCATAAATCTCACCAAGAAGCTTAAGGAACACAGTGACCACAGGGACTATTGTGTATTCCTTTGTTTTTAGCCCGGCGATGTCCTGAGCGCGAATAAATGCGGCATGGGCAGCCATATAGATCCCTACTAAGAAAAAGATCTGAAAGATCACACCACCGGCAATTCCTGCGGCAGGAATCTCAAAAACGAACTTCCACAAAAGTATCCATATGACTACGGCAGCTACAATAGCAATGATTGTCAGAACCCGCAGAATTATTGCAAAAACTTTTATGAATACGTTTTTTTTACTGAAATTTTCAATAAATGGTTTCATGAAAAAGACCTTATCCATTGAATAGCCTCCTTTGGTATTTGCTTATTCTGACATTCATTATATAAAAAAAGACAGTTTTTTTAAATGAATATAAAAAATGAAAATTTGATGAAATGGATTAAAATCATAATCAACAAAAAAAGAGTTTCCTAACCTTGATAAAAATAAGTTATTGCGGCTCCTCACTCCACAACAAATTCAAAAGACTGTTCTAAAAAAGAGTTCTTGTACTTGTCTTTTATGGTGAATTTAAAGGTATATTTGCCCGGGGGGATATCTGTGACACGGTTTGTTATATAAAAAGGGATGACCGGACTTGCAAAGCCTTTCTGATATTCCACCCAGTTGGTTTGCTGGAAGATGTTGTCTCCCGCCGCGTTGACAATAGAGGCGTCTTCAGATACCCAGATCTTATATTCTCCATCTTCTTTTTTGATCTGATATCCTTCCGGCTCAATATAAAGCAGGAACGGCTCACCGGATTTTAAGGTGTTTCCTTCTCTCTGCACATAATCCCTGTATCCGTTGATCTCCTCACAGAGTAACAGTTGACTCACGCTCAGCTTCCCACTGCTTTTGATCATCATTATGGCCTCAGCCAGCAGATAAGAAGCCTGTGTCGTATCCCCTTCCCTCAACATCTCCAGTGCGTCCAGGATAGTCTTTTCTATCTCATCCTGCTGACCGACTGAGCGGCCGTCAAGGTTTCCGGAAACCAGCTCTGCGCTTAACAAACAAGGCAGCAAGGCTAATGATAAAACCAATCCAAAAATCAAGAATCCCCTTTTCATTTTTTTCCTCCTTATACTTTATATTCAGAACAGGGCCTATCTCTATTATGTAAGATATAAGCTAGATAAAAAAGAGTCAACAAATTCATTTCTTTACATACAGGTTTCTGATATATTATATATCATAATAATTCTTTACAAGGAGGTATTTATGTTTCAAAAACGTATTTTTTCGATTTTCCTTGTTGCTTTTCTTGCACTTTTCTTGACCGAAGGAATATCTACCTCTTCCTTCGCTGCCAAAAAGACAAAATCACAGGAAGTTATTCAGAATACAGATCCTGCGCTGCGGTTCGAGTGGTTCTCCAAGCACCTGGAAATGGAGGCCAGCTCAGAGTTTAAAGACCTTAAGTGGTGGCACATCGGCCCCACGAACATAAGCGGCCGGTGTACGGATGTTGCCGTAGTAACACCCAAAGGAGAAAACTACACCATTTATGTGGCCACCGCCTCAGGCGGAGTCTGGAAAACCGTGAATGAGGGAACAACCTGGGAACCCATCTTTGAAAATGAGATCACCGCTGCCATAGGAGACATCGCTCTTGATCCCACAAACCCTGAAGTTATCTGGGTCGGTTCCGGAGAACACAATATCTTCCGCAGTTCCCAAAATGGTGCGGGGATTTATAAGTCAACGGACGGAGGAAAAACCTGGAATCATATGGGCCTTGCTGACACCCTGACTATTGCCCGTATTGTCGTCAACCCTGAGGATCCGGATACGGTTTATGCGGCAGCTGGCGGACATGAATGGACAGAAAATGAAGAAAGAGGGATCTATAAGACCACAGACGGAGGCACAACCTGGGAGAAAATACTCTATAAAGGCCCCCAGGCCGGCGGATATGACCTGGCTATGGACCCTGAGGATTCCAATACCCTGTACGCAGCCCTCTGGCAGAGGATCCGCCTCAAATGGAACGACCCCCGCAACTTTACAGGCTATAACCAGAGCGGCATCTTCAAGACCACAGACGGAGGCACAACCTGGGAGTCCATAAACAGCGGCCTTCCCGAAGCAAAAGATAGGGGCCGGATCGGACTGGATGTCTGTCTAAGCCAGCCTAACACGCTTTATGCCCTGGTCGATAACTATGAAATCGCCAGAGAACTGACAGAAGAAGAAAAAGCTGATTCATACACAAGCGCTCTGGAAGGAATCATCAAGGGAGCCACGGTTTACCGCTCTGATGATAAAGGTGAAACTTGGGAGCAGGTAAGCGGACAAACAGAACAGATGCAGCAGTTCATGATGCGCCATTCCGGAACCTACGGATGGGTTTTCGGGCAAATCCGGGTGGATCCCAATGATCCTGACAGGGTCTATATCATGGGAGTTCCCCTGAGTGTTTCAACTGACGGGGGAAAGACGTTCCAAAGTATCGGACGAAACGTCCATTCTGACCACCACGGTATGTGGATAGACCCAAATAACTCAAATTATGTCCTTAACGTGAATGATGGCGGCATCGCTGTCTCTTACGATAAAGGAGAAAACTGGAGGACCTTTACAGACAATCTGCCTGTGTGCCAGTTTTTCAATGTTTCCTATGATATGGCCACCCCTTTCCATGTTTACGGCTCCATGCAGGACCACGGCAGCTTCCGGGGAGAAGTCCAGAAAAGAACTGCCTTCGGAAGATATGGAATGGCCATGCGCGGCGCCGGAGGAAATGAGCTGGAGGGATACCAAGCCGTGGAATGGGAATCTGCCCCAGGCGGCGAAGGCTCCACTCATGCCATTGACCCCAACAATCCGGATATCGTGTATTCAGCCGGCTTTTACGGACACATCACACGATCCAACCTTAAGACCGGAGAGAGGAAAAATATTTTTCCCCCTCAGACAAATGAAATCGACCCGCTCCGCGGCCAGTGGCTGGCTCCTATCATCTTATCCCCCAACCATCCGGAAACCGTTTATCTTGGACTTCAATACCTGTACCGCTCCCGCTTCCAGGGAGATGTTTGGGAAAGAATCAGCCCGGATCTAAGCTACGGCATCAAAGACGAACTGGGTGACATCCCTTATCAGACCATCTTTGCCATCTCCGAATCTCTATTTAATGCTGACCTCATCTACGCAGGCGCGGACGACGGAAAAGTATGGGTGACACATAACGGCGGAAAAAACTGGAAAGAAATCATGGACGGGCTCCCTTACAGAAAATGGGTCAGCCGAATCGTGGCTTCCGAACACAATCCCTCAGTAGTCTACATGACACAGAACGGAAAACGCAATGACGACTTCAAACCCTATGTATGGATGTCAGATGATTACGGCCAGACTTGGAACGACATTTCTGCAGGAATCCCTCTGGGACCAGTGAATGTGATCCGTGAAGATCCCATCAATCCAAACATCCTCTATGTGGGAACAGACATCGGCGTTTACGTTTCCAAAGACAAAGGAAAAACCTGGGCTGTTTTGGGTGGAAACCTGCCTACTGTCTATGCTCAGGACCTCATCATCCATCCCAGAGACAACATCATTGTGGTCGCTACTCACGGACGCGGAATGTGGGCTCTTGATGCCAAATCCGTTAACGGAGGGCAGCGCCGTTTTCGCTGGATGTACTGACTTCTAAGCCAATAGAGAAATACGCCTGGGGGCTTAAAAGCCCCCAGGCTTTTTTTTTGAACGATTCAGACTAACAACTTGAATTATTCACGAGCTGATTTTATGAATATCCAGGTTATATGTATTCTATGGTAGCTGGCGGCTTGGGAGTGATTTCATAGGCCACTCTTGTAACAGACGGGATCTCCTCCGTTATTCTTTCTGCTATTCTATTTAAAATCTTCCAGGGCACTTCGGTAGATTCGGCTGTCATCGCGTCCCGGCTTTCCACACACCTTATAATCATGATCTCTCCGAAATTTCTCTTCCCTTCTTTGACCCCGGTCCCCTTATCGCTCAGCAGCACCGCAAAAGCCTGAAAAGGTTCTAATACCAGGATCTCATCCTCCACGATCTGTGTGGCTTTGCTCACCTTCCGGACTCTCTCCTCCGTCACCTCGCCGATAACTCTTGTGCATAAGCCGGGGCCCGGGAAAGGCATCCTTTTGTACAGTTCTTTGGGAAGCCCCAGGGCCTTAGCCACCTCTCTCACCTGATACTTGAACAGTTCCTTTAGCGGTTCTATAACCCTGAACCCATATCCTTTTTCCGAATCGATACCGATTTGCTCCAGGATATTATGCTGTGTCTTGACACCGCCTTTGGTCTCGATGATATCAGCGGCGATAGTTCCCTGAATCAAATATTGAGCCTTGCTGTTAAGCACAGCCTCTCCGAACACTTCATAAAATTTATTACGAAAAGCTTTTCTTTTCTCTTCGGGATCTTTGAGGCCTCTCAGAGCTGAAAAAAAATCGCTGCTGGCATTGATGACCTCCACCTGAATCCCCAGGTCTGAAAAAGCCCCGGATACATACCTATCCTCATTCTCTCTCATCAGGCCATCATCAATATAAATGACATCTAGCCGGTCCCCCAGTGCCCTGTGCGCCAACACCGTACACGTGGAACTGTCCACGCCTCCGGAAAGAGCAGAGATGGCTCTCCCTGAACCTACGGTGTCCTTGATCTCAGTGACTTTTTGTTCGATAAACTCTTTTACTTTTAAATCCAATACGCCCTCCTTAACAACCCGGGCCATCCATAAAAGAGCTTCCCTTCCCGCCCTTTCTTACGCTCGTTCGCTGGAAGAGAACCGTTTTGACCCATGAATGAACCGGATCAATTCTTTTTGTATTTTAAAATATACTTTTGATACTCTTGCTCAACTTTGCTTTCCTTTCTGTCTCCTTCATAAACGGTCACAGTCCCTTTTTCTTTGTCCTCTGTAAATCTCATCTGTCCGTAACCGAGTGTAAAGGCCAATCCTGCTAAAAGAACCGCACAAAAAATTGGTTTTATGAGATCTCCCATTTTCTCCCCCCTTTAAACCGGACCGTATCGGCAAACCAAAAAGCCCGGTGGTGAGGGTAGGGCTCTCCCTGCTGCAGAAGCATATTCTTCCCGGAGGGGCTTTTCAACGGCCAGTAGTGAGGGAGGTCCAGTGAAGGGTGGTACTGATAGACTAATTTCTCCTGGCCACCTATGAAAACACGGAGGCATCCTTTGTCATCGTCTCGTTCAAAGTTGATTGAGGAAGGAGCCACCTGACACCCGGCGGCTCTCATCAGGCATAAGAGGCTGAAAATAAAGAGATAAAGCGAGGTTTTCGCTCCTTTAGCTGTTTTCAGCTTTCTCCTCCTCCCTATAATGTCCAGGGCTTTCTGTGGGGATAGTCCAGCCACTTATTGGCCTCATCATCGCCAATGAACTTCTCTTCTTGAGGGTCCCACTTAAGCGTACGGCCCAATTTCATAGCGATATGGGTCATCACGCAGACAGTGTTCGAACGGTGTCCCACCTCTACAGGCGCTGCCGGGTCTTTCCTGGTGCGCATGCATTCCAGGAAATTTATCATATGGCTTGTGCTGCGGTAAAGCTTGACCTCATCATCCTTTGTTTCCTGACGAAGCAGATTTTCATCCGATGCTTCGATAGCTCCCCGCTGAACAAAAACCCAGCCTTTGGTGCCTTCGAAACGAACGCCGGCAGGGCTTCCTGTCTCCATGATGAGCCGCACGCCGTTTTCATACAAAGCCTCAGCCTTAAACGTGGTATGCACATCGAACAAACCCCTGTCAGGGAATTTGGCTTCGGCTTTGATCTCTACAGGACCTGAGAGTTCTGTCCCGTTTCCCCACTGGGCGATGTCATTCATATGTGATCCCCAACCCGTGATCATCCCCCGGCAGTACCCCTCGATCTGAAGCCAGCCAGGTCTGGAGTAATCCCGCTGGGGATGGACCCTGTCCTCTGTAAAAGGAGCTTCTGGTGAGGGCCCCATCCAGAAGTCATAATCAAGATTCTTCGGCACCGGCATTGGCTGGGGATCTCCGGCACCCTGGTCTTCAGGGAGCCAGACAGAAATGGTGTGGAGCTTTCCGATCCGCTTGTTGCACGCAAGCTCACAGGCTTTAAGGAAATAGGGAGAAGAACGCTGCTGGGATCCGACCTGAAGGACCCGGTTGTTCTTACGCACAGCCTGCACCAACTTCCGGCCTTCAGTAATGGAATAGGTCAGGGGTTTTTCAAGATAGATGTCCTTGCCTGAACGGGCCGCTGCCACCGCATGAAGCGCATGCAGTGATCCGGTGTCACTATCAGCACTCCGTCAATATCTTCCCGTTGTAGGAGGCTGCGGAAATCAGGATAAGTCTCGCATCCTTTGTACTTCCCTTTTCCGAGCTCTCTGGAATAAATCTTATCTACAAGCCACTGAGCATCCTCTCTGCGGTGGGAATCAACATCACACACAGCCACGACCCGCGCCCCGGTCTCCAGACCGCGGTATATAAGTTCCTGCATATCCCCCTGCCCTTGACGGCCCGTTCCAATACATCCCATGGCCAGTGTGTTGCTGGGGGCTGAAGAGCCAAAAAGCCTGGATGGAACAACCATGGGCGCAGCCGCTGCCACTGCAGCCCCTTTTAAAAAGTCCCGGCGCGTGATCAAACCCTCCCTATTGCTCTTAGACATAATCCCTCCTATATCTGTATTATGCGGATTTTATATCGCTTTAAAAAAGGGTTATTCCTTAAATCTTTCAAGCTCTTTTTTAAACGGGGGTATGATCTCAAACAGGTCTCCGACCACTCCAAAATCCGCGACCTTAAAAATCGGGGCCTCCGGATCTTTATTGATCGCCACGATGAATTTCGAAGAAGACATCCCGGCAAGATGCTGTATGGCTCCGGAAATTCCAACGGCTATATAGAGATTGGGAGATACGGTTTTTCCCGTCTGGCCGACCTGGTGCTGGTGATCCACCCACCCGGCATCAACAGCCGAACGGGAACTGCCCAGAGCAGCGTTGGGAAACAAAGCGACCAATTCTTTCAGTAAGCTGAAATTTTCAGGCCCTTTCATGCCTCTGCCGCCAGAGATTACGATGTCTGCTTCTGTCACATCGAGCTCAGCGCCTTCTTCTCTTTTCACTTCAACTACCCGGTCTTTAGCCTGCTCCTGAGATGCCGCCGGCTTCTTCTTGATGACTTCTCCCTTTTCAGAAAGCGGCTCAATTAAAGGGAACACATTCGGCCTTAGTGATGCGATCCATGGTTCAGTGGAAAACTGAAAAGAAGCAAACGCTTTCCCTGCAAAGATAGGTCTCACTGCCTCCAGAACAGAATCATTTACAGCGGTCTCGGTGCAATCAGTGGCCACTCCCACATCCAGTTTGGCTGCTAAGCGGGGAGATAAATCCTTGCCCATGGCCGTTGCAGAAAAAAACAGGGCTTTTGGCTTTATTTCATCAACAAGGCCTGCTAAAACCGATGTATAGAGAGAAGAGGAATAGTACTCCAACAGGGGGCTCTCAAGCAAATAGACCTGAGAGGCTCCGTATTGGCCGGCCTCTTCAGCAAACGCTTCCAGATCTTTTCCCAAGAATACGGCTCCCAGGGCCTCGCCTATGTCATCCGCCCGTCTTTTAGCTTCGGACAAGGCTTCCAGCGAAGATTTCTTTATCTTTCCCTCTCTGATTTCCATATATGTAAGTATCATTGTCTCCTCCTATATTATTTTGGCTTCATCATGCAGGAATCGAACCAGCTGTTTGGCGGCTTCTTCCGGCTCTTCTTCGATCTGTTTCCCGGCTTCCTTGGTGGGAGGCGGAGACATCTTCACTAATTTCAATCTGGATTCAAGTTCCGACTCTTGGATCCCAAGTTCTTGAAGAGAGACAACGGGCACCTCTTTTCTTTTGGCTGCCATGATGCCTTTCAGTGTCTCATACCTGGGTTCGTTTAGCCCTTTCTGCGCGCTGATAACCGCAGGAAGAGAAAACGTGACTTTCTCGACCGCTCCTTCTATTTCCCTGAAGGCAGCACCGGATCCCTCTTCCAGCTCGAGTTTTGTGACAATATTGACCTGCGGCCAATCCAGTAATCCAGCGACCATTGAAGGGATCTGCGCATTATCCGTATCAATGGACTGCTTCCCGAACAGCAGCAGATCATAATCCGCATATTTCTCCTTGACTGCCCGGGCTATGATCTTGGCCGTCCTGAGTCCATCATAGGTCTCTGTTTGCTCGTCTTTTATCAAAAGAGCCTCATCCGCTCCCATGGCAAGAGCTTTTTTTAGCGTAGCTATAGACCCATCAGGCCCTACCGAAACAACCTGGACCAATCCCCCTTTAGAGGCCTTTATCTGCAGGGCTTCCTCCACAGCATACTCGTCGTACGGATTCATGACAAAATTCAGGCCTTCCGTATCGATCCGGTTTTGGCTGTGGTCGATTTTAATTTTGGATTCCGAATCAGGAACCATTTTTACAAAGACAAGTATATTCACTTAAAACCTCCTTATAAACCTGAATAATTCATAAAAAAAATGACGATGCTCTTATTATCATTTTGTTTTCTGCGATTTGCAAGATTTTTCCAAGAACACTTAATAAAAT
>Ga0180434_10007242_pt1 | contig 12521 bp, 10 predicted proteins | sample SS_ome_7_FD_132453 | JGI IMG/M metagenome (GOLD analysis project Ga0180434, IMG submission 132453) | Hypersaline lake sediment archaeal communities from the Salton Sea, California, USA - SS_1_D_2 metaG | ecosystem: Environmental > Aquatic > Non-marine Saline and Alkaline > Hypersaline >... | reverse complement strand
TTATCTAGCCCGTTTCCATCGACGTACATTTTGTTACTCAAAAGCATTGCATATGGTCTATGCTACTTTAACCGTTTTTTTCACTGCTAATTGGGAAGAATATCTTTAGTTAGCAACGCCAAACTTTTTATAGATCCCTAAAACGTCAGCTAATTGCTGACAGCAATAGCGTTGATTTCTCACTCTTTCTGGTGAGCATGTCAGTAAAAGTTCTCTTGCATTCGCAGTGTGGGGCACAAGAGGCCTTACATAGCAATGAACAGGAACAATCAAGAGATCATGTAAGGTAACAAGGATCTTAACTGCAAGACTAAAGACTCTTTGAACAAGAGCATCCAAGTCAGGAGAATACCTGATAGATTGAAACACATCTTGAAATTGAACATCTCTCATGCTGATAGTTGCTGCCATACATCTAACCTCTTCTTAATTTAGGCCACTTGCCTAACCCAATTGGCCTTGTTATAAGTTTTCTAAACTTTATGCTCTTCTTTGCGAGGAACAGCTATTGGTTTATCTAAAATATACTGAGCCGCAGCTTTAAACTGAGGTGACATTTGCTCTTGCAACATTGCTCTATTAAAACCTTCACGATTCATTATTCGCATGCTTGAAAAATTAAACAAATGAAACCACTGATCAACAAACTGTTGTTCAGCTTTGTGTTGTTGCAATCCAGTTTCCATCAACCTAGCAATCTCTTTATCACGATACGCCATGAAAAGCTCAATAGAACCTTGCTCATAATGGTGAAGGAGGCGCTCACTAGCCACTCCAACCTCCTTTTCATTAGTATTTGTTGCAATGGTCTCTAACCGCAATCTGTAGATATTTGGTTCGGATTCCTGAGCGTATTCACAAAAAGCAACTTGAGTCTGCCAGTCTGCACCAAGGAATACATGGTCCCGCTTTTTGGCGTATGCCTCTCGAATAGCATCAAATTGGGTGAGTACTTGTTGTTTAATAGGTTGCCATTCTTCATCATTAAATGGATCCATCAAGATCTCTAAGAAAGTCGGAAATCCAGTTTCTGTTCCGTTATATCCAGTGGCTCCACTGAAAATTTTAACTATTTCGAGGTCTTCACGTTTTTCAATAATGTGTTGACGAAGGACTGTATCTGCTTCTTCAAAATCGTCAGCTTGAAAATAGGCTAATAGCTTCTCTTTATCTACTTGGCTGAGTTTGCCATAGTACTCAACTAATGCATTTGCGATTGCTTGATCCACACCTATTTCACCAATTTTTTCGACATGAAATTCTTCGACGCTTCCTCCATGACAAGCTAAAATACCTAAGCCTTCAAAACGTCGAGAGGATGGCTCACTTTCACCAAAACATGTTTCAACATAAGCTAACGCATAGTCAGGAAACTCCAATAAAAATTGATGGAAGAATTGAAAAAGCTGCCGATGTGAGAAAGTTCTCTCTTCTGGCTTTGTGCTAAAAGCTTCAAATAATAGTTTTGGCATTTCTGCCTTAATCTTTTCAGGTGGACATTCACGAAAACCAGGAGATAGGCTATTAGCCAAAGCATCGAGCAAGCGCTGATCTTGTTCATTGAAGAGTTTAATAAAAAAACTCTGTGCACTTGGATCTGACCACTGAGCAACCTTGAAAGCTAAAAAACGCAGACGCTCTGAATGAGAACTGGCATTGAAAGTCGCTTGCATCCTCTTTTTCTGTTCTTCTACACTCACTGATGGATTTGGTTCTTCTGTCTTAGCAGCACTTAAGATTCCAAGTTTTACAAAGGGCCATCTAATGATCGAAACCACAACTGAAAAGCCGATTAAGACAGATGTAAAGAAATAACAAGCTCCAGACAACGCATAACCAATAATCCCTTGACTTGATCCTCCAATATGAGATGATAGAGTATCTTTATCATGGGGGCTTTTTGGGGGTGCTCCTTTTCTCCCTTTGCCTAACTCATCTAATCCACTTTCATAAAGTGCTGAACTACTTCTAATCGGTGGCACTTTCGACATGACAAGCCTCCTAAACGTTTTAGTGATGTGTGAGATATTTTTTTAACGGTCGATTCTAATGTTAAGGAATGATTAAGTAAATAAAAAAAACTGTAGGAGGTTTTCCTACAGTTTTTTCTCTAAATCTAAAAGAGACTGGATCGCGTTTACTTATTAAGGTACGATCGCATTCCAGCAAAGAGCCATACTAAATCACTTGTTTGATAGCTAGCATTTGTACTATCAAAGTGTGCTGCAAAGACTTGGCTATAAGTCCTAACCATTGCTGCCTGTCTTTCTTCAGGTGTAAGAGGCTGAGGAGCTGCTACAACCATTTTCATTAGGCCATTTCGCTGCTCATATGCTTCTTGACTTCTCTGCTCTATAACATCAGGATGGCTTTCATGTGCCTTAGCCTGCTGCTCCAGTTTCTGAACAGTCACATGAGTTTTAGTCTCTACGCACTCTTCAGCAATGTGAATCATAAGCTCTGCAAAGCTAGCCTGAGATACATGAGAAAGTTTCTCAACTAAGGCTTTAACTAAGTCTTCTTTTACCTTACCTTCACTGTGGATTTTCCCAAGAAGACCAAATATTTTTAGCTTTTTAGAAAATTCTAGTTCTTCAGAGCTGATGTCTGCATTAAACTGACTTTCGTGCTTATTTGCTACAGCTACTCGAAGATCTCCTCGAAAAACTTGAATCACAGTGTCTTCTTTTTTAGCTACTTCTTCAGCAACTTTGACAACAGCATCAAGACGCTCTTCTGCAGTTGCTTCTTTTCTCTGTTCTGGAATAAATCGCTCAACTTTATCCCTCACAGCTTTATTAGCATCAAACTCTATAAAAATATCAATAAAACGAGCTCCTAGTTCTTCATTACCTTTTGCTTTCACAAAAGTTGAGATAAAGCTAGCAAGCTGGCTTGCTCTAAGACGAGTTAAAGCTCGGTCAAAGATGTCGAGTCGAATAGAAGGTGGTTGCTCTTCATCTGTCGCTCCTTGAGCTAAAACGCTTCCTTCTAATCGCTGAATTGCATTAATCATGACGTTACGGTCAAACTTTTGCTTATCCTCAACCCAAAGCTGAACGTGATGTGCTGCATCAAAGTCACTTTTTCCCCATAGTGCATCTTCTGATGCTTTTGCATATAGACCCGCATGTTTATCTTCATTATCACGGTCGACTTCGATCATCTGCCTAGAAAGTGCCTGCATGAGCTTCGGAATTGCAGTACCCAGTCTTTCTAAAAAAACTTTTGCCATGAAGTCACAACGTGCATTGCTTCGCTTATGTTCGCCTTTTTGCTCAGCAAAGAATCGGTGAAGCTTATAAGGCTGATCAAAAAGGTCCTCTGCTTTAATTTGCTCAATAAAACCTTTAACTGTCTTGAGATCTAAAGCCTCTCGCACTTGAGTTGCACTAAAGTCACTATGGCTCTTAATCCAATCTTTTGCTACTTCCTCTAAGCTCTTATCATCTGATGCTTTGATTTTCTTTGGATTTAACTCTTCTAAGCATAAGGCAAGTTCTTTAAATCCATGAGGATTGATTTCTGCATAAGCTACTAAAAGTTTTTGTGCATGAGGAACTTCAGCCTTATACCATTCTGCAAATTGAACTTGAAACTCAAGAATCGTTAGTTGTTCTTCAGGACTGACATTTTCCATCCGATAGAAGTTAAGTGCATGATAGAAGTCGGTAACTGAAATAGAGCCATTTTGAATTTTTGATAAGACATAAGCATCAGCTGTTAAAGTAATCTGGCTCATATCTACTGCGCTTTGCTTAATTAGCTGCTGAGCAATTTTTGTAAAAACTTCTTTTTCAGCATCAGCGAAGGCTTCAATAATTTTCTTTGCCGTCGCAGTGTCTCCTCTATTTCTAACAGCAACGCGTACGTTTGCCTCTAACTCCTGAAATTTTTTATTTGAATCTGTCCCTTCTTTGATTCCCTTAACGATATCCTCACACATTTCTGGAGTAATCTCAGCTTCATAGTGATTGAGAAAAGGATAAAAGATGACATAAAAAGCTGTTTTGACAACAAGCGCTGCTCCATTAAGAACGTGTGAGATAAAACTTGAAACGCCTGACTTAACAGCTCCTGGAGCGGCATAGAGATAATCTGCTCCTAGGAAGCCTCCCGAAGACGGTTTATTTGTAGAATCTCCTGACGGTCGATCCATTCCTGGATGACTGGGGTGGGAAGGTCTCACCGGTGTAGGCATAATTCCTCCTAAAATTCTCATTGTTTAAAATTGAATGGCAAAATTATAACACCTGTTTGTTTTAATGCAAATAGAATCCTATAATACTTAAAAATTTACGAAATGCATGATACTAAAAAATTGAGTTATGAATCGCTTGCATCAAAACGCTTAAGATTATTAATATTTTTCAAAAAAAGGCGCTCTAATATGAAAAAAATTTTACTTGGTTCACGTTCTCCTAGACGTCAAGAAATTCTTAGATATTTTCATCTACCCTTCGAAATTGAGTCCCCAGACTTCGATGAAAAAGCGGTTCCTTACAAAGACAATCCAGAAGACTTCGTTCGCGAAATTGCAGAAGGAAAAGGAAAGTCGCTACAAAAACATTTTAAGGACCACATCATCATTACAGCTGATACAGTTGTGATTCATTCTGGACGAGTCTTTCTCAAACCTACTGACGAAGAGGATGCCACTATGATGCTGAAAGAGCTTTCAGGTCAAACACACCATGTCTATACAGCAGTTTCCGTTCGTCTAAAAGATAAAGTGTTTACTGATATTGGTAAGACAGCCGTTGCGTTTAATCATTTGACGGATATACAAATCAAACGTTATCTTCAAAGTGCACATGGGAAAGATAAAGCCGGAAGCTATGGCGGCCAAGAAATTGGAAGTCTACTCATCAATTCTATTGATGGAAGCTTTTACAATTTGATTGGGCTTCCCGTGAACATTCTCAACCGGCTGCTGAATCAAGTGGGAATTGATTTATGGGACTATGTCGATGGGTAGTTCTTTTTATTTTTTCAACCAGCTTATCGCTTTGGGCCCAAGACTCAATCAATGCTGCGCGACATCAAGTGCTCTACTTAATGCAAGCAGGACAGGTTTCAAAGGGAATTCAGCTCTATCAAAACAATGCTATAGAAAATCAAAAGCATGACTTTCCTATATTAGAGCAAATGGGATACATCCTACTCAGCCAAGGCGCAAAAAGTGGGGATGAAGAGTGCCAACTGCTCAGCATGTATGGTGCAGGAATGGCTGGAACCCTTGAAAGCATGGATATCTATCAATTGGGCATGGATAGTCCAAACCCTATGACGCAGATGGCCACGATACACTTTTTGGGTGAAATCCAAGACGATCGTGCTGAAGAACTCCTCCTTAAAGCCTTTACTTCTCCTTTCTTATTGATTCGGCTTGAAGCAGCCTATGCGCTTGCAGTTAGAAAATCATTGACTGCAACGGGCTTAATTGACTCGCTGATGCAACGTCTTCCCCCTCAGATGCACGTCTACTTTCCAGAGCTGTTTGCCATGATTGGCACAGCTGATGCAATGGGAGTTCTGCAACGCCTGATGGGAAATCGTCTTCTAAGTGTCCGGCTTGCTTCTTTTTTGGCTGCAGCAAAATTTGGTCGTGATGACTTTTTAACTGATATTCGATCGAGTTTGACCCACTCAGATGAAGCCGAATTAGAAACATGTGCGGCAGCTGTTGGTTTTTTGCAAGATTCTCACTCAATTCCTGCTCTTAAAAAACTCACAAATTCGAAGTCTTCAAACGTGCAGCTTGCGGCTTGTCGTTCACTCATACTTCTCGGGAATCAGGATTACCGACAGCAAATTATCGAGAGTGCCGCAAATAAAAACCCTCTTGCGATTACCTTGCTCATCGATATTCCGAATACAGAGCCTCTCCTTTCTAGACTTACCTTAGATTATAACTTTCATATCCGAGCCAATGCTGCTCTTGCGCTTCTCAAAAAACGGGATACAAGAGCGGTTCCAACTTTGATGAAAATTCTGATTGATGACGAAAAGGACTTAGGATTCCAACCAGTTTTCTCTTTGGGTCACTCTCTCATGGCTTGGAAAGTCATTCCCTCGTGTACCCAATATGCAAAAAAAACCGAGAGAGATATCCCCTCTATCACGCTTGCTCTCAAAGAACAGATTTTGCAAGATGCTCTCGAATATCCAGAAGAGACGTTTCTCTCTATTGCCGAAAAAATATTTGAAGCAAAGCAAAACGATCTTATTCCTCTTCTGATTCACCTCCTTGAAAATCTCAAAACGGAAAAAGCCATTGAACTGTTAAAAGAACAGTCACGTCGTGCTGGAGCTCCTTTCATTCGCACATATTGCCACTTAGCCTTGTACCGTTTGGGAATCGAAGGCCCCCATCGGGATTTCCTCTTTCAATGGATAGAGGAAAAAAAGGGGCATGAAATGATCCGTTTTCGTCCCATGCTTCCTTGGACTGAAAGAACAAATGGAAATCAGTTTCAACTCACTCCTGAAGAAACCTCTCGGCTCCTTGTTGAAGCTTTTGTCACCCTTGCTGATCAACACGACCCCCAAGGGATTGATATCCTTCTGAGTGCCATTCAAGATGGAAATGAAAAAAATCGTTACGCTTTAGCTGGGCTCCTTTTGAAGTCAATTCAGTAACGTGTTATCTTTTTTCTATTTTAGACAATTGACACTCATGCGTACCTTTCTCCTTCTCATCTTATTTCTTTTATCGGGAGCGCTCTTTGCAGCTGATACAACGCAATTCACAGTCAATCTTAAAAACCCTATCTACAAGGATGGAGTGATTTCGACCGACCAAGGCGGCGTTATTACCTCTCCTGAACTGCGGATTCAAGCTCGGCATATTATCTACGTCAACAAAGTGGAAAAAGGAAAGCCTGTTCACCGGGTCATTGCAGAAGGTGACCTCATGCTTGACAACATGGGACGGATCTATGTAGGACGTCGCTTAGAGTATGATTTTGTGACTAAGACAGGGATTGTCTATGAAGGGGCCACTGCTGTCGATCTTTGGTTTTTAGGAGGCGAAAAAATACGCCTCAATCCTGATCGCAGCTACTATCTCTATAATGCTTTCATTACAACGAGTGAAAGTAAAAAAGCCGATTGGAAAATTCAGTCAAGAGAACTCGAAATTGATAAAAAAAGCCTCTTAACAGCTAAAAATGTCACCTTCCGTTTCTTCGATACACCTATTTTTTGGCTGCCTGCTTTTAAGAGTAATTTACTCAAGCCTCTAACAGAAGCACCTGTTCGGTATCGCGTGGAGTGGGATAAAGGGCTCTGGCCTAAGTTGAGTATGCGCTACCGGATTTACTCTTGGGAATATTTCGATCTATTTTTCCGGCTTAATGTTCGCCCTTCACGCGGAGCAGGCGCTGCCCTTGAATCAAATTATCGCTCACCTGATAAGCGGAAAAAGTTTCAAACAAAAAGCTACGTTGATCATGACGCTTTCTACCGCGACACGAACCCTGATCAATCGCGATTCCACTTTCGTTTTCAAGGACTTTATGAAACGCGGAGTGAAGATAACAAGTCTCAGCTTTACCTCTCCTATGATAAATTGAGCGATCGGAATATGCAGACGGATTTCCCTTCTCCTGATTTTGAAGTCTCCACCGTCAAGCAAACAATCCTAAAAATCCGCAATTACCAAGACTGGATGATTTTAGGTATCAATGCCAGGCCTAGGATCAACTCTTTTCAAGGATTTAAACAAGAACTTCCAGAGTCTTTTTGGACACCTCATCCTTTTACTTTAGGACCAACAGGTATTATTTCGGAAAATCGATTAAAGGTTTCTTACCTAAACTACGTTTCGGCTAAAGACATTGAAAGTTCAGTTCCTGATTTTGATTCTGCAAGGCTTGAAGCCCATAATGAACTCTACCGACCCTTCTCCTATAAAGCACTCAATATCACACCACTTGTTGGCTTCACAGGTATCTTTTATAATCAAAGTCGTGATGGGGGCACTGCCAGTCAAGCTATTCTCAATTACGAAATGTTTATTGATCTCTCACTTAGACGTCACTATCAAACATTGCACCATGTTGTTCAGCCCTACATCCACTATAAAGGACTCACCCATCCAACGATTTCTCCTGATACTCCTTACATTTTTGATATTAATGATGGGTATAACCGTCTCTATCAACTGCGCTCTGGAGTGAGAAACTCGATTTATTTGAAAAAGTATCCCCTTTTCGAACCCAATTTTGTAGCTGATGTGTATCTTTATGCTTTCTTTGCTGATCGAACGTTTAAAAAGACAATTCCAAAAGTTCATGGGTGTTTTACGTGGAACTTTCCTTCTGCAGCACTCACGAGCCGGATTGGCTGGAATGTTGAAGAACAGGTTTTTGACTTTACCAATATCGGCTTAGCTTGGACAATCAATGAAAATTTCGCTTTTAAAACCGAATTTCGACACCGCAGCCGTTTTGATTGGCGCCGCGATAATTATGAAAACTACATCATGGAAGTCACGCGTGGTATTCCTCAGCTGCTCCGCTCTCCCCTATCGGATGGGCGCAATACGCTCCTTACCAGACTTCAAGTGAAGATTGCTCCTCAATGGACCGCACGCTTGGAATCTCACATTGGTTGGGGACGTGGAGGAGAACCCAATTATAATGAAGTGCGGGTCGAACTCATCACCCTGATCAGCACAAGTTGGAAACTTCGTTTAGTTTTTACCCATTCTCCTGCACCCCATAAGAAAAATGATCGCTTCTCTTTTGCATTCTCTCTCGTCAAAAAGTAAACTCCTGTTCACTTTTGCTTTGTGCACTATATCAGTCAAGGCTTTGAGCTTTTCAAATCCTTTTAACCATCATAAGAGCCCCATCACGAGACTGACCATCGTCGGTGAGCGGTGCTCTGGCACAAACTTTATCACACAGCTTATGCTAAAAAACTTTCCAAACTTGACCTATACAAACGCCTTCGGACACAAACATTTTCTTTGGTGGTTTGGAACTCCAGCAGACGAAGAAAAAATGAAGCTCCTGGATTATAACCTAAAATGCATTGACCTTAAGGACTCGGACGACTGTTTGTTTGTTTTTATTATCCGTGATCCATATGACTGGTTGAGAAGTTTTTTCTATAAACCCCACCATGTTCACAGAGACTTGTTATCTCAGGGCTTTTTTCATTTTATTAGTCATACATGGAAGCCTGCTGACTTCAATAACTATGGGGGAATGGCTTTTAACCTTATTGATGAGCTCAATCCTTTTACAGATCGTCCCTTTCAAAATATCTTAGAGCTCAGAACGTCTAAAAATAAGAACTACCTAAAAATGGGAACAATGGTTAAAAATTTCCTCTTTGTACGTTATGAAGATGCGGCAACCCATCCTAAAAAACTCATCCGATTTATTGCCACCTACTACAATCTTCAGCCCTCTTCTGAGTTTATTCCCATTACAAACTATAAAGGACTCTCCTCAAGTAAAACTTACAAAAAGCAAATATATTTTCCTCTCACCCACCAGTCGTTAAGGTTCATTAATGACAACTTAGACTGGGAAAGTGAAAATCAACTCGGCTATACAAAAAAAGAAGCCCATGAAACTCCATGGACCTCTAATTTGATAGCAAAGCTAAAAGGGATACTACGTTGGTGCGTCCCTACTTCGTTTCTATTTCTCTGACTCTTTGGCGAACAAAGTTGCCTGTACTTCTGTAGTAAACATCTCAGTCACATGAGATTTGAGATTTAAATTAGCATCATAGTCTTTAAAGTTCATTAAAATCTGCTGAGCTAAACCTCGAGAAGCTCCTCCTTTTCCAATAATGGCTTCATATGACTTAGCCTTAAGGCCTTCATCATTCCAGTGACTTCCAAGCATAATGGCTCCTAAGACTGTCGATGCAAAGAGAGACAAGTACCCAGACTTAATTGCCAACGGAGCGACATATAGCCCACCACTAAATAGGAAAGCTCCACTCACAACAAAGCCAAACGCAACTAACGCATAGTGATGTGTACGATTCCTATCGATCGACTCGATATCAAGGCGATGTGCAACCAGTCTTTTGAGCTGTCCTAAGATTTGGGGTCTGTCTTCTGTTTCATAAACCTTATCAAGTTGACGACTAATTTGGGCTGTGTAAGCAAGTGCCTTCTCTTCTTCTGTAGCACGTGTGCTTAGCATAGCAACGAAAAAAACAGAAACAACTGTCACAATAACACCTATAATTAAAGCAACAGCCGCAGCTCCATTATCATCTTCTTCATCACTCTCACTGCTTTTTCTTTGCTCACTTCTGCTACTTCCCCAGCTACTATCTGAATGACTTACATATGTTGTATTACTTTCCCAAAAGTTCCAGCTATTATCCTCATAGACAACAGTCGGGCCACTCTGCTGATGACACACCTGTTGCATTTTGCCCCTGTCCAAATGTCGCTTTGCATCGACTGTTAAGTTTTGGATATAGGCCACCCAGAAATCTTTATTTTGAATCTTGATTTCCATTTTCCTTCTCATTCCAAGTTTTTTTTAAAGATGCCAAAGGATTTTAAATGATGTATTTTTTGAAAACCATGAAAATGATAGGCATTAGACAAGAAAAAGGGCCTGCCATCGAAAATAGGCAAGCCCATAAAAAAATTACTGCAGCTTGTTATTCAAGAGTGCTTCACTCATCAGGGTAATTGCTGCATTAAAATAAGGAGTACTATCTCCTTTTGGGTCACTAGAACTTGGTTTCAGAGTTGTTAAGTCATATCCAAGTACACCACTTTCTAACTCCCCAGCTAGGGCTTCGTCTCCCATCAATTTATAGGCGACATAGAGAGGAGCATCAAGAGGGGGCGAGATCGTATTAAAATCACCAACATTATCACCTGTCAAGGCATTAACCCCCTGACTTGGCATCGTATAGCCATCTGGGCCTTTTTGAAGGTGTTGCTCCAGTGTTGAAAGGAGCTTTTGTAAAGCTTCCTTCATTGCATACTCTGCAGGATTTTTTACTACATAAGCACTCACCCAAAGAGGAAACCTTGTTGCATCAAATCCATATGCATTTGACCAGGCTCCAGGCTGATACTTTTCATCACATTGAATGACATTTGGAAAAAGACCTGTGTCTTTCCAAACTTGAAAGTCAATGACTGCTTGAAGAGAGTTAGTCTGAACCGTGTTATAATCAAAGTCAATCTGATCAATGTTATCCTGGGTTAAAAAGACATAGGCAACATTCCCTTGCATCACGTACGTCGCTTGAGGTGAAGATCCTTTGTCAGTTACCGTCCACTGATTGTTATTGTAGACAAATTCATAGTTACAATAGATCGTTTTTTGTCCTTGAGCATCATATTGTGCTGCTTGGATCGTTGCATTATTGTAGTACTGATTTTTTGTTTTCATAGTTGCAACAGCTGTTGTGACAGCATCTACTGTAAAGCCGCTTTGTTGACCCGATTTAGGATGAAAGTTTCCATCAACACTGAGGGTTCCTGCTCCACCTAAATAATCAATGGATACACTTCCCTCCACATTATTTTTATACACAATCTCCAAGTCTGCCGTTTGGGATATTGGAGTAGGAGGAGTTGGTGGAGAAGCAGGAGGTTTTGTTGATACATCAGGAACAGGAGCTGTGTTTAGAACTTCAAAAGCTTGTGGGGTGAAGTAACCAGGATAAAGAATTTTTTGCCCTGCAACACCCCACTGATTTCCAGGTGAAATCCGAAGGTTTGTTAAGTCAATATCATTGATTCGTATCTCTCTTGCCATTTCAAGAAAAATCTCTTGATAACTTATGTTACCAGTTGAAACCTTAAATGTTGTTTCTTTACAGGAGCCCGCCTTTGCCCGACTTGCTGCTAAGGATACAGCCCATGCAATCTGCATATCGGCATCTGTTGCAGAACCATTCGAGTAATAGTACGTTCCAGGGTTTGAGGGATCAGGAATAAAGTTAAACGGCTTCCCTTTATCGTTGACAATCCAAGGCATCAAAAAAGGAGCGCTTGCATAACAAACGCCTTTTGCAGGATCATAATTACTACACCCATAATTTTCAGCAGTGGCGAGAACATAACGTAAAAACTTGTCAAACAGGGTTTGATCATCATTTGCATAGGCAAGTAATAGACCATAGCCCATTCCCTCAGAAACGGTAGGAACTTGACCATCATTATCATGAGAAGGAACTTCAGATCCGCAAAAAATGACACGGGCCTGATCGTAATCATCTATGTAATTAACAAACGCGTTTGCGGGGTTTTTCCAGTCTGCATAGGTACTTTTGAGGTCTTGGCTAAAAACCAAACTCGAAATAAAAGTACACAAAAGGACTAGAGGTTTAAAAAATTTATTTAACATAAACCAGACTCCTTTAAGTTAATAAAAAAAAGGAAAGTTAATATTAAAAATATTGGCATTGCTAATCAAAAATATTTTCAGTAAAATTTCTTCTTTAAAACTGCAAAAAGGAGAAAAGATATGCATTGCCCAAAATGTCACTGTAAAGAGAATACTAAAAGTGGTTTT